>WNFV01001002.1_pt1 | contig 38701 bp, 40 predicted proteins | sample 5400101 | NCBI WGS metagenome assembly WNFV01 (sample SAMN13153361, study PRJNA577476) | soil metagenome | isolation source: 115 cm soil or saprolite under grassland replicate 1 | place: USA:California | collected 2016-06-15 | reverse complement strand
GACCTCTGGTGTATCAGTCGTCGCGCCAGCGGCGCTGCTGATTAGCCACGTCTGGATGGGATAACCGCTGAAAGCATCTAAGCGGGAAGCCCACCTCGAGATGAGGCTTCCCATCCCCTCGAGGGAGTAAGGGCCGTGGGAGACCACCACGTTGATAGGCGGGCGGTGCAAGCGCAGCAATGCGTTCAGCTGACCCGTACTAATTGCCCGAGGTCTTGATTTGAACACGTGTCCGTCGCTATGGAGTTTTGAGGGTGCGGGAAGCCCCCGCTCGACCTCGACAATTTGGGCGGTCATACCGGCGGGGCAACACCTCTTCCCATTCCGAACAGAGCAGTTAAGCCCGCCAGGGCCGATGGTACTCGGAGGGCAACCTCCCGGGAGAGTAGGTCGCCGCCCAATTTTCTTCACTTCACCACACGGCCACTGACGGGGCCGTTGTTGTGGCTTGTTGGGATTTTTGCGCGCCGGGATTCGTTCGCGACGCGCTGCGGTTTCTGGCTTGTGTCGAGGCGGCAGAGCCGCCTCTCGGGGGTGGCGTTGATTGTTTTTCTGCGTTAGCCCGGGCGCGGGCCGCCGAGGCTCATCACGACGAACGCCTTCGGCTCGAGGCTGCAGGACAGCGCTCCCTTTCCGGGCAAACGGAACTTGCGCCCGCCCCGGAAGTCCCGCGCGCGGCGTTCGAGGACGTACGCGAAGTGGCCGAAGCCGCCGCTGACGCTGTTGAAACGGAACGAGATCACCCGCAAGCGATCGCCGCGCGCATGCCGTGAGCGGAAGTACGACATGAGCGTCGCGCGCCGGAAGGCTGCCGCGCCGAAGCGAAGACCGGGCGGGTTCGACGAATACCACTGGAAGTCAGGCTCCTGCGCGAACAACGAGTCCAGCGTGACCGTGTCGCCCGCGTTGTATGCGACTACGAAGCGCTCGAACGTCGTGCGCGTCTCTCCTGCCGTGCAACTCGATGCCAGCACGGTCGCTGCTGCGATCGACGCGAGCATCATGCGGCGCGCAGCTTGTCGCGCCAGTTCGGATCGAGCGCGCGGAGACGTTGCACGCGCTCGCTAACCGGCGGATGCGTGACGAACAGTGCCGCGAGGCCTTCCTCGGCGAAGGGATTGACCGTGTACAGCGGCTCGGTCGCCGGGCTGGCTGCGAACTCGAACAACTCCTCGGTCTGCTCGAGCCGGATCAGAGCGTCGGCCAAGCCGTGCGGCGAGCCGCACAGGCCGGCGGCGGCCCGGTCGGCGGCGAACTCCCGCTTCTCCGACAACAGCAGGTGGAGGAAGGCAGCGGCGATCGGACCGAGCACGAACAGGAGCGCTCGCTCGAGCCAGCCGCCGAGGCGGCTCGTCTCGATCACCATTGCGGCGAGGACTGCGCTCGGCGTCTGCACGGTGACGTCCCGGTTGGCGATCTTGGCGACCTCGTGCGCGAGCACTCCTTCGAGCTCCGCCGGAGTCAGGAGCGCGAGCAGCCCGTGCGAGACCGCGATCGAAGCGCCGCGCGCACCACGACCTGCGGACAGCGCGCGGGGGTGGGGATCGGGCAGTACGTAGACGCGCGGCTTCGGCACCCCGGCGAGCAGCGCGAGCCGCTCGATCGTCGAGTGGACGATCGGCGCCTCCGCGATCGGCAGCTCTCGCGCGCCGACCATCCCGAGCGCGACGCGATCGGCGTAGAAGGCGAGCCCGCCGGCGCTCAGCAGCCCGCAGAAGAGGAAGATCGACGCGAGTCGGTAGCCGCCGAGCGCCCAGCCGAGTGCGGCCAGCGCGACGCAGAAGCCGACCAGCAGCAGCCAGGCCTTGGCGAGGTTCCGCGCCGCGAGCATGGCCTACGAGTCGTCGCTCGAGCCGCTGCCGTCGTCCTCCATCAGCCCTCGCGGCGGCCAGTCGTCCCCTTGGGCCGCATCGCACCGGCTGGAGCAGTGGAGCGACGCGATGTTCTGCAGCGGGACGAGAATGTGGCCGTTCAGCTCGATGTGAGCGACGTCCTCGACGTAGCAGTACGCAGTCAGTACGCCCTCCTGGTATTCACCGCCGAAGAGGGCGATCTCGACCTGCTCGCCTTTGTACTTGCTGGTGTAGTCCTCCACCAGCAACTCAGTCTATCCCTCGGAACTCGCCTGCCTCAGCACGGATCCGGTAGAGCTCGCAGTTCCCGATCGGGCCGCTCCGGTTGCGGCTCTCCCGGATGCTGACGCCCGCCGCATGGGCGCGGAGGGCGCGGATCGTCCCACCGTGGCCGACGATCAGGATCCGCTCGCCGGGGTGCTTTGCGGCGATCTCCCGGAGCGCCTGGAGGACGCGCTCGGCGAGCTGCTCATAGGTCTCGCCGCGGAGCCAGCCGGCCTCTCCGGCGCGCCAGCGGTCGAGCGCCCCCGGGTAGCGCTCGTCCACATCACCGTGGGAGAGGCCCTGCCATTCGCCGACGTCGATCTCGCGCAGCTCCCGGCGTTCGACGACGGGAATCCCCAGCCGCGCGCCGATGATCTCCGCCGTCTCGCGCGCACGAGCCAGGTCGCTCGAGTAGACGGCGTGGACACCCTCCACTGCCAGCTCTTCCGCGAGTGCGCCGGCCTGGGCGCGTCCGTTGTCGTTCAGCGGCGTGTCGGCGTGGCCCTGGAAGCGCTGCGCCGCGTTCCAATCCGTTTCGCCGTGCCGTACGAGGAGGAACTCGGTCACATCACTACGCTAGCGACGTGGATCTGGGACTCCGCGACAACGTGTGTCTCGTGACCGGGTCGACAGGCGGAATCGGCCTTTCGACCGCGCAGCTGCTCGTGGACGAAGGCGCCCGAGTCGTCACGCACGGACGCGGCGACGCGCCGAGCGTCGGCGAGGCGCTGCACGTGTCCGCCGACTTCAACGAGGTGGGGGCCGCCGAGGCTCTCGTCGCGGAAGCGTCCGAGGCGCTCGGTCCGATCGATGTGCTCGTGAACAACGCCGGCGTCGCCTACATCGCGTCCTTCGACGAGCTCACAGACGAGCAGTGGGACGAGTTGTGGCAGCTGAACGTGATGAGCTTCGTGCGCACGATTCGCGCGGTCCTGCCGTCGATGCGGGAGCGCCGTCGCGGGGCGATCGTCAACGTTTCCTCCAGCGCGGGCAAGCGCCCCTCGACGGGCATGCCGAACTACTCGGTGACGAAGGCCGCGGTGCTGTCGCTGTCTCGGCTCGTTGCCGACCTCTATGCGAGGGACGGCATCCGCTCGAACGCCGTCACACCCGGGCCGACTGCGACGGAGGCATGGCTCGGACAGGGCGGGCTCGCGGAGCAGCAGGGTGAGCGCGATGTGGTGCTGGAGCAGGTCGCCTCCGGCCGCCCGCTCGGCCGCCTCGCCCAGCCGGAGGAGATCGCCGCGGTGATCGCCTTTCTGTGCTCAGACCGTGCCTCCTATGTGACGGGTTCGGCCTGGAGCGCCGACGGCGGCACCGTCTCGATCATCATCTAGCGTGGTCACATGCCGGAGATCGCCGGACTGGTAGCGGACGCCTTCGAGGCACGGGTCCGCGACGACGAGGAGCGCTCGCTCTCGCCGCTGGCCGTGCGCTCCTACGAGACTGCCGGGCGGCTGAACCCTGAAGAGGAGTGCGGAGTGCGGACCCCGTTCCAGCGCGACCGGGATCGGATCGTCCACTCGAAGCCGTTCCGCCGCCTGAAAGGGAAGACGCAGGTCTTCATCGATCCCGCGGGCGATCACTTCCGGACGCGGATGACACACACGCTCGAGACGACCGCGATCTCGCGCGTCGTCGCTCGGGCACTGCGGCTGAACGAAGACCTCGTCGAGGCGATCGGGCTCGGTCACGACACCGGGCATACGCCCTTCGGGCACGCGGGTGAGGGCGCACTCGACGACGCGCTGCGGCAGCGCTTCGACCGCCGCTTCCGCCACAACGAGCAGTCGCTGCGCATCGCCGAGCAGCTGAACCTGACCGCGGAGGTGCGGGACGGCATCCTCACCCACACCGGCGACCGCGAGCCGGCGACGCTCGAGGGGAAGATCGTGCGGCTCGTCGACCGCGTCGCGTACATCAACCACGACATCGACGACGCGATTCGCTACGGCCTGCTGAGCGAAGGCGACTTGCCCCGCGACGAGATCGAGTTGCTCGGGCCGACCGGCGCGAAGCGGATCGACACCCTCGTCCACGACCTGATCGAGTCGTCCGGGGCTGCCGGCGGCGTTGTCCAGTCGGAGGCGGTGGGGGAGGCGATGCTGTCCCTGCGCTCGTTCATGTTCGAGCGCGTGTACCTCGGCGAGCACTCCCGCGCCGAGCATGCGAAGGCGCATCGCGTGATCGAGCGGATCTTCGGCCACCTCGTCGGGCGGGGCGACGACCCGGACGAGATCGTCGCCTTCGTCTCCGGGATGACGGACCGCTTCGCGCTCGCCTACGCGGCGACGATCCTGTGATCCACAGCTCGTCCACCCCCTGAGGATTTCGCCACAGACTTCAAGCTAGGAGCGAGCAATCGCTCCACAAGCAACGTCCGGCGCTCCTGCGAACGTTTGTTCCATTGCCCTGCTAAGAGACACACCGCCGCGTTCGGCACTAAGGCCCGTGCAGTTACCCACATCTTGCGCAGGCGCAGTCGAGCAGTCATGAGTATGTCCTTGTCGCAACCTGCGCCGCATGCGCCGTCCCCGCGTATTCATGTCGCGGGTCGCATCAAGGATGCAAGCGTCGAGGCGGTCAAGGCCGTGGCCGACATTGTTGTTCTCATCGAGGCGCGTACGCGGCTGCGCAAGGTCGGTGCACGCTACACAGGCCTCTGTCCGTTTCACGAGGAGAGGACGCCGTCATTCTCCGTGTCCCCTGAGAGGGGGACGTATCACTGCTTCGGCTGCGGAGTCGGGGGCGATGCGATCTCGTTTGTCCGCGAGACGGAGGGACTCGACTTCGTCGGCGCCATCGAATGGCTCGCCGACCGCTTCCACGTGCCGCTCGAATACGAGGGGTCGTCCGCGCAGGGGGACGCCCAGCGGCGCAAGCGCGAGCGATTGTTCGCCTTGCTCGAGCAGGCGGCAGCGTTCTACGAGCGGGCATTGTGGGATTCACCTCGTGGCGCAACGGCCCGCGAGTACGTCGCTTCGCGAGGGCTCGCCGAGGACACGTGTCGCGAGTTTCGACTCGGCTTCTCGCCAGTCGGAGCGCTGCTCGTAGGCAAAGCGACCGACAAAGGATTCACGCGCAACGAACTCTCTGCCGCCGGATTACTGAGCAGGCGCGGCATGGACTACTTCCAGGGACGGCTGATGTTTCCCCTCGCTGACGGGCGCGGCCGCGTCGTGGGATTCCAGGCGCGCAAGCTGCGAGAGGACGACCCGCTCCGGGGGAAGTACGTCAACTCGCCCGAGGGGGAACTGTTCCACAAGAGCAGCATGCTCTACGGGCTGCACCTGGCGCGCGCGGCGATCACCAAGCAGGACCGAGCACTGGTAGTCGAGGGGAACACGGACGTGATCGCGCTCCGTCAGGTCGGGCTCGAGCCGGTGATCGCGTCGATGGGGACTGCGCTGACGGAGCGGCAGTTGAAGGAGTTGGCGCGACTGACGCGCAGGCTGTTCCTCTGCTTCGACGCCGACGCGGCGGGCGAGGACGCGACGCTCCGAGGGATGGAACAGGCCCTCACGCAAGGTTTCGACGTGCGCGTCGTTTCCCTGCCGCAGGGCAAGGACCCGGCCGATGATCCGGAGGGCTTCGAGTCGCGACTCGGCTCCGCAAGTCCGTATGCAGTACATCGTGTAGTGCTCGAAATGGACCGCATCCCAGATAGGAGTGCGGCGTATCTACGTGTCCAAGAGATCTTGAACGGGATTCCGGAATCGCCAGAACGCCATGAAGCGTTGCGCATTGCGAGCGATCGGCTTCGCATGACGGTGCAGCTTCGGGTTGGGGTGACCGCAACGACCTCCATGTCTTTCACGCCCCAGCTTGCCGAAGCAGCGGATCGACTGGAGCGGCGAGTTCTTGCGGGGGTACGCGCCCACCCTCGCCTCGCTCGAACCCTCGGCGAAATCGGTGTCGAACACTTCACTGCGCCGATACATCGTCGGGCCGCAGAGGTGCTTGGGGGTGGCGATCATGACGCGGAGCTTGTGCCGTTCTTCGCGCACCTTGATGCCCTCGCGGCGGCGGAGGCGATTGACGAGCGTACGGCTGAGGAGTTGCTTCTGAGAATGACGGAGCGGCGGCTACAAGGGGAGCTCGCTCAGGCTGAGGAGCGCCGCCGCGGAGATCTTCTTCAAGCGCTGGCACGCGTCCGGGACGAGATACGCGCGTTGGCGTAGCGGGTGCGAACACCGCGGCTACAATGCGCGCCGGCCCAGAGCCACCTTCCCCGGTAGCTCAATTGGCAGAGCATCCGGCTGTTAACCGGAGGGTTGTTGGTTCGAGTCCAACCCGGGGAGCTTCACAAAAGCCCTGCTCGCGGGCCTTTTTTGGCCGGCCTGGCGACGAAGGTCAGCGCGGGCAAGAATGCCCGTACCCGGCGCTCCCCAGACGGCCAGTAGTCGACCAGACACTGCAGTCGTACCATCGACAACATGCCGCGCCTCCGTATCGTCGTGTTTGCCGCCGCGGCTGCCATGGTCTTCGGGGTTCCAGCGTCATACGCCGCGACTGTCACTGTCGCGACTGACCCGACCCCCTCGAAGTCCACGACGATCTTCACCGCCGAACCCGGCGAGACGAATGATCTCGACGTGTCCCTACTCATGGTCTTCACAGATTTGGGAGCTCCACTCACCGCCGGGGAGGGATGCACATCTCTGGGACCGAACTCGGCTTACTGCTTCGCACCCAACGTCGACGCGTATCTGCGAGACGGCGACGACAACGCCCGCGTCCTCGTGAACGGCATCGGCAGAGTGTTCGCCGGCAGCGGCAACGACACAGTTGTGGCCGATTCGTTCGGCGCCTACACCGTTGTCTATGGCGAGGGTGGCGCCGACGACATCGCGGCGAACGGTGAGGGTGGGCAGATCGCTGACGGTGGTCCGGGCGACGACGTCATCCACGCCGGCGGTTTCGCCGGGGACGCATCGGCGTTCGGCCGCGGCGGGAGCGACACCATCTACTTCTCGACGTACATCGGCGGAGTTGCCACCCTGGACGGAGGTGACGGCGCCGACACGATCATCGCTCGGCCCTCCGGCTACCCGAGCACAGCAGTGGGCGGAAACGGAGATGACACGATCATCGTGCAGGGCGTCTCCCTTTTCACGCCCGGTGGCTCGTACAGCGTGATTGGCGGCGCCGGAGATGACACGCTGACCGGTGGGGCGTACGACGACACGATTGACGGAGGCAATGGACGCGACTCGATCGACGTCCAGGGGGGAGGAGTCGACACGGTAACCTGCGGAGCCGGCGTCGACGTCGTTCATTTCGACGCAAGCGACACCATCGCAGCAGACTGCGAAGTCGCGCTGAGCTAGCGGCTCAACAGCCCCTCAGGGCCCTTCCGCAGCCAGCTCGCGCGAGCGTTCCATCGCCGCCTGGATCGCGTTCAGGAACGCCGCCCGGACGCCCGCCTGCTCGAGCTCGCGGATCGCCTGGATGGTCGTGCCGCCCGGCGAGGTCACCGCTTCACGGAGCTCGACGGGATGGACCTTCTCGTCCCGTAGGAGCTTCGCCGTCCCGAGCATCGTCTGCACGACGAGCTGGGTCGACGTCTCGCGGCCGAGGCCGAGCAGGATTCCCGCCTCGATCATCGCCTCCGCGAGCAGCGCGAAATAGGCCGGCCCCGAGCCCGACACGGCCGTGACGGCGTCCATGTACGGCTCGGGTACGCGGACCACGAAGCCGAGGTGCAACAGCGCCTCCTCCGCGAGCGCGAGATGCTCGTCTTTCGCGTGCGCGCCTGCGCAGATGCCGGCGATCCCTTCGTGCACCGTGGCGGGTGCGTTCGGCATCGCGCGGACGACGGGCACGTTCGCCTTCAGACGGCGTTCGATCGCCACGGTCGGGATCGCGGCCGCAACGGAGAGCACGGTCTGCTCCGGCGTGAGCACTTCTCCGATCTCCTGGAGCAGCACCTCCAGATCCTGTGGCTTGACGGCGATCACGACGAGGCTCGCGTCGGCAACTGCGTCCGCGTTCGACACCGTCGCCGGGACGCCGTGGCGCGCCGCGAGCTCGTCGACCCGCTCCTGCCTTCTGCCTGTGACCACCACCTCACCGGGCTCCCGCCACCCGGCCGAAAGCAATCCCACGAGCAGCGACTCGCCGATCTTGCCGCCACCGAGAATCGCCACCTTGCGTTCGTCCACGACACGAGTCTAGGTGCGGCTCGTGCGCTTCCGCCGCTTCTTGACACCGCCTGGTGCATCTGCGCGAAATCGCGTCCCGATGCTTCTTCGCGAGGTCGAGTATGTGCGCCCAGGGACCGTCGAGGAGGCGATCGCCGCCCTCGGTGAAAACGACGGCGCGCGGGCGCTTGCGGGCGGACAGACGTTGATCAACGTGATGAAGGCGCGCGCGGCGTCGCCCGACGTCCTCGTCGACCTCCAGGATCTCGACGAGCTGCGCGGGATCACCGAGACGGGAAATGGCGGCCTCGAGATCGGCGCGATGACGACCTACGCGGAGCTGAATTCTCTCGATGCAGCCGGCGCGCGCTCGATCCTCGGCGAGGTCGCATCGACGATCGCCGATGTGCAGGTGCGGAATCGCGGCACGATCGGCGGCAACGTCTGCTCGAATGACCCGACGAACCACTTTCCGCCGCTGCTCGCGGCGATGAATGCCGAGTTCACGATTCGCGGCCGTGACGGCGAGCGCACGGTCAGTGCGGACGACTTCTTCCTCGGCGTCTACATGACCGCTGCCGGCCCCGGAGAGCTGCTGACGAAGATCACGATTCCGCCCGGCGGGCAGGACGGATTTGCCGCGGTGACGATCGGACGCGACGGCACCGGCATCGTGACCGCCGCCGCATCGCTCAACGGCGGCGCGCGTGTCGCGATCGGTTGCGTGGACGCGGTGCCGGTGCGCGCCCGCGAGATGGAGCAGCGAATCGGGGACAACTTCTCGGACGACAACGTGCGTGCTGCCGTGCAGGGGCTCGGGGCGTCTCTCGATCCGCCTTCGGACGTGCACGCGTCGGCCGACTACCGGCGCGCGCTTGCCGAGGTGCTCGCAGTTCGCGCAGTCGTCGCGGCGAGGGAGAGGAGATAGGTGGAAGCCGCGACGAGCAAGCGCATCACCCTGGAGGTGAACGGCGAGCAGATCGAGTACGACGTCGACGCCCGCCGGCTGCTCGTGCATTTCCTCCGAGATGACCTCGATCTCACCGGGACGCACGTCGGCTGCGACACGGGAAATTGCGGCGCGTGCTCGGTCATCTACGACGGCCGGCTCGTGAAGAGCTGCATGCTGCTCGCGATCCAGGCGGACGGCGCGAAGATCGAGACCGTGGAGTCCCTCTCTCCGGACGGCGAGCTGACGCCGCTCCAGCAGGCGTTCGGCGACCACCATGCCCTTCAGTGCGGCTACTGCACGCCGGGAATGCTGATGAGCGCGACGGCCCTCCTCCGCGAGCACGAGCGGCCGACGGAGGAGCAGATCCGGAAGGCGATCCAAGGCAACATCTGCCGCTGCACCGGCTACGTGAACATCGTCAAGGCCATACAGGCCGCGTCCGGTCAGGACGTCGAAGTATGACGCCGTACCGGGTACGTACCTGGCACATACCTGGCACGTACCGGGTACGAGGGAGAGCACGTTGACAGAAACGCAAACTGAGCCGCTCATTGTGGAAGAGACCGAGACGAAGCCCGGCTTCGTCGGGACGAACGTGCCGCGCAAGGAGGACAAGCGCCTCGTCCAGGGTCAGGGCGTCTTCTTCGACGACGTGAAGCGGCACGGGATGGGCTACGTGCACTTCGTACGCTCGTCGTACGCGCACGCGAAGATCGTCCACGTCGACGTCTCGAAGGCGCTCGAGCTCCAGGGCGTCTACGGCACCCTGACCGGCGACGAGGTCGCGATCCTGACCGATCCGTTCTTCGAGCTGTCCACCGCGCCGGGCGCGCACATCAAGGACTACGCCCTCGCCGTCGGCCGCGTGCGCCACGTCGGCGATCCGGTCGCGGCCGTCGTCGCCTCTTCGCGCGAGCTCGCGCGCGACGCGGCAGAGCTGGTCGAGGTCGAGTACGAGCCGCTGCCCGTGCTGACCGACGGGGAGGAAGCGCTGAAGGACGAGACGATCCTCCACGAGGACGCCGGCTCGAACGTCGTCTGGTCCGGCGTCTTCGACTGGGGCGACTGGGAAGGCGCGAAGGCCGAGGCGGACAAGATCGTGAAGATCGACAGGCTGCACTTCGACCGCTTCTCGTCGACACCGCTCGAGTGCGCGGGCGCCCTCGTCGAGTACAACCGCGGCACCGGGCAGTGGACGATGCACTGCAACCACCAGATGCCCGGCATCGGCGCGATCTGGATGGCACCCGCGCTGCGCACCGGCATCGACAAGCTGCGCTTCGTAACCCAGGACATCGGCGGCGCCTTCGGCAACAAGATCTGCCTCCACCCGCAGTTCGTCGCGCTCTGCCTGCTGGCGCGCAAGCTGAACCGGCCGGTGCAGTGGACGGAATGGCGCACCGACCAGCACACCGCGAATGCCCACGGCAACGAACGCATCTTCCGCGACATCGAGGTCGCCGTGAAGGAAGACGGAACGCTGCTCGGCTTCAACTGCCGCGCGATCGACGACTGCGGCGCCTTCCCGCGCTACGAGCCGCTTGGTTGCATCATCTGGGCGCAGGTGACGCCCGGCTGCTACCGCTGGCGCAACATCCGCGTGGACTTCACCCAGGTGTGCACGAACAAGTCGTCCGTGTCGCCGAACCGCGGCTATTCGCGGATGCAGCACCTGTGGCTGACCGAGCGGATCATCGACATCGTCGCGAACGAGCTGGGACTCGATCCCGTCGAGATCCGCAAGCAGAACTACGTCCGTGCGGAGGACATGCCCTACGAGACGCCGAACGGCTGCGTCTACGACTCCGGGGATTACGCGCGCTGCCTCGACATCGCGCTGGAGCTGATCGGCTACGACGAGCTGGAGGAGAAGCGGCGCGACGCGGAGGCCCGCGGCAGGCTGCTCGGGTTCGGCATCGGCTCGACGCTCGACAGCGGCACGAACAACTTCGGCCAGTCGACCCTGCTCAACCCGGAGCTGCAGTTCTCCGGGAACAACGAGGTCGCCACGGTCAAGCTCGACATCTTCGGCGAGATCGTCGTCACGCTCGGCACCGTGCCGCAGGGGCAGGGGCACGAGACGACCGCGGCGCAGGTCGTCGCGGACATCCTCGGCGTTTCGCCCGACGACGTCCACGTGCGCGCGGGACACGATTCCTACTGGAACTCACACGCCGGCTTCTCGGGCACGTATGCGTCGCAGTTCGCAGTCACCGGGCTCGGTGCAGTCAAGGGCGCGACCGACATGCTCGCCGGGCAGATCAGGACGATTGCCGCGGCCGTATTCGGCGCCGGCCCGGACGACATCGAGCTGGCAGACGGCCAGGCACGCCTGAAGGCGAACGCCGAAGCCGCGATCCCGTTCATGGGGATCGGCGCGATCGTCAACGCGAACAACGCGATCCTCCCTGAGGACGTACGCGACGTGACGCTCAACTGCCGCTACGTCTACGTGCCCCCGTTCCAGCTGCCCGACAAAGAGCGCAAGTACGGCAACCTGACGCTCACGTATGCGACGCAGATCCATGCCGCGCTCGTCGAGGTCGATCCCGAGACGGGCGTCTACGACATCGTCGACTACGCGGCGGTGGACGACTGCGGCAAGCGCATCCATCCCCAGATCGTCGAGGGACAGGTGCACGGCGCGACGGCGCAGGCACTCGGCGCGGCGACGCACGAGATCTTCGCGTACGACGAAGACGGAAACCTGTTGACGCCGAACTTCTACGACTACCACGTGCCGCATGCGCTGGACATGCCGCCGATGAGGAACGGCTACATCGAATCCGTGTCCCCGTTTACCCCGCTGGGGGCGAAAGGGATGGGCGAGGGCGGCGGCGCAGGCATTCACGCGGTCTGCTCCGCGCTGCAGGATGCGCTGAGGACGAAGGGGAATCCAATCGTTTCGCGCAGCTGCAATCCGTACCATCAGGTCTGGCAGTACATGCAGGATGCGCCGCGTGGCGTCGAGGTGGCGGACGCGTGAGGGTCGAGGGCACGCGCTCCTTCACGGCGCCCCGCCACAAGGTGTGGGAGGTGCTCAACGACCCCTCGCGCCTCGCGAAGACGATGCCGGGAGTGGAGTCGTTCGACGTACGGGACGACAGGCACTGGCGTGCGAACGTCAAGATCCCGCTCGGTCTGGGCGGCCTACGCATGTCGATCGACTTCACGAAGCTGGAGGAACGCGAGCCGGAGTTTGCGAAGCTCGCGGCCAAGGGAAACGGCGTCGGCGCGATCATGAACATGGAGACGGCGTTCAACCTGAGCGAGTCGAGCAGCGGCACGGACATGAAGTGGGAGGCAGAGGTGAAGATCGCCGGCCCGGTTGGCTCCATGGGCCAGCGCGTCCTGCAGCCGATCGTCAACCAGCAGGTCAACCACGTGCTGGCCGCGCTCGACGAGCAGGTGAAGGAGGCGAGCGCCCAGTGAGCGAAGAAGAATACGAGGACGCGGGCCCGCCGGCGGAAGGGCCTGCCGAGCCCGAGGGAACGAGCGGCGCCGACGAGGGGATCAGCCCGCTGTCGCCGGAAGGCTACGACGAGGATCCCGAAGGACCGACCCAGTCCACCGAAGAGGGGCACTGAGCGAGCGCGAGCCGCAGGCGCCGAGGATCTCGCTCGGCCACGAGATCCACCAGCTCGACGATTCGCTCGCCGGAATCTTCCTCGCGCAGGCCGTCGACCGCGGGTTGACCATTGCCCGCACCGAGGCCTGGGCGACCTCCGCGCGGACGCTGCCGGAGCTCGGTCCCGTCGAGCGCCGCGTGAGCGGTGAGGGACGCGAGGCGGTGCTGCTCGAGCTCGACGGCGCACTCGTGCAGCTCGGGCTGTACACCGGCTCCGTCTACGCATTCGTGGCCGCCGACGAGCAGGCAGACGTCGACCGCGCCGTGGCACGGCTGCGCGAGGCGCTTCCCGCGCCGGATCCGTCGTCCGCACACGAAGTGACCGTGACCTTCTGGACCTACGGCCCGCACGGTCCGATGCCGTCGTGGCGCTCGATCGCCGTGCCGTCCTGGGACGAGATTCACGCGAACTACAGCGGCCGCACGCGGGCACAGCTCGAGTCGATCATGCGCGGCTTCCAGCCGGCTCACGGCGGGCAGCTCGTTCTCTGGCATGGCAACGCAGGCACCGGCAAGACCTTCGCCCTGCGGGCCCTCGCGTGGGAATGGCGCGAGTGGTGCGATTTCCACTACATCGTCGACCCGGACTCGTTCTTCGGGCAGCACGCGGACTACCTGATGAGCGTGCTCCTACAGCCCGGCTACACCGGGCACACGGTGGCGTCATCGCACGGCTTCATCGCGTACGCGCCGATGACGCTGCAGGTGGAGGAAGCCGTTGCCGACACCGACGGTGACGAGGAGGAACGCGGCTCGAAGGCGTGGCGGGTGCTGATCCTCGAGGATACGGGCGAGCTGCTGTCGGCCGACGCACGCGTCGCGATGGGGCAGGGCCTCTCGCGCTTCTTGAACGTCGTCGACGGGCTGATCGGCCAGGGCCTGCGCGTGCTCGTGCTCGTGACGACCAACGAGCCGATTCGACGGCTCCACCCGGCGGTCGCCCGCCCAGGACGGAGTGCCGCGAACATCGAGTTCGTGCCGCTCACTGCCGACGAGTCGAATGCCTGGCTCGAGTCGCATGGAAACGAGGCGCGCGTCTCGGACGCGACGACGCTCGCCGAGCTCTACGGCCGGCTCGAAGGGATCGAGCCCGGAACGATCAGGCTGGTCGGCTTCGACAGCGGCGACTGACGAGGCCTCAGCCGCGGGCGCGCTGCCAGAGGAGGCGCGGACTCCCGTCGGTCTCCGAGTGCAGTGCGGCTGCATCGCCCTCGCGGCCGACGACCTCGAGAAAGCTTGCGACCTCCGCGACATCCAGCCCGCGAAGCGGAAGTAGATGGTGGGCCGAGTGATACGCGAGCGCCGCGAGAGGCGCCGGGAGCTCCGCAGTCTCGGCGTAGGTCCCGACGACCTCGAGGTGGAACTCGGCGAGCTCGCCGGCGACGAAGGTGAGCAGCTCGAGCGACGAATCGTCGGCAGCGTGCAGGTCGTCGAGCACGAGCAGGATCGGCTGCGCTGCGCTCGCGACGCGGAGAAGCTCCCCGACCGCGCCGAACAGCGCGAAACGGTCATCGGTCGTGGGAAGCTCGCCGACTCCGCGCAACGCCTGACGCCAGGGCCAGTACGCCGGCGCATCTCCGTCCTTCCAGCAGCGGCCCCAGAGGATGCGCGCGCCGCGCTCCTTTGCACGGCTCGCGAGCTCGTCCGCCAGCCGGGTCTTGCCCACGCCGGCGGCTCCAGAGACGAGAAACAACCGTCCCCGGCCGGAGATCGCGTCGTCGAGCCCCGTAAGAAGCTCCGCCAGCTCGGCATCACGGCCTACGAACGGCCCCGCGGCGCGGCGCCCGGGCCGGGTGCTCGCCGCCGGCTGCACGGTGGGCGCTTCGAGCGACGGATCATGGCGGAGGATCGCTCCCTCGAGCTCACGTAGGGCGCGTGACGGCTCGATCCCCAGCTCGTCGAGCGTGCCTCGAGCGTCGCGGTACGCCTCGAGCGCCTCCGCCTGTCGCCCGGAGCGGTAGAGGGCGAGCATCAGCTGCCGACGAAGGCGCTCGCGCAGAGGGTGGGCGGCGATGAGCGCCTCCAGCTCGGGGACGGCGGCCGTCTCGCGGCCGAGCGCGAGATCGGCGTCGAGCCGATCCTCGTTGGCCGCGATCCGGAGCTCCTCGAGCCGCGCGATCTCGGTCACCGCGAACGGCTCGTACGCGAAATCGGCGAGAGCGGGTCCCCGCCAGAGGGCGAGCGCCTCCTCGAGCGCGCTCCGCGCCCCGGCCGCGTCGGCTGCGGCGAGCCTGCGGCGCCCTTCCTGGGTGAGGTCGTCGAAGCGCTGGAGGTCGAGCTGATCCGGCTCGACCCTGAGCGCATAGCCTCCGGGCCTCGTCTCGAGTGCCTCGCCGCCGAGGGCTTTCCGCAGCCTCGAGACGTGCACCTGCACCGTCTTCGCTGCGGCTGTGGGGAGGTCATCTCCCCAGAGGTCCTCGATCAGGCGATCGGTCGGCACAACCTCGTTTCGGTGCAGGAGCAGGATCGCGAGCAGAGCGCGCTGCTTCGTCCCCCCGAGCGGGACGGAGCGTCCGTTCTCAGCGACTTCGAGCGGTCCCAGGATGCGGAAATCCACCGGCGGCTCCCTTCCTTCCGTCGAAGGTAGCCACGGTGTTACCGCTCTGCAACCGTCATGTAAGGGGCGAGGCGCACGCTTCTGGCAGTCGACCGCAAGGGGCGGTCGCAGCGGAAGGAACTCCCCGATGAAGGCCAAGTCCCTGATTGCTCTCGTCCTCGGCGCCGCGGCCCTCGCACCCGCCGCCCGCGCCGACGTCGTCGACAACTCCCTGACGAACTATTGGGCGCAGCGAGCCGCGGCACAATACGATCTCTCGCTCGCCGTACCGGCGCAGCCGGTGCAGAACACCGTAGTCCCGTACCTCGCACAGCAGTATGGGATCACGACGTCGTCCGTGCGGCCGGACGACAGGGCCGGGATCCGGGGCATCCCGAGCCCGACGAACGCGCAGCCGGTCTCTACCGGCAGTGGGTTCGCGTGGAGCGACGCGGGCATTGGCGCCGCGGCGGCCTTCGGCGCCATGCTCGTCGCTCTCGGTATCGCACTCACGGTGCGGCGCTCTCAGACGCTCGGCTATTAGCTCCGCCGGGGAGGGAGGGGTGACGAACGGGCCGCAAGGCCCGTTCGTCATGCTCGCGTAGGATCGCGCGCATGGCCGCGCCGCTCCGAATCGGGGTCATGCAGCTGACGATGGAGCCCGTGCGCGAGATGCTCGCGTCCGCACGCGCGATGGACGAGGCGGGCCTGGACACGATCTGGCTCGCCGAGGCGTATCCGTGGTGGCGCAAGCACGGGATGGAGGCGCGCTCGTCGACCGTCGTCTCGGCGCTGATCGCGCAGCAGACGAAGAGGCTGACGGTCGGCTGGGGAATCATCTCGCCGTTCACGCGCCATCCCGTCCAGGTGGCGATGGACGCGCGCGTCGTGCAGGAAGAGGCGGGCCCGGGACGCTTCATCCTCGGCTTCGGGACCTCGAAGATCTTCCTCAACAACGCGAAGCTCCAGACGAACAAGACGCTCGGGCCGATGCGCGACGCCGTGGCGATCGTCCGGGGCGTGCTCTCCGGCGACGAATTCCGCTACGACGGCGACACGTGGAGCGCGGACGTGCCTGCACTGGCGGATGATGCGGAGACGCCGCGTGGGGTGCCGCCGGTGTACGTCGCGGCGACGGCGCCGAAGATGCAGGCGCTCGCGGGCGAGATCGGCGACGGCTGCCTGACGCCGTCGATCACGACCCCCGCCTTCGTCCGCTACACCCACGACAATGTCAAGAAGGACATCGACATCGGCTGCACGATCGTCGCGTCGATCCACGAGTCCGACCGCGATGCCGGCCGCGACGGTGCGCGCGAGATTGCGGCGATGTACCTCGCGAACAAGGTGCAGAACATCAAGGACGCCGCGGACGCGCTGCTCGACCTCGCCGGCATCGAGATGGAGGAGATCCGTCCGGTCGCCGAGGCGATGGACCGCGGCGGCCGGCTGGCGGCGAAGGAGCAGGTGACGGACGAGCTGCTCGACAAGTGCCGCCCGATCGCCGGCACGCCCTCGGACTGCATCGAGGCGATCGAGGAATACCGCGATGCGGGCTGCACGCACGTGATGCTCGAGCTGTGGGGCGACCGGCGGCACGAGCAGATCAGGCTCTTCGGCGACAAGGTGCTGCAGCACTTCAGATGAGCGTCCGTATTCGCATCGACAAGCGCGCGCTCGTCGATCTCGCCGTGCGCGCGGTTTCGATCCCGAGCTTCACCGGCTCGGAGCAGGCGATGGCCGAGTTTCTGCACGGCGTTTTCCGCGACATGGGCCTACAGGTGCAGTGGCAGCAGGTCGAAGACGGCCGCGCGAACGTGGTGGGAACGTGGGTCGGTGCGGGCGAGGGCCCGACGCTGATGTTCAACGGGCACATGGACACGTCGTACTCGGGGCGCGAGCCGTGGCTTCACGGCATTCCCGGCTTCCAGCCGCACGGATTCGAGCGCGATGGCCGCATCTACGGGCTCGGAATCTCGAACATGAAAGGCGCCTTGTGCTGCTACGTGGAGGCCGTGCGCGCGCTTCAAGACGCGGGCGTGCGGCTGAAAGGCGACGTGATGATCGCCGCCGTCGCCGGGGAGATCGAGAAGACACAGTACGGCGACGCGCAGGGTGCGGAGTACCGTGGCTACGCGGCGGGATCGCGCCACCTCGTGTCGCACGGCGGCGCGGCGGACGTGTGCATTCTCGGCGAGCCGACGGAGAACAAGGTGGTGCTCGCGCACTTCGGCACGATCTGGCTGCGGCTCTCGACGCGCGGCCCGTTCGTGCACACCGCGTTCTCGGCGGGGCGGTTGCAGGAGAACTCGATCATCCGCATGCGCGACGTGCTCGACCGCGTCCTGGAGTGGCTGCCTCGCTGGGAGGAGGAGATGTCCTACGGCGACGTGCGCGGCGTCGCGAACGTCGGTGCCGTGCACGGTGGGTTCGGTTGGCGGGTCTCGCGGACGCCGCATCGCACGGACCTGTTCCTCGACCTGCGGGTGCCGCCGAACGTTCCCATGGCGGAGGCGCGCCGCAAGGCGCTTGCGTTCGCCCGCGCGCTGGACGGTGTCGAGTCGGAGGTGTACGTCACAGCGCCGGGCGCGGAGGTCGGCGAGGACCACGAGCTGGTGCACGGTCTCGAGGCGGCCCACGCGGAGGTGTTCGGCTCGCGGCCGGAGCGCGACGTCACGCGCTGGTTCAGCGACGCGTCGGTGCTGACACGGTATGGAATCGCGACCGTGAACTACGGGACGTCCAGCGGGCTACCGGACGCGCAGCTCGGCGAGAATCTGCAGATCGACGGGCTCGTGAAGACGGCGGAGGTGTATGCGCGGGCGGCGATGAACGTTTGCGGAGTCAGATGACGGACGACGTCTACACCCTGCCGGCCGACCTGCCCGTGCCGCAGGACGACGGCGCGGCCGACCATCTGCTCGGGACGATGATGCCGCAGCTGACCCTCGAGTCGACGCAAGGGCCGGTGTCCATGCGCGCGCTGTCGCAGGAGCTGCTCGTGCTCTACGTCTATCCGCGTACGGGTCGTCCGGGTGTGCCCAGTCCCGAAGGCTGGGACGCGATCCCGGGGGCCCGCGGCTGCACGCCGCAGTCGCTCGGCTTCCGCGACGCGGCGGAGCGCTTCCAAGGGCTCGGTGCGCTTGTTGCAGGCCTGTCGGCACAGTCGCTGGAAGACCAACTCGAGTTCGCGGAGCGGAACGAGATTCCCTATCCCCTGATCGCCGACCCGGAGCTGAAGCTGGCTGCCGCGTTGCAGCTGCCGACTTTCGAGGTCGAAGGTCAGACGCTGTACAAGCGGCTGGCGCTCGTCGTACAGGCGTGCGCGATCGCGAAGGTCTTCTACCCGGTGTTCCCGCCGGACGAGAACGCGCGCGAGGTGCTCGCCTGGCTCGAGGCGCGCCGGTGAAGCTCGTGACGTTCGATGACGGCAAGGTTGGACACACCGAGGATGAGACGGTGCACGAGCTTGCCGTCGGCTCGATGCGCGAGTACTTCGAGCAGGGCGGCGCGGACGAAACGGGCGCCGAGCACGTGCTCGAGGACGTTGCGTTACGCGCCCCGATCGTCCCGAAGAAGTTCTTCCACACCGCCGGCAACTTCCGCGAGCACGAGGAGGAGTCGAAGACGGTCCGCTGGTCGCACGAGATCGCGCCGTGGATCGTCTTCTTCCAGAATGTGGACGCGATTATCGGGTCGGATGAACCGATCGTCTATCCGGAGCACTTGACCAGCGAGCTCGACTACGAGCTCGAGCTTGCGGTCGTGATCCGCAAGCCGGGCAAGTGGTTCTCGCCCGAGGAAGCCGAGGACTACATCGGCGGCTATGTGATCTTCAACGACATCACGGCGCGGGACATCCAGCGGCGCGAGATGCGCAGCGGCGTCTTCTCGTTCTGCAAGGCGATCGACACCTTCTGCCCGCTCGGGCCGTGGATCGTGACGCCGGACGAGATTCCGGATCCGCACGACCTGCGAATGGAGCTGCGCGTGAACGGCGAGCCGCGGCAGACGTCGCACAGCGGCAACATGAGCGTGACGATCCCGGAGATCCTGAGCCACTATTCGCCGCTCGGCTACAGCGCCGGTGACGTCGTCTCCACGGGCACCGTCAGCGGCGTCGCGGGGTTCAGCGAGGACGCCGCGTCGCTCTATCTCAAGCCCGGCGACGTCATCGAGGCGGAGATCGAGAGGATCGGCGTCCTGCGCAACCCGGTCGTCTCGTGGCAGCAGGCGCACGGCGAGCCCGCCGCGGAGCGCGTGCGCGGGTGAGCCGCTCCCGGACCACACCCCCACCCAGGTGGGGGCCGGTTCCCGCCGGCCCTCGTGATCGACGTTACCGCGAACTTCGTGCCACCGCTGTGCCGGATGCGTGCCAATCCGCGGAGACGGCATGACGGCGTTTCGCGAGGCGTTTCCGGTCCTCGCCGTCGACGACATCGAGCGTGCGCGGGACTTCTACGTCGAGAACCTCGGCTTCGAGCAGGTCTATCGCTTCCCGCCGGAGGGAGAGCTGGACTTCGTCTTCCTCAAGCTCGAGCCACTCGGGATCGGGCTGGGGACGGCGCGGGAAGGGCAGCGCGAGATGTCGCTCTGCGTGTACACCGACGACGTCGACGGAGCCGCGGAGACGCTGCGCACAGCGGGCGCCGAGGAGGTCGAGCCGCTCGCCGACCAGGAGTGGGGCGAGCGGATGACGACCTTCCGCGACCCGGACGGCTACCTGCTGCAGATCTTCGCCAAGCTTTGAGCTGGGCCCGCGACGACGCCAAGCTCGAGCGCGTACGCGCGCTCATGGCGGAGGAGGACGTCGACGCTCTGGTCGTGCGTGCACCCGACAACGTCCTCTACCTGTCGAACTTCCTGCCGATGAAGGGGTACGACCTCGTCGTCTTTCCGCGGGAGGGCGAGCCCACGCTGATCTGCCTCGAGCCGTCGATGGACGATGCTTGGCGCATGGCTTGGACGGACGATCTGCGCACGTTCGCCGGCTACGACGAGCGCGATCCGCGCCCGCCGCAACTCCGCTCACTCGACTCCGCCGTCGATCTGTGTCGCACCCGCGGCTACGAGCGCGTCGGACTCGAGCTCTCGCAGGGGACGCAGACCGCAGACCGCATGGTCGGCGAGCCGACGACGCCGACGCTTGCGCTCTTCGACGCGTTTCCGAACCGGGTCGACGCCTCCCCGCTGCTTGCGCAGGCGCGGATGCTCAAGACGGGACAGGAGCTCGAGCGGATGCGACTCGCGAACGAGCTCGCGGCGCTCGCGCTCGAGGATGTTCGTGCCGACCTGCATACCGGCCTGACCGAAGCGCAGGTCGCCGCGGCATGGGAAGCGGCGGTGCACGCGCGCGGAACCGGCTACCAGGGCAAGGTCGAGAACGCGCGCGGCTATTCGCTGGTTTGGAGCGGCGAGGGGATCCAGACGTTCACCGCTACGCGCGATCGCCCGATCGCTGCGCACGAGCCGACGCTGTTCGAGATCTGGGTCAGCGCGGACGGCTACTGGTGCGACCACACGAAGAACCTCGTTCCCGGCGACCTCGATCCGCGCTACGCGGAGCTCGAGCAGCAGCTGCTGGCCATCTACGACCGCGCCGTCGCGCACTGCACGGACGGCGCCGGGCTCGCCGAGCTCGATCGGCTCGTCCGCGCCGGGATCGCCGACGCCGGCTATCCCGGCCAGCCGTCGCATCCGATCGCCCACGGCGTCGGCGCCCGCGCACACGAGCCGCCGTACGCGCACCAAGCCGGCTCGGGCACGATCGAAGCCGGAATGGTGCTCGCGATCGAGCCCGGCATCTACTGGGACGGCGGCGGAGGCCTGCGCGTCGAGGACAACTGGCTGATCACGGACGGCGACGCCGAGAAGCTCTGCACTTTCCCGGACGGGATCGTGCGCGCGTGAGCGTTCCCGAGGACAAGCTGTACACGGGCGAGCTGAACCGGCGGGCGCTCGAGCCCCAGTCGCGCGGGCCGATCGGCCTCTACGACACGACGCTGCGCGACGGCGAGCAGACGGTCGGCGTCGTCCTCGACCCCGAGCAGAAGCTCGAGATCGCGCGCCTGCTGGACGAGCTCGGCGTCGACCGGATCGAGGCCGGATTCCCGCGCGTCTCCGAGGACGATGCCCGCGCGATCCGGCTGATCGCCGACGCCGGTCTGAAGGCCGAAGTGTGGGGCTTTTCACGTGCCGTACGGGCCGACGTCGAGGCGCTCGTCGAGCTCGGCCTGCGCGGTTCCGTAATCGAATCGCCCGTCTCGGATCTCAAGCTCCGCGCCTACGGTGTCGAGCGTGACGAGATGTTGCGGCGGATCCGCGAAGCGGTCTCGTTCGCCGCGGAAAACGACGTCGTCGTCGCCTACTTCGGCGTCGACGGCACGCGCGCCGACCTCGAGTTCCTCCGCGCAGCGTACGAGACCGCGGTCGAGGCCGGGGCAGGCGAGGCCGTCGTCGTCGACACGATCGGCGTTGCGACGCCGGAAGCCGCTGCCTACCTCGTCGCGGAGGTCTCCGACTGGGTCGACGTGCCGATCCACTGGCATGGCCACAACGACTTCGGCCTCGCCACCGCCGCCGCGATTGCAGCCGTGCAAGCCGGCGCGACGTGGGTGCAGGGGACGATCAACGGGATGGGAGAGCGCGCGGGCAACGCGAGCCTCGGTGAAGTCGCACTTGCGCTCGAGGCGCTGTACGGCGTGCGCACGAACCTGCGCCTCGAGCGCATCCGGGACGTGAGCACGCGCGTTCGCGAGCTCTCGGGCTACGAGTTGGACCCGTGGAAGCCGATCGTGGGCGAGACGCTCTTCCGACGCGAATCGGGGGCGGTGGCGTCGCAGTTCCACGATCCACCCTCGATCGAGCCGTATGCGGCCGAGCTCGTCGGCGCTGAGCGCGAGCTCGTGCTCGGTAAGAAGTCCGGGATCGACTCGATCCGAATCAAGGCCGAGCAGCTCGGGCTCGAGCTGGACGAAGACGCACAGCGCGCGCTCCTCGCACGCGTCAAGGAGCAGGGCGCGGCCCTCCGGCGCACGATCACCGACGACGAGTTTCGCGCGCTCGCCGCACAGGCGTAGACTCGGGCCGACGCCGGGCACCGGAAACGCCTTCATCCTCAGCGGGAACCGGCCCGCACCATAGTGCGTCTGCCGGTGCCCGGCCGTTGCGCCGGGATGCGCCGCCGGTTTAGGCTCGCGCGGTGAGCGCGCTCGCGGCGGACCGGGCGGCGTCGGTTCTCGTGGCCGTCGACGTGACGAAGAGCTTCGGCGGGGTCCACGCACTGCGCGGTGTGTCACTCGAGCTCCGCGAGGGCGAGGTCGTCGGGCTGATCGGTCCCAACGGATCCGGCAAGACGACCCTTCTCAACTGCATCGCAGGCGTTTATCCGCCCACCTCCGGCCGGATCCTGCTGGCCGGGAGACCACTGGCGGGTCGAGCGGGACACGTCGTGGCGCGGGCCGGGGTGATCCGCACGTTCCAGAACATCCGCCTCTTCGCGCGGCTCAGCGCGCTACAGAACATCGAAATCAGCGCTCTGGCGACGAAGCAGGTGGGACGTAGTAGTTCGCGTGACTACGCTCGGAGGCTGCTCGAGGAGCTCGGCATCGCGCACTTGGCCGACCGCGAGGCGGGCACCCTCTCGTACGGCGACCAGCGCCGGCTCGAGATCGCTCGCGCGCTAGCTGCAGGACCGCGCTTCCTGCTCCTCGACGAACCGGCGGCCGGAATGAACGAAGCCGAGTCGGATTCCGTTCGCCTGCAGATCGAGCGCGTCCGCGCCGAGCGCGGGTGCGGGGTGCTCGTCGTCGAGCACGACCTGCGCCTGATCATGCGCCTCTGCGACCGGATCTCGGTCCTCAACGAAGGCTCGGTGATCGCCGTGGGGGCACCCGAGCAAGTGCGTCGAGACCCTGCAGTCATCGCCGCGTACATCGGCGAGGAGGAGAGAGGAGACGACGAATGACGAGTAGTCGTACGCTGAAGATGCTCGCGGTGGGCGGCGCGTTCGTGCTGATGATTGCAGTCGCGTCAGGCTTCCGGGATGGGGGACAACGCGGCGGCCTCACCAAGGGAACGATCTCGGTCGGGTTCGGAAACAACCTGACGGGCTTCCTGGCCGTCCACGACCACCTGATTTCGCAGGGCGCACAACTCGCGGTACACCAGATCAACGGGAACGGCGGCATCGGCGGTCGCGTGAAGATCAAGCTGGCGCTGAAGGACGTCAAGAGCGATCCGGCGACTTCGGTCGAGGTCGCGAACGAGCTGATCGGCGCGCACGTCGCGGCGATGATCCTCCCCTGCAACACGGACTTCCAGGTCGCGATGGCCGCGGTCGCCAAGCGGGCGAACCAGTTCACGCTCTCGCCGTGCAACGCTGATCCGACTGCGTGGCGCAAGTTCCCGATCTACTGGCCGGTTGGGATGGCAGGCAATGCGCAGATGGCGCAGCTCGCGGGCTATGCGCAGAGCGCCGGACTGAAGAAGATCTACGTGCTCGACTCGAACTTCCTCTACATCCACCTGATGGCGAAGTACTTCAAGAAGTCGGCGCCGCTCTATGGGCTCAAGGTCGTCGGCTCGGCGAGCGTTCCGTTCGGCGCGACCGGCTTCCCGAACGACTACTCGGCGTTCGTCGACAAGATCAAGGCCGCAAAACCGCAGGCTGTGATGACCGGCCTGTTCACGCCGTACGTCGACACGCTGACGAAGCAGCTGCGCTCGGCCGGCGTGAAGGTCCCCGTTCTCGGCAGCGACGGGATGGACACCGGACTCGACCTGACCGCGGGCGGAACCGCGGTCAACGGCAACGTGTTCACGACGTTCGGCTTCCCGACTCCGGGCTCGTCGACGGCGAAGTTCTACTCCGACTATGCGAAGCGGTTCGGCAAGCGGCCGGACGGAAGCTACGCAGCGCTCGGGTACGAGACGGTCAAGGTGCTGGAGGCCGCCGTGATTCGCGCCAACAGCACCGACCCGAAGAAGATCCAGGCCGCGCTCGGCGCAGGCATGACGGTGAACGGCGCGCTCGGCCAGATCGTCTATCCGGGCCACGGTCAGCACAACCCGACCAACCCGGTCGCCGTCGTGGCAATCAAGAACCGGAAGTTCAGCCTCGTCAAGATCGGCGTTCCGACGAGGATTCCCTCGCCGTAACAGCGTGGGCGACGGGGGATTGGCAGACTCGGGGCCCGCTGCGGGCCCCGAGCCGCTCCTGCGGGTGCGCGGGCTCGAAGCCCGCTACGGGCCGATCGTCGCCGTCCGGGGAATCGACCTCGACGTCCTGCAGGGCGAGATCGTCGCGCTCCTGGGTGCGAACGGTGCGGGAAAGACGTCGACGCTCGCGGCGATCGTCGGCCTGTTGACCGCTCGCAGTGGCGAGATTCGCTTCGAGGGAGCAGATATCTCGCGGCTCCCTCCGGAGCAGATCGTGCGCCGCGGGATCACGCTCACGCCGGAAGGAAGGCGGCTGTTCTCGACGCTCACAGTCGGCGAGAACCTGGCGCTGGGGGCGCGGCAGCGCGACGGGGGCGCCCGCGAGCGGCTGCTCGGGCTGTTTCCGATCCTGCGCGACCGCCTCGACCAGCCGGCCGGCTCGCTCTCGGGCGGCGAGCAGCAGCAGCTCGCGATCGCGCGCTCGCTGATGTCCCGCCCGCGGTTGCTCCTGCTCGACGAGCCGACGTTGGGGCTGGCGCCGAAGCTGATCGCGTCCGTCTTCGAGCTGATCGCCCGCCTCCGCGACGAGGAGGGCGTGACCGTCCTGCTCGTCGAGCAGAACGTGCATCGCGCGCTCGAGCTGTGCGACCGCGCCTACGTCCTGCGCACCGGGAGGATCGAGGCGCAGGGAACCGCGGCCGAGCTGCGCCGAGCCGGTGTCGAGACGGCGTACCTGGGAGTCGCCTGATGCACGAGCTTGTCCAGAACGTGATCAACGGGCTCTCGCTCGGCTCGACGTACGCGCTCCTGGCGCTCGGGCTCGCGCTCGTCTTCTCGATCATGGGCCTGATCAACTTCGCCCACGGCGAGCTGTTCACGATCGGCGGCTACGCGATGTGGTTCCTCTTCGACCGCGGCGTGCCGTGGCCGTTCGTCGTGGTGCTCACACCGCTCGTCTGCGCGGGAGCGGCGATGCTGATGGAGCGCGTCGCGTTCCGCCCGCTACGCGGCGCGAGTCTCGTCACGCTGCTGATCACCTCCTTCGCGGTCAGCTACTTCCTGCAGACCGTGTTTCAGATCTCGATCAGTGCGGCGCCGGAGGGAATCGAGCTTCCCGGCTGGGTGAACGACACGGTGCACATCGGCTCGTACACGATCGCCTCAGTGAAGCTCGTGACCACGGGAGTGACGCTCGTGGCGGTCGCCGGCCTGACGATCTTCCTGCGGCGGACACTGCTCGGCATGTCGATGCGCGCGGCAGCGGAGGACTTCCAGGTCGTGCGCCTGATGGGAGTCAACGCGAACCGTGTCGTCCTGCTCGCCTTCGCCGTCTCCGGCCTGCTTGCCGGCCTTGCCGCGCTGCTCTTCTTCGCGACCACGGCCGCCGTCGATCCGACGACCGGGACACCCTTGGTGATCAACGCGTTCATCGCGGTGATCCTCGGCGGCCTCGGCAGCCTGCCGGGTGCCGTCGTCGCCGGCTTCATCCTCGGTTTCGCCGAGGTGCTGTTCGAGTCGCGCCTGCCCGGCTCGGCGTCGGCGTTCTCCAACGCGTTCGTCCTGCTCGTGATCATCGCGCTGCTCCTGCTCCGGCCGCAGGGTCTGCTCGGCCGTCCCGCGGGTCTCACGTGAGCGCCCTGACGGGAAGCTGGGTCGCACGCGCCCTGCTCGGGGCCACGGTGCTCGCGGCGGTGCTCGCGCTCGTCGCGCTGTACGGCTGGCAGCTGGCGAGCGCGCCCAACGAGACGAAGGTCGAGCACTTCTTCATCAACGTGATCTTCGTCGTCGCGCTGCAGGTCTTCTCCGGCAACTCCGGGATCCTGAGCTTCGGCCAGATGGCGTTCGCCGGAGTGGGCGCCTACACGGCGAGCATCCTGACGATCGATCCGCTGCTGAAGCCGACCTTGCTCACGGGCCTGCCTCACGGCCTGCAGAACGCGCACTTCTCGTTTCTCACTGCGACGCTCGCAGCCGGTGCCGTCGCCGGTGCTGTCGCCCTCCTGACGGGGCTCGCAATCCTCAGGCTCGACGGCGCCAGCGCGGTGATCGCGATCCTCTCGCTGCTGCTGATCGCGGACGTGATCTTCGACGCGTGGATCGGCGTCACCCGCGGCGCGGGCGGCCTCTACGCGATCCCCGACGAATCGCGACTCGGACGAGTGCTTCTGTTGGCGATCGCCGCGGTCGCCGCCGCGCGAGTGTTCAAGGATTCGCGGAGCGGCCTCCTCTTGCAGGGCAGCCGGGAGGACGCGTTCTCGGCCGCGTCCGTCGGCGTGCCCGTCCGCGCCTACCGAATGCGGGCCTGGGTCCTGAGCGGGATGCTCAGCGGGATCGCCGGCGCGCTGCTCGCGTTCTGGCTCGGGACGATCTCGCCGACGAACTTCTTCCTCGCGCCGACGTTCGCGATCGTGGTGATGTTCATCATCGGAGGGATGACGACGGTCACGGGTGCCGTCGCGGGCGCAGGCATCGTGACGCTGGTGCAGGAGATCGTTCGCCCGCACGAGGAGGACCGTCTCGATCTCGGGCTCTTCACCTTCAACCGGCTGACCGGACTGACGCAGCTGGTGCTCGTCGGATTGATCCTGCTCGTCATGTACGTGCGCCGAGAAGGGCTGTTCGGACGCCGCGAGCTGGACGAGCTCCTGGTTTCTGCCGCGGAGGGGTCTGCGCGTCTGACACGATCTCGCGAATGAACGCACCGCCCGCGTACGAGTCGCTGCGAGTGAAGCTGGCTGCGGTCCACGACCTGGTCAAAGTCGGGAGCATGCTCGCGTGGGATCAGCAGACCCTGATGCCGCCGCGCGGCGCCGACGTTCGCGCTCAGCAGCTGGCGACGATCGGACAGCTTGCGCACGAGCAGTTCGTCGATGACGAGATCGGCAGGCTGCTCGAGGAGCTCGCGCCATGGGGCGAGAGCCTCGAGCACGACTCCGACGAGGCGAGCCTCGTCCGGATGGCGCGGCGCGACTACGACAAGGCGACCCGCGTCCCGCCGACCCTCACGGCGGAGCTGACGCGGACCGGCTCGCTTGCCTTCGGCGCGTGGGTCCAGGCCAAGACGAAGTCGGACTACGACTCGTTTCGCCCCTGGCTCGAGCAGATGGTCGAGCTGAAGCACCGCTACGTCGAGTGCTTCCCGACGCCCGAGGATCCCTACGACACGCTGCTCGACGACTACGAGCCGGCGATGAAGACGGAGCAGGTCCGGCGGATCTTCGACCGACTGAAGGAGGAGCTCGTGCCGCTGGTCGAGGCCGCGGGCACCGCTGCGACTCCGCGCGTCTCAGGCACGTTTCCTGCCGAGAAGCAGCGTCTGCTCTCGCTCGAGATCGTCCGCCGCTTCGGATACGACGACGAGGCCTGGCGCATCGACACGGCTCCGCACCCCTTCGCCTCGTCGCTGGGAACCCAGGACATCCGGATCACGACGCGCGAACCGGAGGACTCGCTCGACGGCCTCTTCGCGACGATGCACGAGTGCGGGCACGGGCTGTACGAGCACGGTGTCTCGCCGTCCCTCGAACGCACGCCGCTCGCGCGCGGCGCGTCGCTCGGCTTGCACGAGTCTCAGTCTCGTCTCTGGGAGAACCTCGTCGGGCGCTCGCGTCCCTTCTGGTCGTGGTTCTACCCGCGGCTGCAGGAGACCTTCCCGTCCGAGCTCGACGGGGTGAACGAGGAGACGTGGTACCGCTCGATCAACGACGTCTCGCCGGGGCTGATCCGCATCGAGGCGGACGAGGCCTCGTACAACCTGCACATCATCCTCCGCTTCGAGCTCGAGCAGGAGATCATGGGCGGTCTCGACCTCCGCGAGCTGCCGGAGCGCTGGAACACGATGATCGACGAGTACCTCGGCGTCGAGGTACACGACGACGCTCGCGGCGTGCTCCAGGACGTCCACTGGTCGCGCGGCGCGTTCGGCTATTTCCCGACGTATTCGCTCGGCAACGTGATGAGCGCACAGATCTGGGAGCGGATGCTGGAAGATGTTCCCGACGTCGACGAGCAGATGGGCCGAGGCGAGTTCGACGCGATCCGCGAGTGGCTGCGCTCGCATCTGCACGTGCACGGGCGCAAGTTCCTTCCCGCCGAAACGCTCGAGAAGGTCGTCGGGGGGTCGATCGACCCGGGGCCGTACCTGCGCTACCTCCAGGGGAAGCTCGCCGTCGCGTGACCGATCGCGTTTGCGTCGCCGGCGCGGGCGTGATCGGTTCGCTCTTCGCGGCGCACCTCGCGCGCGCATGTCCCGTGTCGGTGCTCTGCCGCCGCGAGGAGCACGCCGCTGCGCTGCGCCGCGACGGGTTGCGGGTCAGCGGGCGGCACGAGTTCCACGTCTCCGTTGACGCGGGGGTGCGGCCCGACGAGCTGGAGGAGCCGTGGCTGGTGATCGTCGCGACGAAGGCGGCCGGCCTCGAGCCGGCGGCGCGGGCGCTGTCGGGGCACTGGCCCCACGCAGCGGTCATGACGGTGCAGAACGGGCTCGGAGCCGAGGAGGTGGTGCGGCGACACGGCGACTGGCGTCTGATCTCCGCGGTGACCTTCATGTCGGGGACGAAGCACGCGGACACGCACGTCGAGTACATCCTCGATACGGAGACGTGGCTCGCCCCTTACGGCGACACGGAATTCGAGCTCGTGCAGCGCGCGCACGACGCGATCGTGGCGGGCGGCCTGAAGGCGGAGGCGCTGGCGGATTTACGTCCCGCGCAGTGGTCGAAATTGATCTTCAACGCGACCGTGAACGGGGTCGCTGCGCTGACCGGTTTACGGCACGACGTCCACTTCGCCAAGGGCGCGCTCGGCGAGCTCGTCCACGGGCTGATCGACGAGGGGAAGGGGGTCGCGCGTGCAGCCGCGATCCCGCTGCACGACGATCCGTGGGAGATGAACGTCCTGGCGACGAGGCGCGGCAGCCCCCATTACCCGTCGATGCTCGAGGACGTCGACGCGGGCCGGCCGACGGAGGTGGAGCTGATCAACGGCGCACTCGTCCGGAAGGCGCGCGAGTACGGCGTCGAGGTGCCGCTGCAGGAGCTGCTCTATGCGCTCGTTCGCGGCCGGGAGGCGAGCTACCTGTGACCGAAACGGACAGGACCCAGTACCCGGCACGTACCGGGTACATACCTGGCACGTACCGGGTACGGGCGTGAGGGTCTGCATTGTCGGTTGCGGCGCTGTGGGCTCGCTCTTTGCGGCGAACCTGGCGCTGCTCGACGACGTCGAGGTATGGGGGTACGACCTGAACCGGGAGCACGTGGACGCGATCAACCGCGACGGGTTGCGGCTCTCCGGCGCCGGGGAGGTCCACGCGCGTCCGCGTGCGACAGTTGACGCGCAGGAGGTGCCGTCCTGCGAATTCGGGATCGTCGCGACGAAGGCGATGCATACGGATGCCGCCGTCGCAGCGACGGCACACGCGTTCGTCGAAGGCTCCGTCGCGTCCGTACAGAACGGGATCGGCAACGAGGAGGCGATCGCCGAGCACGTCGAGCGCGTGATCCGCGGCACGACGTTTCCGGCGGGCAAGCTCCTCGAGCCCGGTCACGTGCAGTGGGATGTCAAAGGCGACACGACCTTCGGCCCGTTCGAGCCGCGCCCGGCGCCGATGGAGCAGATCGAGCGCCTCGCCGACGCGTGCACACGCGCCGGCTTGCCGACGCACGTGGTCGCCGACGCACGCGGGCCGCAGTGGCGGAAGCTCATCTTCAACGCGGCGACGAACCCGCTCGGCGCGCTGACCCGTCTCACCCACGGACGGGTCTGCGAGCGCCCCGACCTCCGCGCGCTCGTGACGAAGCTCGTGGACGAAGGGAAGGCGGTCGCCGCCGCACAGGGCATCGAGCTCGACGCCGACCCCGAGGACTTGATCAACCACGCGGCTCGGAAGGAGGTCGCGTACGACCATAAGGCGTCGATGCTGCAGGACGTCGAGGCGCGCCGCGCGACCGAGGTGGACTTCCTCAACGGCGGCATCGTGCGCTTCGGCGGCGACCACGGTGTTCCCACTCCGGCGAACCAGGCCGTCTGGGCGCTCGTCAAGGGACTCGAGGCTTCGTGGACGAGCTGACCCGGCGCCATGCGAACGTCCGGCAGGCGATGGCGCGCGACGGCCTCGACGCCGTCATCGTCAGCGGCTCCGAGTACACGGGCTTCGAGGGGGCCGTGACGTACATGAGCGGCTTCACGATCGTGCACCGCTACGCGTACGTCCTGCTGCCGCGCGAGGGAGAGGCGGCGATCGTCTTCCCGACCGAGGCGCGCTACGTTGGCGAGCACGGCGAGACGCCGCTCGAGCAGGTCTTCGCCGACAAGCCGGGCGAGTGGCTTGCCGGGCGCCTGCGCGGCAAGCGCGTCGGGATCTACGGCCTGGACTATGTGATGGCCGTCCGGGACTTCGTGGCTCTGAGCGACAAGGCCGAGTTGGTGCCGTGGGACGTCGAGTTCGACCTGGCCCGCGCGGTCAAGTCGGAAGCGGAGCTCGAGTCCGTACGCGAGAGCGTGCGCATCAACACGGAAGGTTTTCGGCTCTTTCTCCGCCACTTCGAGCCGGGGAAGACGGCGGCCGAGGTGCTCGCGCCGGCAGAGGAGCACTTCGTCAGGCGTGGCTGCCGGCGGCTGACGATGAACATGGTGCTGGCCGGGCCGGAGTTCGCGCTCGCCCGCGAGGACATGCGGCTCGGCGATTTCTGTCTTCCCTCTCTCGAGGTCGCGGGGCCGGGCGGGCATTGGGTCGAGGTGTCACGTGCGATCGGCAAGCCGACGCGCGAGGTCGAGCGAATGCTCGAGGCATACCAGCAGTACTTCTCGACTGCACGGACCGAGTTGCGGCCGGGCGCGACCGCGCACGACGTGCACCGCGCGGTCTCGAGAGGTTTCACCGAGCTCGGCTATCACCTCGGACACGTCACGGGTCACTCGATCGGGATGACGATGATCGAGTTCCCGAAGATCGGCGAGGGCGTCGAGACGGAGTTGGCGGAGAACATGGTGTTCTCCATGCACCCGCACGCGATCTCCGCCGACGGCCGAGAGTGCCTGTATATGCAGGACACCTGGCTCGTCACCGCGAAAGGCGGCGAGCCGCTGGCCGACCTGCCGATGGAGGTGTTCTCGGGCGCACTTGCATAAGTCGCACAGTTTCTGCATACTACGCAGATGGCCTCCGTCGCCATTCTCGGCTGCTCCGGCTACACCGGACAGGAGACGCTCGACCGCGTCCTGGCGCACCCTGAACTCGAGCCGCTCGCGCTGGGGTCGGACAGCCTCGCCGGTGAGCCGGCAGGGGCCCTCGACCCCCGGCTGAACGGGAGTCTTCCGCGCTTCGTGTCCAATGACGAGGCGCTCGCGGCCGGCGCGGACGTCATCTTCTGCTGCCTGGGGCACGAGCAGGCCGCGGCGCTCGAGCCGCCCGACGCCGAGCTCCTCGTCGATCTCTCCGGCGCGCACCGGCTCACCGACGCCTCACTCTACGAGCGCTGGTACGGCTTCCGGCATCCGAAGCCGGGCGCATGGAGCTACGCGATCCCGGAGCTGTACCCGCCCGAGGGCCGGCTCGTCGCGAACCCCGGCTGCTACGCGACCGCGGCGCTGCTCGCGTTGGCGCCGATCGCGGGCGCGATCGACACGAAGAGCGTCGTCGTGGACGCGAAGTCGGGCGTCTCCGGCGCTGGGCGCGCCCTCAAGCCGTCGTCGCACGCCGGCTCCGTGCTCGAGAACGTCTCGCCCTACCGCGTCGGCAAGCACCAGCACGCGCCGGAGATCGAGCAGGCACTCCGCTTCCCGGTCTGCTTCGTCCCACATCTGCTCCCGGTCCGCCGCGGGTTGCTCGCCACCTGCTACGTCGAGCCGCAAGACGATCTGCGCGCCCTACTCGAAGCGGCGTATGCAGCCGCCCCGGCCGTGCGCGTGCTCGACGACGGCGTCGCACCGGAGCTGTCGCGCGTCCAGCACACCGACGCAGCCGAGATCGCGCTCTACGAGGACGAAGCAACCGGACGCGCGATCGTCGTCTGCGTCCTCGACAACCTGGGCAAGGGCGCCGCCGGCCAGGCGGTGCAGAACGCCAACGTGGCACTCGGTTTTTCGGAGACTGCAGGGCTTCGACTGACGGGGGTCCTCGTATGAGCGTGACCGCCGCGAAGGGCTTCGAGGCAAGCGGCGTGCACTGCGGCCTGCGCCGCAGCGCGCGCGACGTCGCGCTGATCCGCTCCACGGCCCCCGCGGTCGGCGCGGCGATGTTCACCGCGAACCGCGTGCAGGCGGCGCCGGTGCTCGTCTCACGCGAGCATCTGAAGAACGTGGATCCGCAGGCGGTCGTTGTCAACTCAGGCAACGCTAACGCAGCGACCGGACGGCAGGGCCTGACCGACGCGCAGGCCACTGCCGAATACACCGGCCGGCTTCTCGGCCTCGCGCCCGAGCAGGTGCTCGTTCTCTCGACGGGCGTGATCGGCAAGCCGCTCGCAATGCAGCCCCTGCTGCGCGGCGTGACCGCCGCTGCGACGGCGCTCTCACCCGAGGGCGGGGACGACGCGGCGCAGGCGATCCTCACGACCGACACGCGCAGCAAGCAGGCGAGCGCAAACCGTGGCGGCTTCACCGTCGGCGGGATGGCGAAGGGCTCCGGAATGATCCATCCGAACCTCGCGACGATGCTCGCGTTCGTCACGACGGACTATCCGCTCGAGCCGGGGGAGGCGATCGAGTTCCTCCGCCCGGCCGTGGAAGAGAGCTTCAACTCGATCTCGGTGGACGGCGAATGCTCGACGAACGACGCCGTCGTCCTGCTCGCGAACGGCACGTCGGGAGCGGGACGTGACGACGCGGCGTTCGCCGCCGCCCTGCACGAGGTGTGCCGCGGCCTCGCCGCGCAGATCGTCGCCGACGGGGAAGGTGCGACGCTCACTGCGGAGATCGCCGTGACCGGCGCCGCGAACCCGGCCGAGGCGAAGGCGGTCGCGCGGCGGATCGCGACGTCGCCCCTGGTCAAGACGGCGCTCTTCGGGAAGGACGCCAACTGGGGCCGCGTCCTCGCCGCCGCGGGGTCCGCGCCGTTCAACGGCGGCTTCGCGCACCTCGATCCGGAGCGGGTGACGCTTCGCTACAACGGCACGACGGTGATCGACCACGGCGCGCCGAGCGACGCCGAGCCGGACGCCGACGTCGATCCTCGGATCGAGCTCGACCTCGGGCTCGGCGAAGGGAGCGCGCACTACCTCACGACCGACCTGTCGTACGAGTACGTGCGCATCAACGCGGAGTACCGGACGTGAGCCCCGTCGTCGTCAAGTGCGGCGGCGCGGTCGCCGTCGGCGCGGCCGAGGTCATCCTCGCGCTCGCGGAGATCGAGCAGGTCGTGGTCGTCCACGGAGCCGGGCCGCAGATCTCCGCCGAGATGGACCGGCGCGGCTTGCGCGTCGAGTTCGTCGGCGGGAGGCGCGTGACTTGCCGCGAGGCGCTCGAGGTCGTGCGCGAGTCGATGGCAGAGGTGAACGCGGCGCTCTGCGAGGCGATCGGCGACGTGGCGCTTCCGCTCTTCGGCGACGCGATCGGCCTCCATGCGACTCAGGTCGCGGCGTTGGGAATGGTCGGGGACCCGGAGCCGTGCGCGCCGGCCGCCGTCCTCGCCGCGCTCGACGAGGGCCTGATCCCGGTCGTCGCGCCGATCGGCGAGGGCCCGCTGAACGTGAACGCGGACGAGGCCGCCGCCGCCCTCGCGGTCGGTCTCGACGCCGAGCGGATCCTCTTCCTCACGGACGTGCCCGGTGTGCTCGACGGCGGCGTGGTCGTTCCCGTGGTCGACGCCGGCGAGGCGTCGCGCTTGCTCGACGCCGGCGCGCTCCAGGGCGGGATCGTGCCGAAGCTCCGCGCGGCGGTGACCGCCGCCAGGCTCGGTGTAAGCGCGCACATCGGCGAGACGGCGGTGGTCGCGTGACGACCGCGCTCGCAGCTCCGCTGCTCGACACGTACGCGCGCACCGACGTCACGTTCGTGGAGGGAAACGGGTCCTGGCTTCTCGACGCGAGCGGCGAGCGGTACCTCGACCTCGTCGCGGGAATTGCGGTCGTCGGCCTCGGTCACCGTCATCCCGCGCCGCTGGCCGCCGCGCACGCACAGCTCGACAAGCTCTGGCACACGTCGAACCTCTGGTGGACGGAGCCGATGGCCGAGCTCGCCGCGAAGCTATCCGACCGCTTCGGCGGTGCGCAGACGTTCTTCTGCAACTCCGGTGCCGAGGCGATCGAGGCCGCGATCAAGTACGCGCGCAAATCCACGGGACGCACGAAGATCGTCGCGCTCGAGAACTCGTTCCACGGGCGCACGGCAGGCGCGCTCGCCGCGACGGGCCAGCCCGCGAAGCGCTCCTCGTTCGAGCCGCTGCTCCCGGGCGTCGTGTTCGCGCGCGCCAACGATCGTGCCTCGCTTGCCGAGCTCGTCGGCGACGACACCGCATGCATCCTGCTCGAGCCGATCCAGGGCGAAGGTGGCATCCATCCGCTGCACGCCGCGTTCGTCGAGCGCGCGCGTGAGCTCGCCGACCTACACGGCGCACTGCTCGTCTTCGACGAGGTGCAAAGCGGCATGGGGCGGACCGGAACGTTCTTCGCATGGGAGCAGCACGACGTGAAGCCGGACGCGGTGACGCTCGCGAAAGGTCTCGCCAACGGCCTGCCGATCGGCGCGTTGCTCGTCGCCGAAGAAGCGGCCGGTGCGTTCGTCCCGGGCGACCACGGCTCCACGTTCGGCGGCAACCCGGTCGCCTGCGCCGCCGCGAGTGCGGTGCTCGAAACGATCGACGACACACTCCTCGACGACGTCGCCCGGAAGGGCGCCTGGCTCGCGCCGGCGCTCGAGCGCCTACCGGGCGTGGTGGAGGTGCGCGGCGCGGGCCTCCTGCTGGGCGTCGAGGTCGACCGCGTCGCCTCGTCCGCCGTCGCTGCGTGTCTGGAGCGCAGGCTGCTCGTGGGTACCGTGGGCGAGCGCACGCTGCGATTGACGCCGCCGCTGACGATCACCGACAACGAGCTCGACGCTGCACTGAACATCCTCGAGGAGGTGCTGCAGTGAACAAGTTCGAACGCCAGGGGACGATCCTGCGGCTCGTGCAGGAGCACCCGCTCTCGACGCAGGAAGAGGTGGCCCAGGCGCTGCGCGGGCAGGGCTTCGACGCGGTGCAGACGACGGTCTCGCGCGACATCGCCCAACTCGGGCTGGTGAAGGTGCGCGACGCGGCGGGGCGGCTCGTCTACGCCCTCCCCGGCGGCGCAGACCTCGATCGTCTGAGCGAGCTCACGTCCGCGCTTCGCCGCTGGGCGGTCTCGCTCGAACCGAGCGACAACATCCTCGTCATCCAGACGCCGCCCGGTCATGCGAATGCGCTCGCGCGCGCCCTCGACGCGGCGCGACTCCCGGAAGTCATCGGCACCGTTGCAGGTGACGACACGATCATGGTCGTCACCCGGCAGGGCGTGAAAGCCACGGAGCTCGAGGCCGAGCTTCGACATCACCTCGAAGGAGACACATGAGCGGAACCGCGGTGCTCGCCTACTCGGGCGGGCTCGACACCAGCTGCGCGATCGCGTGGCTGAAGGAGGACTACCGCTTCGACGAGGTCGTCGCGGTGCTCGTCGACGTCGGTCAGCAAACGGACTTCGAGCCGGCGTTCGCACGCGGGCGGGCCGCAGGCGCAGACGACGTCCTGCTGGTCGACAAGAGAGTCGAGTTCGCGGAGGAGGTCGTCGCCCGCGCGCTGAAGGCGAACGCGCTCTACGAAGGGAAGTATCCGCTCATCTCCGCGTTGTCGCGCCCGGTCATCGCGGACGCCGTCGCGTCGATTGCGCTCGACCTCGGCGCGGAGGCCGTCGTCCACGGCTGCACCGGGAAGGGCAACGACCAGTTGCGCTTCGAGCTCGCGTTCAAGTCCCGCAATCCCGGTGTGCGCGTGATCGCGCCGCTTCGCGACAAGCTGTGGAACAGGGAGGACGAGATCGCCTTTGCCGAAGCGCGCGGCATCCCGGTCGAGGCGAAACAGGAGTCGCCGTATTCGATCGACGACAACCTCTTCGGGCGCGCCATCGAGGCCGGGATCCTCGAGGATCCGTGGGTTGCACCGCCGGAGGACGCGTTCGCGCTGACTGCGTCTCCTTCGGTCGCTCCTCTCCCCGAGGAGATCGTGGTCGCGTTCGAAGCCGGCGTGCCAGTGGCACTGGACGGTGAGCAGCTCGAGCTCGCTGAGCTGATCGAGGCGCTCAATGAGCGGGCCGGCGCCTATGGCATCGGCCGGATCGACATGGTCGAAAACCGCGCCGTCGGCATCAAGAGCCGCGAGCTCTACGAGGCGCCTGCGGCGCTGACGCTGATTCCCGCGCATCAGGCCCTGGAGGACCTCGTGCTCACCCGAGCAGAGGGAATGGCCAAGCGCGAGATCGAGCTGACGTGGGCGAAGACCGTGTACGACGGGCTCTGGTTCTCACCGCTGAGGCATGCGCTCGACGCGTTCGTGGACACGACGCAGGAGCTCGTCAGCGGGGAGGTGCGAGTCCGCTTGCAGGCCGGCTCCGCGGTCGTCGTGGGACGCCGGTCCGAGAACGCGCTGTACACGCACGCGCTGGCGTCCTACGGCGCGCAGGATGCGTTCCCGCACGAGGCGAGCGAGGGCTTCATCCGCCTGGCGGCGATGGAGGTGGAGCTCGCCGCGGCGCGCGAGCGCAAGCTGGCGCTGACGTGACGCTCTGGGCCGGACGTGTTGGAGGAGGGCTCGCGCCCGAGGTCTGGGAGTTCCTCCGGGCGGACGACGCCGAGCTGCTTCCGTACGACTGCGCCGCGACGCTCGTGCATGCGCGGCGATTGGCGGCCGCCGGGATCCTCAGCGAGGACGAGCTCGCCGAGGCCGAGGAGGTGCTGGCACGAGCAGAGGCTGCCGGCCCCGAGGACGAGGACGTGCACTCGGCACTCGAACGGCAGCTGGGCGATGTAGGGCGGAAGATCCACGCGGGCCGGTCGCGGAACGACCAGGTCGCCGCGGCACTCCGCTTGTACGTCCAGGACGCGTGCGCCGAGGCGGACGGGGCGATTCGCTCCCTGTGCTTCGCGGTGCTCGATCGCGCGGAAGCCGAAGCCGAGACTCCACTTCCGGGATATACGCATCTCCAGCGCGCGATTCCGGTCACCGTCGGACATCACCTGCTCGCGTGGATCGAGATGCTGGAGCGCGACCTCGTGCGCTTCGCCGCGGCCCGCGCCTCGGCCGAGCCGTCGCCGCTCGGCGCGGGCGCGCTCGCGGGCTCGACGCTCGAGCTTCCGTCTCCCCCGGGCGCGCAGGCGCGCAACTCCCTCGACGCGGTGGCGGACCGCGACTTCGCGCTCGACTTCCTCTACGCGTGCGCGGTGCTGTTCGCGCACCTGTCACGGATCGGCGAGGAGCTCGTCCTCTGGTCGTCGAGCGAGTTCGCTTTCGTGCGCCTGCCCGACGAGGCCGCCACGGGATCTTCGATGATGCCGCAGAAGCTCAATCCCGACGTGGCCGAGCTCGTGCGCGGCAAAGCGGGGACGATGCTCGGGCGACTTGCGGGACTGCTCGCCGTCGTGAAGGGCCTGCCGCTGGCATACGACCGAGACCTGCAGGAGGACAAGCCGCCGGTGTTCGCGGCGCGACGTGACACGAAGCTCGGCCTGGCCGCGCTCGAAGTGCTCGTGGGAGGGCTCGACTTCGATCGCGGACGCCTGGCCGCGGCCGCCGCCGACCCGCAGCTGCGGGCAACGGACGCGGCAGAGCAGTTCGTGCAGGAGGGAATGCCGTTCCGGGACGCGCACGAGCAAATCGCCGCGCAGGTGCGCGCGGAGACGTTCGACCCTGGGACGGAAGCCCCGTCGCGCGTCGCTCCGGGTCCCGCAGCAGTCGCCAAAGCGGTCGCGTCCGCGCGAGCTCGCCTGAGCTCCTGAGTTTCGGCACGAACCCTCGACCACCCTCAACCGTGCCTGGCATCCGGACACGGCCGGAGCGGAGAGCGCTAATTCGCCGGCAGGAGGTAGAGCGCAGGCCGCGGAATCGAGGTGATCACCGTGCCGGATGCGACGTCGACGATCGTGACGCGCTTCTCGCCCCAGATGTACGCCGTCCCGTCGAAGACCTGTACGTAGGCGGGCCCGTCGTCGATCGGCAGC
>WNFV01001065.1_pt1 | contig 38760 bp, 39 predicted proteins | sample 5400101 | NCBI WGS metagenome assembly WNFV01 (sample SAMN13153361, study PRJNA577476) | soil metagenome | isolation source: 115 cm soil or saprolite under grassland replicate 1 | place: USA:California | collected 2016-06-15 | reverse complement strand
CGCCTCCCTCCGCCGCAACGACATCGGCCGGATCACCCCCGGCGCCCGCGCCGATCTCGCGGTCCTCGACGCCCCCTCCTACCTCCACCTCGCCTACCGCCCCGGCGTCCCGCTCGTCGCCCAGAGCTTCGTCGGGGGCCGGCCCGGCTGAGCGCGGCCATCCCTGCGGTCAGAATTCGGCCGAGCCTTGGCGGGACGGTCGTCGGCCAGCGTGCTCGGCCCGTCAGGCGGCGCGGAGGATGGAATTGTGGCCGCTGGTGTGGCCGGTGAGGCGTCAGTCCGCCACCAGTGCCTTGCGGGTGCCGTGGAACTCGAAGGTGTCAGCCTCGACCACCAATCGCAGATCCTGGTGCCCCAGGTCGACCCGAGCGTCGAACTCGTCGTCCTTGATGACCACCTGCGGCTCGAAGCCGGCATCGGCCGAGCTGGTCGTCGTGGCGGCCGAGGCGGTGATCGCCTGGGTGCTGGTACGGCGTGACGCCGCGCTGGTGGCGGTGGTGTCGCTGGGCGCCAACGCGTGCTCCTACGGCTTCGGGCTACTGCTGTGGCGGCTCGCGGCGTGACCGGCGCTGCAGCCAGGCGTACACGAGCAGCACGAGGACCAGGGCGAGCACGATCATGATCACCGCGGCGGCGACCAGCGCGCCGTTGCCCGGTTCCTGCGCGACATCCATCGGCATCATGGCGTCAGTCTGGCGGACCACCGGGTCTGAAGCGTGGGTAGCGTGGCGGCATGTCCGAACCGATCGTGCTGGCCCGCACCGTCGCCGGCCAGCTGCCGTACTTCCCGAACGCGGTCCGGCTGGCGAGCGGCCGCATCCTGGCCGTCTACCGCGAAGGCGCCGGGCATGTCCGCAGCGTCGGCCGGATCCTCGCGGTCGCGAGCGACGACGACGGCGCGACCTGGTCGGAGCCCTGGGTGGTCGTGGACACGCTGCTCGACGACCGGGACCCGATGCTGACGCAACTGTCGAGCGGCGACGTGCTGCTGATGTACTTCCGGATCGACTGGTCCCGCGACCCCTGGGAGGTGCCCGGCGTCCAGGTCGTCCGCTCGCACGACGACGGGCGCAGCTTCGGCGAGCCGGTGGACGTGGAGTCGGCGATGAGGCGGCCGACCGAGAACCGCTGGCACCGCTATCGCGCCGGCCACATCGCCAGCCACGGCCAGATCCTGGAACTGCCCGGCGGGGACCTGCTGGCACCGGTCTACGGCATCTTCGCCGAGGACGAGTTCCACTCCGCGAGCGTCGTCCGCTCCACCGACGGCGGCCTGACCTGGCCCGCCGCGAACGAGGTGGTCCTCGTACGCCGGCACGGCACGTTCTTCCTCGAGCCGGTGCTCACGCTGCTCCCCGGCGGCCAGATCACCGCGCTGCTGCGCACCGACGAGGCCGCGCAGCTGACCCGCTCCGACGACGGCGGCCGGACCTGGTCCGAGCCGGACGTGCTCAAGCTCTGGGCGTCGTCCGCCGACACCGTCACGCTGTCCGACGGGTCCGTGCTGCTCGCGTACGGCGAGGCGTCCCGCACCACGCACCACAGCCGCCCGACCTACGCGACGGTGATCACCGACCCGCTCGGCCCCTGGGACACCGACCCCCAGCACCTCGTGTACGACGCCGGCCACGACACCTTCGACCAGGCCAACCCCGCCGTGGTCGAACTCCCCGACGGCCGCCTCCTGATCCTCACCTACGACATCTTCCGCCGCGAACTCCTCGCCCTGACGCGCACCCGGACCGAGCTGGCCTGACGCCGCTCACCGGGCGGTAATTCGGTGGGCGGCATCGCCGTGCGGATGTCAGCCTGTGCTGCATGGCCGCCGTCGTTCTCCCGCGGGCCGGTGCGGATCTGCGCCGGCAACTGGCTGACGCGTTCGTATGGCGGACCGATCGTGGGGAAGACCGCAGCTATGCGGACCTCACCGGGTGGTGGCGGGATCCGGCGATCCTGGCCTGGCTGGGGGCTGGACTGGCCGGGCTGTACGGCGACGCCGCGCCGACTGTCGTCGTGGGGCCGCAGTCTCGCGGGGTGCTGCTGGGGTCGTTGACGGCGGTCGCGCTGGGGGTGGGGTTCGTTGAGGCGCGGAAGAATCCGGCGCCGGCCGCCGACAGTGATGCCTGGGTGCGGCGCAGGACGGCTCCGGACTACCGGGACCGGCAGGTCGAGTTCGGGTTCCGGCGGGACCTGATCCGGGCCGGCGACCGGGTCCTGATGGTGGACGACTGGGTCGCCACCGGCGCCACCGCGCTCGCCGTGCGCGGACTGGTCGCGGACCGCGGTGCGCACTGGATCGGCGTCGCTGCCGTCGTCGACGCCCTGGTCGAGCCGCAGTTGCGACGCCGGCTGCCGGTCCATGCGCTGCTCCACGAGCGCGATCTGCGCTGACCCGGACATCGGGCTGGGGGAACCCTGGATGGACCCTGGGAAGGGTTGGAATGACCTGGTTGGTGTGCAATGTTGAGTCAGGTGTACTCAAGTTCACAGCGCAGGATTTGAAGTGAGCCCGCGTTGCGGAGAGAATTGAGTCTGCATCACTCAACTTCGTGGAGGTAAGGCACATGGCCCGCGCGGTCGGTATCGATCTGGGTACGACGAACTCCGTCATCGCCGTGCTCGAGGGTGGGGAGCCCACCGTCATCCCCAACGCCGAGGGAGCGCGTACGACGCCCTCGGTCGTGGCGTTCGCCAAGAACGGCGAGGTCCTGGTCGGCGAGGTGGCGAAGCGTCAGGCCACCACGAACGTCGACCGCACCATCCGCTCCATCAAGCGTCACATGGGTGAGAACTGGAAGAAGACCATCGACGGCAAGGACTTCACGCCGCAGCAGATCAGCGCGTTCGTGCTGCAGAAGCTGAAGCGGGACGCCGAGGCGTACCTCGGGGAGCAGGTCACCGACGCGGTCATCACGACGCCGGCCTACTTCACCGACGCGCAGCGCCAGGCGACCAAGGAGGCCGGTGAGATCGCGGGCCTGAAGGTGCACCGGATCGTCAACGAGCCCACCGCTGCCGCGCTCGCCTACGGCCTGGACAAGAGTCACGAGCAGACCATCCTGGTCTTCGACCTCGGCGGCGGCACCTTCGACGTGTCCCTGCTGGAGATCGGCGACGGCGTCTTCGAGGTGAAGGCGACCAGCGGTAACAACCACCTCGGTGGCGACGACTGGGACCAGCGGATCGTCGAGTGGCTGGTCAAGCAGTTCAAGAACAAGAACGGCACCGACCTGTCCGGCGACAAGATGGCCATGCAGCGGCTGACCGAGGCTGCCGAGAAGGCGAAGATCGAGCTGTCCAGCACCGCCGAGACGACGATCCACCTGCCGTACCTGAGCCTGACCGACTCCGGCCCGCTGCACCTGGAGGAGAAGCTCTCCCGGGCCGAGTTCCAGAAGATGACCAGCGACCTGCTCGACCGCACGAAGGCGCCGTTCAAGGCCGTCATCAAGGACGCCGGCATCGACGTGTCGAAGATCGACCACGTGATCCTGGTCGGCGGATCCACCCGGATGCCCGCGGTGGCCGACCTGGTCAAGGAGCTGACCGGTGGCAAGGACCCGCACAAGGGTGTGAACCCGGACGAAGTGGTGGCCGTGGGGGCGTCTCTCCAGGCCGGTGTGCTGAAGGGTGAGGTCAAGGACGTCCTGCTGCTCGACGTGACCCCGCTGAGCCTCGGCATCGAGACCAAGGGCGGCGTGTTCACCAAGATCATCGAGCGCAACACCACGATCCCGACCAAGGGCTCGGAGATCTTCACCACGGCCGAGGACAACCAGCCGTCGGTGATGATCCAGGTCTACCAGGGCGAGCGGGAGATGGCGCGCGACAACAAGTCGCTCGGCAACTTCGAGCTGACCGGCCTGCCGCCGGCGCCGCGGAACGTGCCGCAGATCGAGGTCACCTTCGACATCGACGCGAACGGCATCGTGCACGTCAACGCGAAGGATCTCGCCACCGGCAAGGAGCAGCGGATGACGGTCACCGGCGGCTCCGCGCTGCCGAAGGACGACATCGACCGGATGGTCCGCGACGCCGAGCAGTTCGCCGAGGAGGACCGCAAGCGCCGCGAGGCGGTCGAGAACCGCAACCAGGCCGAGAGCCTCGTCTACCAGACCGAGAAGTTCCTCTCCGAGAACGAGGACAAGATCCCCGACGACGTGAAGACCGAGGTCAAGGACGGTGTCGAGGAGCTGAAGAAGGCGCTCGAGGGCACCGACGATGCCGTGATCAAGACGGCCTCCGAGAAGCTGGCGCAGTCGTCCCAGAAGATGGGAGCTGCCATGTACGCAAGCGCGCAGGCCGCCGGTGGTGGCAGCGCCGAAGCCGACGACGCAGCTTCGGCTGGGGGCTCCTCTGAGGGTGCGGGCTCCGAGGACGACGTGGTGGATGCTGAGATCGTGGACGACGAGCCGAAGAAGCCGGAGGACCAGTGACGAACGACCCGCGTACGACGGACAATCCTGAGGACGGCGCACCTGTCGTCCGGGACCGCCGGCGGATCGATCCGGAGACCGGAGCGGTACGGGAGCCTGCCACCGAGCAGGCTCCCGCCGCCGCGGACGAAACGCCGGCCGAGACGCCCGACCGTGAGGCGGCGCTGACCCAGGCGCTGGCGGAGCGGACGGCGGACCTACAGCGCCTGCAGGCGGAGTACGTCAACTACAAGCGCCGCGTGGACCGGGACCGCGAGGCGAACCGCGAGCTGGCGGTGGCCTCGGTGCTCAGCGAGCTGCTGCACACGCTCGACGACATCGGCCGGGCCCGTGACGCCGGTGAGCTCGAGGGCGCTTTCAAGGCGGTCGCCGAGTCGGTCGAGCGGGTGGCGGAGAAGGCCGGGCTGGTGAAGTACGGCGAGGTCGGCGACGCGTTCGACCCGCGGATCCACGAGGCCCTGGTGCACAACTACTCCGACGCGGTCGACGGGCCGACGGCGACGATCGTGATGCAGCCGGGCTACCGGCTGGGCGATCGGATCCTGCGTCCCGCCCGGGTCGCGGTGTCCGAGCCGACCGAGCAGCTGCCCGCCGAGCCGGCCGCGCAGGCTGAAGTTGCCGATGGCAACGACGTACCGGACGAGAAGTCCGACGAGTAGTCGGGGGAGGTGAGGCGTCGATGAGCACGAAAGACTGGATCGAGAAGGATTTCTACAAGGTTCTCGGCGTCTCCAAGACCGCCGAGGCCGACGAGATCAAGAAGGCGTACCGCAAGCTCGCGCGGCAGTACCACCCGGACTCCAATGGCGGGGACGCGAAGGCTGAAGCGCGCTTCAAGGAGATCTCCGAGGCGTACGACGTGCTCGGCGACGCCAAGAAGCGCAAGGAGTACGACGAGGCCCGGCGGCTGTTCGGGGGCGGTGGCTTCCGGATGCCGGGCAGCGGCGGCCAGAGCGGCGGCGGGTTCGGCTTCGACGTCGGCGACCTGTTCAGCCGCGGTGCCGGCGGTGGTTCCGGCGGTCTCGGCGACATCCTCGGCGGCGTCTTCGGCGGCGGCAGCCGGCCGAGCACGCCGCAGCGGCCGCGGCGCGGTCAGGACATCGAGTCCGAGGCGACGATCGACTTCGCCGAGGCCGTGAACGGGGTCACCGTCGCGCTGCGGATGACCAGCGACGAGCCGTGCAAGACGTGCCACGGCACCGGCGCCAAGTACGGCACGGTTCCCAAGGTCTGCCTGAAGTGCGAGGGCACCGGCATGCAGACCTCGGTGCAGGGTGGCGTGTTCGCGATGACCGAGCCGTGCACCGAGTGCAAGGGCCGTGGTCTGGTCGTGGACCAGCCGTGCGAGACCTGCCACGGTTCCGGCCGCGGCCAGTCCAGCCGGACCATGCAAACCCGGATCCCGGCGGGCGTCCAGGACGGCCAGCGGATCCGCCTCAAGGGCAAGGGCGCGGCCGGCGAGCGCGGCGGCCCTCCGGGCGACCTGTACGTGACGGTGCACGTCCGGCCGCACAAGCTGTTCGGCCGCCAGGGCGAGCACCTGACGCTGACCGTGCCGGTGACCTTCACCGAGGCGGCGCTCGGCGCCGAGATCAAGGTGCCGACCCTGGACGGGATGCCGGTGACGGTGCGGATCCCGCCGGGCACCGGGAACGGGTCCAAGCTGCGCGTGCGTGGCAAGGGTTCGGTGCGGCGCGACGGCACCCGCGGCGACCTGCTGCTGACCATCGACGTCCAGGTGCCGCACGACCTCACCGACGACCAGCGCGCGAAGCTGCAGGAGTTCTCGTCGTCGGCGGCGCAGCCTGATCCGCGGGCGGGCCTGTTCGGGAGTACGTGATGACGACGCCGCACTGGGAGTGGGACGACCGCACGCCGATCTACGTGATCTCGGTGGCGGCGCAACTCGCCGGCATGCACCCGCAGACGCTGCGCCAGTACGACCGGCTCGGCCTGGTCACGCCGAGCCGGACGGCGGGTCGCGGCCGGCGCTACTCCGCGTACGACGTGGCCAGGTTGCGGTACGTCCAGCACCTGTCCCAGGACGAGGGCGTCAACCTGGCGGGCATCCAGCACATCCTCGCGCTGCAGTCCGAGGTGGACGACCTGCGCGCGCGGATGAACCAGTTGCTCGCCGAGGTCCAGCGCGGGGTGGCGCCGACGCCGGGCCAGCGCAGCCGGGTGTTCTCGGCCGGTCCGGCCGGCGACGTGATCGCGATGGGCCGCCAGACCACGGTCCGCTGGATGCGCAGCACCCCACTCGAGCTCGACCGCTGACAACCGGCCTTACAGGGCGGGGAAGTGCCGGTCGGTGGCTTCGCCCTGCTCGAAGACCTGGGCCGCCGGGCCGAGGATGAGCTGGTCCGGGGTGCCGACCAGCTCGAGGTCCTCGTCGTCGTACTCGAAGAGGCTGAGCACGTGCCTCATCGCCTCCAGCCGGGCCCGCTTCTTGTCGTTGCTCTTGACAACGGTCCAGGGTGCGAAGTCGGTGTCGGTGTAGTAGAACATCGCCTCCTTGGCCTCGGTGTAGGCGTCCCACAGCGGCCGGCAGGTGCGCGACGTACCGCTGGAAGTACCACTGGGTGCTCTCCCGGTCGGTCGGCTTCTCCAGCGCCACGATCCGCGCGCCGCGCGGGTTGAGGTGCTCCATGAACCGCTTGATCGTGCCGCCCTTGCCGGCGGCGTCGCGGCCCTCGAACACGACCACCAGGCGCTGCTTCGTCCGCTTCGCCCAGTACTGCAGCTTGAGCAGCTCGATCTGCAGCAGCCGCTTGTCCCGCTCGTACACGACCCGGCTGAGCCGCTGGTCGTACGGGTAGCCCTGCCGCCAGGTGTCCACCGGCGTGCCGTCGGCCTGCAGCAGTACCGGGTCGTCGTCCTCGTCGTCGAGAACCCGGAACCCGTGCCGCGACACCAGATCGATGGTCATGCCGACCAGGGTCGCCGCCTCAGGTGAACACCAGGTGATTCACTCCTCGGACGCGCGCTGGGCGAAGAAGACGAGCGGGTCGCCGTGCCGCAGGTCGCTGCGGTCGGCCTCGGTGAGCAGGCTGAGGACCTGGGCGCGCAGGTGGGCGCCGAAGGTGAGCAGGTGCGCGATCAGCCCGCCGTAGGTGAAGACGTCCGGGTGGTCCGCGGTGCCCTCGCGGAACCGCTCGGTGGCGCGACCCTCGGCGACCACCGTGCGCGCGAGCTCGAGGAAGCGCTGGCCGACGTCGGCGTGCCGCAGCCGCAGGTCCGCCAGGGTGTGGTCGCTGTCGTCGCTGCCCGGCTTGCCGTCCACGGTGTCCAGCCACATCTCCTGCTGGCCGACCAGCACGTTCAGCAGGGTCCGGAGCAGCTCGTCGCCGCCGTCCGGCGCGCCGCCGGGCGCGTGGTCGTGCTCGTGCCGCTCGGCGCGGTCGATCAGCTCGCCGACCAGCCACACGTGGTGCTCGACCATGGTGAGCGCGACGTCCATCTCGATCCTCCTCGCGGTTGCCCCCGAACCCCCGGCCGACCCCATTCAACCTCGTGCCGCTCTCAAGCCGGTTTCGCTGACGCTACTGCCGCAGCCGGCCCGTCGCCATGGAGGCCGCGGCGAGGAGCAACGGCTCCTGGTCGTGATGGGCGACCAGCTGGAGGCCGACGGGCGCGCCGGTGCTGGTGAATCCGGCGGGCAGGCTGATCGCGGGATGCCCACTCAGGTTGAACGTCCAGGTCAGTGCCACGCTCATCGCGGGGCCAGGGCCGTCGTGCCCGTGCGCCGGGTTGGGGGTCGTCGGCGTCGCGATCAGGTCGACGTTGTCGAAGGCTTCTCGCAACCGCCGGTCGATCTCGGCTCGTAGCTTGTCCGCCGCGCGGCCACCGCCCGAGACGCGTACGGCGGTCCATGCCGGAGCCGGGTCGAGCAGTTCGACCGGTGCCGCGACCACCTCGATCACGCCCGCTCGTACCAGCGCGTCCAGCGCCTCTTGCGCCACCGAGGCGACTTCCGGCTCGGTCGTCGCGAAGCCGAGATCGGCGGACCAGGCGACCCGCACCGGGCGGTCCAGGACACGAGGAGCGTCGACGCCGCAGACCACGTCGAGCCAGGCTGCGAGGTCTTCGGCGCGCCGGGCCAGCGGTCCGGCGATGTTGAGGCCGGCGCGGTCCCGGGCCGGCCCGCGGCCGTTGGTCGGCTTCAGCCCGAGGATCCCGCACCATGCGGCCGGGATGCGTACCGAACCGGCGCCGTCGCTGCCGGTCGCCAGCGGCACCATGCCCGTCGCCACGGCGACGGCCGACCCGGCCGAGGATCCACCGGGCGACAGGTCGGGGCTGCACGGGTTGAGCGTCGGGCCGCGATCGGTATGGCCCCAGGTCTGCCAGTCCGTTCCGGCGCCCGGCGTCGAGGTCGCTCCCACCGGCACGCATCCGGCGTCCAGCAGCCGGCGGCTTTGCACCGACGTCGTGCCCTCGGTGGCTTTCACCCCGATCGGCACGCCGGCCAGCCGGAGCTCGTGCCCGTCCCGGACGGCTCGGTCCACCGCCGCGGCCGCGTCTCGAGCGCTGTCCGCCCAGACCTCGGTGAAGGCTCGCACCGCGCCGTCGGCCTCATCGATCCGCCGCAGCGCCGCCGCCGCGATCTCGGCGGCCGACAACTCGCGGGATCTCACGGCGGCAGCGATGCCGGCTGCCGACAACCCGGCGTAGGTGGCCTCGTCGATCACGGGACAAGTGTCACCTGGCTGGCCCGTCGTCACCTCGTCCGCGGCCGTGCTGGCCGACTGACGGCGCGTGCACCGCCCCGTCGATCCGCGCACCCGCCACGGCGCCCGAGGCCGGGGCCATGCCGCCGAGCGCGGCGAAGTCACCACGAGTCAGGTATGGCGTCGGCTGGCAGGTCCAGGGCTGCCGGGACGGATCCACGTCCTGGCGGACCACCCGGTCCATCAGCACCGCCATCTCGACCGGCCCGATCCCGCCCGGGACCGGGGTGATGTGCTGCGGGATCTGCCTGGCGTCCGGGTGGACGTCGCCGGCGATGCTGCCGTCCTCCTGAGGCATGAACCCGGAGTCGACGACCAGGCGGTGGTGCGGGCGCAGGTGCTCGGCCGTGAGCACGTGCGGGTTGCCGGTCGCCGAGACGACGATGTCGGCGTTGCGGACCCGGGTCAGATCGTCGCCGGCGTCCAGCCGTTCGACGCGATGCCCCTCGGCCTCGAGCAGGCGGACGACACCGCTGCCGACGAAGCCGCGGGCACCGACCACGGCGATGCTCGGGTTGTCCTGGGCGAACGGCCGGACCACCCGGACGATGCCGTCGGCGGTCGCGCAGGCCTCCTGCATGGATCGTTCGCCGAGCAGACCGTCGATGTCCTTGCGAGGGTCCAGCCGCTGCACCACGGGCGCGAGATGCGGGGGCGGCGGGTACTGGACGATGACCGCCGATGTCGCCGGATCGGCGTTGCGCTGGTCGATCAGGGCGGCGAATTCGGCGGCGCTGGTCGACCGCGGCAGAACGGTGTGGTCCACCTCGTAGCCCAGGTGCGAGAAGGCCTTCACCTTCTGCTCGGCCGAGACCCGGGAGGCCTCCATCCGCCGTTTCCAGACAGACGGGTCCGACTCGTCCGCGGCGAAACGGATCACCGAGACACGCTTGTTCCGCGGGGCGATCTCGTCCCGGTACGGCGCCAGTTCCTGGCGCACCGAGCGCAGCACCGCCGCACCGGAGAACTCCTGGGTCATGCGGGGGTTCCGAGCGCCGCGAGGACCGACCCCACCGGGGCCAGCCGGAGCGCCTGCAGGGCGGCTGCCGTCTCGGCGACCTCCAGCAGCCGGTGGTCGGTGAGGTCGCACCGGTAGCGTCCGTCGGCCCACGTCAGCGTGACCTCGGTCAGGGTCTCCGGCGCGCCGGTCGCGTCGTACGACGAGAACTCACCGTGGTGCGCGAGCCAGACCGCGCGGCCGAGGTCGGCGTACGACCCGAGTCGTGCGGCGGCGGCCGTGGCGGCGCCGCCGAAGTCGCCGGTGATGCCGGCCGCGTCGCGGTTGCCGGCCAGCTCCGACAGCACGACGACCGGTGCGGCCGGCGCCGGCCGGAGAACCAGCCGGGCCAGGCAGTACGCGGGGCCCGCGACCGGATGTTGCCAGTGCACGATCGCGGTCACCCGGCGGGTGCCGTCGTCGTCGGTTACGAGGATCGAGTCGTCGCCGTACAAGCAGACCTCCTGAGACTGATGATCGGTCGAGCCTAGTTGTACGGAGAGTCACCCTGCTCGGATAGGCTCGAACCGGTGAAGTTGAGTGGAATGGACTCAACTTTCGGTACGTTGATTCCAGTGGTGTCGTGGGTTGTCCACAGGCACCACGAGATCTGACGAACGAACCAGAAGGGTTGGGGAGCACCAGATGGATGTTCAGCGGCTGACGACGCTGGCGCGCGAGACGCTGTCGGTGGCGATCCGGATGACCTCGACCGCCGGGAACCCGGTGGTCGAGCCGGTGCACCTGCTGGCCGCGCTGCTCGCGCAGCCCGAGGGCGGTACGACGAGCCTGCTGGAGGCGGCCGGCGCCGACCTGGACGCCGTACGACGTCAGACGGAGAGCAGGGTCAAGGCGCTGCCGAAGGCGAGTGGCGGCAGCGTGCAGGCGCCCGGGCTGTCCCCGCAGACCACCGACGTGCTGAACAACGCCGAGCAGCGCGCGCTCGGGCTCGGCGACGAGTACGTCAGCACCGAGCACCTGCTGGTCGCGCTGGCCACCGTTGACAGCCCGGCCAAGTCGATCCTCGGCGTGACGCCGGACGCGCTGCTGACCGCGTTCGAGGACGCCCGCGGCAGCCGGCGGATCACCAGCCCGGAGTCCGAGGGCACCACCAAGTCGCTGGAGAAGTACGGCATCGACCTCACCGAGCGGGCCCGTGAGGGCAAGCTCGACCCGGTGATCGGCCGCGACTCCGAGATCCGGCGCGTCGTCCAGGTGCTCAGCAGGAGGACCAAGAACAACCCGGTCCTGATCGGCGAGCCCGGTGTCGGCAAGACCGCCGTCGTCGAGGGGCTCGCGCAGCGCATCGTGGCCGGCGACGTGCCGGAGAGTCTGCGCGGCCGGCGGCTGATCAGCCTGGACCTGAGCGCGATGGTCGCGGGCGCGAAGTACCGCGGCGAGTTCGAGGAGCGCCTCAAGGCCGTGCTCAGCGAGATCAAGGACTCCGAGGGCCAGATCATCACCTTCATCGACGAGTTGCACACCGTGGTCGGCGCCGGCGCGTCCGGCGACTCCTCGATGGACGCCGGCAACATGCTGAAGCCGATGCTGGCCCGTGGTGAGCTGCGGATGATCGGCGCCACCACGCTGGACGAGTACCGGACCCGGATCGAGAAGGACCCGGCCCTGGAGCGGCGCTTCCAGCAGGTGTTCGTCGGCGAGCCGAGTGTCGAGGACTCGATCGCCATCCTGCGCGGCCTGAAGGAGCGCTACGAGGCGCACCACAAGGTCGCCATCTCCGACTCGGCGCTGGTCGCCGCGGCGACGCTGTCGCACCGGTACATCAGCGGCCGCCAGCTCCCCGACAAGGCGATCGACCTCGTCGACGAGGCGGCGTCCCGGCTGCGGATGGAGATCGACTCCAGCCCCGTCGAGATCGACACCCTGCGCCGCCAGGTGGACCGGCTCAAGATGGAGGAGCTGGCGCTGGAGCGCGAGGAGGACGAGTCCAGCCGCGAGCGGCTGGAGAAGCTGCGCCAGGACCTCGCCGACCGCGAGGAGGAGCTGCGCGCGCTCGAGGCCCGCTGGGCGAAGGAGAAGTCCGGCCTGAACCGGGTCGGCGAGGTCAAGGAGCGCATCGACGAGCTGCGCGGCCAGGCCGAGCGCGCCCAGCGCGACGGCGACCTGGAGACCGCCGCCCGGATCCTGTACGGCGAGATCCCCGAGCTCACCAAGGAGCTGGAGACGCTGTCCGCGGAGCCGGACGAGCCGCAGCCGGACGCGATGGTGCACGAGGAGGTCGGCGCCATCGAGATCGCCGAGGTGATCGCGATGTGGACCGGTATCCCGACCGGCCGGCTGCTCGAGGGCGAGACCGGCAAGCTGCTCCGGATGGAGGACGAGCTCGGTCGCCGGCTGATCGGCCAGAAGCAGGCCGTCGTGGCCGTCTCCGACGCGGTACGACGGGCCCGCGCGGGCATCTCGGACCCGGACCGGCCGACCGGCAGCTTCCTGTTCCTCGGCCCGACCGGCGTCGGCAAGACCGAGCTCGCGAAGGCACTCGCGGACTTCCTGTTCGACGACGAGCGGGCGATGGTCCGGATCGACATGAGCGAGTACGGCGAGAAGCACAGCGTGGCCCGGCTGGTGGGCGCCCCGCCCGGCTACGTCGGGTACGAGGAGGGTGGTCAGCTCACCGAGGCCGTCCGGCGGCGCCCGTACTCGGTGATCCTGCTCGACGAGGTCGAGAAGGCGCACCCCGAGGTGTTCGACATCCTGCTGCAGGTGCTGGACGACGGGCGGCTGACCGACGGCCAGGGCCGGACGGTCGACTTCCGCAACGCGATCCTGATCCTGACCAGCAACCTCGGCTCGACGTACCTGGCCGACATGACGCTCGACGACAACACCAAGCGCGATCAGGTGCTGAACGTCGTACGGCAGGCCTTCAAGCCCGAGTTCCTGAACCGGCTGGACGAGATCGTGCTGTTCGACGCGCTCGGCAGCGAGGAGCTGACCCAGATCGTCGGCCTGCAGGTCAACGCGCTGCAGAGGCGCCTGGTCGACCGGCGGATCACGCTCGAGGTGGGCGACGACGCGCAGGAGTGGCTGGCGATGACCGGCTACGACCCGGTGTACGGCGCGCGGCCGCTGCGCCGGCTGGTGCAGTCCGCCATCGGCGACCAGCTCGCCCGGGCGCTGCTGTCCGGCGAGATCCGCGACGGCGACACCGTGCGGGTCCAGCTGAACGAGGCGAAGGACGCGCTGGACGTCGTGCCGGTGCGCTGACAGCGTCGGTGAACCCGGACAGGGCAGGTGGCAAACTTGCCCGGTCCGCGTTCGTTCTGGAGTCAGCGTTTGTCCTGGAGGGTGGGATGACCGAGGAGCCCAGGCGGCGGCCGGTGACGGTCACCACGGTCGCCGTGCTGACGATCCTGGCGGCGGCCGCCGCGCTGTTCACCGGCATCGGTCTGTTCGCCACGCTGGCGATGCCGCAGGTCGTCGACCGGACGCGGAACCCGCAGGCGCTGCTGTTCGTGGCGTTCGTGGCCTCGTGGTGCGTCGCCGGCGGCCTGATCCAGCTGGTCGGCGCGGCGTTCCTGCTCCGCGGCGCGCGCTGGGCGCGGCTCCTGCTCACCGTCCTGTTCGTGCTGCACATCGGCTTCAGCGCGGCGACCTCGGTCGCGATGAAGGACGGCCCGTCGACGGTGGTGCTGGTCACCGTCGCGGCGGCGGTCGCCCTGCTGCTGCTCTGGAACGCGCGAGCGTCCGCCTGGTTCGACCGGTCCCGCCGCTATGGCGGTCTGCGATCATCGGGCCAGGAGGTTTCACAACGTGAGTGACCAGTACGGCGGCCCGGCCGCGCCGGGTCCGCCGCCGCCCGACGACAACCTGGGGACGCACCGGCCGGGGCCTTACCTGGCGCCGGGCGGGTACGGTTCCGGCGGTTTCCGTGCGCCGGTAGCACGGCCGCGCGAGGTGATCGTGTCGGCCGTGATCGCGTTCGCGCTCGGCGGCCTGTGCGCGCTGATCAGCATCGTGGTGCTGCTCACGCCCAGTGGCGCCGACGTCAGCCAGACCCTCACCGGCAAGGACGACTCCCAGGGCGTGGTCGGATTCGCCCTGCTCGTGTCGGTGGCGTTGTACGTGGTGCCGGCCGTGTTCGTGCTGCAGCGCAGGTCGTGGGCCCGGATCCTCATGATCGCGGTCGCCGGCCTCGGCATCACCGGCGGCGTCATGTCGCTGCCCGGCGGCATCCTCGGCCTCGCCGTGCACGTCGTGCTCCTGGTCTCGATGCTCAAGCCGACCACCCGCGCCTGGTTCGGCGTCCGGTGAATGTCGCCAGTCCCACGTTGGGTCCTCCGGACGACGCTCCCGGGTCTGGTTCAGCGCGCGGCGGGACGTAGAGCCGACAACCGGTCGAGGGCCTCGGTGAGCACGTCGTCCTGCTTGCAGAACGCCCAGCGGACCAGGGGCTTCCCGGCCTCGACGTTGTCGTAGAAGACCTGGTGCGGGATCGCCACCACACCCGCCTTCTCCGGGAGCATCCGGCAGAACTCGATGCCGTCGTCGTACCCGAGCGGGCGCACGTCGGTGGTCACGAAGTACGTGCCCTGCGGGATGTGCACGCCGAAGCCGAGGTCGGTCAGGCCCTTGCAGAGCAGGTCGCGCTTCCCCTGCAGGGTCTGCCGGATGCCGTCGAAATAGTCGTTGCCCAGGGCAAGCGCATGCGCGACGGCGGGCTGGAACGGCGCGCCCGAGGTGTAGGTGAGGAACTGCTTCGCGGTGTTGACCGCGGTCACCACCTCCGGCGTGCCCGTCACCCAGCCGACCTTCCAGCCGGTGACCGAGAAGGTCTTGCCGGCGCTGGAGATGCTGACCGTGCGCTCGGCCATGCCCTCGTACGTCGACAGCGGGCGGTGCGCGACACCGTCGAAGACCAGGTGCTCGTACACCTCGTCGGTGATCACCAACAGGTCGTGCTCGACCGCGATCGCGGCCACCGCGCGCAGCTCGTCGTCGGTGAGCACGGTGCCGGTCGGGTTGTGCGGCGAGTTGATCAGCAGCACCGTGGTGCGGTCGGTCACGGCGGCGCGCAGCGCGTCGGTGTCCAGCCGGAAGTCCGGCGCGTGCAGTGTCACCGGCACCCGGTGCCCGCCGGCCATCGAGATACAGGCGGCGTACGAGTCGTAGTACGGCTCCAGCGCGATCACCTCGTCGCCCGGCTCGACGTACGCGAGCAGCGCGGCGGCGATCGCCTCGGTCGCGCCCGTGGTCACCAGCACCTGCTGGTCCGGGTCGAGCGGAACGTCGTACCAGCGTTTCTGGTGGTCGGCGATCGCCTGGCGCAGGGCGGGGATGCCGCGGCCGGGCGGGTACTGGTTCGCGCCGGAGCGGATCGCCGCGACGGCGTCCTCCAGCATCGACTCGGGCCCGTCGGTGTCCGGGAAGCCCTGGCCCAGGTTCACCGATCCGGTCCGGACGGCGAGCGCTGACATCTCGGCGAAGATCGTCGTGCCGAGACCCTGCAGGCGGTTCGTGAGTTGGCGCACACCCAGACCCTACGGCGTGCCGTTCAGAGAACGGTGAGACCGTTCGCCTGTGCGGCGGCTGCCTGGCGGTGATCTCTGGTGACGAACGTGACCGGTTCACCCGCTGCGAGGGTCGCCACGTCGGTCAAGGCAACCGCAACGTGAATGGCATCGAGAGTTCTCAGTTGGTGCGTGGTCACGAGGTTGTAGGCCACCGGCAGCGTGGTTTCCGGATCAAGCCGGAGGAGGGTGAAGACGCCGTCCTCGCCGCAATCCGCGTCGAAGCGCGTGCGGACGCGCTCGCCGTCGGTGATGCGGTTCGCGCGGAAGGCGGAGGTCACGGCACTTGCGAACTCGACCCGCGCGAGCTCGCTCGCCACTACGGGCTCGTCGCCCTCGATGAGGAGCTTGTGCAGCTCGTCATGATCCGGCTCATCTGCAAAGTAGGCGCGGATCAGCGCGCTTGTGTCGGCATACAGAATGCTCAACGCTCTGTCCGCTCCGCTGCCAAGGCGTCGCTCGCCGCGTGACCCAGCCCTGACGTCGCAGCAAGGGCAGCCTTGCGTGACGGCACTCGCGCAGGTCGGTCCGGTACAACCAGTTGGCCCGCAAGCCTTGCCCGTGTGCGTACCGTCTTGCGCGTGGTGCCCTGCTCGACGGCGGCGGCGAGCGTTGCCGTCACGAGGTCGTTGAGGCTGCGACCTTCGGCTGCCGCACGTGCCTTCAGCCGCGCGTGCAGCTCGTCGTCGACGCGAGCGATCATCTGCTTCATTCCCTGATGATAGCATCTGGACCGACTGTGATAGCAGCCGCACGGGAGGAACGACATGGCTACTGCGTTGATCACCGGGCCTACGGCCGGAATCGGCCGGGCTTTCGCGGACAAGCTCGCGGCGGAGAAGCACGACCTGGTGCTGGTGGCGCGGGACGCCGAGCGGCTGCGGAAGGTCGCCGACGAGGTGCAGGCCCGGTACGGCGTGAAGTGCGAGGTGCTTCCGGCCGACCTCACCGATCCGGAGCAGCTGGCGACGGTCGAGTCCCGGCTCGCCGAGGGGATCGACGTACTCGTGAACAACGCCGGCTACGGGTTGGTGAAGCCGTTCTGGGAGAACACCATCGAGGATGAGGAGCGCCAGCTCGACCTGCTGGTCCGGGTGGTGCTGCGGCTCACGCATGCCGCGGTCGGGCCGATGCTGGAGCGCGGCTCCGGCGCGGTCGTGAACGTGTCGTCGGTGGCCGGGTTCCTGCAGCGCGGCAGCTACAGCGCGCACAAGGCGTGGGTGACGAACTTCTCCGAGGGTCTCGCGATCAGGCTGCGCCGGCGGGGGGTCCGCGTGATGGCGCTGTGCCCCGGGTTCGTGCACACCGAGTTCCACCAGCGGATGGGCCTCGACAAGCGGAAGGTGCCGCCGTTCATGTGGCTGGACGCGCGCGAGCTCGTCGACGACGCCTGGCACGACCTGGAGAAGGGCAAGTCGGTATCGGTGCCGAGCAAGCGCTACAAGGCGATCGTCGCCGTCTCCCGCTACACCCCGCGCACCGTCATATCCCGGCTCGGGAGCGTCGGGCTCGGCGGACGCCGGTTGCCGAGGCGCTGACCTCAGCCGAGGCCGTCGAGGAAGGCCAGGACCCGTCTCCAGAGCACGCCGGCATCGCCGGGCTGGTACTCGTCGAGGAGGCTCGGGTCGGTGAAGAGGTGTCCGGCGCCGGGGTAGTCGAACTGCTCGAGCTCGCTGCCCGAGCGCTTGATCGCGTCGATGCCCGCCTCGAGCCAGGCGGCGTTCCGGAACGGGTCGTCGACCGTGTAGTGCACCTGCGCCGGGACCCCGGCCGGCCAGGTGTCCAGGCCCAGCTCGGCCGGGTCGATCACGCCGGACAGGAGCAGTGCCGCGCGCACGCCGGGCCGGCTCATCGTGACGAACTGGGCCATCCCGCCACCGTTCGAGAACCCGGCCGCGACGAGCTCGTCGGGCAGGTCCGCGACGCTGTCCAGCGCCCGCTGCATCAACGCCGGATAACCGATCCCCGTGGCGAACGCCGAGGCCGTCTCGTAGTCGTCGAACACCTTCCCGTCGTACTGGTCGACGATCGTCACCTCGTGACCGTGCGAGCGCAGCAGGTCTGCGGCGGAGTGCACGCCGGGACGGACGCCGAGGACGGAGTGGAACAGCGCGATCTGAGCCATACCGCCGAACCTAGGCGGCGGCGCCGACAGAAACTCAGCCGAGCCTGTCCGGGTCGGGGCCGGTGCGGGTGAACGTGTCGAGGTCGGCGATGACGGCCATGTCGTCGTTGTCGAGCTCGAAGCCGAACACGTCGATGTTCTCCGCCAGCCGCGAGATCGTCCGGGTCTTCGGGATCACGATGTTGCCGAGCTGCAGGTGCCAGCGCAGCACGATCTGGGCGGGGGTGCGGCCGTGCTTGGCGGCGAGCTTGGCGATCCGGTCGTCCTCCAGCAGCGCGCCCTGGGCGAGCGGGCTCCACGCCTCGGTGAGGATGTCGTTCTCGGCGTGGAAGGCGCGCAGCTCGTCCTGCGGCAGCGCCGGGTGCAGCTCGATCTGGTTCACCACCGGCCGCAGGTCGGTCTCGTCGAACAGTCGCCGCAGGTGCGCGACCTGGAAGTTCGACACGCCGATCGAACGCGCCCGGCCGTCGGCGTACAGCTTCTCCAGGGCGCGCCAGGTGTCGACGTACCGGTCCTGCCTCGGCGCCGGCCAGTGGATCAGGTAGAGGTCCACGTACTCGAGCCCGAGTCGCGACAGGCTGGCGTCGCAGGCGCGCAGGGTGGCGTCGTACCCCTGGTCGTTGTTCCACACCTTGGTGGTGACGAACAGTTCCTCGCGCGGCAGCGCGGAGGCGGCGATCGCCCGGCCGACGCCGCTCTCGTTGCGGTAGACCGCGGCCGTGTCGATGTGCCGGTAGCCGGCCTCGAGGGCGGCGGAGACCACGTCCGGCACGACGCCGTCCTCGATCTGCCAGACGCCCAGGCCGAGCTGGGGGATCTCGACGCCGTTGTCCGCGGTGACACTGGGAACGCTCATGGCTCTATCTCACGTCGCGCGCGTCCCGGGCGGAAGCGATCCGGGTTGTGAGAACGACCTCATTCCCCGACGGCGAACGCGTACGCCTTCGCGTCGGGCTCGGTGAACCGCAGCAGCGCGTCGCCCTCGCGCTCCAGTTCGGCGCGGGTCTGCCGCAGCATCCGCCCGAAGCGGGTGAGCTGCAGCGTCGCGGTGCCGCGCTTCGTCTCGATCGACCAGAGACCGGCGACCCGGCCGTCGACCAGGTACGTCGACTTGACCCGCAGGTTCTTCGTGAACACGGCCGGCTTGTGCTCGTCGTCGATGATCCGGGTCCGCTCCGAGTGCGACAGCAGCAGGTTGTCGAACTCGGGCAGGTACCGCACCGGCGCCGCCACGTCCGGTCCCGGCCGGGGCGCGTCGGCGACGTCGTACAGCGTCTTGCCGTTCTCGTCGGTGAGCTCGACGAGCCGGTCGCGGACGGCCTCGAACAGCGGTCGCGGCCGCGGCAGCCCGGACCAGGTCTGGAAGTCCGCCGCCGACGCCGGCCCGAACGCGGCCAGGTAGCGCAGCACCAGTTGCTCCGGTACGGCGTTGGTGTCGGGTGACCGGCCGAGCCAGTACTCGGCCGTGGTGAACCGGGCGTTCGCGGGATACGCCCAGCGGCCGCCGTCCGGCACCATCACCAGCGGCAGCAGCATCCGGGTGGTGTACCCGAGGGCGCGGTCGTTGACGGCCGGGAACCGCGCCTGCAACGCGGACCTGATCTCGGCGAAGGTCAGCGGCTCGGCCTTCAGCACCGTCGCCGCGGCGGCGATCACCTTGTCCTGGTCGAGTCCGGCGGCCCGGTCGCCGAGCACCGCGACGCCCGCCTCCAGCATCGGCCGCAGCGTCGCCCGGTAGGTCAGGTAGTCCGCTGCGCTGACCAGGTGCAGCGTGCCGCGCATCATCGTGCCGCGCACCAGGTGCCGGTCGCCGACCGCCCTGCTCAGGTCGTTGGCGGCGAAGCTGCGCACCCGGGTCCACAGCCCGACGTACGGGTGCTTCGGCTCCTGCGCCTGCATCCCCGCCAGCCGCTCGACCGCGTCGACCGTCCCCACCCGCTCGCGCTGCAGCAGAAGCTGGCGCGCGAGGGTTGCGCGGTTGACTGCGCGGGTGGTGAGTGTGGTCACCGGGCGAGTTCCTCGCGGGCTTGGATGAAGGACTGGACGGCGCGTTCGACGTCCTCGGTGGAGTGCGCGGCGGACAGCTGGGTACGGATCCGCGCCTTGCCGTGCGGGACGACCGGGTAGGAGAAGCCGATCACATAGATGCCCTTCTCGAGCAGCTTGTCGGCGAGTCGCCCGGCCTCGGCCGCGTCACCGATCATCACCGGCGCGATCGGATGGTCACCCGGCAGTACGTCGAAGCCGGCCTGCGTCATCGAGGTCCGGAACAGTGCCGTGTTCGCGCGCAGCCGGTCGCGCAGCTCGCTGGAGGAGCCGATCAGCTCGAGCGCCTTCAGCGACGCCGCGGTGACGGCCGGGGCGAGCGAGTTCGAGAACAGGTACGGCCTCGAACGCTGGCGGAGCAGCTCGACGATCTCGGCGCGGCCGGAGACGTAACCGCCGGAGGCGCCACCGAGGGCCTTGCCGAGGGTGCCGGTGACCACGTCGACCCGGTCCCGGACGCCGAACAACTCCGGGGTGCCGCCGCCGTGGTCGCCCACGAACCCGACCGCGTGCGAGTCGTCCACCATCACCAGCGCGTCGTACCGCTCGGCCAGGTCGCAGATCTCGTCCAGCGGGGCGACGTACCCGTCCATCGAGAAGACGCCGTCGGTGGCGATCAGCCGGTAGCGGGCGTCGGCGGCGTCCTTGAGCTGCGCCTCCAGGTCGGCCATGTCGCGGTTCTTGTAGCGGAACCGGCGGGCCTTCGACAACCGGACGCCGTCGATGATGCTGGCGTGGTTGAGCTCGTCGGAGATCACCGCGTCGTCCGCGCCGAGCAGCGTCTCGAACAGGCCGCCGTTCGCGTCGAAGCAGGAGCTGTAGAGGATCGTGTCCTCGGTGCCGAGGAAGGCGCTCAGGGCAGCTTCCAGCTCCTTGTGGATCGCCTGCGTTCCGCAGATGAAGCGGACCGAGGCCATCCCGAAGCCCCACTCGTCCAGCGCCGCGCGGGCCGCCGCGATCACCTCGGGGTGGTCGGCGAGACCGAGGTAGTTGTTCGCGCAGAAGTTCAGCACCTCTTGATTGCCGGAGGCAACGGAGATGTGAGCCTGCTGGGGGGAGGTGATCACCCGCTCGGACTTGTAGAGCCCCGCGTCGCGGATCTCGCCGATCGTCGTACGAAGGTCGTCGCGGATCCGGCCGTACATCAGAGGGGCTCCTTTAGGGTTTCGCGAGTCCAGTCGAGGATCACCTTGCCGCAGCGGCCTTCCCGCGCGGTGTCGAACGCCTGCTCGAAGTCGGCGTACCCGAACCGGTGGGTGATCACGGGGGACAGGTCCAGGCCGCGCTCCAGCATCACCGACATCGAGTACCAGGTCTCGAACATCTCCCGGCCGTAGATGCCCTTGATGGTGAGCATGTTGAGCACCACCGTGGCCCAGTCGATCGCGATCTCGTCGGCGGGCAGGCCGAGCATCGCGATCTTCCCGCCGTGGTTCATGTTCGCGAGCATGTCGCGCAGCGCGGCGGGCTTGCCGGACATCTCCATGCCGACGTCGAAGCCCTCGCGCATGTTCAGCTTCGCCTGCGCCTCGGCGATGCTCGTCTCGCCGACGTTCAGCGCCAGCGTCACGCCGACCGCGCGGGCCAGCTCCAGCCGGTAGTCCGACAGGTCGGTGATCACCACGTGCCGTGCGCCGGCGTGCAGCGCGACCGCGGCGGCCATGATGCCGATCGGCCCCGCGCCGGTGACCAGCACGTCCTCGCCGACCACCGGGAACGACAGCGCGGTGTGCACGGCGTTGCCGAACGGGTCGAAGATCGCCGCCACGTCCAGCTCGACCGGGTCCCGGTGCACCCAGCAGTTGCCGGCCGGCAGCGCGACGTACTCCGCGAACGCGCCCGGCACGTGCACGCCGAGGCCCTTGGTGTTGATGCACAGGTGCCGGCGCCCGGCGCGGCAGTTGCGGCAGTGCCCGCAGACCAGGTGGCCCTCGCCGCTGACCAGGTCGCCGACCGCGACGTCCCGGACGCCGGCGCCGATCTCGACCACCTCACCGCAGAACTCGTGCCCGGTGACCAGCCCGACCGGGACGTTCTTCTGCGCCCAGGAGTCCCAGCTCTGGATGTGCAGGTCGGTGCCGCACAGGCCCGCCCGGAGCACCTTGATCAGGACCTCGTCGGCCGCGATCCGCGGCTCCGGGACGTCCTCCAGCCACAGCCCTGGTTCGTTCCGGGCCTTGACGAGCGCCTTCACGGCCGCCTCCTTGCGTCGTGCGTACGACGGCACCCTACGCCGGAGGTACCCGGTTCCACGGACGGAGCCGAGCCGTTGACGCGCCGACGCCGTCGCAGCACCCTGGGTAGTGACCCATAGCTTTGACGGGATCGCCGGGGTGGCGAACGAGGGGGCGGGTGTGCCGGTGTCGATCGTGCGCCGCGGCCTGCTCGCACTCGCCGTAGTCGTCGCAGGCCTGCTTCCGGCTGTCGCCGTGCACGCCGTGCCGCGGTCGATCACCAGCGTCTCCATCGACCCGTCCAGCGGGCCGCCCGGTACGACGTACACGGCGACGATCGGGATCGCCGGCGCCGCCTCGTGCACGGTCGAGTCGCTCGAATTCGCCGGTGTCGCCCAGGCCTACGAGGAGACCGGTCGGACGGAGAGCTCGATCGGGGTCAGCAGCCAGGTGCCGGCGGACGCGCCCGTCGGCCTGCAGCGGGTGCTGATCACCTTGCAGTGCCCGCCGGACCCGGTCACCTGCAGTCCCGGGACCTGCGCGCCCACGGAGCCGGTCCAGCGCGGTGGCTCCTTCGAGGTGACGAAAACCGTCCCGCCGCCGACCTCCTCCAGCCCGCCGCCGACCTCCTCCAGCCCGTCGTCGTCGAGCCCGCCGCCGTCGAGCTCGACGCCCGAGGTGAGCACGCCCACGGTGATTCCGCAGGCGGACGAGTCCGGCGGCTTCGGCGGCCGGACCGCGCTGCTGGTGGTCCTGGCCGCCCTGCTGCTCGGGGCCGGGGCGGCCACGCTGCTGCGCCGCAACGGCCGGCAGCAGCCGGCCGCGCACCGGGTGACGGTCCGGGTCCGGCCCGACCACCGGCCGTCGGCGTCGGTGCGCGAACGGCCGGGAGGCGATCCGCGATGAGTACGACGACGGCGCGGGTGCTGCTGTTCGGCGGCACCGGCGGCCCGGACACCTCGGGCGCGCTCGTCGCCGCGCTGCGGGCCGCGATCCGGGTTCCCGCGACGCTCCGCGAGGAGACCGAGCTGGTCCGAGCGGATGCGCGGGCGCTGGTCGTCGAACGGACCGACGAGCTGTTCGGCATCGAGCTGGGCGATGCGCTGCTGACCGCGTGGTCGACGTACCGGCGGTTGGTCCGCGCCGCCGAACGCACCGCGGCCGACCCTGGGCTGATCGAGCGCGTCGAGCTGTTCGCGCACGAGGCGGAGGCGACGTACCGGCCCCGGGTCGACGTCCTGGTGGACGGGGTGGAGCGGGGCACCGTGCACTTCGAGCTGCGGTTGTCGTTCGCCGTCGAGGCGCTGCTGGTCGAGCTGCACGCCGGCGCGATCGTCGCCGTACACGCGGGGCGGTGTGTCGTCACCGCCGAGCTGAGCTGCGAGGACGCGAAGGTGACCGCGCCGCGCTCTGCCGAGTACCAGGTGCCCGCCCTGGTGCGGCTGGACCGGCCGTACATCCTCGTGCGGGCCTGACCGGTCCGCCGCCTATGCTCACAGGCCATGGGAGCGGACCGCGAGCAGCTGCTCGAACAGATCAAGTCCAAGGCGATCGTGCACGGCACGGTGACGCTGTCGTCCGGTAAGGAGGCCGACTACTACGTCGACCTGCGCCGGGTCACGCTCGACGGCACCGCCGCCCCGCTGATCGGCCGCGAGCTCCTCGAGCTCACCAAGGACCTCGAGTACGACGCGGTCGGCGGCCTCACGCTCGGAGCCGACCCGGTGGCCACCTCGATGCTGCACGCGGCGGCCGCGGCCGGGCGGACACTGGACGCGTTCGTGGTCCGGAAGGCGGAGAAGGCGCACGGCCTGCAGCGGCGGATCGAGGGCCCGGACGTCACCGGCCGCCGGGTGCTGGCGGTCGAGGATACGTCGACGACCGGCGGTTCGGTGCTGACCGCGGTGGAGGCGCTCCGCGAGGCGGGCGCGCAGATCGTCGCCGTGGTGGTGATCGTGGACCGGGCCACCGGTGCGAAGGAGAAGGTCGAAGCCGAGGGCCTGGAGTACCGCTACGCCTACGGGCTCGACGACCTCGGGCTGGGCTGAGCCGTGACCGCGACCACGGTCCTGATCATCGTCGCGGTCATCGCGGTCGGCGCCGGCATCGGATACCTGTCGTACCTGCAGGCGAAGCGGCGCCGGGAGGCGTTCGCCGCCTTCGCCGCGTCGCAGGGCTGGTCGTACACGCCGGTCGACGACTCGCTCACCGGGCAGTGGCGCGGCGAGCCGTTCAACAGCGGCGACCACCGGCGCGCGATCAACGCGGTCACCGGCAGCTTCCAGGGCCGGTCGATCGTCGCGTTCGACTACAGCTACCAGACGCACAGTACGGACTCCGAGGGTCGCCGGCACACCACCACGCACCGGTTCGGCATCGTCGCGATGCAGATGCCGGGCGCGCTGCCGCACCTGCAGCTCGAGCACGAGGGCATCTTCGGCGGCGCGCTGGCGAACGCGATGGGCTTCCGCGACACCCAGTTCGAGAGCGAGCAGTTCAACCGGACGTTCCGGGTGAAGGCCGCGGACGACCGCTACGGGCACGCGGTGGTGACGCCGCGGATGATGGAACTGCTGCTCGCGCGCGGCGAGATCGGCTGGCGGTTCGAGGGCAACACGATGGTCGGCTGGTCGCGCGGCAGCCACGACCCGCACCAGATCATGTCGCGGCTCGATCTGCTCAAGCAGGTGATCGCTCAGGTACCGCCGTACGTCTGGCGGGACTATGCGGGCGTGGACCCGCGACAGGGCTAGGGTCTAACCCGAAGGTCGACTACACGGGAGCCAAGCATGGGCTACGCCATCATCGCCGTCGTGGCGATCATCGTGATCGTCGCGATCGCGCTCATCGTCTCGTACAACCGCTTCGTCAAGCAGCGGAACCTGATCCAGGAGTCCTGGCGCCAGATCGACGTCGAGCTGCACCGGCGGTACGACCTGATCCCGAACCTGGTCGAGACGGTGCGGGCCTACGCGGCGCATGAGCGGCACGTGTTCGAGGAGGTCGCCCGGCTGCGTACCCAGGCGGTCGGCGCCGAGGGCGCCTCTCCGGAGCAGCGCGCCCAGGCCGAGTCCGCGCTGAGCGCAGGGCTGCGCCAGATGATGATCTCCGTCGAGGCCTACCCGCAACTGCAGTCGAACCAGAACTTCCTGAACCTGCAGCGCGAGCTCACCGACACCGAGGACCGGATCGCCGCCGGGCGCCGGTTCTACAACGCGAACGTCGGCGACTACAACACTCGCGTCGAGTCGTTCCCGTCGAACCTGATCGCCGGCATGTTCAAGTTCGAGAAGGCCGGCTACTTCGAGGTCGAGGACGCGAACGTGCGGTCGGTCCCGCAGGTCTCGTTCGGCACCATCGGCCAGGTCGCCGGCGAGCAGGCGCCGCCGCAGGTCGCGCCGGGCCAGCCCTCGTCGGGCGCGGTCCAGCCGCAGATGCCGGGTCAGAACGGCCAGGCGGCGCCGAGCATCCCGCCCCCCGGCCAGTCGTACGGCCCGCCGAGCGGTCAGCAGTTCGGTGGCCCGCCTGCCGGTGCGCCCGGCCCGCAGGACGGCCAGCCGCCGTTCACCGGCGGCCACTAACCCCTGCTTCAGGCACTTCCCCCAGCACAGTCTTCCCCCAGTACGGACTTCCGCCCAGCTGGATCCCGCCCGGCTGAGCCTCGGTCGGGGCCGACGTTCGGGGGTCGGTCCCGACCGAGCAAACGTCGTACCAACGATTTCAGGCCCGGGTCGCGATGCTGGCAATCATCACGCCCCGGGCCTGCCCTCCCCCCGGTACCGCCCCACATCGTGCCGCGCCGAGATACATCGCACGTACATCACCGGGTCGCCAGGGGCGGTGACGTCGTGTCACCATAAGGCGGATCCCGACAGGAAACGGCTTGGTGGGGGCGCTGGTGCGCAGTCTGAGGTACGAGATCCTCGGACCGATGCGGCTGCAGCACGTCGGAGGGCAGGCGCTTCGCGCCAGCAAGCCCCGGCAGCTGCTGGCCACCTTGCTGCTGCACCCGAACCGGTTCGTCTCCACCGATCTGATCGCGGACGCGCTCTGGGAGGGCTACCCACCGGCCTCGGCGACGGCGAACATTCGCACCTACGTCCGGGCGCTGCGCTCGGCCCTGCAGCTGGCCGGTCTGACCGCGCCGATCGACACCTCCGCGGCCGGCTACAGCATCGAGGTCGGCGTCGACGAGCTGGACGCCAGCCTGTTCGAGTCGCTGCTCGCCGAGGGCGGGCACCTGCGGGTCGCGGGCGAGGAACGGCAGGCGATGCAGGTCTACAGCCAGGCGCTGGGGCTGTGGCGCGGCCGGCCGCTGGAGGACCTGACCCCCGCGTCGGCGTGGGAGGGCTCGCTGGCCCGGCTGGAGGCCCAGCACCGCGGCCTGGTCGACACGCTGCTGGAGCTGCGGCTGGCGAACGCCGACCACACCGGGGCGGCGCTGCTGCTCACCGACCGGCTCGCCGAGGACCCGTACGACGAGACGCTCTGGGCGCAGCTGGTCGACACGCTGGCCGCGGCGGGGCGCACGAACGAGGCGCGGGCGACGTACGACAAGGCCGCCCGCACCCTGGCCGACGACCTGGGCGTCGAGCCGGGCCCGGAGCTCGCCGAGGCCGGTGCGAGGGCGGCCCGCCCGGCGAGCCGCCGTACCGGCGTGCCCCGACCCGCGGCCGCACCCGCCGAGCGGCGGGCGCCGAGCCAGCTGCCGCTGGATCTGGCCGACTTCAGCGGGCGGCGTGCCGAGCTGGACCGGCTCCGCGACCTGGTCTGCGGGCGGGACCCGGTCCGGCCGCCGATCGCGGTCATCTCCGGGCCGCCCGGCACCGGCAAGTCCACGCTCGCGGTCCGGCTCGGGCACCTGGTCCGGGAGTCGTTCCGGGACGGGCAGATCTATCTGGACATGCGGGCCGCGACCCAGCCGCGCGACCCAGGCGGCGCCCTGCACGACCTGCTCCGCAGCCTGGACGTGCCGGACTCGGCGGTGCCGGCGGACCCGGACCGGCGGTCCGCCGCGCTGCGTTCGGAACTGGCCAGCCGGCGGGTGCTGATCATCCTGGACGACGTCGGCTCGGCCAGCCAGGTGCTGCCGCTGCTGCCCGGCACCGGCGAGTCCGCGCTGGTGATCACCAGCCGGCGCCGGCTCACCGACCTGGCCGGGGCGGACAGCGTCCCGCTCGACGTGCTGGAGGCCGCCGACGCGGGCGAGCTGCTGCGCCGGGTGGCCGGACCGGACCGCGTCGGCGGCGACGACGGAGCGCTCGACGAGATACTCGATGCCTGCGGCAACCTTCCGCTGGCGATCCGGATCGCGGCCAGCCGGCTGGTGCAGCGGCCGGACCTGGACGTCGCGGACCTGGCCCGGCGGCTGCGGGACGAGACCCGCCGCTTGGACGAGCTGAGCCTCGGCGAGCTCGCGGTGCGGACCAGCGCGGACCTCAGCTACGACTCGCTCGGGCCGGACGAGGCCCGGCTGTACCGGCTGCTCGGGCACATCGCGCTCGGCGACTTCTCCGCCCGGGCGCTCGACCCGGTGCTCGGCCAGGCCGTGACCGACCGCTGCCTGGACCGGCTGATCGAGGCGAACCTGGTGCAGACCAGCTCCGTCGACCCCTCCGGCCACCCGCGGCACCGGCTGCACGACCTGCTGCGCCTGCACGCCGTACAGATCGGGACCGACACCGAACGCAAGCAGGCGATCGAGGACCTGCGGGTGGTCCTGGACGCCGCGCTGGACCAGTGCCGGCGCGCGTCGGCGGCGCTGCCGTTCGAGTACTTCGGCGTCCCCGAGCGGCTCCCCGGCGCCGACGAGGGGTACGACGATCCGCCGATGCCGGCGAGCGAGGCGCTCGAATGGCTGGACGCCGAGCGCGGCACGTTCGTCCAGCTCGTCCGCGCGGCCGCGCACAGCGGGCTGCACGACCATGCCTGGCGGATCGCCGCGGCCTGGGGGCTGTACCTCGACATGCGGGCCGGGTTCGACGAGTGGGACGAGTCGCACACCGTCGGGCTGGAGAGCGCCCGGGCCTGCGGGGACCGGCGCGGCGCGGCGATCATGCACCGCAACCTCGGCCAGCTCGCGCTGTACCGCGACGACTGGGAGCCGGCGTACGAGCACCTGACCTCGGCCGCGGCGCTCTTCGACGAGATCGGCGACCGGCTCGGCGCCGGCGTCGCCGGGGTCGGGCTCGCCACCTGGCACCGGGAGCGGGGTTTCCTGGACGTCGCACTGGAGCAGTGCGTGGGGGCGATGCAGGCGTTCGTCGAGGTCGGCGACGCGAACGGCGAGGCGGTGGCGCGCAGCGCGACGGCCGCGGTCCACCTGATGCGCGACGACATCGCCACAGCGGCGTCGTACCTCGGTCCTGCGTACCGGCTCGCGCGGCGGCTCGGTGACCCGCACCGCGAGGGCAAGGTCCGCCGCCGGATCGCGGAGCTGCGCGAGCAGCAGGGCCGGCCCGACCTGGCCGCCCGGCAGCTTCGCACCGCGCTGGCGATCTTCGAGAGCCTCGGCGACGACCACTGCGCGTCGTACACCCGGGCGAGGCTCGGCGAGGCGCTGCTGGCGCTCGGCGAACACGCGCCGGCGCGCCGGATGTTGCTGGCCGCGCTCGAGATCGGCCACCGGCTCGGCGACCGCAGCGTCGAGGCGCAGGCCGCCTACCAGCTCGGCGAGCTGCACCGCCAGGCCGGCCACCTCGACCCGGCCCGCCGCTACCTGTCCCGCGCCGCCCGGGTCTGGCAGCTCGTGGCCAACGACGACCGCGCCGCCGAGATCCGCCGCACCTTGGCGGCCTTGTAGCCGAATGTACGGCGGCTGTATCCCCACCCGGCAGGATCATGCCTGGCTGACGGTATTGGGGCCGGCGAGTCGGGGTAATCGCGGAGGTGCACGTGCGGGGGGTCCAGGTGCAGGAGGGGAATCGCCGCGATCTCGCCGGTCCAGCCGTCAGGCACGAGGGGGAGCAACACCAGGGGGAGTCCGGGGGGAACTCTCAGCATCGGGGGGCGTTCGGCGCGCTCGGGTCCGCAGCGGACTGGGTCATCACCGCTGCGAACCCGCGCGACGTCGACGCTGCGATCAGCTGGCAGCTTGAACGCGTCGGCTCGCGCGCCTGGCAGAACTGGTCGCTGAAGTTCCAGCGGATGGCCTTCGGCTACTCACTCGACACCGGCTGGCACGACGAGACCGAGGCCCGCGCCTGGCTCGCCGACCACGGCCTGCTGTACGACGGCTTCCCGCCCCGCGGCGCCCTGGTCTGGTACGACGAGTGCGTCGTGCGGGTGGCCTGTTCCCTCGGCCGCGGCCAGGTCATCGGCGCCCTCCCGGACGTCGCCGTCGCCGACCTGACCGGCCTCAGCTGGCCCTACCGCTGGTCCGCCCCGCTCTTCCCCTTCGCCCACTGACCAACACGGGGCACGTACCCAGCATCAGTGAGTCCGGGGTAGATCGGCGGCCGCATCGACCAGAAGTCTGGCGTGCCGTACCGCGGCCTTCGCCTTCTGCGATCCGACGAACACCATGCCCGCGTGGGCGTCATCGGGCGCTGCCGTGCACCGCGCGGTTCCGGAACTGCCGGAAGTCCGGGCCGGCAAGCGTGATGGCGTCGCGGATCCAGTCCTGGACGATCGGTTCGCCGGCGATGAAGTGTTCCTCGAGCTCGGAGACGCCGAGCTCGTACATCTGAGCGTGGTTGCCCGTCCACGCCATCACGTGTTCGGCCAAGTCGCTGACCTGGTCGAGCCATCCGGGCGGCGGCTCGGCGAAGTCCTCGTGGACCAGCAGGATGTCTACGTCGCTCGCAAGGTCCCCGTCACCGCGAGCGGTCGAACCGAACAGGCTCGCGTGCAGGGGAGCGAGGGCCCACTGGCCGATAGTTTCGCGCAGCCGTTCGATAAGGATCTGACGCAGGTTTGTCAGTTGCAGGACGGCGGGCGCCGCGACGTGGTTTCGGTTGAGCGTGTACATGGTGCTTGCGCCGGCTTCTGTTGCCTCGACCAGACCAGCCTCACTCAGCCGGTGCAGGACGCGGCGTACGCCGGTCTCGCTACCGATACGTGACAACTGGTGCACCCGCCGGCCCGAGAGCGGCTGAGTGGTCCGAGCGAGAACCGTCAGCACCGCCCCATCGAGCGACGGGACGACGGTGCTGATCGGACGCGACGTGTCCATGGTTGATCCACACTTTAGTGCGGATATCGGCAGAATACTACCGATATATCCGCACTAAAGTACCGACAGTGCTGTGGGCGCCTGAGACGCTTTGGTTTCGACATGGGCGTCAGGGTATGGATCGCGACCGACAATCGGTGATCGAGACGTCACCCATGGTGTTGACCTGCACGCGGCCGACATTGCCGCGGGGGACTGCTAAGCGCGTGAACTCAGGGCTGGGTGGTCGTTGCGGCGTTCTGCTGCTTGCGGCGGCTTACCAGGAAGTCGACCGCCATCGGGATGACCGAGACGAAGACGATCAGCACCAGGGCGGACTCGAGGTGGTCGTGGATGAAGCCGACCTGGCCGAGGAAGTAGCCGAGCACCGTCACGCCGGTCGCCCACAGCACGGCGCCGATCCCGGAGTAGAGGAAGAACTTCCGCGGGTCCATCCGGCCGGCGCCGGCGACCAGCGTGATGAAGGTCCGCACGATCGGCACGAACCGCGCCATCACGATCGCCCGGTTGCCGTACCTGTCGAAGAACTCGTGCGTGCGCTGCAGGTACTCCGGTTTCAGGAACCGCGCGTCCGGGTTGCGGAACAACGCCGTACCGAGACCGCGGCCGAGGTAGTAGCCGGACACGTTCCCCGCGAACGCGGCCACGGTCAGCAGCAGGCACGCCAGCGGCAGCGGTACGCCGATGGTGCCGGCGGCGACGAACAGCCCGACCGCGAACAGCAGCGAGTCGCCGGGCAGGATCGGGAACAGCAGGCCGCACTCGATGAACACGATCGCCGCCGTCCCCCACAGCGCCCAGTCGCCGAGCTTGGTGAGCAGGTACTCGGGGTCCATCCAGTCCGGCATCAGCATCGGGACCAGCTGGGCGATCAGCGAAAGCACCGGGACAGGGTAGCCGCTTCCGCGCGGATCGCTACCCTTGCGCGGGTGAAGGACGAGGTGGGCGTCGGGCCCTGGCAGGGCGAATGGCCGGACGACCCGCGGTACGACCGGGAGCTGCTGGCGCACGGCGACCGGCGCAACGTCGTGGACAAGTACCGGTACTGGACGGTCGAGGCGATCGTCGAGGACCTCGACACGCGGCGCAACCCGTTCCACGTCGCGATCGAGAACTGGCAGCACGACCTGAACATCGGTTCGGTGGTGCGCACCGCGAACGCGTTCCTCGCAGCCGAGGTCCACATCGTCGGCCGCAAGCGCTGGAACCGCCGCGGCGCCATGGTCACCGATCGCTACCAGCACGTGCGGCACCACCCGGACCTGGCGAGCCTCGCGTCGTACGCGAAGGAGCTCGGTATCCCCGTGCTCGGGATCGACAACCTGCCGGGGGCGGTGCCGCTGGAGACGTACAACGTGCCGCGGGCGTGCGTGCTCCTGTTCGGTCAGGAAGGCCCGGGGCTTACGGACGAGGCGCACGCGATGTGCGACGCGGTGCTGTCGATCGCCCAGTTCGGCTCGACCCGCTCGATCAACGCGTCCGCCGCCGCCGCGATCGCGATGCACGCCTGGATCCGCCGGTACCGGTTCGGTTGAGACTGCCCCACGGTGACGCTCGCGGCGGTAGCCTGTGCCGCATCGCACAGCCTGGCCGCGGCCGATCGCCGCGGGACCCGTGGAGGGGTGTACTGCAGATGAGTGAATCGGTCACGAAGTTCCTGGCGAAGGTCGACCTTTTCGAGGGGCTGTCGCCGGACGTCCTGTCCGACCTCGCGAGCCGCGGAACGACGATCAGCAAGCAGGCGGGTGGCCTGATCGTCGAGCAGGGCAGCACGGACGCCGGCCTGCAGGTCATCCTCGAGGGCTCCGCCGACGTGACGGTGAACGGCGTGCCGCGCAATCCGCTGGGCGCCGGCGACTTCTTCGGCGAGGTCTCGCTGATCGACGGTCTGGAGCGGTCCGCGACCATCGTCGCCGGGCCGGACGGCGTGACCACGTTCGCGCTGTCGGCGCTGGCGTTCGCGCCGGTCGTCAAGGAGAACCCGGACGTCGCGTGGGCGCTGCTCAAGGCCCTCACCGCGCGCATCCGCTCTCTCGAGTCCGACCAGAGCTGACTCTTCCTGGGCGCTGAGCGGTGACCGAGGAGCGAAAGACCGTCTCGGTGCTGTTCTGCGACCTGGTCGGCTTCACTGCCGCCTCGGAGTCCGCCGACCCCGAGGACGTACGACGCTGGCTCGCGCCCTACCAGCAGGTGCTCAAGTCCACCGTCGAGAGCTTCGGCGGGACGGTGGAGAAGTTCGCCGGCGACGCCATCCTGGCGGTTTTCGGCGCGCCGCGGGCTCACGAGGACGACCCCGAGCGCGCGGTCCGGGCCGGGCTGGCGATCCTCGACGCGCTGGAGACGCTGGACCTGCGGGTCCGGATCGGCATCAACACCGGTGAGGTGCTGGTCTCCCTGGGCGCGCGGCCGGAGGCCGGCGAGGCGTTCGTGACCGGGAACGCGGTCAACACCGCGGCCCGGCTGCAGTCATCCGCTCCGGTCGGCACGGTCGTCGTCGGCGACAGCACGTACCGTGCGACGTCCCGGATCTTCGGCTACTCGGAGCTGGAGCCGGTGGCCGCGAAGGGCCTGTCCGCGCCGCTGGTGCGGTGGCAGGCCGGCCCGCCGCGGGCCCGGGTCGGCGTCGACCTGGTCCGGGACCTGGCCACGCCGATGGTCGGCCGGGCCCGCGATCTGACCCTGCTGCTGACCGCGTTCGAGAAGGCGGTCGAGGAACGCGCGGTCCAGTTCGTGACGCTGGTCGGCGAGCCCGGGATCGGCAAGTCCCGGCTGGTCGCCGAACTCGCCGCCCGGCTGGACGAGCGCGACGAGCTGATCACCTGGCGGGCGGGACGCTGCCTGCCGTACGGCGAGGGCGCGTTCTGGCCGCTGGCCGAGATCTTCAAGTCGCAGGCCGGGATCCTGGACACCGACCGGCCGGACGAGGTCGAGGCGAAGCTCGACACGATCCTGCCCGAGACCACCGACCGGGCCTGGCTGCGCGCCCGGGTGCTGCCGCTGCTCGGGCTGGCGACGTCGGGTACGTCGACGGCGCAGGAGGAGTCGTTCACCGCCTGGCGGCAGCTGCTGGAGTCGTTCGCGGAGACCGGCCCGGCGGTCGTCGTACTGGAGGATCTGCACTGGGCCGAGGACGCGTTGCTCGCGTTCCTGGAGTACCTGGCCGACTGGGCCAGCGACCTGCCCCTCCTGGTGGTCGGGACCGCCCGGCCGGAGCTGCTGGAGCGGCACCCGCAGTGGCTGGGCGGCCAGCAGAATGCGCTGTCGATCGGGCTGTCCAGGCTGTCCGACGCCGAGACCAGCGAGCTGCTCGGGGTGCTGAACGTCTCCGAGCAGGCCCGCGCGGTGCTGATCGAGCGGGCCGGCGGGAATCCCTTGTACGCCGAGGAAACCGTGCGGATGCTGCGCGACTGCGACGCCCTGCTACCCGACGGCACCCTGCGCCCGGACGCGGCGATCGACCTGCCCGACGGCGTCGCGGCGCTGATCGCGGCCCGGCTCGACACCCTGGCCGCGGACCGCAAGGCGCTGCTCGCGGACGCCGCCGTGATGGGCAAGGTGTTCTGGGCCGAGGCGGTCGCCACGATGGGCGGCCGGGAGCTCGACGAGGTGGTCGCGCAGCTGCACGAGCTGTCCCGCAAGGAGCTGGTCCGGCCGGTCCGGCGGTCGACGATGTCCGGCCAGCGCGAGTACCTGTTCTGGCACGTGCTGATCCGCGACGTCGCGTACGGCCAGCTGCCCCGGGCCGCCCGCGGTTCGCGGCACCTGGCCGCGGCGGACTGGCTCGAGTCGCAGTGCGCGCGCCGGCTCGCGGACGCCGCGGACGTGCTCGCCTACCACCTGGGGACGGCGCTCGACCTGGCCCGCGCCGCGGGTGACAGCGGCGAGGCCCTGGTGCCGCGGGCCCGCCGGTACGCCCGGATGGCGGCCGAGCGCGCGATGAACCTCGACGCCAGCCAGGCGCTGACGCTGCTCGACCGGGCGCTGGCGCTGACCCCGGAGGACGACCCGGAGCGGCCGGAGGTGCTGCACGCGTGGGGCTGGGCGGCCTTCCAGGCGGGTCAGGTCGAGCAGGCGTCGGCCGCGTTCCGGGCCGCGGTCGGGGGGTTCGACGCGCGCGGTGACGTCGCCGGGAAGGCGCGGGCGCTGCGCAGCTCGACGTACCCGATGAGCAACATGGCGGAGACGATGGCCACGATCGATGAGGTCACGGCGCTGCTCGAACCGCTGGGGAACAGCCCGGCCCTGGTGGAGGCCCTCACCGGCCGCGGCGCGCTGCTGGGCATCGCCGGGCGGCACGCGGAGGCGATCCAGTCGACCGACCGCGCGCTGCAGCTCGCAGCCGAGGGCGGTATGCCGGTTCCGCACCGGGCACTGGAGTTCCGCGGCTTCTCGCGGGTCTCGGTCGGGGACTCGGGCGGGCTCACCGACATGAAGGCGGCACTGACCGCGCTGCTCGCGGCCGGCGAGGGCCGGGACGCGGGCGTGACCTGGCTGAACTACGCGATCCTGCTGTGGCTCGTCGAGGGTCCGGAGGAGGCGCTCGGCGCGGTCGCCGAGACGCGCGAGTTCGCCGGCCACCGGCGGCTGACCGAGCTCGACCAGATGGCTCGCTGCACCTGGCTGCAGCTGGGGATCGAGACCGGCCGGCTCACGGAGGTGGTGGAGCGCTGCCACGCCGAGCTCGACGCGGCCGGTCCGGCGTTCCTCGCCCTGCGGCGGGTCGAGGTGCTGGCGGCACTGGGGCGCGCGCTGGCGGAGCTGGACGACCCGTCGGCGGCGGACTGGGCGGAACAGGGCTACGCGCTCGCGATCGAGGCCGGCTGGCCCGACTTCATCGCGGTCGCCGCCGCCCCCGCCGCGATGACGCGGGCCCGGGCCGGCGATCGCGACGCTGTCCGCGAGATCCTCGAACGGCTGCTGGGCATCGACGAGATCGCGGACAGCCTGGAGTTCCCGTCCCGGCTGCCCACGGTGGTTCGCGCCGCCGTCACCGTCGGCGAGCTCGACCTCGGAGAGGCGCTCGCCGCCCGGGTCCAGCCGCTGCTGCCGGCCCGCGAGTACGCGCTGGAGACGGCCCACGCCGCGCTCGCCGAGGCCCGCGGCGACCACCCGGCCGCCGCCACCGGCTACACCGCGGCCGCCGCGCACTGGCAGGCCTTCGGCAACCAGCTCGAGCACAGCTACGCCGTCGCGGGCGAGTCCCGCTGCGCACCCCAGCCCTGACCCGCACCCGGAACCATCGGGGCGCGGGCTACGGCCGCCGCGCTACCGCTCGTCGTGTTCGGCGAGGTGGAGGCGGGCTCTTTGCAGGAATGCGCGTTCGGCGGTGTTGGCGGCCAGCGCGATCGCCGCGTCGTACGCATGGAGGGCCTCGTCGTCCCGGCCGAGCCGGCGCAACAGGTCGGCGCGGATGGCGTGGAACAGGTGCATCCGGTCCAGCGCGAGCTCGTCGACTGCGACCAGTCCCGCGGCGGGACCGTCGACCTCGGCGACGGCGACCGCGCGGTTGAGCGCGACCACGGGGCTCGGAGAGACCGCCATCAGCTGGTCGTAGAGCTGGACGATCTGCCACCAGTCGGTGGGCGGCCCATCGCTGTGTACGGCGTTGATGGCGGCCTGGATCTGGTACGGACCGGGCTGGTTGCGGCGCAGGCCCTGCCGTACCAGTGCATGGCCTTCGGCGACCAGGTCGTGGTCCCACGCGGCCCGGTCCTGGTCCGCGAGCAGGACCAGCTCGCCGGCTTCCGTCGTACGGGCTGCGCGGCGGGACTCGACCAGGAGCATCAGCGCGAGCAGTCCGAGCACCTCGGGCTCGTCCGGCATCAGCTCGGCGAGCAGCCGGCCGAGCCGGATCGCCTCCGCGCACAGGTCCTCGCGGACCAGTTGGTCGCCGGAGCTGGCGGTGTAGCCCTCGCTGAAGATCAGGTACACCACCGCCAGCACGGTCCGCAGCCGCTCCGGCAGGTCGGCGTCGTACGGGATCCGGTAGGGGATCCGCGCGTCGCGGATCTTGCCCTTGGCCCGGACCAGCCGCTGCGCCATTGTTGCCTCGGGCACCAAAAAGGCGTGCGCGATCTCGGCGGTGGTCAGGCCGCCGAGCAGCCGCAGGGTGAGCGCGACCTGGGCCGCGGGCGCCAGCGCCGGGTGGCAGCAGGTGAAGATCAGCCGGAGCCGGTCGTCGCGCACGGGTCCCTCCTCTCGCGGCGGTTCGCCGGCGTGCAGCAGCGCCGCCTGCTGGTGCTTCTCGTCGCGGACGGCCTCGCGGCGCAACCGATCGACGGCGCGGTGCCGGGCGGTGGTGATGATCCAGCCGGCCGGGCTGGGCGGCACGCCGTCAGCCGGCCACTTCGCGGTCGCGATCGCGAACGCCTCGGCGACCGCGTCCTCGGCGAGGTCGAGGTCGCCGAGGACACGGGTCAGGACGGCGACGGCCCGGCCGTACTCGGCCCGGAACACGGCCGCGACCGCCGGATCGCGTGCGTCGGTCACTGGAGCGGCCGGACCTCGATCGGCAGGGTGATGATCGCAGCCATGCGGCGTCCCCACTCCAGGGCGGCGTCCAGGTCGGGCGCCTGGATCACGGTGAACCCGCCGAGGTGCTCCTTGCCCTCGGCGAACGGGCCGTCGGTGACCAGGACGTCGCCGTCCTTGACCCGCAGCGTGGTCGCGGTGCTCGCGGCGTGCAGCCCGGCCGTGAACACCCAGGCGCCGGCCGCGCGCATCTCCTCGTTGAGCGCGGCCAGGTCACGCATGATCGGCTCTAGCACCTCGGGCGGCGGCGGATCGCCGTCGGGCTGGTAGACGCTGAGCAGGTACTGCTTCATGTCGTTCCTCCTGTGTGGTTCAGCAGTTGGGGTACGACGAGGTCCCAGGTCTCGCGCGGCGGTGGTGCTGTCCAGCATGACCAGTCTCGCGCCAGGGATCTCGGTGCTCACCGGACCGGCCGGTAGGTCGCGATGATGACGCCGGTCGTGGTCGGCACCGAACCCACCAGCTCGAGCCTGGCGTCGACGTCATCGAACATCCGGCTCCCCGTTCCCAACAGCGGTTCGGTGAGCGTGTGCGAGGCGACAAACTTCTGAGTGTTGTCCAGCACCTCGGAGATCGCGTTGCCCTCCTGCTTCGGCCAGAAGGTGAAGAAGTCCTCGTACGTCCGGCGCCCGAGCAGCAGCGCCCCGGTGCTGGCCATCCCCTTCCCCATCTCCCGGCCCATCACCTCGTCCGCGTAACCAGTGGCCCAGCCACCCCCCGCGAAACCGCCGCGGGTGTCCTCATCCGCCCGCCCCGGTGCCTGCATCACCCCGTCCAGCGTCAGGTTGTTGACGACCACCAGCTTCCCCATCGTGTCCTCCTCCGAGTTCGTGTCCTCACCCCCCACACGAACGACACCCACCCGATTCGACATCTCCCCGCAAAAAGAATCCGCCGAGTCGTGGATCCCCGCGCCCGGAAATCGTTTTCCCGCTGCCGAAATCCACGACTCGGCGGAAACCACAGGGCGGCACGCCGCCCCTTCCGGGTCACCCGTCTCCCGATCCACGACTCGGCGGAAACCACAGGGCGGCACGCCGCCCCTTCCGGGTCACCCGTCTCCCGATCCACGAATCGGCGGGAACCACAGGGCGGCACGCCGCCCCTTCCGTAGTCGGTCTGGGTGACCTTCTTGAGGCCGCGGGGGGCGTCGGGGTCGAGGCCTAGGCGGCGGGCGAGGGCCTCGATGGTGCGCTGGGCGGGGATCACCAGGGCCAGCGGGGCGAGGGTCTCGGGGAGGTCGGGGCCGGGGAGGTCGACGTCGCAGCGGCTGGCGAACTCGGCGTCGCCGCCGATGCCGAGGATCCGGCTGCCCTTCTCGCGGACGGTCGCGGCGAGCTCGGTCATGCCGGGCAGCGCCGGTCCGTCGCCGGCGGCGACCAGGATGGTGACCAGGTCGGCGTCGACGACCGCGATCGGGCCGTGCTTGAGGTCCGCGTACGACAACCCGCGCACCGGCTGCAGGCAGGTCTCCTCGAGCTTGAGCGCCACCTCGAGTGTCGTACCGAAGGACAGGCCACGGCCGCTCGCCAGCACGTCGTGCGCCCCGGCGAGCAGCTCGGCGGCGTCGTCGACGGGCGCCTCCAGCGCCTTCGCCGCCACCTCCGGGACCCGGGCGATCCCGGTGTCGAGGGTGCCCGGGGTGGGCGCGAGCGCGTCGACGGCGACCGTGATCGCGGCCAGCTGCGTGGTGTAGGTTTTGGTCGCCGGCACTGCCTTCTCCACACCCGCCTGGGTGATCAGCGCGGCATCGGCGACGGCGGCGAGCGGGCTGTCCTCGTTGTTCGTGATGCCGACGACCACGGCGCCGTTGCGCTTCGCCCACTCGGCGGTGTCCACGATCTCCTGGGTGGCCCCGGACTGGCTGACCGCGATCACCAGCGAGTCACTGAGGTCGTACGACGCGCCGTACAGGGTGGCCACGGACGGGGCGGCCAGGGACGCCTGGCGGCGCGCATGGATCTCGGTCAGGTAGCGGCCGTAGACGCAGGCGTTGTCGGACGAGCCGCGCGCCACG
>WNFV01001726.1_pt1 | contig 38773 bp, 33 predicted proteins | sample 5400101 | NCBI WGS metagenome assembly WNFV01 (sample SAMN13153361, study PRJNA577476) | soil metagenome | isolation source: 115 cm soil or saprolite under grassland replicate 1 | place: USA:California | collected 2016-06-15 | reverse complement strand
GTTGCCTGCGGAGATGCGCAAGCCCGGCCTCCAGGATGCTTGGCGTCAGGCACCGCGCCTACCCTGGCTGTCGTGGAGTGGCCGTGGCCGGAACGCAGGTGCATCCTCTGCCTCCGCGAGGAGGAGAAGCTCTCGCGTTCCCACCTCGTCGCGGAATCGGTCGGCGGCTTCCTCTGGTCACGCACGCACTGTCGCGACTGCAACAGCTTCCTCGGGCACGCGGTCGAGAGCGCGGTCACGGGCGATCCGTCCTTCCGCTACGCGATCGAGCGTGGCCTCCGTGAGACTCTGCCTGAACTCGCGGCGGGATTCTCGGAGCGGCAGAGCTACATCGCGCGCGGGGAGCGCGATACGCTCCTGCGCTCGACGCGGCGCGACGGCGAGCATCGGACCTTCGCCTATGACGCGGCGCGAAACCGCACCGCGATGAGCGACGGCGGCGGCACCGTGAACTACGTCTACGACCATCTCGCCCGACCGACGAACATCACGCGAAGTAGCGATGTCTTCTCCTACACGTACGACTCCAGCGGCGATCTGACGAGCCGTAGCTACCCCGACGGCACGCAAACGAGCTACACCTACAACAAGGACAACCTGCTCGCCTCAGCAACGACGAACAGTGCAGTCACAAGCTACGTCTACAACGCCGCCGGCGAACTCACTCAGACGACGCTTCCGTCCGGGAACGGCTACGTCGAGACGCGAAGTTACGACAAAGCGGGCCGTCTGATCGACGTCAAGAACGCCGCCGGCACAAGCGTCCTCACCGACTTCGCGGCGACACTCGATCCGGTCGGCAATCCAACCGAGATTGACCGCAGCGGCGCTGTCTCGAGCACAACGACTTACGACTACGACGCGAACGACCGGCTGACGTCAGTGTGCTTCCAAGCCACCTGCCCGAACAGCAACGATCCATTCATCCGCTGGACCTACGACAAGGTCGGCAACCGCTTGACCGAAGCGCGGCCAGCCGGAACGACGACCTACACCTATAACGCTGCCGACGAACTCACCTCCGACGGCACAATCAGCTACAGCTACGACGCTAATGGCAATCAAACCGCCGCTGGACCCACGAACTACACCTACGACCTCGAGAACAGGCTCGCGTCAGTGAACAGTGGCAGCACGACAACAACGTATAGCTACGACGGCGTCGGCAATCGCTTGCAGGCAGCAACCGGCACCGGCGCATCACAGATCACGAACTACCTCTGGGACACCAATCGGACGCTGCCGCAGATCGCACTCGAACGAGACGGCAACAACACCGTATCGCGCCGGTACGAGTACGGTGCCAACCGGATCTCGATGACGAGCGGCGGCAACACCTACTACTACCACTACGACACCCTCGGGTCAGTCGTGAACGTCACCTCCTCGACAGGCGCGACGGACTGGACGTACAGCTACGAGCCATTCGGTGCGACTCGCACAGCGACGCAGAGTGATCCCAACGCGACCACGAACGAGATGCAGTTCGCCGGCGAATTGCTCGATCCAACGGTGCTCTACTATCTTCGCGCGCGACAGTACGATCCGACCAACGGGCGCTTCAGCAGCATTGACCCGGCCGCCCAGACCGTTGCTGGGATCAGCATCTCAAAGTACGTCTACGTCGCTGATCGGCCAACGCTCATGGTCGATCCGAGCGGTGAGACCTTCTCACCGAGTCATGCAGGCACGTCGGCCTGTCGCATGGCGAGTTCTCCGAACGATACGACGCGTACACTTGCTGGGTTCAATCCCGCACCGCCTCCCGGCGTGCCGTCGTGCCGAAGAGCAACGTTGGCCGGCAGCGGGGGGTGGGTAAGGTTCTGGATGTCCCGACGTGGCAACGTTTTTTGGGAAGCCTCGATGTATAACCCGCTGCTGAACCCGGGATTCTGGGAAGAGCAGATTTACTGGGACACGTTGTACATCGCGACGTCGGTTTCGTTCAACGCGCCAAGCAATCAGCAAATTCGAACGCCGCTTCCAGGCACGATCATCACTGTGTCTGGATACCATGACGACATCCTCGGGGCACGACATCCCGTGCAGGGAAGCTGCTTCGTGCCGTTTTAGTCGAGATGCTAGAGCTGTCACAGACCGCACAGGACCTAATAACGCGAGCCTTCGAGAAGGCTCGCGCCCTCGGACACGCGCAAGTCGAGGTAGAACATCTTCTGCTTGCGCTCGGTGACGCGCGGATGTCGACCACAGCGAAGATTCTTGCCGACGCCGGGCTCGATTGGGGCGCATTGGAATCGACGACTTCGTCGAACGCCGCAGATCCTGTTGACGAGCGAACGCCACAGAGGACTACCTCGCAATTGAAGCATGCGCTCCTAGATGCGCAGCACTTGGCAAGTGATCTAGATGCCTCGGCCGTCGAGGTCGAGCACATCTGTTTAGCGATTGCGGCAAAGGAGGACAGCCAGGAAGCAGCTCTTTTGCGCAGGCGAGGCGTTGACCTCGACGTCTTTCGTGTTCGCTTGCTCCATGCATTGCGAGATTCGGCGAAGGAGCCGCGAACGAACAAATCAGCCGCGTTCTGGACTGCGCTGTCTCCTCTGTCCGTGTTACACCGAATCCGTCGTCGCTTAACGTAGCGACGGCGGGCTGACGAGCCGCGTTCGCGAGCGGAGTATCGAATCGGCGCCCGCGACCTCAACGAAGCGCAAGCGTTCATGCTCGACCTCGCGCGGCCGTCACGGGCGGCCGCAGATCACGACCGACGGCAACGCGCCGTACCGCCTCGCGGTTGTGGGCGCGGCCGGTAGCGACGTGGATTACGCGCAGATCGTGAAGGCGATGGAGCACCTGCCGCCTCCGCCGAGCGTCTTCATGCCGCACCTGACGCTCGGGCTGGAAGCGGCGCGGATGCTCGCCGATCGGACGCGCCGGGCGTCATCCTGCCGCCGGTGGGGTCGCGTTGCTGTTGAGTTCGGCGCAGTGATGCCGGATGCTTCCTCAGGCAGGTCCACGCGTCGCGGTAACCGGTTACGCGTCGGCGCGCGCCATTCTTACTCGCGCGCTCGTCGGGCGTCCCCGAATTCGCGGCGTGCGCACGCGGGGCAGTAAATCGTGACCTCGGCTGGTTCGTTCTCTTCGGCGTCGTCCGCGATGGAGAACGCGCGCCACCCTACGCCGTCGGCGGTCGTGGTCGAGCATTCGTCACACCGGAGCATCTCTTCAGCTTCCAGACTTGTCATGCATCCCGCAAGTCCGCGAGCGGCGCCGACTGCGTCCCCGACTCCTGCTGCGCGTTAGTTGCGCGTTAGTCGTAGTCCCTGAAGGGCGGCTTCCGGCGGTTCTAGGCGGACGACGAGCGGCACCGTCGAGCAGGTCGTGGTGGACGCGAAATACCTGCTCGACGGCACTTTTTGGGTGTTGCAGCGGAGGGGGAGGGATTTGAACCCTCGACGGACCTAACGGCCCGTAACGGTTTTCGAGACCGCCGCATTCGACCGCTCTGCCACCCCTCCGAGCTCGGGCCGGTGCCCGGCAGCGGAGAAGGAGGGATTCGAACCCTCGAAGGAGGTATGAACCCCCTTAACGCCTTAGCAGGGCGCTGCCTTCAGCCACTCGGCCACTTCTCCGAACGCGCAGGGGCAGGATAGCCCACTTCCCAGGCCGAAAATCCCCCTTCGGGGGCATGGCGACCGACCGGTCAGTCAATAGATTTGGGCTGCCGGCTTCCCCCCTCATACTCCCGGCAACTGCGGGGCCCGTTCTGCGGCAAACAGGGCGGGCCTCTCTTTTTGCCCGAGATACTCCGGGGATGCGCGTCGGCCGCCGCGAGGTCGCGATCTCGAATCCCGACAAGCCGTTCTTCCCGGCGCAGGGGCTGACGAAGGGCGACCTCGTGCGGTACTACCTCGACGTCGCCGAGTGCGCGCTGCCGCACCTGCGCCGGCGGCCGTTCCACATGAAGCGCTACCCGAACGGCGTGGAGGGAGAGTTCTTCCACCAGAAGCGCGTTCCCCCGCACCCGGACTACGTCGGCGAGCAGCACGTGACGTTCCCGAGCGGACACTCGACGGTGTTCGCGGTCGTGGACAACGCGGCCGCGCTCGCCTGGGTGATCAACCTCGGCTGCATCGAGCTGCACACGTGGGCGTCGCGCATCCCGGAGATCGAGAAGCCCGACTACCTCCTGATCGACCTCGACCCGACCTTCGACGGGCAGTGGCCGTACGTGCGCGACATCGCGCTCGTCGTGCGCGAGGTGATGGACGAGCTCGGGCTCGCGTCGTTTCCGAAGACGTCCGGCTCGACGGGCCTCCACATCCTCGCGCCGATCAAGCCGGAGCTGCGCTTCCCCGACGTGCGGCGGTTTGCGAAGGCGCTTGCCGAGGAGGTCGAGCGGCGTATCGGCGACCAGGACGTCGCGACGACGACGTGGCGGGTCGCCGAGCGTCGCGGTGTCTTCGTGGACTTCGGCCAGAACGCGCGCGACCGGACGATCGCCTGCGCCTACTCCGTTCGACCGACGGCCGATGCGCGCGTGTCCGCACCGGTCGTGTGGGACGAGGTGGGCACGCTCGAGCCCGAGGCGTTCACCGTCGAGACGATGCGCGAGCGAATTTCCGAGGTTGGGGATCCGATGCGCGGCATGTGGCGCAGAAGCGTCTCGCTCTCGTCGCGATTCGAGCGGCTGAGGCTGGAGAGACCTGAGGTTGGCTAAGGCGGGTTAGCTCAGCTAGCTGGGCTAAGCCCGCTCCTAATTTCCACAGGGCGAGACGTTGCGCCAGTTCAATACCGTGTCGCTGACGGTCTGCGTCCCGCTCGCCCCGTACGCAAGCGTCAGCGTTCGGTTCGGGATCTCGCCGCACGCCCCGTCCTTCTCGACATGCTCCCAGTCGCCGAGCGCGTACTTGTACTCGAGCTGAGTGCCCTCGTAGCCGTGCAGCGTGATGTGCCAGTGCGTCGCATCGTCGCGCGTCAGGACGACCGCACCCGGATTCCAGTCGGGCAGCCCGCCCTGCAGGCGGCTCAACGTGCCCGCGATGTGGACGGTGCGTCCGGTCCCGTCGGTCGACGAAGGCACAGTCACGTTGAACGTGACGTCCACGATCCGTTGCTGCGCCGTCGCGGACACCGGCGCCGAGGCCGGCGACCGGTTGAACGAGGTATCGACCGCGCGGACCGAATACGAGTACGTCTGCCCCTCTGTGACGTCGCCGTCCGAATAGCTCGTTCCGGTGAGCCGCGCCACGAGCTTGCCGTCGCGAAGGACCTCGTAGCCGTACAACGTCGAGTCGCCGCTCACCGCATCCCAGGCGATGTCGATCGAAACCGGCGTCGCGTCGACGACGTGGAGCCCGGAAGGCGTTGCCGGCGCCGTAGTATCGGCGCTCGGATTCACGACCAGGTCGCCCGCCTGTGCGGAGCTGTACCCGTTGCCGATGCTGTCGAGGTCGGCGTAGACCCAGTCGCGCCCGTTCGTGGTCGTGTACCGGAACGCGTAGTCGAAGCGACCGGTCGAATCGGGGAGCATGCTGGCGACGAACTCGTCGTTGTTGCCGGCGTCGACGTTGAACGCTGCGTCGACCCATGTCCAGGCCGCGCTGCCGTCCGGATTCGAGCCGTCCGGCCCGAATCCCAGCTGCGCGCGGAGCGTCGGCGTCGGCCCCGGCGCATTCGTCACGCCGTCGATCCATACCTGGCCGTACACATTGTCGGTCCGGTTCACGACGCTGATCGTGTGAGTCAGCGTCGGCGGCCATTGGGTATTCGCCCACCCGATCGTGTAGTGCGGCATCGCGCTGACCTCGTTCGAGTTCGCGCTCTCGCCACCGGCGTTGACCGCCCGCACGACGTAGTAGTACGTGCGCGCGGGCTTCAGCCCGGTGTCGGTGAACGTCGTCCCGTTGACGTCGCCAGCCTTCACGTAGCCGCCGCCGCTCAGCGGGCTGCGGTAGACGGCGTAGGCGCTCGCGTGCCCGACCGCTGCCCACTGCAGCGTGACGCTGTCGAAGTCCTCGGCGGTGACGGCCGCGCCCAGCGGCGCATCGGGGACGGCGACGACCTGGCCGGCGGCGAGCTTGCCGGTCAGCGGCAGGAGCTGCGTGAGCAGCGCGCCGGCGTCGACCGTCGCCGTGCTCCCGTCGGTGAAGCGCAGCACCGTACCGTCTGGGATGTAGCCGGCCACTGGGATGCTCAGCGTCCGCGGGGCGGTGCTGCGGTTGATCGCGGCGAGGGCGACGTCCGTCTGGGTCTTGCGGCCGTACGCGACGACGCCGGCGGAGTCGTCCGTAAGCAGGACCCGGAAGTCGCCGTCGGTGAGCGCGGGATTCGCGCGGCGCTGCTGCGCGAGCGAGCGGTAGGCGTCGTAGAGCCCGGCGTCGGGGCTGCCGCCGGTGTCGGCCCACGGGTACGTGCGCCGATCGTCGGGATCGTCGGCGCCCGTCATCCCGACCTCGTCGCCGTAGTAGATCGTCGGCGCGCCGGGCACCGTGAACTGGATCAGCGCCGCGAGCCGCTGCCGCTGCTTGCCCTCGGCGACGTTCGCTGCGTTCTGCTCCTTCGCCGCGGTCGTCGCCGCGCCCGGGGTGAGCTGCCACAGCAGCCGCGCCGTGTCGTGTGAGTCGAGCAGGTTCATCAGGTCGTACGTGACGCCGCGCGGGTAGTCCTCGACGATCGACTCGAGTCGCGACGCGAACTCCGACGGCGCCAGCTGCCGGCCGCTGTCCCCGAGTCCCTTGCCGTCGAAGCCCTGCGGAGCGAGCAGGCCGAGCACGGCGTCGCGCAGTCGGTAGTTCATGGTCGAGTCCGCGCGGTCGCCGCGCAGGTAGCGCAGCGTCGTCGAATCCTTCTGCCAGAGCTCGCCGACGATCACCGCGTTCGGATCGGTGCCCTTCACCGTCTGGCGGAACGTCTCCCAGTAGCCGTTGGGGAAGGTCGAGTCGCCCATCACGTCGAGCCTCCAGCCCGCCGCGCCGCGGTTCAGCCACTGCCACGCCACGCTGCCGGCGCCGTTGACGAAGTACTTCTGCACGTCCGGGTTCGTCTTGTCGAGCACGGGGATCGAATCGAATCCGAACCAGCCGGAGTAGTCGCCGCTCCCGCACGGGACATTGCTCGTCGTGAACGTGAACCACGAGCGCCACGGCGAGGCGAGCGACTCGCAGGCGCCGACCTCGGCGTAGTGGTGGTAGCGATCGAAGAACGGGCTGTCGGACGACATGTGGTTGAACACGCCGTCGAGGATGACCTTGATCCCGCGCGCGGCCGCCGCGTCGACGAGGTCCTTGAAGTCCTTCTGCGACCCGAAGTACGGGTTGATCGCGCGGTAGTCCGCCGTGTCGTAGCCGTGGTTCGACTTCGACGCGAAGATCGGGTTGAAGTAGATCGCAGTCACGCCGAGGTTCTTCAGGTAGTCGAGCTTGTCCGTGACGCCGCGCAGGTCGCCGCCCATGTAGTCGCGGCCGCGCGGACCCTCGACGGTCGGGCTCCACGACGGCGGGTTCGAGTCGAAGCGCCATGGGCAGCTCGTGTCGCGATCGTCGTACGAGCGGCAGTAGCCCTCGGGCTTCGTGTTCCACGGCAGCTTCAACACCGGGTCGTCGTAGCGGACGTCGCCGGTCTTCGGGTCGTTCTTGACGTTCCCGTTGCGGAAGCGGTCGGGGAAGATCTGGTAGAGGACGGCGTCGCGCATCCACGCCGGCGTCGTGAAGCCGGGCGCGTAGAACATCAGCGCGTAGCTGTTGTCGACCGGATTGTCGGTCGGCGTACCGAGCCCGCCGTCGAGCGCCGCCGTGTCGTCCGCGTAATAGGCGGTCTTCGTTCCGTCGGTGACGATGAACCGGTACCAGAGGTTGTCCGGCTGCGCACGCGTGATGGTCGCCTGCCAGAAGTCGCAGGTCTCGGACGCGAGGCTGCCCTGGTAGCAGGAGACGTCGGTCGCGACCGGCGTCATCGACACGAGCGCCTGCGACGACGTGTTGAGGTCGTAGATGCGCGCCTTCACCGACGTGACGTCGTCGTGGAAGGTGCGGAAGCGGAGCTTCACGGAACTTCCCGCAGGCACCGCGCCGCCCGGAGTGCGGTAGACGTCGGAGCGCGAGTCGTGCCGCAGGCCGTCCCACTCGACATTGTTCGGCGAGCGGTGCGTGTCGGGCGGCGGCGGCACTGCGCCGGTGTCGACCGACAGCACGTGCGAGAGGCCGTCGTAGCGGAACTTCACGAGCGCTGCGTCCGCCGGGACCGTGAACGCGATGTTCGGCCCGTTGCGGACGCCGCCCGCGCCGTAGTTCTCGTCCCACGACTCGTTGATCGTCGTCTTGACCTCGTAGCTGCCGGCCGGCAGGCGGCGCGTCTCGAAGGTGTAGATCCCGTCGCCGTCCGGGTCTTGCAGCCACGAGCGCAGGCAGCCGGGATCCCAGTCGTTGGTGCAGCCCAGCTCGGACTGGTAGCTCCCGGGCGCGGTCGCGATCGTCGAGTCCGCATTGCTCGCGATCCAGTGCGTCGCGTTCGAGTAATAGAACTTCACGCGCTTCGGCTCGGTGAGCGAGAACGCGATATTCGCGCCGTTGCGCGTCGCGTTCGCGCCGTAGTTCTCGTCCCACGAGCCGTTCAGCGTCGCCTTGTACTCCCAGTTGCCGACCGGGACGTCGTAGCTCGCTTGCCAGACGACGTCTTCCGCGTCGAACGCGAGCGAGGGACACGACGGCTCCCAGTCGCTGAGACAGCCGAGCTCGGTGCCGAAGCTTCCGGGAATCGCGACCGACGCCGGCTGCGGCTCGGGCGCGGGGCCGGATGTGACCGTGAGCACGTGTGTCGCCGCGACGTATGAGAAGCGGACGACGTCGCCGAGCGCGACCGTGAACGGGATGTTCGGCCCGTTGCGGATGCCGCCCGCGCCGTAGTTCTCGTCCCACGACTCGTTGATCGCGACCTTCACCTCGTAGGTGCCGGGCGGGATCGCGGCCGTCTCGAACATGTAGACGCCGTCCCCGTCCGGATCCTCGAGCCACGAGCGCAGGCAGTCCGGCTGCCAGTCGCCCGGGCAGCCGAGCTCCGACTGGAAGCTGCCGGGCGCGGTTGCGATGACTGCGTTGTGGTTGTCGGTGACCCAGTGCGTCTTGTGGTCGTAGAAGAACTTCACCGCCGTGGCGGAGGCAAGCGAGAGGGCGATGTTCGCGCCGTCGCGCGTTGCGCGCCTTGTACTCCCAGTCGCCGGCGGGGACGTCGAACGTCCGCTGCCAGACGTCGTCGCTCGCGTCGTACACGAGGTGCGTCGCCGCGCAGCTCGGGTCCCAGTCGCCGGGGCAGCCGAGCTCGCTCTGGAGGGAGCCGGCGATCGTGACGCTCGTCGGTGCAGGCGTGTTCGCGCCGGCGCTGCCCGCGCCGGCGAGCGCAAGCACTGCGATGAGAACCCCGAGCTTCCGCATCTCCCCGCGGCCTACCCTAAACGGATCGGGGGCGTCTTGTCGATCACGGCGATGTACGTGTCGTCGGAGTCGATCGTGCGCGCGAGCGTCCAGCCGGTGCCGTCGAGGAGGTCCCGCAGCTCGTCCGGCCCCACCATCAGGTAGTCGAACCAGGGTGTCGCGAGGTCGCGGTAGCGGACGCGGATCCGGATCTGTCCCGGCATGCGTCCGCGCGCGACGTTGCGCTTGCGGTAGCGGACGTGCGCAGGGTCGTCACCACGTCGCACGTCGCGCGTCTCGGCGACGATCCGGCCGCGCTCGCTCGTCAACCGGTGCAGGCGCCGCAGCAGCCGCTTCGCCTTCGCCCGGCTGGCGAAGAGGCCGAAGTTGTTGCCGTACATGACGACGGTGTCGAAGACGCCGAGCGACTCGCCGACGTCCTCGAGCGCGAGCTCCCGCGCGTCGCGGACGCCCCGCCGCTTGCACGCCTCGATGGCGCCGGGCGACAGATCGATCGCGACGACCTCGTGGCCGCGCTCCTGGACGTGCAGCGCGACGCGCCCGGCGCCGGCGCCGACGTCGAGTACGCGACCGCGGACGTAGCGGAGACCCTGCCGGTGGTGCGCGGGCCAGCGCCGAAAGGGCGCGAAGTAGATCTGCGGCCCGAGGATGCTCGCGGAGATGAAGCCGTCGTCGCGTTCCACGATCTCGTGCAACGGGGCCCCGTCGAGCGCGGCGAGGATCATCTGTCCGTACGCGTCCTGAGCTCGGGCGAGTCTCTTCACGCGAACAGCGCCTCGACCGTCGGCGCGTCGGGATCGCGCGGCGGCCGCAGCTCGCGCCAGGTGCAGTCCTGCGGGTCCTTGTCGTCTCGCCAGCGCAGGAGCTTCGTGCCGTGGCGGAAGCGATTGCCCTGCACCTTGTCGTAGCGCACCTCGACGACGAGCTCGGGTCGCACCGCCGCCTCCTCGAGCTCGCCGGTGCCCCAGCGGTTCGGCTCCGAGAAGCGGCGGTCCGGCGCAGCCTCGAGCAGCGGGAGAACCCGCTCGGCGACGTCGGCCTGCGTCTTCGCAGCGACCGCGCAGGAGCCGACGTAGTCGAGGCCGCCGTCGTCGCGATAGAGCCCGAGCAGAAGCGTCGCGATCTTCTCGCGGTCGCCCTTCCAGCGCAGCCCGACGACGACGCAGTCCGCGGTCTTCTCCTCCTTCACCTTGACGACGCCGTCGCGCGAGCCGGGCAGGTACGGCACGCCGAGCTTCTTCGCGACGACACCGTCGAGCCCCATCGCCTCGAAGCGGTCGAGCCAGCCGCGCGCCTGCGCCACGTCGCGTGTGCACGGCGAGAGGCGGAAGCCGTCGAGCCGCTCGACGCGCTCGCGCCGCTCCTCGAGCGGGAGCTTCCAGACCGGCTCGCCGTCCCACAGCAGAACGTCGAAGACGACGTACTGCGCGGGGATCTCGGCCGACAGCTTGCGGACCCGCGACTCTGCCGGATGGAGCCGCATCTGCATGGAGTCGAAGTCGAGTGCGCCGTCGCGCGCGATGACGATCTCTCCGTCGAGCGCCGAGCTCGGCGGCAGCAGGTCGCCGAGCGGGCGCAGCTCCGGGAAATAGCGGAGCAGCGGCCGCTCGTTGCGCGACCACAGCGCGAGCTCGCCGCCGTCGTTCTCCAGCACGCCGCGGAAGCCGTCCCACTTCGGCTCGTACTGCCAGCCGTCGCCCTCTGGCAGCGTCCGCACGAGCTGCGCCTCCATCGGCGGGAAGGGAACGTTTGGCCCGACGCCGTTCATCCAGGCAGTCCAGTGCGGCGGCGTTCATCGGGCGGAGCGGCGTCGCGCCGCCGCGGAGCCCACGACGACGACGTATGCGTGATCCGGTGAAGAAGGGGGCGCACGGGGGAAACATGGTTTCCCCCGTGCGAAAAGCCATCCCACTTCGGCTCGTACTGCCAGCCGTCGCCCTCGGGGAGCGTCCGCACGAGCTGCGCCTCCATCGGCGGGAACGGGACGTTGAGGCCGGGCACGCCCTCAGCGTAAGCCTCGACAGCCCGCGGAGACGGGCGTACAGTCGAACTGGGGATCTCTGCGGAAAGGAGAGGGCTATGGGCACCGACGTGCAGACGCCTTCGAACGGGGCGACGAACCGTCGGCGGTTGCTCGCGTTCCTGGGCGCGGGCGTCGTCGCGAGCTTGTTCTCACGCGATCAGGCTCGAGCCGGGCACGACGGGACGAACATCCTGCATCTCGGGGAAGGCAATTCGGCGCCGCCCGGAAGGAAGACCGGCGTCGCTTCGGACGTGAACGCGTTCTCGTTCGACTTCGACAACTTCAACACAGGCGATACCGCGGGCGGCCTCCACGGCCGCAGCCTCGGCAACCTGCCCGCGATCCAGGGGGTCGGCCACGATCCGAGCTTCGCCGGCGTGTTCGGCGTCAGCGGCGACGCCGCCGGCTCGATCGGCCGCGGCTCGGGCACCGGCGTCATGGGTCTCAGCGGGAGCGGACCAGGGGTCGACGGAGGCAGCGAGTCGGGGACCGGCGTCAACGGGCACAGCGACACCGGTACCGGCGGCGAGTTCACGAGCAACTCCGGCTACGCGCTGATGGTCCACGGGCCCGCCCACGTCGGCGCGAACTGGAACAACTTCGCGCTCGGCGTCGGGAATCCGAGCACAGAGGACGGCGCCGGCGGCCTCTACGTGACCGCGCGCGGCGGCAAGCCGGCGCTCGAGGCCGACAACCTCGGCGAGGGGGTCGCCCTTCAGGGCGTCAGCTGGTGCTGCGACGACTTCGGCCAGGGACCGGGAACCGGCGTGCAGGGGATCAGCGGCAGCGGCAACGGCGTCGAGGGTCGGAGCGACACCGGCTTCGGCGGCTACTTCACGACGAACACCGGCAACGGCGTCTCCGGAGTGAGCCAGCAAGGTGCCGGAGTCGAAGGCATCTCGGCGGGCGATCCGAACACGGAAGGCCCCGACGGTTCGGTCGGCGTTCGCGGCGTCAGCGTCCTGCCGTCAGAGGCCGAACCCGCGGGCCACGGCGCCGGCACGGGCGTGAGAGGCGTGAGCGGGACCGGGAGCGGCGTGCTCGGCATCTGCCGGGACGTCGGAATCGCCGTCGACGCGCGCGCCGAGAACGCCGCCGGTCTCGCGCTCAAGGCGAGCGGCAGGTCTGCGTTCTCGACCGCCGGGTCGGCGTCGGTCGCAGGTGGGAGCGACTCCGTCTTCGTCGCGAATCCGGCGGTGACGGCGGAGAGTCACATCATGGTGACCCTCTGCGGCGACGCCGGCGGCAGCCTGGTCGCGTGGCTCGACCGAAACCCAGGTGTGGGCTTCACCGTGCATCTCTCTGCGGCGTCGAAGAAGAAAGGAGCAGTGCCCCTGACGTACCTGATCGTCGAGCCGGCGTAGTGGCGAGCTTGGACGGCGTGTGGCGGGTGCGCCGAGCTGGCGGCCTGCTCCCGCCGCTCCTGGGAATGAAGAAACGGATTGACGGCGCGCGTGGGGAAACGGTGCTCGGTCCTTTGCGCATGCGGTTCGAGGTGCGCGGCAGCGAGCTGCACTACCGCGCGCCCTTCTCCGGCTTCGTCGATGTCCTCGAACCCACGGACGACGAGAGCGTCATGCGCGGCCGCGCGAAGTTCCGCGGGCGCGAGTACGGCAGCTTCGAGTTGCGAAGGATCGCGCGCGAAGCTAGTTGAGCCAGGGCGCGAGGAACGCTTCGATCTCGCGGCAGCCGCGCGGGCGCTCGAGTCGCGCGCGGACGATCTTCCCCTCGACGACCACGAGCGTCGGGATCACCTCGATCCCGAAGCGGTCGACGAGGTCGGGCCGCTCCTCCTGCGCGACGCGGTAGAGCCGGAACGTCTCGTGGTTGCGCCGGCGCTGGAGCACCTGCGCGAGGAAGCCCTCCGCTCGGCGGCAGGCACCGGAGACGCGCGAGTGGAAGAAGACGAGTCCCGGCTTTTGCGCCGTCAGCATGGCCTCGGCGGTCGCCATCCGCACCTCCTCGGGGGTCACGTTCAGAGGTTGACGACCGGTAGGTACCCGTCTGGTTTCGTATCCAAACCTGCACATTCCCACGTCTAAGCTCCAGCGATGAGAAGGGTCGTCGTCACCGGACTCGGAGCGGTCACGCCGCTCGGCAACGACGCGCCGTCGACCTGGCGGGCGGCGGTCGAGGGACGGAGCGGGATCGACTGGATCCGCGCGTTCGACGCGAGCGAGTTCCCGGTGCGCGTCGCCGCGGAGGTGAAGGACTTCGACGCGACCGGCGTCGTGCCCGCGAAGGAGGCGCGTCGCCTCGAGCGCAACGTGCTGCTCGCGGTCGCCGCGGCGAAGGAGGCGGTCGGCGACGCGCAGCTCGAGGACTTCGATCCGGCGCGCGTCGGGATCGTCCTCGGCTCCGCGGTCGGCGGCTTCGTCGGGCTGCTCGAGCAGGCGGACGTCCTGCGCGAGCGCGGCCTCGACCGCGTGTCGCCGTTCTTCCTGCCGAACGTCCTCGTCGACTCGGCGAGCGGCCAGATCGCCATCTCGCTCGGGATCCGCGGCCCGAACTACGCGATCGTCTCGGCGTGTGCGACCGGCTCGCACGCGATCGGAGAGGGCGCCGAGCTGATCAAGCGCGGCGACGCGGATGCGATCCTCGCGGGCGGCACCGAGGCGTGCATGCACCCTCTGATCCTCGCCGGCTTCTGCGCGATGCGCGGGCTCGCGGTCGAGGACGAGCATCCGCCGCACGCCTCACGGCCGTTCGACGCGACGCGCGCCGGCTTCGTGATGGGCGAGGGCGCGTGCGTGCTCGTCCTTGAGGAGCTCGAGCGCGCGCAGGCGCGCGGCGCGACGATCTACGCGGAGGTCGCCGGCTACGGCGCGTCGAACGATGCGCACCACATGGCGCAGCCGGATCCCGAGTCGGTCGGCGTCGCGGAGATGATGCGTGCGGCACTCGCGCGTGCCGACGTCGATCCGCAGCAGGTCGGCTACATCAACGCGCACGGGACGTCGACGCCGCTCGGCGACGCTGCGGAGACACGGGCGATCAAGGAGGTCTTCGGCGACCACGCGTACGAGCTCGCCGTCTCGTCCACGAAGTCGGTGACCGGCCATTGCTTCGGCGCGGCGGGTGCGATCGAGGCGATGATGTGCGTCCTCGCGCTGAAGGAGGGAATCCTGCCGCCGACGATCAACTACGTGAACCCGGACCCCGAGTGCGATCTCGATTACGTGCCGAACGAGGCGCGCGAGGTTCAGGTCGAGTACGCGCTCTCGAACGCGATGGGCCTCGGCGGCCACAACGGGTGCGTCCTGGTTCGGAGGTTCGCGTGAGCTTCGTCGTCGAAGAGAAGGTGGAGGAGTACGCGCAGGCGCACACGACGCCGAGCGGCGAGCTGTTCGAGCGGCTCGCGGCGGAGACGCGCGAGAAGACGACGGCGCCGCAGATGATGGTCGGCGAGATCGAGGGCCGCTTCCTCGAGTTCCTCGTGCGGCTCGTGGGTGCGCGCCGCGTGCTCGAGCTCGGCACGTTCACCGGCTACTCGTCGCTGTCGATGGCGCGCGGCCTGCCGGACGGCGGCGTCGTGATCACGTGCGACGTCAACGAGGAGACGACCGCGATCGCACGGCGGTACGCGGAGGAGGCGGGGCTAGCGGACCGCATCGACTACCGGCTCGGGCCGGGCGTGGAGACGGTCGCGCAGCTCGACGGCCCGTTCGACCTCGTGTTCATCGACGCCGACAAGCCCGGCTACGTCGACTACTACGAGGCGTCGCTGCCGAAGCTCGCGGACGACGGTCTGATCGTTGCCGACAACGCGCTGCAGAACGGGCGCGTCATCGAGGAGGACGTCGCCGAGAACGTGCAGGCGATCAAGGACTTCAACGACCACGTCATGAACGATCCGCGCGTCGAGTGCGTGCTGCTCACCGTGCGAGACGGGATGCTGCTCGTCAGGAAGCGCTGACGCGCTCGGGCGTCAGCTCGTCGAGCGACCGCAGCACGTCGTCGGCGAGCTCGAGCGCCTCGGGCGGCGGCGGGTAGTGCGGATTCGGGATCGCGAGCACGCGCATTCCCGCGTCGTGCGCCGACCTGATCCCGTTGCGCGAGTCCTCGACGGCCGCGCAGCTCGACGGCTCGACCGCGAGGCGGCGCGCGATCTCGAGGTAGACGTCCGGCGCCGGCTTGCCGCGCGCGACCTCCTCCGACGACACGGTGGCGCGGAATGCCGACGCGATGCCAGCGTGCTCGAGCACGGCGTCGATCACCTCGCGGTTCGACGACGACGCGACGCCGAGCGGCCAGCGTGCCGCGAGCCGTTCGACCGCCTCGACGGCCCCTGGCAGCAGCGGCAGCTCGACGTCGTACCGTGCGAGCAGCCGTCGCACGACCTCGGCGTTGATCTCCTCCGGCGACTCGGGAAGGCCGATCACGTCGTGCATGTAGCGCGACCACTCGCGCGAGCTCATGCCCATCATGTCCGCCTGCGCGCGCTCGTGCCAGCGGCCGCCGCGCTCGCGTGCGAGCTGCTCGCGAACCTCGTCCCAGAGCTGCTCGCTGTCGACGAGCACGCCGTCGAGATCGAAGACGAATGCTTCGATCACACCGGGTGGTAGCCGTGCTCGCGGTAGACGAGCGCGGCGGCGGCCTCGCCCTCGTCGAGCGCGACGACCTCGCCGACGAAGAACGTGTGGTCGCCGGCGTCGTACTCCGCCCACACGCGCGCCTCGATCCATCCGAGCGCGTCGGCGAGGAGCGGCGCGCCGGTGACGCCGTCGCGCAGCGCGACGCCTTCCCAGAGGACGAGCGGCGGCATCCCGCGCGCGAAGCGGTACGCGAGGTCGCCCTGGTCGCCGCGCAGGAGTGAGACGCCGAACGCACCCGCCCCACGCAGCAGCTCGTGCAGGGCGTTCTCCTTGCCGATCGAGATGCCGACGAGCGGCGGCTCGAGCGAGAGCGAGACGAGCGAGCCGACGGTGACCGCGATGCGGTCGCCGTCCGCGTCCGCGCCGACGACGCAGACGCCGGACGGGAAGAGGCGCAGCAGCGTCCGCAGGTCGTCGCCGCTCGTCACGCAGGGAGGCTAGCCCGCGGCGATCTTCAGCGCCTGGAGCTTCGCCGCCTCGATCTTGCGCGGCGTCGACGCGTCCTTCGACCACTGCGGCCACGCGTACTTCGTGGAGCCCTTCAGGTCGCAGAAGGCCGTGCACGCGAGCTTCACGCCGGACGCTGACGCGCTGAACAATCCCTGGCCGCCGAGGATCGCGCGGACGGCGCCGAGGCCGCGCTTCCGGTAGACGGCGTTGTAGATCGACCAGTCCTCGATGCTGTCGCGGATCTGCTCGAGCCGCGCGCTCGTCACCGGCTCGTCGCGGCCGGGATAGAGGAGCACGAAGTCGCCCTGCGACTTGACCGCGTCGAGCGGGTTGCCGGCGGTGTACGTCGTCATCCCCTCGCCGTAGAGGAAGCCCGTCGTGTGCTCGAGAGCCGTCCACAGGACGATGATCCGCGGGTTCGAGAGCGGCTCAGTCGCGCTGAAGCCGGGCGACCCGGGGATGCCCGTGTACGTGTACGTCCAGACGAGCTTGTGCTTCGCGCGGACCTTCTCGATGAAGGCGAGGTCGCGGTGCTCGCGGCGCGGGCCGCGCGGCGTCGAGTACGTGCCGTAGTAGCGGCGCGAGAGGACGGTCCAGATGTCGAGGTCGTCGTTGTTTCGGCCGTCCCAGAGGAAGCGGTTCTCGTTCGTCGGGTTCCCGGTCATCAGCACCATCGAGCCGGCCCAGCAGCGGTGCGCGACCGACGCCTGGCGCGCGACGAGCCGCTGGCCTGCGAGGCCCGGCTCGTCCTGGCCGTAGACGAACGAGAGGCTGCTTCCGAGCCAGTTGTGCGAAGCCCAGAAGTCGTGCACCGACTTCAGGTAGTCGCACCACGTCTCCGGCTTCGCGGGATCGATCCCGCCGGCGTAGTTGTGCGCCGCGGTCCGGTTGTTCGAGATCGGGATGCGCATCGCGGAGAAGCCGCCCGAGACCTGCATCTGGCGCTCCATGTTCCCCGCCGAGTCGAGCCACCACTTCGCGTTGCGCTCGTAGCCGCTCGCGCTCTTTCCGCCCGGCTCGCCGAAGCCCCACGAGTTCGGGGAGATGCGGTGCTCCGCGAGGAACTTGAACAGCGACGCGTTCACGACGATGCGCTGCTCGTTGTTGAGCGTGTACAGGGACGAGACCTTGTTGACGTACGACTCGGCCCCGAGGTTGAACGCGGTCAGCAGGTTGCCTGAGACCTGGTTGAAGGGCGGGATCGAGACGTTGAAGACCTGCACTGTGACGGGAATCGTCGTCTGCGCGTCGTCCGCGTTGACGACGATCTTCGTCGTGTAGGTGCCGGCCGCCGTCCCCTCTGGAACGCCGATCTGGAGCCACAGCGGCTGGTTCGTCGCCTCGGCCGGCGCGGGCGCGCCGTTCCACGGCATGAGCGCGTCGGGCACGCGGCTCGCGCCGAACGAGACGTAATGCCCGAACAGCAGGCGCGAGATCAGCGGTTTGAGCGGCGCGCCGTCGAGCAGCGCGGCGACGTTGCGCGCGCCTGCGACGACGATCTGCGCGTCCTCCGTCTCGCCGACCGCGACGTTCAAGGTCAGCGACGTCCCGCCGCCGGCCGGCAGCGCTCCCGACGGCTTGATCGTCTGTGACGACGGATACGTCTTCACCGACGCCGCGTGGGCGGCGGGAGCGAGCGCGAGCACGATTACGGGGGCGATGAGAAGTCTGCGGAGCATCGATCTGGGCGTGCCCAAACTACCGATGGCACGAAACGTGCGGTTACGCCAACGCCTGCACGAGCATCGCAATCCCGGCGACGACGAGGATCCCGCCGATCGCCTGCTTCAGCCGCTCCTCCGGCAGCCGACCCGTCAGGCGTGCGCCGAGCAGCGCGCCCGGTACCGACGCTGCGGCGCCGACGAGGAGCAACGTCCAGTCGACACCGCCCGGCACGTGGCCGAAGACGCCGGCGGCACCGACGAAGAAGCCGACGGTCATGTTCGTCCCGATCGCCGCCGCGAGCGGCTCGCCCATCCGCAGCAGCGCCGGCAGCCGCAGCGAGCCGAGGATCAGCCCGACGAAGCCGCCGAGCAGGCCGATCGCGCCGCCGATCCCGATCGTCTCGAGCGGCGTCATGCGCCGCGGTCGCACCGGGGGCTTCGGGCGCAGGACGTCGATCGCCATCAGCAGGAGCGCGACGCCGATCGTCGCGAGGAAGACGTCCTTCGGCACCTTGCCCGACAGGTAGCCGCCGGCGACCGCGCCGAGCACCGACGGGGGCGTCAGCCACGCGAAGAGGCGCCAGTCGATACGTCTGGCACGCACGTGCACGACCGCGGACGTCAGCGCCGAGACGCCGGAGATGCCGATGTTCGCGCCGGCGCCGGCGGCCGGGCTCGACGCCGCGAGAACGAGCACGGGCAACCGGATGTTCCCGAGCACGAGTCCGACCGTGCCGCCCGCGACCGCGACGACGAAGCACCAGACGGCGACGAGCGCGAGCGTCACGCGGACGACGCTAACGGACGCTGCGGGCCGCGCAACGCGCGACCCGCAGCGTTGCGTGCTCTAGTGCCAGACGAACGAGCGGCTCTTGAGCTGGCTCAGCGCGCCCGCACCGTCACGGGCACGGAGCGTCACGACGTAGCGGCCCGGCGTGCGGAACCGCTTCGCCGGAATCCAGCTGCGCCTGAAGACGCCGCACGAGCTCGTCCGCACGACGCGGAAGCGGTGCGTCGCAGAGATGACCCGGCTCTTCACGTCCCGCGCGATCACGGTGATCGTGCCGAGTCGGTCGTCGCACACGCGGAAGCGCACGTAGACGCGTGCTCCGACGTGCGTGAGGGAGATGAACCGGAGCGACGGCGGCTGATTGCCTTGCACCGTCGTCGTCGCGGTGGTGGTGACCGTGGTCGTGTTACCGGCCACGACGTCCGAGACGCCCGACACAGCCGTCGCCACGCTCGAGCCGACGTGCGCGGTCACGAGCGCGCGCATCGTGTGGCCGATGTCGGTGTTCCGCAACGTGTACGTCCGGCTCGTCGTGCTGATGTTCCGGCAGCCTTCGCCGGACGCGTCACAGCGCTGCCACCGGTAGGTGTACGACGTCGGCGCCGGCGTCCACGTGCCGTTCGAGACGGTCAGCGTGTAGCCGACCTGTGCCCGGCCGGAGAGCGCGGGCTTGACGGTGTTCGTCGGTCCGTTCTTCGACGCGACGATCGCCGTCGGTGCCGAAGGCGCGGGCGTCTTTCCGTCGGCGTTCACAGCGGTGACGACGACCCGAACGGTGTGCGAGACGTCGCCGGCGACCAGCGTGTACGTCTTATCCGTCGCCTTGCTGATGTCGCCGCAGCCTGTGCCGTCGGTCGCGCAGCGCTGCCATTTGTAGGTGAACGACGTCGGATTGTTCGTCCACGTTCCGTTGGTCGCCGTGAGGATCGAGCCCTCACGTGCCTCACCGGAGATCGTGGGTGCTGCGGTATTCGCAGGTGCCGCGGATGTGCGCGCCAGCGCCGCTGCGGCCGCGATGCCGCACACGACGAGGAGCGCGCCCAGCGACGCAAGTGTTCGCTGTCTGATCTGGATTCGCTTCATGCGTGGACCTCCTCGTACCTTTCGTCTCCGGTTGAACGAGGTCGCAGCGCGAACGAGGCCGGGTCTTACGGAGTCCTTACAGGGTCAGGCTGTAAGGACGATGTGAGGGTGAAATGAGGGCGAGCGTCACGCCGCGAAGCGAAGCGGCGGGGGTGGGATTCGAACCCACGGAGCCCTCGCGGGCTCAGCGGTTTTCAAGACCGCGCCGTTCGGCCGCTCCGGCACCCCGCCGGCGACAGCCTAGCCGCCTAGACGCGTGACTTCTCGGCCCCGAGCCGCTGCGGCGCGCCGTACTCCCACAGCGGTTCCGGAATCGAGATCGAGCCGTCCGCCTCCTGGAAGTTCTCCATCAGCGCGATGCCGGCGCGCCCGGTGACGGCCGTTCCGTTCAGCGTGTGCACGTGCTCGAGCTTGCCGCCGCGACGGACGCGGATGTCGAGCCGCCGCGACTGGTAGTCGGTCGTGTTCGACGTCGACGTGATCTCGCGATAACGCTCCTGTCCTGGGAACCACGCCTCGATGTCGTACTTCTTCGCTGCGGACGCGCCGAGGTCGCCGGCGGCGATGTTGACGACGCGGTACGGGATGTCGAGGTCCTGGACGAGCTCCTCCTCGACCGCGAGCAGGAACTCGTGCTCCTCGCGCGAGCGGTCGGCGAACGTGAACGTGAACATCTCGACCTTGTCGAACTGGTGCACCCGGAACATGCCGCGCGTGTCCTTTCCCGCCGCGCCGGCTTCGCGGCGGAAGCAGGTCGAGTACGCGCAGTAGCGAAGCGGCAGCTGTTCCTCCGCGAGCTTCTCCTTCATGTGGAACGACGCGAGCGCGACCTCGGACGTTCCCGTGAGGTAGAGCTCGTCGCGCTCGACGGCGTAGATGTTCACCTCCTCGGTCGGGAAGAAGCCGGTGCCGTACATCGCGTCGTAGCCGACGAGCACCGGCGGCAGCATCGGCGTGAAGCCCTTCTGCACGAGCCGGTCGAGCGCGTACCGGTAGAGCGCGAGCTCGAGCAGCGCGAGATCGCCGACGCGGTAGACGAACCGCGAGCCGGAGATCCGCGTCGCGCGCTCGGTGTCGATCCAGCCGTACGCGCGTGCGAGGTCGAGGTGATCCTGCGCGGGGAAGTCGAACGACGGCGGGTCGCCGACGATTCGGACGACGACGGCGTCCTCGTCGGTGTCGCCGTCCGGGGTGTCCTCGGCCGGCGGGTTCGGAATCTGTTCAAGGAGCTCCTGCCGGCGTCCGGCGACCTCGGCCTGCGCCGCCTCGAGCGTCTTCAGCTCTTCCTTCAGCGGCGCGAGCTGCGCGAGCTGCTCCGGGGTCGGCTTGCCCTTCGGCTTCGTCTGTGCGCGTAGGTCGCCGGTGCGCGTCTCCAGCTCGCGCCACCGTTCGTCGACGTGGAGCAGCTCGTCGAACGCGTCGGCCGCGCCCTTGCGCGCGAGCGCCTTCCGGTAGGCGTCCGCGTTCTCCCGTGCGTCCTTGACGTCGATCATCGAGTCAAGAATGCCTCAATCGTCTGCGCGACACCCTCGTCGTCGCACGACGGGCAGATGAAGTCGGCCCGCGCCTTCACCGCCGGATGCGCGTTCTCGACGGCGACGCTGTAGCCGGCCCAGTCGAGCAGCTCGAGGTCGTTCTCGCCGTCGCCGAACGCGATCGTTCGCTCCGGCGTGAATCCGAGCCGGTCGGCGACGACCTGCAGCCCGACGCCCTTCGAGACGTCCGGATGGGCGAGCTCGAGGAAGAACGGCAGCGACTTCGCGATGAAGAGACGGCCGTGGAAGTGCTTGCGCAGCTCGGCGCCGAGGACGTCCAGCTCCTCCGGCACGCCGACGACGACGAGCTTCGTCGGCGGCCGGTCGAGCCAGTCGAGCAGCGGCCCGACGACGTGCAGCTCGATGTTCTGGAAGCGCGCGTACTGCTCCGCCTCGGGCGTCACCCGGGCGACGTAGAGCTCGTCGTCGACGTAGCAGTTCAGGCCGTGTCCCGAGTCCTGGACGAGGGACACGGCTTCTTTGGCGAGGTCGACCGGGATCGGGACGTGGCGCAGGAACTCGCCGGTCGTCGGGTCGGCGACGAGAGCGCCCTGGTAGCAGACGACCGGCTCGGGGCCGGTCAGGTAGGGGCGCACCGATTGGAGCATCCGGCCGGTGACGACGACGACGCGCAGCCCTCGCTCGCGCGCCGCGGCGAGTGCAGCGCGCGTGCGCGGGCGAAGCACGTAGTCCTCGGCGATCAGCGTCCGGTCGAGGTCGCACGCGAGCACCGCGGCGTCGCGCGGAAAGTCGTCCGGCAGCCTCAGGGTCAGTGACCCTGGGTCAGGAAGGCGACGAGGTCGCCGACCTGCTTCGAGTTCAGCTGGTTGAAGGCGGGCATGACGCCGTTGGGATAGCCCGGCACGGCGTACGCGCCGGGGTTCGTGATCGAGCTCGCGGTGTACTCCTCGAGCGACCCTTGGTCGGCCTTCTGCGCGTCGGCCGCGAGGTTGCCGAGGTCGGGGCCGATCTTGCCGGTCGAGTTCGCCGGCCCGAACGTGTGACAGCCGCCGCAGCCGTTCGACGCGTACAGCTCCTTGCCGGCGGCGGCGTCGCCCTTCGGCACCGTCTGCGCCTTCGGCAGCGTGCCGATCACGGTCTTCGGAAACGCGCCCGTCGTCCCCTCGCTGCCGCATCCTGCGAGCGCGGTGGCGAGCACGACGAGGACGAGGACGCGGGCACGCATCGGCGGCGCGAGTCTAACGGACACGCGCGAGCTCGAACCCGAGCAACGCGAGCGCGCCGAGCGATCCCCAGAGCGCGACGTCGGTCGGCGTGTCGTTGACGACGAACGACACGACGAGCGCGAGCAGCATCGCGTCGACCAGGCGCCGGCGCGGATTTGCGATCGCGACCGCGAGCATCAGCGCGACGCCGAACCCGAACATGAGACCCGCGCCGATCGAGCGCGTGACGCCGTCGTACGACACGCGCCAGCGGTGCGCGAGGTCGCCGGGCAGGTCGCCGCCGAGCGCGTGCGTGACGTGACTCGACCCGCCGGTCGCCGCGTCGACGAGCGCGAGCACGACCGCGAGCGCGGCTGCGACGACGGCCGCGACGGCCAGCCGCCGCCGCGTCGCGCCGAGCGAGAGCACCGCGTAGCCGACGGCGTAGACGAGCAGGCCGCCGCCGTCGGCGCCCGCTTTGCTCCAGCCGACGACGACGAGCGCGAGCGGCGCCGCGGCGAGACCCGCGAGCAGCGCGGGCGCGAGCAGCATCGTCTCCACCTGGTTCGTGAGGCCGTAGAAGCGACCGCCCCCGTCGGGATGGGGCCCGATCGTCGCGAAGTCGTTCGTGAGCGGCCACTGCCAGAGGACGAGCAGCGCGCCGGCGAGCACGGCGACGAGCAGCGGCCGGAAGAGACGGGCCGGGATCGCGCCGGCGAGCGACAACGCGAGCGCGCCGAAGCCGAGCGCAGCCCACGAGCGCCACGCGAGCCCGAGCCCGATCGCCGCCGGCGCGTAGAGCACGGCCGCACGCGCGAGCAGCGGTGACCGCAGCAGCGCCGCGGCGAGCGCGAGCAGCCCGAGCAGGACGGCGACGGCGACGTTCGCCCGCGCGCGCGCCGCGCGCGCGTCGCGCAACGTCGCGCGCAGCGCCAGGACGTGGGCGAGCGCGTGCGCGTCCGGGCGCACGCGCAGGTCCGCCCGCGGCGTCTGCCCGGCCACCAGGCCGGGAATCCGCGTGTTGTCGTCCAGCAGGAGCCCGGGCCCGAGCGGCAGGTCGACGAGGCGCGGCTGGCCCTGGGTGTGCGGCGGCGGGGCGAGCAGCCCGACCGCCGCTGTTGCGCCGCCGTTAAGCCCCGAGAGGCCCGCGGTAGCGACGACGGCCGCAAGTAGAATTCTCGTCGTCCCTCTCAAGGAGAACGATTCTCGATGAAACGCAAGGGTTATGGACGCGACCGCGGACTGACCATCCGCATGATCATCACGAGCGCCTTGCTCGGACTGCTGTACGTCGCGTTCGCCGTCGTGCTTTTCTCGGTCCTCAACGTCGGCCTCGTTCCGATGCTCGTGATCGTGATCGGGCTGGCGTTCTTTCAGTACTACACGTCCGACAAGCTCGCGCTGCGCGCCGCGGGTGCAAAGGTCGTCGAACGCGACCAGGCGCCGCAGCTCTACGACACCGTCGAGCGCCTCGCCGCGATGGCGGAGCTGCCGATGCCGCGCGTCGCGATCGTCGACACGGAAGTCCCGAACGCGTTCGCGACCGGACGCGATCCCAAGCACGCGGTCGTCGCCGTGACGACCGGCCTGATGCGCAGGCTCGAGCCGCAGGAGATCGAGAGCGTGCTCGCGCACGAGCTGACGCATGTCAAGAACCGCGACGTGCGGACGATGACGCTCGCGAGCTTCTTCGCGATGCTCGCGGCGATCATCACGCGCTTCGCGTTCTACGGCAGCCTCTTCGGCGGCGGCAATCGCGACAACAACAACGGCCCGCCGATCTGGCTGATCCTGCTGGTCGTGTCGTGGGTGACCTACGTGATCAGCTTCGTGTTGATCCGCTTCATCTCCCGCTATCGCGAGTACGCGGCCGATCGCGGCTCGGCGATCATCACCGGCGCGCCCGAGTACCTGATGAGTGCGCTGCAGAAGATCTCCAGCCAGATGGCGCTCATCCCGCAGCGTGACCTGCGCGAGGTGCAGGGGATGAACGCGTTCTTCATCATCCCCGCGTCCGTCAAGCAGGCGACGTCCGAGCTGTTCATGGACCACCCGCCGCTCGAGAAGCGGCTCGCGGCGCTCTCGCAGATCGCGCGCGAGATGGGCCGCCCGGTCGCCTAATGGCGTTGTTCGGGCGGCGGAAGCGCGCAGCTTCCGTCGCCCGGGACCGTCTCTTCGCGCTCTCGACCGCGCAGGTGACGCTCGACGTCGAGCTCGGGCTGAGGAGCGCCGGCGTCGCCGCGGTCCTCTTCAAGCCGGTGTCGGCCGGAGAGTTCGTGCGCGCCGCGAGCGACCTCGAGCAGCTGCTGGATTCCGTCTCCGCCGAGACCGGCTCGAGGATCGAGCGTAAGACGGACTCCTTCGGCTTCGAGTGGCTGATCGTCCGGGACCCGGACATCGAAGATCTCGTCACCGCCGCGAACCTCGTCGCGTCGGAGCTCTCGGACGCCGGCTTCGGAGCGCAGCTGCTCGCGGCGCCGTTCCGGTTCGACGGCGGCAAGCACCCCGTCTACTTCGTCTACGGGTTCAAGACCGGGACGTTCTGGCCGTTCGTCCCGGCGGGCGACGGGCAGAGCCGCGACAACGCGGAGGAGCTGGAGCTGAAGGCGAAGCTCGAGAAGGAGCTGCCGATCGAGCCGGACCTGACCAAGTGGCTCGCGCTCTACGACCTGCCGATTTGAGCTTGTAACTCTGAGTTACTAGCTCTGCTGCGGCTCGGACTTTTCCGACGCGCCCTCGAGCGCGGGCTTGTCCTCGCCCTTGCCGAGCTCCTGCTTCAGCTTCGAGAGCTCCGACTCGACCTGCGTCTGGGACGCCATCTGCTGGAGCTCCCGGTCGAGCTGCGTCTTGTCGGAGGTGAAGTCCTCGAGCGTGCCGGACGCCATCAGCTCGTCCATCGCGGAGGCGCGGGCCTGCATCTCCTCGGTCTTCGACCGCGCGCGCTCGATCGCCGCGCCCGCGTCGGCCATCTTCGACCCGATCCCGGTTGCGGCTTCGTTGATCCGCACCTGCGCCTCGGCGGCGGAGTACTGCGCCTTCATGACCTCCTTCTGCGAGCGGAAGGACTCGATGCGGGCGGACAGCTCCTTCTCGTTCGCGACGAGCTTGTCCTGCTGGTCCTCGAGCGTCTGCACCTGCGAGTCGAGATCCTGCAGCTGGGTCTGGACGCCCGACTTCCGCTCGAGCGCCTGCCGCGCGAGATCCTCGCGGCCGCTGCCGAGCGCCTGCCGCGCCTGCGTCTCGAGCTTGACGACGCTCTGCTCGAGCTGCTTCTGCTGCATCTGCAGACGCTTCTTCGCGGTGACGACGTCGGCGATGCCGCGCTTCACGTTCTGGAGGAGCGTGAGCTGCTGCTCGTACGAGTAGTCGAGCGTCTCGCTCGGGTTCTCGGCCCGGTCGAGCGCCTTCGAGACCTTCGCGCCGAAGATCATCCGGATCCGCTGCCAGAGGCTCGCCATCGCCCTTTAGCCTAACGGTCGTGCTCGTCGCCCGCAGCATGGACCCCGGCTGGCTCTCCAACGCCTACCTCGTCGCAGACGAGCCCGGCGGGACGGCCGTCTTCGTCGACAGCGGCGCTCCCGTCGAGCCGCTGCTCGCGCAGGCTCGGGAGTGGGGGGTGACGCCGACGCACGTGCTCCGCACGCACGCCCATCCCGACCACGTGGCCCACGAGGCCGAGCTCGGCCTTCCGGTCGTCACGGGCGCGCTCCGGGCCGGCGGCCTCGACGTCGAGGCGATCCCGACGCCCGGGCATTCCGACGACACCGTCTGCTTCGTCGTCAACGGCGAGCTCGTCTTCTCGGGCGACACGCTCTTCAAGGACGCTGTCGGCGGAGGCGACTTCGCCGCGATCCGCCACGCCGTGATGGACGTCTACATGGCGATGCCGCCCGAGCGCCGGGTGCTGCCCGGCCACACGGACGAGACGACGATCGGCCGCGAGCTCGAGCACAACCCGTTCGTCCGCGTCTGGCGTGGCCTCGATCCGGAGGGAACGGAGCGCTGCCGCGTCGCCGGGCGCGACGCGACGCTCGTCGTCTGGTCGCCCGACTACGACGGCAAAGGCAAAGCGTGGGTTCGCTTCGACGAGGGCACGGATGCGATTGTCGGCGGCTCGCGAATCCAACGCGTGTGAAGCGCGCGTTCGCAGTCGCCGCCTGCGCGGCCGCCGCCTCGCTCGCACCCGCCGCCGGCGCTACGCCGCTCGGCAAGCTCGGCGCGCGCACGATCCCGCGCGCGCCCGCGTTCGCGCCCCTCGACCTCGCCCTGCCGGCGCGAGAGGACTGGGCGACATACGGCGGCGACTACGGGCACAGGCGCTACTCGAGCCTCGATGACATCAAGAGGTCGAACGTCGGCTCGCTCGTGGCGGTGGCGCATGTCCACCTCCAGTCGGCGCAGGGCGCGCGGTACAAAGGCGAGGCGACGCCCATCGTCTACCAGGGCGTCATGTACTTGGTGACCGGGAGCGACGACGTCTTCGCGCTCGACGCGGTGACCGGACAGCTGCTGTGGACCTACGGTACTCGGCTTCCCTCGGGATTGAGCGCCTTCGTCTGCTGCGGCTGGGCGCAACGCGGCGTCGCGCTCGGCGACGGCAAGGTCTTCGTCGCCCAGCTCGACAACACGGTCGTCGCGCTCTCGCAGTCCGACGGACACGTCCTCTGGCAGGCGTCGAACGCCCGCTGGCGGGATGGCTACACGACCACGATGGCGCCGCTGTACTACGACGGCCTCGTGATCGTCGGCAGCTCGGGCGGCGAGTTCGGCGTCCGCGGCTCCGTGACGGCCTACGACGCGAACAGCGGGCGCCTCGTCTGGCGGTTCTACACGGTGCCGGCGCCCGGCCAGCTCGGCGCGAACACGTGGCCGGCCGGGAACGAGTGGCTGACGGGCGGCGCGACCGTGTGGAACACGCCGAGCGCCGATCCCCGAACCGGCCTCCTCTACTTCACGACGGGAAACGCGTATCCGTGGTCGAATCGCGGCGCGGGCGACGATCTCTTCACCTCCTCGTTCGTCGCGCTCGATGCACACACCGGCGCGTACGCGTGGCACTTCCAGGTCGTGCACCACGACATCTGGGACTACGACTGCCCGGCGAGCACCGTGCTCTTCGACAAGCGGATCGGCGGCGTGCTGCGCAACGTCGTCGCAGAGCCGTGCAAGACGGGGTGGGTGTACGAGCTCGACCGCGCTCGCGGCACGCCGGTGCTGCCGATCGTCGAGAAGCCGGTTCCACAGAGCGAGTACCAGCACACCTCGCCGACGCAGCCGTTTCCCGCGGGAGAAGGCTTCGCGCGCCAATGCGCGGACCGGAAGGCATTTCCGAAGCGCGCGCCGGACGGAAAGCCGTTCCGGTTCGGCTGCATCTTCACGCCCTTCGACGACAGCCGTTTCACGGCGCTTGCACCCGGTGCGGGCGGCGGCAGTAACTGGAATCCCTCCGCGTATAGCCCGAACACCGGCTATCTCTACGTCTGCTCACGCAACAGCGAATTCGGGTACAAGGCGGTTCCGAGAATCAGCGATGTCACCGCGGGCGGAACGTCGGCGGTCGGCGCGCAGCTGTCGTACTCGACCTCGAAGGCCGCGACGAGCGGCGCTCTGACCGCGCTCGACATGGGGACGAACCGGATCGTCTGGCGGCGCATCTTCACGCGCCGCACCGGCCAGACCGATGCCGCGTGCGACAGCGGCGCGCTCGCGACTGCGGGCGGCCTCGTCTTCCTCGGACTGCCGGCGGGCGTCTACCGCGGTCTCGCCGCCTTCGACGCGAAGAGCGGCGCGCGCCTTTGGCGCTTCCGGACCGACGCGGGCGTCGAGGCGCCGCCGGTGACCTACTCCGTCGGCGGCAAGCAGTATCTCGCCGTCTACGCCGGCGGCCGCACCGCGAACGCGTCGGGCGTGAGGGGGGACAGCGTCTACGTCTTCGCGCTGCCCGACCGACTTCGCGGGACACACGGCCGGGTCAGATGACGCGGGTGCTGCCCGGCCACGCGCGTCCCGGTCGACCGTCGGGGCCTGATATCCAATTGACGGCGGCCCCCGCAAGTGGGATAGTTGCGTCCGCACTAACGCGTTAGTCACAAAATCGAGGAGGGCTCATGCGATTTGGTCGGCTGCATCTCCTCGCTCTCGTAGTGGGTGCCTTTGCCTTCCTGGCATTCACAACGGCGGCGATGGCAACACCCGGCGGCCACAATGGAACGGCTGCGTCCGGGAAGGTCGCAGTGCCGATTCCGTTCGCTCCGAGAAACGCGCCGGACAGCTGGAACACGACAGCAGGTGCCGACTGGCCGGTCGTGGGGGGTAACTACTTCCAGAATCGGTACTCGACGCTGAACGAGATCAACACGACGAACGTGTCGAGCCTCAAGCTGGCGTGGCACATCCATCTCGGCTCGGCGCTGGGGACTCAGTACCGCGGCGAGGCATCGCCGCTCGTCTACGGCGGGATCATGTACATGATCACGGGCAACGACGACGTCTACGCGATCGACGCCACCAACGGCTCGATTCTGTGGACGTTCCACTCGACGCTGCCCGCGTCGACGGTGCTCGGTCCGTACATCTGCTGTGGGTGGGACGCCCGCGGTGTTGCTCTCGGAGCCGGCAAGGTCTTCCTGGCGCAGCTCGATGGCAAGGTCATCGCGCTCGACCAGCAGACCGGCGGCATCCTCTGGGCGACGCCCGCGTTCCGCTACCTGGACGGCTACACGATGACGATGGCCCCGCTCTACTACAAGGGCCTCGTGATCGTCGGCGTGTCCGGGTCGGAGCGTGGCGCCCGCGGCTCGGTCTCCGCATACGACGCGGACAACGGGGACTTCAAGTGGCGGTTCTACAACGTGCCGACGCCGGGCGATCTCGGCTCCGGCTCGTGGCCGAACAACAGCGAATGGCAGACCGGCGGTGGCACGGTGTGGAACACGCCGACCGTCGATCCGACGACGAACAACATGACCTACACGACGGCGAACGCCGATCCGTGGTCGAGCCGTGGTGCCGGTGACAACCTGTTCACCGCGTCGATGGTCGCGCTCAATGCGCTGAACGGCCAGTACCGGTGGCATTTCCAGATCGTGCACCACGACATCTGGGACTACGACTGCCCGTCGCCGACGGTGATGTTCGACGCGACGATCGCAGGCGTATCGACGCCGGTCGTGGCGGAGCCGTGCAAGACCGGCTTCGTCTACGAGCTGAACCGCAACAACGGCAACCCGGTCACGCGGATCGACGAGAAGCCGGTCCCGCAGAACGCCTTCCAGCACACGGCGCCGACCCAGCCCATCCCGGCCGGCGACACGTTCTCCGACCAGTGCGCGAAGACGTCTGACGTGCCGGCGACGGCGCCGGACGGCAAGCCGTTCATCGTCGGCTGCATCTGGACGCCGTACGACGACCAGCAGTTCACGGTCGTGGCCCCGGGTGCGGGCGGCGGCACGGTGGTCGCCGAGAGCTCGTTCAACCCGGCGACGGGGTTGTTCTATGTGTTCGGCTCCGACACGCGGCTCGCCGCCAAGGCGATCCCGAACGCGTCGAGCCTCTACACGAACGGCCGCGGCTTCACCGGGTTCCAGGGCGCCTCGCTCGTGACGGGGTTCAAGACGACGGGCCGGTTCGCGGCCTACGACGTCAACACGAACAGGATCGCGTGGAAGCAGGAGTTCACCGCGGCGCAGGTGACCGGGACGCAGACCGCCGTGATCGGCGGCGCGCAGCCCGGCACGATGACGACCGCCGGCGGCCTCCTCTTCACGGGTCTGCCCGAGGGCGTCGCGTGGGGCATCCAGGCGCAGAACGCCGCAACCGGCGCTCAGCTCTGGACGTACACCACCGACACCGGTGTCGAGGCACCGCCGATGACGTACTCGGCCGGAGGCCATCAGTACGTCGCGATCTACGCGGGCGGCCGGAACACGACCACCGCACCGTTCACGCACGGCGACAGCGTCTACGCGTTCTCGCTGAGCGGCACGTAGATCGTTCGGTAAGGAAGGTGTAAGCGATTCCGGAGGCGGCCCACAGGCCGCCTCCGGATCGTTTGAGCATTGGTACCCTGCGGGCACATCCTTTACCACGCAACTTTCACTCGAGAGAAGGGGTAACAGCCACTCATGCGTCGTTTCATCGCCGTCCTGATCGCAGCGCTCGCCGTCACCGGCACCGCTGTCGCGGGCTTCTCGGCGGCGGGCGTCGTCGGCGGCACGTCGACGCGCGCGGCGGCCGAGACAACGATCAACGTCAGCGCCTACGAGTACAACTTCACGCTCTCCGCCAGCACGGCGCCGGCCGGGATCGTCCATTTCGTGGTCACGAACATCGGCAAGGACGACCACGACTTCTCGATCGCGGGCCAGAAGACGCCGACGCTCCAGCCGGGCCAGAACGCCACGCTGACGGTCACCCTCAACGGCGGCACGTACAACTACGCGTGCACGATCGGCGAGCACGCCTCCTTCGGGATGGTGGGCACCTTCACCGTCACCGGCCAGACCACGACGGCCGTGACGACGATCACGACCGGCAACACCACCATCGTGTCCACGCAGACGACGACGGCGACCACGACGCCGCCGCCTGCGACGACCGTCTCGGTCAGCGAGAAGGAGTTCAAGATCATCCTGCCGTCGACGAAGAAGCGCGTCGCCTACTACAAGCGGGTCAACGGCAAGCGCGTCAAGCGGTTCAGGACCGTTCTCGTCCAGAAGCCTCTGAAGGCCGGCCGGGTCCACTTCGTGATCAAGAACATCGGCAAGATCGCGCACAACTTCGTGATCCCCGACGCCGGCGGGCAGTCGCTGGTGATCGGCGCCGGCAAGAGCACGACGCTCGACGTCGACCTCACGGCCGGCAAGCACCGCTTCGAGTGCTCGATCACCGGCCATGCCGCAGCCGGCATGAAGGGAACGCTCGTCGCCAAGTAACTCGACCTCGAGGCGTCCGCCCGGGACGTACAATCCGGGCGGACGGCTCCGGTCGTAAGGAGGAAAGACCAGTGAAGATTCGGATCCTCGCCCTCACAGCCGCGGCCCTGACGCTGGGTGTCGTTCCGGCCGCCCACGGCGTCACGCGGGGCCCGCTCACGACCGAGCCCGACGCGTACGTCGACGTCGACGTGACGATCACCGACACGCGAATCGTGCTCAGCGACAAGGACTACGAACGCGGCAACGGCGTCAACTTCCACGTCCGCAACATCGGCAAGAAGGCCCACAACTTCGCGCTCGTCGTCGCGAGCACGGCGCAGATCACGCCGCTCGGCGGCGAAGGCCTGAGGACGCCGCTGCTGAAGTCGAAGCAGTCGGCCGTCCTGCAGGTCTACCTCGACATCCGCGGCGACTTCACGTACCGGAGCCTGGCGCGCACGGATCGCGCGAAGCCGGGCATGCACGGCAAGTTCACGGTTACCTGAGGCTGCGTCGGCCGGCGGCGTGGGTTGCGGCGTTCACCGCCTTCGCCTGCGCGGGGTGCGGCGGTTCCACCGATCCCTGGCCGCTGCCGAACGCCGACCTCGCGGGGACGCGCGCCGCTCCCGACTCGCCGATCGACGCGGAGAACGTCGCGCAACTGCAGCCGCGCTGGACCTTCCGCTTCACCGCTCGTCCCAGCTACTCCGGCATCTTCGCGTCGACCCCCGTCGCGACGCACGACACCGTCTTCGTACAGGACCTCCGCAGCAACGTGTTCGCGCTCGACCGGAGCACGGGCCGCGTACGTTGGCGGCGTCTCTTCGGCGCCCGCAACGACGGGCCGAACGGCCTCGCGGTCGCCGACGGACGCGTGTACGGCGCGACCGACTCCGACGCGTTCGCACTGTCCGAGTCGACGGGCGGCGTGCTCTGGACACGGCACCTGACGAGCGCGCAAGAGCAGTTCGTGGACGTCGCGCCGGTGCCGTGGCGCGACTCGCTGCTGTTGAGCACGGTCGGCTACAAGCCGCTCGGCCGTGGCGCGATCTATGCGCTCGATTCGGCGACCGGCGCGGTCCGGTGGAAGTTCACGACGGTCCGCGATCAGTGGCGGTATCCGCTCGAGGCGGGCGGCGGCGGGCTCTGGAATCCGGTGTCCGTCGACGACGACGGCCGCGTCTACGGGGGGAACTCGAACCCCGACCCGTGGGGCGGGACGCCGAGATTCCCGAACGGCGCGGCGTTCCCCGGCCCGGCGCTCTACACCGACTCGCTGCTCGTGCTCGACGGCCGCAGCGGCAGCCTGGCCTGGTACGACCAGGTGACGCCGCACGACGTGCGCGACTACGACTTCCAGGCGACGCCGGTCCTCGTCGGTGAGCTGGTCGTCGGCGCGGGCAAGGCCGGGCGGGTGATCGGGTGGGACCGCACGACGCACCGGCGCAGGTGGACCGCGCAGGTCGGCCTGCACCGCAACGACGTCGGGCCGCTGCCGCGGCGGCGCGTGACGGTCTGTCCGGGACTGCTCGGCGGCGTCGAGACGCAACTCGCGACGGCAGAAGGCCGCGTGTTCGTGCCGGTCGTCGATCTCTGCGCGTTCGGCAGCGCGACGTCCTACGCGAAGCTCGACGAGATCGACCCGACGCGCGGCCGGGGCCGTCTCGTTGCGCTCGACCTGAAGAGCGGGCGGCGCTTGTGGGAGCGACGCTTCCCGTCGCCGGACTTCGGCTGCGCGACCGTCGCGAACGACGTCGTCTTCACCGCGACGTACGACGGCACCGTCTACGGCCTTCGCGCGAGCGACGGCCGGTTCCTCTGGGGCGCCAAGCTGCGTGCGGGCATCAACGCGTGCCCCGCGGTCGCGGGCGACCTGCTGCTGGTCGGCGCGGGTGTGCCACAGGGACGGCGATCCGTCCCGGAGCTCGTCGCGTTCTCGCTCGGCTCGCGCTAGCGCTTCTTCGCGACGAGCCGGCCGACGTTGTGCCAGTCGATCTTCGGCCCGAGGCTGACTTCGGCGCTGCCGATCTCGCGTGGGAACGTCGTGGTCGCCGAGCCGCCCGTGAGGATCGTCCGCGGCAGGACGATGTATGCCGTCGTCGCGCTCAGCCGATAGTGATCCGAGACATTGTCGCGGAAGAGCCACTCCGGCTCGAAGTGGGGCGGCCCCTCCTCGCCGACCGGATTGGCGCACGAGACCTCCGCGCCGCTGCCCTTCGGCGGGAAGAACCCCTTGCTCCGCGTCAGGACGATGTAGATCACCTTCGACGACGGGCCGTTCCGCAGCGTCGCGGAGACGCGTATCGTGACGTTTCTGCCCGTGTACGTGCAGTGGTACGGGCCCGCGTTCGGCTGGCCCGCGAAGCGCGTGCCCGAGTAGTCGCCGCTCCAGCTGCCCTTCAGCACCGCGGTCCCGCGCGCGCTCAGCCTCCCGCGTGTGGGATTCCGCAACTGTGTCGCCGGGACGTCCAGCGTGACGACGCCCGTCCAGTTGTAGCTCAGCGACAACGAACCCTTCTCCGTGTCGCCCGCCATGCTCCAGGTGCCCTTGCCGCGGTCGCTGAGCGAGATCGTGACGACCTTGGCGGCGGCGCCGGACGAGGCCGGAGCCGCCGCTGAGTCGACGAGCGAGAGTCCGGCGACGAACGCGATCGCGACGAGACCGGCGAGCGGTTTCAGGAGCAGGTGTCTCGTCTCGCGACTCATCGTCCTAGGTGACCCTCAGCCTTCCCTTCATACCGGCGGCCGCGTGACCGGGCACGGTGCACTTGTACGCCCAGCGACCGGCCTTCAGCGTAACCGTCAGCGTCGTGCTCTGTCCGGGCTTCAGCAGCTTCGACTTGTGGCTCGCGATCCAGAAGTCGTGCGACAGCTTGCCAATGTTCTTGATCCGGAAGACGACCTTGCCGTGCGGCACCGTCGTCTTCGAGAGCTTGAACTTGAACTCTGTCGCCGACACGACGACTGTCGTCGAGTTGATCGCCTTCGTCTGCGGCAGCGCCGCAGGCGCGATCGTCATGCCGAGCGCTGCGACGAGCAGCGACAGCACCAAAACGCGCGATCTCATTCAGTCCCCCCTGGGGTCGGTTGACGGATTCGGGATGGCCGCACAGGAGCCTGGTGCGCCGATTCTATCCCGGTGTTTCTTTCCCGATCCCTGCGGGCGCGTATCTTTACCTCGGCCAAACGGATCGGAGGTCGCGATGGCAATCAAGCTGCACCGTTGCAAGAACCAGTGGGTCAAGCTCCCGGGTCATCCCTGCTGGCGCGTCGAGAAGGCGCTGCTCGACCAGGGGATCGAGTACGAGCGAGTGCCGCTGCCGTGGCCGGCCCGCGGGAAGCGCGAGAGCATCGTCCGGCACACGGGCGAGGACAAGTACCCGGCGATCGAGTTCGAGGACGGCAGCTGGTACCGCGAGGAGTCGAAGGACATGGCGGAGACGATCCGTGCGGGCAAGCTGAACGAGATGCACGGCGTCACGCCCGCGAGCCGCGCGGCGGGCCCGAGCTAGCTCCGGCGCCCGGCTACACTGTTCACCCGTTCGGAAACCCCGGACGGTGCGGGGCTATAGCTCAGTTGGGAGAGCGCCTGGATCGCACCCAGGAGGTCGCCGGTTCGAGCCCGGCTAGCTCCATTGCTCGTTGCAGGAGTTTTGTGAGGCGGCCGTTCGGCCGCCTCTTTCTCGCGACCCATATGCAACCCGGAGCAACAGGCGCCGAGCTACCTGGCTGCATTCTCTTGCGGCATCGGCTTCGGCATCGGACGCGGGTTAATGATTTTGGCGCGGTATGGCAGTGCTTCGAGGAGTGAATGGGACATGAAGCTCGATCAGCGGCTGCCTTTGATTCATCGGTCGGCATCGGTCGTGACGGGTATCGCGGTTTTTGCTGCTGTCATCGGAGCACCGTGATACACGCGGCTGTAGCGGACCCGGAACGTCCCCATGCTCGTATCTTCGGTTGAAGGGAGCGTTGTTTCAGACGAGTACACGCAAGCGGAAGTCCGGCGTCGCTCTTGCCGCGGCCATACTCGCGGTAGCGGCCGCCACAGCCATAGCAGCAATCGCATGGTCCGACCACGGAAAGAACGCGAGGAGTACCACCGCGGCGAACACAAGAATCACCAGCGCAGCCCGCACAGAAACTACGGTTGCCTGTCAGCCATGGTCCGAATGCTCACCCGACGCCGCGTGGCTCCGGCGAGTACTTCGTGGCGCAGGATTCGGGAGAGTCGGACCGGGGACTGGTAGCGCACTGGTCATACCGGGGGCCACGCCGGCGGGAGACCGGTTTCTGTGGGCTGTTCGGTTCGTTGGCCGACCTGATCCCATATACCGGACGTACCGAGGGCTACCTGAGGTCGACGGTGTTTCCATTTACACCGATGGCACGCGGCTTCTGTGGCAAGTGCAGCGGAGGAATGTCTATCTCGAGCCGCCCCCGGAGCGAACGCTCGTTGCGCGACTGGTCAGACTCACGATTCGGGTGCGCGCGCCGATCGCACCGAAGGACTAGCCCAGCGGTCTCATTCTCCCCCGAATGGCGTTGCGACTGACGCCACTCTGGACGTGTGTCGCGATCCCCACAGCTCCGTGGACCGCCCGTTGCGTGGACACGGTTTGATTAGGCAGCCTCTTCTGTTTTCATCACCCTCTCGTAGTCGACCGGTGACACCAGCCGTGCGTCCAGTGGAGGCTGATCGCGCATAGAACGCCTCGATGCATTGCTCGCGTCTTGCCTCGTCGCGAACGCAACGGCAGAGCAGGTCCTTCTCGAGCGGAGCGAAGAAGCCCTCGGCGGTCAACCCCAACCTCAGGTCGTGCGTGGGCGAAGCGTGTCGTTGCGCAGGTACAGGCGACTTCGACACCTGCTCTCGATCGAGAAGGCACGCGAGCTGCTGGGCTATCAGCCGGGCGGGGTCCTGGCGCGACCACATCGCCGACCGAGCCTGAATCTTGCGCGGGTTAGGCCGACGCGGCCGGGCCCAGCGTGACCGTCACGCGCGTGCCGGCTGAGCGCCGGCGCCTGATCGACAACGCCGCCCCGGCGAGCTTCGCCCGCTCGCGCATCCCGAGCAGCCCGAGGCTCGTCGTCGAATTGCGCCCGTTGAACACCTCCGACGCCTCGAAGCCGGTCCCATCGTCGACGATCGAGGCGCGAACATTCCGCCCGAAGAGAATCCGGACCCTGACGCTCTTCGCCGCCGAATGGCGCTCGACGTTGTGGAGAGCCTCCTGCACGATCCTGAATAGTGCGAGCTCCTCCTTCTGGTCGAGTCGGCGCGGCTCACCCGTCGTGCGCAGCTGTGCGTCGATCCCGGTCCGGGTGCCGAGGTCACCCACGAGCGAGTCGATCGCGTGCACCAAACCGAGATCGTCCAGCAGTGACGGCCTCAAGTCGCGACTGAATCGACGGACGTTGTCGATCGCCGCGGCCAGCGTCGCGTCGACGTTCTTCAACCGCGTCCTCGCAGCTGGGGAAACCGGCGTCTCGATTCCCAGCGCATCGAGCTCGGCCTTGGCTATGGCGAGCGTCTGGATGGTGTCGTCGTGCAATTCGCGGGCGAGCCGCTTGCGCTCCTCCTCCTGGGCGTCGGTTGCCAGACGCACGTATTCCTGCAAGGCATTCTGTGCCCGCAGCAGGTCGCGGTTGAGCCGTTCGAGGCGTGCGTTCGCGGCGATCTCGAAATCGACGCGCCGTGCGATCACGAACGCGATGGCCACGAGCAGCGCCAGTTGCAGGATCACGCCCGGACGCTCGGCCCACGAGTGCCACAGGACCAGGTTCGGAGCGGTGAGGAAAGCGCACCACAGGGCAGTGGGCACGGCGCCTTCGACGCCGAAGTTGAGCGCCGCGTAGACGACGGGAACGAAGAACGTCGAGACCGGCAGCAGCGCAAGGTCCGGCAGCACCCCGAGGCTGTGCGTCGCCTCGAGGCCGGTGTGGGCGGCGCTGATCGTCAGCACGAGGGCTTGGGTAACCCAGAACCGCCGGTCACGCAGTCGCATCCGGAACCCGCGGACGAAGGTGCGGACGTAAGCCCTCACGCGGCGTCGCCGACGTCGAGCCATCCCTGGCGAACCCCGACCATCACCGCTTCCGTCCGCGACGCGACGTCCATCTTGCCGAAGACGTTGCGCATGTGGGCGTGCACGGTCCTGACGCTCACCTGCAGCTCGCGCGCGATCAGCTTGTTGCTCGAACCACGCGCCGCCAGCTGCAGCACTTCCTGCTCGCGCTCGCTCAGCGGGCAGGAACGGCGTTCGTCGTCCGCGCGGCGGTTACTCGTCGCCCGCCTGATCACCTTCTGGGTGATCCCGGGCGAGAGCACAGCCTCGCCTTGCCGAATGCGCTGCACGGCGTCGGCGAGCTGCGAACCATCCGTCGTCTTCAACAGGTAGCCCGCCGCGCCTGCGTCGATCAGCGCGTAGACGTACTGCTCGTCGTCGTAGAGGGTCAGGATCAGAACGCCGACCTCCGGCCACTCGGCCTTGATCTTTCGCGTCGCCTCGATCCCGTTGATGCCGGGCATCGAGATGTCGAGCAGGACGACGTCCGGGCGGAGGCTGCCGACGAGCTCGCACGCCTCCTGGCCGTCGGAAGCCTCGCCCACGACCTCGATTCCGGTCTCCGGCTTCTCCAGCCGCTCGCGGACACCGGCCCGGAAGAGAGGGTGGTCGTCGGCGATGACGACCCGCGTGGTCTGCGCGGGCGGGCAGTCCTCGTGCTGGACCGCTTCGCTCATTCGGTCCACTGTCCGGCCGCCGGCGCCGCCACGCTAGGGGATCGCACCACACGACGGGCGCGGGAAAACCGCAACGACAGAGGGGCCGGCGAACCGGCCCCTCTGATCTCCGGGAGTCGCCCCGGAAGCGTGGATCAGGCGGTGACGGTGATGTAACCCGCCATGTAGCCGTTCCGAGCTGGACCGGCGCTCGTCCTCGCCATCGCCCAGAAGTTCTGTCCCGCGTCGCACGGGAGTGCGCAGTACCAGCGGACCTTCCCTGCCTTCTTCGGCGTGAAGGTGAAGATCGTCTTGCTAGGGACGCCCTTCTCCTCGTTGGTCGCGCCCGGGATCTTGACGTTCAGGCCGAGAGCCTGAGCCGTGATCGTGTGGGGTCCTTCGTCGAAGTTGTAGACGGTGACGATCACCTTCTGACCCACCT
>WNFV01001052.1_pt1 | contig 38801 bp, 35 predicted proteins | sample 5400101 | NCBI WGS metagenome assembly WNFV01 (sample SAMN13153361, study PRJNA577476) | soil metagenome | isolation source: 115 cm soil or saprolite under grassland replicate 1 | place: USA:California | collected 2016-06-15 | reverse complement strand
CCTCGCGGCCTCGGACTGGTCCAGGGACACCACCGATACGGCCGACGTAGTCCGGGCCGCAGAGCGCATCGACGACGTTCAAGTTCCTCCTGCCCCAGAGTTCCTCTTTCCAGCGCAGCACGAGCTGCTTGTTCTCTTCCGTGGACACGGCTTGGCGCTCCTTTCCGGAAGCGGGTCCAAGGACGAAGACATCGCATCCTGAGGTCAGGTCTCGGCGACGAGCAGCCACTCGGCCCGCACGGGCTCCAGCCCGTCGGTCCGTCCGGCAAACCAGGGCGCCAACGACGACGGATCACGCTGCGCACGCGCGGCCAGCCAGCCGCCCGCGCGACCGCCTCCATCTCGCCCGGCGCGACCCAGGTGATCTGCGGCTCGCCGATCCGGGCCGTGAACACCCGGGTCAGCTCCGTGAACTCCACCGAGGCAGGCTCCATCAGCTCGTCGGGGACCCCGTAGGACGCCACCAGCCTCGACCCGGGCGCCGCCAACCCCGCCACCGCGCCCAGCGTGGACCCCACGGCCGCAAGCGGCAGGTACTGGATGACACCCAACCACGACCAGACGGAGGCTCGCGCGGGGTCAAAGCCGGCGGCGGTCAAGCGCTCGCCGAGGGTCCCGGCGGCCCGGAGGTCCACGCCCACAAACCGCAGGTTCGGCGGACAGTCGAGCCCCAAGGCCAGCAACCGTCCGCGTTTCCATGCCTGCGTGGCCGGGTGGTCGACCTCGAACAGGACCAGCCCGGCCAGCAGCTCGGGCCGGCGCCAGGCAAACGAGTTCAGCCCGGCACCCAGATCCACGTACTGGTCCACACCGCTGCCGACGGCGCGTGCAACCTCCTGCTCCACAAACCGCGAACGCTGGCACACGAACAGGCGCACCACGTGCGCGCACGAGTCCGGGGCGTTGGCCGCCAAGAACTCCGTGACCTCGGCTGCAGAGCAGCCGGCGAGCGCAAGCGCGAAGCGGTCCTGGAAGATCGGATCGCGATCCACCAGGGCGTGGGCGGCGCGGAACTGCGCGGTCACGATCGCGGTCCGGCTCGCGCCCCAAGTGCTCGCCTCACTACGGCCGGCCTCACTGAAGAGCTGTTCGGGTATCGGGTTCAGGGGGCTTGCGCTTCCAGGCGCTCACCAGCAGCGGCGACATCGCGAAGCCCCGCCGCTCGCGAACCGCCTCGGCGATCTCCGCCAGGAACGCCTGGCCGTCGGCCTCGGTCGTCAGGCCAAGCCGCAGCCCGACCGGCCGCAGGCTCTGGTAGACCGCCTGGAACATGCCCCCGACCTCAGCCAGCGGCGCCAGCAGGCCCGCCACGTCGGTCCCGTCGGGCTCGCCGACCCCCGCAGCGGCAAAGTGCAGCGGCAGCTTCCGACCGATCCATGGGTCCCTGCCAGCCTTCTCGAACACGCCGTAGAAGACCCGCTCGTACTCCCCCCAGGTCGCCAGCCGCGGCCAGACGTCCTGCGTGCGCATATCGTAGTCCTGGATCAGCATGACCCCGCCCGGCCGGGTCCAGGCGTACAGCTTGCCCAGCATGCCGACCGGGTCGCGCAGGTGCGTCAGGAGTATCCGGGCATACACCAGGTCGAACGGCCCGTCGGGAAGCTCATCAGTGGCCTCCACATCGGCGTGGACGAACTCGAACCGGCCGGGGACCGTGGCCCGAAGGATCGCCAGCGCCTCGCGACCCAGCCGGCCGTCGTTGTCCACCCCGGTCACCTGGCCGGACGCACCGACCCGCTCGGCCATCAGCCGCATGACCTCACCCGGTCCGCAGCCCGCGTCCAGGCAGCGCATGCCTGGCCCGATGCCGACCCGGTCGAACACTCGGGCGGTAGTCGGCTCCCACAGCCGAGCCTGCCAGCGCAGGCGCCGGTACTCCTCGGAGGTTCGACCCAGAACGTAGTCGTCGTCGGGCAGATCGGGGGGCGCGGCCGGCGTGGTCATCGGTGTCTCCTCGGGAGCCTGGCAGGCTGCTGCGTCCGGCCCCAGAAGTCTGGCACGTGGCCGGTTGGCAGGGTATGCCCCGCCGACCGGCGCTCCCGGTGAGTCGTAATCCTGTCACCGGACCAAGCGAACTTCTTCTAACCCCTCGCTGCTGCTGCCCGAGCACGTCGGTAGCCATCCGCTGGGCTGCCACCGCCCAGGTACCAATCTGGCTCCCAGTCAAAGCGTCGTAGGCAACCTTTGCCGCAAGGGCTCGGACGTGACCTCTGTGAGTTTCCCCCGCTTTCTCGGAGGCTTTCGAACATGGTCCACTGGGACCAAAGGAGGGAGCTTCGATGGTGGCACCACGCAAGACCCGGTGGAGTTGCAGGAGCGAGCCGTGCGGCTGTCGCGCTCTGAGCAGCCCCGCCGGCTGATCGCGCACCTGACCGGCGAGCTGGGCGTGCACCCTGAAGGCCTGCGCAACTGGATCCGCCAAGACGAGACCAATCGCGGCGAGCGGGATGACCGGCTGACCACCGAGCAGTTGGAGGAGCTGCGCCGCGCCAACGAGATCCTCAAGGCGGCGAGCCGGTTTTCGCCGCCGAGCTCGACCGTCCCCGGACGAGGTGACCCGCATGAGACGACCAGCATCGGGATCGTTTCGGGTTCGAGCCGATCTGCCGGGGTCCTGCAGGCGCCGCCCAGCACCTACACGCCCACAAGCACCACCAGCCTCGGCACGCGACCAGCGCGACGATCGCTCAAGGCCGAGATCCGGCGCGTATGGAAGGAGAACTCCAGGTGTACGGCACCCACAAGATCTGGCGGCAGCTCTGAAAGTCACCGGTTATTCGGTACAACCGTAAAGTCTGGGGAGGCGTCGTTGGCCTGGATACTGCTCACCGGCGCGATCGCTTCGGAGGTCATCGCCACCACCGCGCTCAAGCTCAGCAACGGCTTCACACGGCCGGCTCCGAGCATCGTCGTCGCCGTCGGCTATCTGCTGTCCTTCGCCCTGCTCGCCCAAGCGCTCAAGCTCCGGCTACAGGTCAGCGTCGCGTACGCGGTCTGGTCAGGCGTTGGAACCGCGGCGATCACCGTGATCGGGATGCTGTTGCTGAACGAGCCGCTCACCGCCGCAAAGGGGGTTGGCATCGCGCTCGTGATCGGCGGCGTCGTGGCGCTCAACCTGTCGGGTGCCCACTGAGTACACTGCGTGGATGCCGACCTGCTCAAGAGGGCGGCCGTCGACGTCCGCCAGATGCAGGCGGCGATGGACCGCTACCTTGCGGGCTGGCGTGGCTGGTTTGACCGGCACGTCGAGCAGGACGCCTCCACGGACCGTGACGACTGACCAAGGGTTGTGGCGAGGAGGGTCGAACCGATGACGGTGGGGTTGCCGCAATCTGGCGGCTGGCGCTCCTACGAGGCGTGGAAGCGCTGGTACCTGCAGGAGTACGGCCGCGTCGACCCGCCGCCGGCACAGTGGCGCTGGGGTTCGCCACGCCGGAGTTGTTGGAGATCGAGCGTCGGCTGATCGAGGCGGCGGTTGGCCGTGCCGGCGAACAGGCCGCGACGGTCCGTGACATCACGCAGGCGGCCGACGTCGTGGTGGTCGGCAAGGCCGGGCCCCGACAGACCGTCCGCACCATCAGCAGACTGCTCGCAGGGTGGCGATCAGTTCGACGGTGCGGATTCCCTTGGCGAGGCCGGCGTGTGCTCCGGATCGGCGGATGGCGCGGGCCAACTGGATGTCGTCTCGCGCGGTCCACAGCACGACGCGGATCTCTGGCTGCTGCCGGCGCAGCGCCTGGGTAGCCTGGATGCCGTCCATCCCTGGCATCGATAGGTCCATGAGTACCAAGTCTGGGTGGTGCGTGGCGGCCTGCGTCAGGGCTTCGGCGCCGTCGGCGGCCTCGCCGACCACCACCAATCCAGCCCGCTCGAGGGCCGCGCGGACGCTTCGACGCAACCACGGGCTGTCGTCGACGAGCAGCACCCGCGGCAGCGTTGCGGCGTCGGTGTTCGCGTCTGGCATCGCGACCTCCGCGAGGGATGAGACCGACCAAGGAGCATCCGTTACCTCTGCCACTTGCAGATGCACATGCAGATGACATTTCGGTTATCCTCCCGCTTGTACCTTGCGGATGCAAGGACGGATGCATGTGCAGACGAATAGCTTTAGGTGGTTTGCGGCAGTACCGCGGAAGGGAGTGGCAGACTATGCGCTGACCTGGACCCTGGGGAGGTCGGGAGGCAGTGTGAGCACCGATCAGCGAGGGAGCAGCCCAACCATCGGCTCGACCGGCCGGCCGACTGTCCTGCGCATCATGCTCGGCGCCCAACTGCGCCGACTTCGCGAGGCCAAGGGCATCAGCCGCGAGGACGCCGGGTACCTGATCCGGGCTTCCGAATCCAAGATCAGCCGGATGGAACTGGGGCGAGTCGGCTTCAAGGAACGCGACATCGCCGACCTGCTCTCCCTGTACGGCATCATCCATCAGGACGAGCGGGCAGCCTTGCTGGCGCTGGCGCGCCAGGCCAACACCCCGGGCTGGTGGCAGCGCGACGGCGACATTCTGCCGAGCTGGTTCCAGACGTACCTCGGGCTGGAGGAGGCGGCGGCGCTGATCCGAACCTATGAGGTGCAGTTCGTCCCTGGTCTGCTGCAGACCGAGGACTATGCCCGTGCGGTCATCACGCACGGCAACCCGGCGGCTCCCGCGGAGGAGATCGAGCGACGCGTCAGCCTGCGGATGAAGCGGCAACAGCTGCTCACCCGGTCCGATGCGCCCCCGCAGTTGTGGGCGGTGGTGGACGAGGGGGCGTTGCGGCGGCGGATGGGCAGCCCTGCGGTGATGGGTGCCCAGCTCGAGCGCCTGATCAAGGTGTCCGAGTTGCCGAACGTCACCCTGCAGGTGCTGCCGTTCCATGCTGGGGCCCATGCCGCCGAGGCCGGGGCGTTCACCATCCTGCGGTTTCCCGAGCCGGACCTCCCTGATGTGGTGTACATCGAGCAGCTTACGGGCGCGCTCTATCTGGACAAGCGCGATGACGCGTACGTCCACATGGCGGCCATGGACCGCCTCGGTGTTGAGAGCGCGCCGCCGCGCACCACTGTCGAGATCCTCGGCAGGATCCTCCAGGAGACAAGACCGAATCATGACGATACCGCGCACAGCTAACGAGGACGGGACGCTTGTTGCCGTGCTGTCCGCACAGTTGCGCCAGGTCAGGTGGCAGAAGAGCCGGTACAGCAACTCGCAGGGAAGCTGCGTTGAGATGGCGTTGCTGCCCGGCGGCCACATCGCTGTCCGCAACTCCAGAGACCCCAACGGCCCGGCGTTGATCTATACCCGGGCCGAGATCCACGCGCTTGTCCAAGGTGCCAAGGATGGCGATTTCGACAACCTGCTCCAGTAAGCTCCAGCCGCCAGCGTCCAGCCATCGACAACCCGAGACCGGCCAATGAGCATCGCTTCGGGGTCCTCGCTGGTTACCGGCATCCACTAACCCGCGGCTCGTCGGAACGGTGACCCCCGCGTGGCCTATGGGGCCACGCGGGGACAGCCACACTGCTATCGTTCGTGTGGTCAAACCGCTCGGCGCGTGCGGGACCTGGACAGGTCCGCTGTGACGGCCCCGATGCGCACGCGCGCCGCCGCACTGCTAGGAGTCCCCCATGAGCACCGACGACATCCGGTCGAAGATCGACACCTCAGTGCCCCATTCGGCCCGTTTTTGGAACTACTTCCTGGGCGGTAAGGACAACTACCCTGTTGACCGCGCGTTGGGCGACCAGATCGCAACGATGGCGCCGGGACTGGTCGACGTGGCTCGCGGCTCCCGGGAGTACATCATCCGCTCCGTGACGTACCTGGCCGGTGAGATGGGGATCCGTCAGTTCCTCGACATCGGGACCGGCCTGCCCACGGCGAACAACACGCACGAGGTCGCGCAGCGGGTGGCGCCGGAGTCCCACATCGTCTACGTCGACAACGACCCGCTGGTCCTCGCGCACGCCCGCGCCCTGCTCACCAGCTCGCCGGAGGGTGCCACCGACTACATCGACGCCGACCTGCACGACACGGAGACGATCCTGCGGGAGGCTGCCCGGACGCTGGACTTCACCAAGCCGGTCGCGCTCATGCTCATGGGCATCCTGGGGCACGTCAAAGACGATGAGGAGGTGCGGTCGATCATCAAGCGGCTGATGGACGCCATGCCCTCCGGCAGCTACCTGGCGCACTGCGACGGGACCAACACCAGCCCCGAGATGGTCGCGGCCCAAGACCAGTACAACCAGAGTGCTCCGCTGCCGTACTACGTCCGCAGCCCTGAGCAGATCGCGAGCTTCTACGAGGGCTTGGAACTGCTACCCCCGGGGGTCGTGCGCGTCACAGACTGGCGGCCAGAAATTGGTCCCCACGAGATTCGGCACGCCGAGTGCTTCGGCGGGGTCGGCCGTAAGCCCTGATGCCGAGCGGGTCGGCTGCGGTGTGCCGTTGCTGAGAGAGTTGGTCAGGTGGCGGAGGTGCGGAAGACTGGCCAGCCGATCCCGGTGCGCCAGGCAGTGCTGTCGTCGGTGTCCCGCGGCCCGACGAGGTAGGTCTCGCGCACCGGCCCGGAGACGGCGAGGGCGTGCTCGGTGACGTAGGTGCCGAGCTGGCCGTAGGACACGTCGATGTCGCCGGCGACTTCCCCGGCAGCCCCGTCGGCCTGATGTTTGACGGTGGGCGGCCGGAATTAAATTTAGCTGCTCCTACGCGCTTCGCAGTCCCGACTGAGACCGGATTTAGCTGTGGCGTTTGGCGCCGGAGGCGTAGCGGCCCTGGGGCACGGCCCACGCCCAGCCGCCCGGCCCCGAGTTCCCCGAGCAGGCACCATCGGTGTACACGACAGTTGTCGCCGACGCGGGCAGCGCGATGGCGTCTTGGGTGTCCGATGTCAGGGACCCTCGTGCCGCGCCATCCACCGTCCCGTCCGCACCGCCGCCATCCCGCGCACAACCCTTCCTCCCTTCCTGTGCGCCCAGTGGCGCTCGACCGGGGCGGTGCTCTGCCTCCCCCGTCAGGCCAGCCGCTCCACCGCCGCGACGGTCAGCTCGTCGAGCTGGGAAGCACCAGGCTGGCGACGGTGCCGCGTCCCTGGCAAGCGGGGTAGCTCAGACCAGCAACCAAGGGGTCGACTCTGACGTGGCGACAGCTTCTGCGGCCCATGCCAAAGGCTGATTGGCGGTGGACTTCTTCAGGGTGGACACAGTATTGCTGCAACGCCCCTACGTTTCGCTGCTCGACCCAACCCGCGGTCGTGAGATCGCGGGCGGCCCGGGAGGGATAGAGAGGAGCGGCGCTCTTCCGCCATTCGGGCTGACTTTAACCGAGGAGTCGAGCGCCGTATATGCCGTATTGACGTATCCGGCTAATGGCATATAGTCGGCCAAGTCGACGACAGACGAGGAGGAGGAAGATCGCCGACAATCCGGGCGGCTCCCCCAGGCGGGCGTCGCAGCCTCACGTGCCCGACTCGACCTTGGGCGGCAGGTCCCAGGCGGCGTCGGCGACAAGAGCAGCGTCGTCGCCTCTAGCGCCCTCTGCCAGCACATGGGCTGCGAGGTCTTGGTGAGCAGGGGGTGAGACGAAGCGTGGGCGGCTCCTCGGCAGGGTGTACCCGGCGTTGGCTGCAATGCCCGCGGTTCGCGCTGGTGGCGATGGCAACCGCGCTCGCCATCACCACCGCGATCCCGGCGTCAGCCAATCCCGTCGTTCCGACGGCGTCCCATACCGTCCGCGACGGTTCAGCGCGCTTCGAGGTGCTGACTCCGACCTTGATCCGGCTCGAGTACGCCGCCGACGGCCGCTTCGAGGACGCCGCGACGTTCAACGTCATAGACCGCGACCTCCCGGTGCCGCGCTTCCACACGAGCGTGAACCAGGGCTACCGCGTGATCGTGACCGACAAGTTGACGCTGCGCTATCGCGAAGGCTCCGGGCCCTTCACGGCCAGCAACACCTCGATCACGCTGGGCGCGCCGGGCCGCCAGGTGACCGCGCACCCCTCGTGGCCGGCGCCACCGGGGCGGTGCGAGTTCGGCACCGCCTGCCAAGCCGAGGACGGCCGGATCAACGGCGGTGAGTCGGTCAACTACGACCACGGGGGCTTTGCCGGGCGAGGGTTCACCGCCGACTACGGGCAGGTCAGCGCCTCCGACGGCTGGACCGTGACCGGCGTCCCAGCCGACGGCGACTACGCCCTGCAGGTCCGCTACGCCAACGGCGGGACGGTGGCCCGGACGCTGAGCGCGTCGGTCGACGACACCGCAGCCGGCTCCCTCAGCTTGCCGCCGACCGGCGACTGGGACACGTGGGGCGTCACGACGCTCGCCGTGCACCTGAAGGCGGGCACCAACACTGTCTCGACGATGTGCGCCGCCGATGACGGCTGCAACGTCAACCTCGACAGCGTCGCGCTCACCACGCCGGGCGCCGGCTATCCGACGAGGAGCACGACGACCCCGCCGCCCGCCGACGAGCCCGGGCAACTGGGCGGGTGGACGCGCGGCCTCGATGCCTACACCAACCAGGCCGGCGCCGACGTCAATGCCGTCCAGTTGCACCCGGGCATCCTCAACCGGCGGGGCTGGTCGCTGCTCGACGACACCTACACGGCGCTGCGCACCGATGACGGCTGGGCCAGGCCGCGCCCCGACCGCCAGGGCGCCTACCAGGACGGCTACCTCTTCGGCTACGGCCGTGACTACAAGCAGGCGCTCAGCGACCTGCGCTCCATCACCGGGCCCGCCGACATGCTGCCCGAATGGGCCTTCGGGGTCTGGTTCTCGAAATTCTTCCCGTACACGACGAACGACTACGAGAACGAGCTGATTCCGGCCTTCCGCACCAACGACGTCCCGCTCGACGCGCTCGTCGTCGACACCGACTGGAAGTCGCCACAGCAGTGGGACGGATGGAACTGGAACAGCAGCCTCTTCCCCGATCCGCAGGCCTTCCTGGACTGGGCCAAGCAACAGGGCCTCAACGTCACGCTCAACGTGCACGCCGGCATCGACGCCAGCGACCCGAAGTTCCAGCAGGCTCAGGAAACCGCCAACGGCAAGCTGCAACGGGCGGCGCAATGCTTCTCGCCGACTTGCTACCGCTTCGACTGGAGCGACCGGGATCAGGCGAAGGCATGGTTCTCGCTGCACCGCCCGTTCGAGCAGCAGGGCGTGCGCCAATGGTGGCTTGACTGGTGCTGCACCGACAGCTTCGTCGCCATGGCCGGGCTCACCCCTGACAGCTGGATCAACGAGCTCTACGCGAAGGACATCGATGCCGAAGGGCTGCGCGGCTTCGATCTGGCCCGTCTCGGGTCCTCCTTCGAGGACTACCGGGGGAGCCCGGCGTCCGGAGCGTGGGGCGAGCACCGCACGACCGTGCACTTCACCGGTGACACCGAGCCGACCTGGGACAGCCTCGCATTCGAGGTGAGCATGAGCGCCGCCGAGGGCGCCATCGGCCAACCGTACGTCAGCCACGACATCGGCAGCTTCAAGGGCAAGCACCTCCCCGACGACCTGTACGCCCGCTGGGTCCAGTTCGGCGCGTTCCAGCCGATCCTGCGGTTGCACTCCGACCACGGCGACCGGCTGCCGTGGGAGTACGGCGCCGGCCAAGCTCCGGCGGCCCAGGCGCTGCGACTGCGCGAGGCGCTCGTGCCCTATACCTACACCTTGGCACGGCAGTCCGTCGCGACCGGGATCCCGATGGTCCGTGCGCTGTACCTCGACTACCCCGATCTCGGGGCCGCCTACGACCACCCGGGCGAGTACCTCTACGGCCCTGACGTGCTCGTCGCGCCCGTCACCACGCCGGGGCAGGTCACCACGCAGGAGGTCTGGTTCCCGCCCGGCCGCTGGGTGGACTACTTCACCGGCGCGACCTTCGACGGACCAACGACCGCGACCATGAAGGTGCCGCTCGACCGGATCCCGGTCTTCGTCAAGGCAGGCGGCATCGTCGCAGAGCAGCCTCAGATGTCGCACGTCGGCGCGCAGCCGGCGAGCCCGCTGACCTTGAAGGCCTACTCCGGCGCGAGGGGAAGCTTCACGCTCTACAGCGACGCCGGTGAGGGCCTCGGCTACCGGAGCGGCGAGTACGCCGAGACGCCGATCAGCTACCAGGAGTCGAGCAGGCAGGGCAGCGCCTCGAGCCTGACGATCGGCGCCGACCGCGGACACTACCCCGGCCAGCTCCGCAGCCGGGCCTATGACGTCGACCTCGTCGATCTCACCGAACCCCACGAGGTAACGGTCGACCACCGGCGGCTGCCACACCTGGTCTCGGGGGACACCCGTCCTGGCTGGTCGTACGACGCCGCGACGGCGACCGTCCACGTCCGCACGGCGAGCCTGCCGACGAGCGACGCGGTCACGATCGCCCAGGTGGGTGGTCGGGCGGTCGACCGGGCGCAGTCCGCCGCCGTCTCACTGACCCTCGACCCGCCGACGCCCACGTCGCTTGCCGCGGGGCAAACGACGACGGTCACGGCCACCCTGACCGACGCGGGCCCAGGCGCAATCTCCGGCGCCTCCGTGAGCCTGAGCGGACCCGAGGACTGGACCATCGCGCCGACCACGCCGATCCCGCTGGGCACAATCGCGGAGGGCGAGTCCAAGACGGCCAGCTGGAGCGTCACCGCGCCCGCCGACGCGGGCGGAACCGCATCGCTCCGTGCGACCGCCACCTACACCAGCGACGCGAACGGCTCGCCGGGCACGGTAATCGTCGCCCAAGGGCCACCGGCAAGCCTGCCACCGGTGATCACCTCGGTCGAGCCCACCAGCGCCAGCGCAGGGCAACTCGTGACCATCAACGGCCACAACTTCGGCGACACGCAAGGCGCCAGCTATCTCTTCTTCGTCGACGGCGACACCAGCTGGGGGGCGCCATTCGACGCCGCGGAGTTCCACGTCAACAGCTGGAGCGACACCAAGATCACCTTCACGGTCCCAACACCGAGCGGACCAGGAGGCATCTGGCACGTGACGCCCGGCACCACGGCCACGGTGTCGGTCAACACCTCAGCCGGGTCCTCCGCACCCGCCTCGATCAAGATCACCGGCTGAGCTCGCTCCTGCGCACGGCCCGCGTCTGGAGACCCGGCGCGGAGTTCTACGGCACGACCCTGGGGCTTGAGGTGGTCGATGCGCCCCTGGGAGTGGAAGGCGCCGACGTGCCAGCAGGTCTGGAGATCCACCTCGGACCTGGGACGAGGATCGGGATCTACCCGAAGCCCGACCACACACCGGCAACGTTCACGATCCTGAACTTCGTGGTCGAGGACATCGAGCGAGCGGTCGATGAGCTCACGGCTCGCGGGGTTCGGTTCGAACACTACGAGACCGGCACCAAGACGGATGCCAAGGGCATCCATCGCACACCGGAGGTACACCCCGTCGCCTGGTTCCGAGACTCGGCCGGCAACATCCTGTCAATCATCCAGGAGTGAACCGACAACCGCGGCTCGGGACGCGACCAATGCTCCCCAACGACCACGGCTACGACGACGCGCGGCGGGGATACAACAGCCTCCACGATCATCGCCCGGCGGTGATCATCCGGCCGCTGACGGCTCTGGCCTGGAATCCTCAGCGGTAGGCGCGGCGGTCCCGCTCGGCCAGGACCACCTCGATCCCGCCGGTGATGTCGTTGATCAGGTTGAACAGCAGCGTGAGCAGCACCGTCACGACCGACCAGACGACCACACCCAGCAGGCCGAGCATGATGTACCAGCGGAACACCTTGCCGGCCGGGAACGCCACCGTGAGGTTGAAGTTGCCGGCGAACTTGGTGATCTCCTCGAAGACACCCATGTTGACCAGCACGAACCAGATGACCGCGAAGACCAGCAGCCCGACCAGCATCAGGCACAGGTAGAACAGCAATGAGAACTTCAGTACCGACCAGGGATCGAGCCGGCGGAGCACCAGGCGGGCGCGCCGGTCGGCGGTGGCCGCGGCGGTCGGCCGCGCCGCCACCGGGCGCGTCGACACCTGGGGGTACTGGCTGGTCATGGTTACTCCTCGTCCTTGACGACCGGAGCGACCGCCGCCACCCGGTCGGCATTCGCTCCGAGCCGCATGATCCGAACGCCCTGGGTCGCCCGCCCAGCCCGCCGGATCTCGTTCACCCTGGTCCGGATGACCTGCCCGCTGTCGGTGATGAGAAACACGTCGTCCTCATCCTGTACCACCATGGCACCCGCAAGGAAACCGCGCGCCTCGGTGAGCTCCGCGGTCTTGACCCCCTGAATGCCGCGTCCCTTGCGCTGGTACTGCTCCAGCGGTGTGCGCTTGCCGAAGCCCGCGTCGGTGACGACCAGGAGGTGGGCGTTCCCGCGAACGACCTCCATGGCCAGCACCTCGTCGTCGCCACGCAGCTTCATCGCGGTCACCCCGCTCGTCTGCCTGCCCATGGGTCGCACCCCCGACTCGCGGAAGCGCACCGCCATCGCCTTCCGTGACACGAACATGAGGTCGTCCTGACCCGAGGTCAGCTTTACCCCGATCAGCTCGTCGTCATCCCGGAGGTTGATCGCGGCCAGGCCCATCCTGGGCGAGTCGTACTCCGCCAGCGCGGTCTTCTTCACCATGCCCTTCCTGGTCCCGAGAACGAGGAACCTACCACTGTCATAGTCGTCCAGGTCCAGAACCGCCGCGATCCTCTCATCAGGCTGGAAGGACGCGCCAGGGATGTTGGCGATATAGGTGCCGCGCGAGTTACGGGCCGCCACGGGCAGCTCATGGACCTTGACCCGGTAAACGCGACCCTTGTTGGTGAAGAACAGCACCCAGTGATGGGTGTTGGTGATGAACAGGAACTGGACGATGTCGTCCTCGCGCAGGTTGGCCCCGCGCACGCCCCGCCCGCCGCGGCCCTGCGCCCGGTAGTCGGTCAGCGGCACCCGCTTGACGTAGCCGGTGCGCGTGACGGTCACCACCACGGGCTCGGCGGCGATCAGGTCCTCGATCGACAGCTCGCCCTCTTCGGGCCGGATCTCGGTGCGGCGCGGATCGGCGAAGCGCCGCTTGATGTCGAGGATCTCGCCCTTGATGATCCCGCGCACCTTGGAGGGGTCCTCGAGGATGGCGGTCAGCTCGGCGATCCTGGCCTGCAGCTCCGCGTACTCTTCCTGGATGCGCCGGCGCTCCAGCGCGGCCAGGCGGCGGAGCTGCATGTCGAGGATGGCCGTGGCCTGGATCTCGCTGAGCCCATAGCGCTCCATGAGCTGGCCGCGGGCCGCCTCGGCCGACTCGGCGGCGCGGATCAGGGCGATCACCTCGTCGAGGTGGTCGAGCGCCACCAGCAGGCCCTCGAGGATGTGCGCCCGCTCCTGCGCCTTGCGCAGCTCGAACCTGGTCCGGCGCACCACCACCGTGATCTGGTGGGTGACGTAGTGCGACAGCATGTCGGCGAGGCTGAGCACGCGCGGCACACCGTCCACCAGGGCCAGCGCGATCACGCCGAAGGTGTCCTGGAGCTGGGTGTGCTTGTAGAGCTGGTTGAGCACGACCTGCGGCACCGCGTCACGCCGGACGTCGATGACCAGGCGGGTGCCCTCCCGGTTGGTCTCGTTGTTGATGTCGGCGATGCCGGTGAGGCGGCCGTCCTTCACCAGGTCGCCGATCCGGGCCAGCAGGCGGTCGCCGGAGACCTGGTACGGCAGCTCGGTGACCACCAGCCGCTGGCCGCCGCGGTTGGACTCCTCGACGTGGACCTTCGCGCGCACGCGGATGGAGCCGCGTCCGGTCAGGTAGGCGTCGCGGATGCCCGCGGTCCCCATGATCAGGGCCCCGGTCGGGAAGTCCGGGCCCTTCACGTAGCGCATGAGGTCCTCGCTGGTCAGCTCGGGGTTGTCCAGCAGCGCCACGGTGGCGTCGATGACCTCGCCCAGGTTGTGCGGCGGGATGTTGGTGGCCATGCCGACCGCGATGCCCGACGAGCCGTTGGCGAGCAGGTTCGGGAACCTCGCCGGCAGGACGACGGGCTCCTGGAACTGGTTGTCGTAGTTCGGACGGAAGTCGACGGTGTCCTTGTCGATGTCCCGCAACAGTTCCATGGCCATCGGCGACAGGCGGGCCTCGGTGTAGCGCATGGCCGCGGCCGGGTCACCGTCGGCCGAGCCGAAGTTGCCCTGGCCATCGATGAGCGGATAGCGCGAGGCGAAGTCCTGCCCAAGGCGGACCAGTGCGTCGTACACGGCCACGTCACCGTGCGGGTGGAATCGACCGAGCACCGAGCCGACGATGTAGGCCGACTTGCGCCGGTTGGTGCCAGCCCGCACGCCCTCCTGGTCGGCGCCCCACAGGATCCGCACGTGGACCGGCTTGAGACCGTCGCGCACGTCGGGCAGCGCGCGGCCGACGATCACGCTCATGGCGTAATCGAGGTAGGAGCTGCGCATCTCCTCCTCGAGGTCGCGCGGCTCGATGCGGCGAGCTTCAGGCACTGCGGTAATTCCCTTCTCTCGTCAATTCTCTGGCTTCCAGGACCCCTGACGGGCAGGGTTCACACCCCGGGCGGCGAGGCTGTCAGATGTCCAGGAAGCGCACGTCCTTGGCATTCCGCTGGATGAAGTCACGGCGGTTCTCGACGTTCTCACCCATCAGGATGGTGAAGATCTCGTCGGCGACGGCCGCGTCCTCGAGACCGACCTGGAGCAGCGTCCGCCGCTCCGGGTCCATGGTCGTCTCCCACAGCTCCTCGGCATTCATCTCGCCGAGACCCTTGTAGCGCTGCGCGTCGCCCTTCCGGTTCGGGTTGCGCTTGTACCACTGCTCGCGCTCGCGCTCGGTGTAGGCGTAGAACACGTCCTTCCCGCCCCGCCCGAACTTGATCTTGTAGAGCGGCGGCTGCGCGATGTACACGAAGCCGGACTCCACCAGCCCACGCAGGAAGCGGAACAGGAAGGTCAGCAGCAGCGTGCGGATGTGGGAGCCGTCCACGTCCGCGTCGGCCATGATCACGACCTTGTTGTAGCGAGCCTTGGTGAGGTCGAAGTCCTCGCCGATGCCCGTGCCCATGGCCGTGATGATCGACTGGATCTCGGCGTTCTTCAGCGCCTGGTCCAGCCGGGCCTTCTCCACGTTCAGGATCTTCCCCCGGATCGGCAGCACGGCCTGGAAGGTCCGGTTGCGCGCCTCCTTGGCGGAGCCACCGGCCGAGTTCCCCTCGACGATGAACAGCTCGGCCTGCCGCGGGTCGCGGGAGGAGCAGTCCGCCAGCTTGCCTGGCAGCGACGACGACTCCAGCAGCGACTTGCGCCTGGTCAGCTCGCGGGCATGCCGGGCGGCCATGCGCGCGCGCGCCGCCTGGATGCACTTGACCACGATCGCCTTGGCCTGCGCGCCGTGCTCCTCGAACCACTCGTCGAGGGAACGGTTGGCGGTCGTCTGGACGAAGCTCTTGATCTCGGTGTTGCCCAGCTTGGTCTTGGTCTGGCCCTCGAACTGCGGCGACTGGAGCTTGACCGAGACGATCGCGGTGAGGCCCTCACGGACGTCGTCGCCGGTGAGGTTGTCGTCCTTCTCCTTCAGCAGCGCGTTGGTGCGGGCGTAGCGGTTGATGGTCGAGGTCAGCGCCGCGCGGAAGCCCTCTTCGTGGGTCCCGCCCTCGTGGGTGTTGATGGTGTTGGCGAAGGTCGAGATCGCGTCGTTGTAGCTCGAGTTCCACTGCATCGCCACCTCGACCTGCGAGGTGTCGGACTGCCCCGAGAAGTAGATGATCGAGGGGTGGATCGGCTCCTTGCTGGCGTTGAGGTGGGCGACAAAATCGCGGATGCCGCCGTCGTAGTGGTAGACGTCCTCGACCTTGGGGTCGGCACGCTCGTCGGTGAGGGTGATGGTGAGCCCCGCGTTGAGGAACGCCATCTCCCGCATGCGCTTCGACAGGATCTCGTAGCGGAAGTCGAGCTCCTCGAAGATGTCAGGATCCGGCCAGAAAATCTGGGTCGTGCCGCTGCCCTTGGCCCGCTGCACCCGCTCGACCGGTCCGGTGGGGATGCCGCGAATGTAGCTCTGGCGCCACCGGTAGCCGTCGCGGACCACCTCGGTCTCGAGCCGGCTCGACAGGGCGTTCACCACCGAGACGCCGACGCCGTGCAGGCCCCCGGAGACCGCGTAGGACTTGCCGTCGAACTTGCCGCCCGCGTGGAGGGTCGTCATCACGACCTCGAGGGCCGACCGGTGCTCGAGTGGGTGCTCGTCGACGGGGATGCCACGGCCGTTGTCGGACACGCGGACGCCGCCGTTCGCGAGCAATACGATGTCAATCCTGTCGCATTCGCCGGCAAGCGCCTCGTCGACCGAGTTGTCCACAACTTCGGCCACGAGATGGTGGAGGCCACGTGAACCGGTCGACCCGATGTACATGCCGGGGCGCTTGCGGACCGCCTCCAAGCCCTCGAGGACTCTGATCGATTCTGCTGTATAGGCCGTTGCCATTGAACTCCTTGTCAAGGCCCCAAAACGGGCACAGCGCGAGTCAGGTCGCCATCTGGCGACGGCGATTCAGACGCGTGCGCTGCGCACAGAGAGGGGGAAGGTCCCTTGTAAGTATACCATGATTTGAGCCCGTCCCGGTGCCGTTCGTGCAGGTCAGGAGGCACATGCTTGCACCGGAGCCGGCCCCGCCGACGATCCCGGGTCCAGTGCGCCCGCTCTCCCACTTCCAGCCTCAGACCCCCTCCGCACGTCGCCCGACGGTTCCTCGCCACGTCCGCCACACCGACGCTGCGACGGCGGCCGGTGGCACGACGACTGCGGCGCGGTGGGAGCCACGCGGCACACGCGGCACGCACGCGACCTCACGCCTTGCCCACGGCGCGCCAGGCCACCCTTCGCCCGGGCCGTCGTATCCCAGGGGTGCCGATCTCACCATCGCTCCGCGCCTTTCGGCCCGTCATCGTTCGTCGATATCCGCAGGCCCGCTTCATGACAGCTCCGCTACCCCGAGGCCGGCCGGCCCCGCTCGGGGCCAGCGCCGGCGTTCCATCCTCGGCGCCCGGTCACAGGACCACCCACTAACGCCGACCACCGCCAACGCCGGGCTCCGACCTAGGTACCGGTTCGTCCGGCCGCTCCGAGCCTTCACGGCTGCTGCCAACGACCCGATGTGCTTCGAGCACTCGCATGCCCCGTCCGATGTGCCGATTGTTCCTGAACGCCACGCATCTCTGCGTTCAACGCATTCATACCCCGAGACCGCGACAATTCTCGTCCCCGGCAGCATCTGGTGGCCGTCAGAGCCCAGCGCGTGATCCACGCCCGGGCCCACGGGAGTCGCCGGTCCGCACTCGGACCTGCTTGACCACCCCGGCGCCCACGATCGTCGCAAGGCGTTCGAGCAGTGTGCCCTGGAGGTACGAAAGCTGCGTCGCCCAGGCGGCGGAGTCGGCAACCACCGCCAACGTCCCGTCCTCCTCGAGCCGCCGCGGCTGGCAATGGCTGGCGACCGTCGGGCCGACGACCTCCGGCCACCGGGCCACGAGACGAGCTGCCACCAGCCGCTGCTGCCAGCCCCTCGACCGGAGCACCCGATCGATCTCTTCACCGATTGGTCTGGGGTCCCGGCTCATCGCGATGCCCGCCTCCTCGAGAGGATCGGCCGGCCGAGATCGTCCGACCGCCATGCGCTCACGAAGGAGCCTCCCTCGCGATATTGCCTGGTTTCACGTGAAACATTGTTGCTTTGAGTTGGAGCGGCAGCTCATCGGGCACCGACGCTGTGATGACCGCCTGCTCCATCATGAGTGCCAAGTCCGCCAACCGCTCGCGCCGGCGCGGGTCGAGCTCGGCGAACACGTCGTCAAGCAGCAGCAGCGGCTCCTCCCCTTCATTGGCCAGAAGCTGATGCGCGCCGAGCCGTAATGCGAGCGCCAGCGACCACGCCTCGCCGTGGGAGGCGTGGGTGCGGGCAGGAAGCTCCCCCAGCGACAACGCGAGCTCGTCTCGATGCGGTCCGGACAGGGTGATCCCCCGCTCGACCTCACGAGCACGGTCCGCCAGCAGGCGTTCGCGCAGTGCCCGCGTCAGCGACGGAGCGTCCGGGTCCACCTCCTGGTCGCCGAGCACCGAGGAGACGTAGACCATCCCCACGGGATCCGGCTGGCCTGCCAGGTCCTGGTATGACTGCTCGACCGGCGCACGGATCAGCTCGATCAGGCGAAGGCGCTCCGCCCACAGCTCTGCGCCGGCACTTGCCAGCTTCTCGTCCCAGACATCGAGCGTGGCCAGGCCCGAACCCGCCGGCAGCCGCCCGCCGGCGCTGCGGAGCAAGGTGTTCCGTTGGCGAAGCACCCTGTCGAAGTCCTGGCGGATCGCCAGGTAGCGAGGGAGGCGCTGGACAGCCAGCGTGTCCAGGAACCGGCGGCGCTCGTCAGGATCGCCCCGCACCAGCGCCAGGTCCTCTGGAGCGAAGAGCGTCGCCCGGACGATCCCGAGCGCGTCACGAGCCCGAGGGAGCGGTGTTCGGTTGACCCGTGCCCTGACGCCGACGCCAGGCCGTATCTCCAGGTCGATCAGCACCGTGCGCCCCTCTCGCACGGCCGACGCCCGGATGATCGCCGCCGACGTGCCCACCCGCACCAGACTCGATTCCGGCCCGGTACGGTGCGACCCCAAGGTGGCGAGGTAGCCGATCGCCTCCAGCACGTTGGTCTTGCCCACACCGTTCGGCCCCGCCAGTACCGACGGCCCCGGCGACAGGTCGAGCGAGATCGTGGGGTGGTTCCGGAAGTCAGTGAGCTCCAAGCGTTCGACGTACATGCGCCCTCAGCCGCCCAGGTTCATGGCTTGCGCCACCACTCCAAGTCACAGCGGTCCTCGCGCGATACCTGGAACGACTCCCACGATATGCCGACCCGCGCTGTCCGGCTTGCATCGGCCGGGCAGCGTCGGGTCGGCGGCGCTGGGAGGCGCGGAGGGCGCATGTCGGGAACCTCGTTGGCGGAGACATGGTATGAGAGCAATTCACGGCGCAGACTCGGCGGCTCGGCTGATGGCGGGAGGATCAGGTCGGCTTCACGTGGGCAGGCGGACCGGCATCAGGAGATACAGGAACCCCTGCCGCTCGTTGCCGTGCACGAGCGCCGGCTTCAAGCCATCCCTGACCTCGAGCATCACCTCGTTGTCCTCGACCGCTCCCACCCCGTCGCTCAGGTAGGTGGGGTTGAACGCGACCGTGAGCGCCTCACCCTCGTACTTCGCCTCGATCGCGGCGGCGCCGCGGCCGACGTCCTGAAGGCTTCCGTCCACCTGCACGCGCTCGCGCTCGAAGCTCAATCGCACCGGGTTGTTGTTCTGTCCGTACGGCGCGACCTGCTTGAGGGCCTCCAAGAGCGTCTGGCGGTCGATGGTGGCGATGCTGTCGTAGCCCGACGGGATGAGATTGCGGAATGGCGGGAACTCGCCCTCGACCAGTCGTGAGGTCAGCCGCCGGCCGCCGCCAGCGAAGGTGATCTGGTGCGGCTCGATACCGATCTCCACCGCTGGCTCCCCGGCCAGCGCCCGGGCCGCCTCGGTCAACGCCCGGGATGGCACCAGGGCGGTCGTGGGAGTGTGTGCCCATGTCCAGTCGAGATCGCGGACGGCGAGCCGGTAGGAATCGGTGGCCGCCAAGGTCAGGCGCTGGGGCTCGGCCTCGAACAGCACCGCCGTCAGGACTGGCCTGGCCTCGTCGTGCGACGCCGCACGAGCCACCTGCCCGGCAGCCGCGGCGAGCACGTCGCCCGGCAGCGTGGCGGAATTCTCCAGCGACGGCTGTGTCAGGGAGGGAAAGTCCTCGGCGTCGAGCAGTCGAAGCTCGTGCGAGACCTGGCCGCAGCGCACGGTGAGGCCTCCGTCGACGGCTTGGACCTCGACCACGCCGCTGGGTAGGTTGCGCACGACGTCCCCGAAGATTCGGCCCGGCACCACGACCTTCCCGTCCGTCTCGCCGCGGACCTCGATGACCGCCTCGCCGGTGTGCTCGAGGTCAGTTGACGCCAGCCGCAAGCGCTGCCCGGTCAGCTCCAGAAGGGTCCCTCCGAGCACGGGCAGGGTGGGACGGGTGGAGACGGTCCGGCTCACCCAAGCAACCGCGTCCGCAAAGCTGTCGCGCTCTGTCGTGAACTTCACGATCGACCTCCCCCGGCTGTTCCCAGGCTCTTCGTTGTCATCCCATCGCCTGCCGATCCTCAGGCACCCTGCTGTGCCCGGAGCTTGATCCGGTTCGTGAGCTCCTGCACCTGGTTGTAGATGCTGCGCCGCTCCCGCATGAGGCCGCGGATCTTCTGGGAGGCATGCATGACCGTGGTGTGGTCACGGCCTCCGAAAGCCTGGCCGATCTTCGGGAGGGACAGATCCGTGAGCTCGCGAGTGAGGTACATCGCCATCTGCCTTGCTGTCACCAGCAGCCGCGAGCGGCTCGACCCGGTGAGGTCCTCGATCGTGACGCCGAAGTAGGTGGCCGTCTCGGCCATGATGATCGGCACCGAGACCTCGTGGCTACCCTCGTCGGGAAAGAGGTCCTTCAGCACGATCTCCGCGAGCGCCAGGTCGATCTGGCTCCGATTGAGCGACGCGAACGCGGTCACGCGGATCAGTGCGCCTTCCAGTTCGCGGATGTTGGATTGCACCTTTGACGCGATGAACGACAGCACGTCGTCGGGCACATTGAGGCCGTCGGCACCAGATTTCTTGCGAAGGATCGCAATTCGCGTCTCGAGGTCCGGAGGCTGGATGTCGGTGATCAGGCCCCACTCGAACCGGCTGCGCAGGCGGTCCTCGAGCGTCGCGATCTGCTTTGGCGGCCGGTCGGACGAGATCACGATCTGCTTGTCGGCGTTGTGCAGCGCGTTGAACGTATGGAAGAACTCCTCCTGCGTACGCTCCTTTCCCTCCAAGAACTGGATGTCATCGATGAGCAGAATGTCGTTATCGCGGTAGCGACGCTGAAACGCGCCTGCCCGATCGTCGCGGATGGCGTTGATGAAATCGTTGGTGAACTGTTCGCTGGTCACGTAGCGAATCCGCAACTGCGCGTAGAGATTGCCGGCGTAGTGGCCAATGGCATGCAGCAGGTGCGTCTTGCCCAGTCCGGCGCCCCCGTAGATGAACAGGGGGTTGTAGGACTTCGCCGGCGCTTCCGCGACCGCCACCGCGGCCGCATGCGCGAACCGGTTGGACGATCCGATGACGAACCGCTCGAAGGTGTACTTCGGTGTGAGCTGCGGCCGATCGCTGACATGCTGAGTCGACGCCGGCGGGCGATGCTCGTCTTCGCCGACGTCCTCGACCTCACGCACGGTGACCCGGATGTTCAAGGGGCGACCCGCCGTCCGCGCGAGCGCGGCCAGCACGGTGGGCGCATAGCGCTGCTCCACCCACTCCTTGACGAACTCGTCCGGCACGGCGAGCACCAACGTGTCTCCCACGACCGCGACAGGGCGCGTCTGCGCTAGCCACGCCTTGTGCGTCGATCCCGCGCCATCGAGCGACTCCAGGCAAGTGGTCCAGATCGCTGCCGCGTCCTCGTGCAGATCCTCGGCCACCGACCTCTCGCCCCTTTCTGGTGGTCAGGTTGTGCCCGGAGCGCAGGACTTCCGGCCCCGGCACCGCCCTACGCTCCCCATGTGTCCACAGGCTCATCCACAGGTGTGGAGAACTAACCCCCTTTAAGCATGCGGAAGCCCCACCACAGCTAATGCCGGGAGAAACGGCAGAACCTCGCTCGAGCGAGCAGAAGGCCGTACGGGGAAGCCGGGCTGAACGCGTGGGCCGCCGAAGTGAAGGCTGCCGGAGGATAGCATCGCCGCTCGCGCCTCCTCAAGGCTCTAGGGGCACCTTGTGGAAGACTCCCGATGCCTCCCTGGTGCGTCTCCGCAACGTTCGCCCGGGTCGGGCCGAGCGACATGGTGCCATGGTGCAACACGACCCCGACAAGCTCCCCAGGCCCTGGCCGGCAACGGGCTGCTCCCGGTCAGCAGGTCAGGCTCCTCGGTTCGATGCCAGGCACCGAGCTCCTGGCCGCAGCGGAGAGCGTTGGCGTCCAGTGCCCATAGCGGCGAGATCCAAACTGCGTAGTTGTCCCGCCTTCTCCTCATTGACCTTCCTCATACTGTGGATAAGTGGGTCAAGCTGTGGATAACCGGGAGGTCCTCGCCTCTGGGACTTACCTCTGAGCCTGGGGCAAGCAGCCCATGCTGCTTCCCTGTCCCCAGCCCATTGGTTTGAATGGATGTAAGAAGAGAGAAACTCGGAACAACCATAGGCCCTGTGGGCATGTGGACGAGCAACGATCTGTCCTGCTCACTCGGCGTATGGCCGTCAAGATCCGGCTGGGGACAGTCGCCCTGATCGTCCCCAGGTCGCGCCGGCCGATGGCGCCGGCGGAGGTTGTCCCCCGCTCGTCAACAGCTCGTCCCCATCGTTGTCCCCAAGGAGGAGACCGTCCCGGTGGCGGCTCCGGCAACATCCTGGTGGTTGGTCGACACGGTCCCCAGCCACACCCTGGAGCGGTCGGCCCGCGACTCCCCGTCGGCTCACCGCCCCTCGGTCGCGGTCCCCTGTGTACGCTGGGAGTGTCGCGACACCGTATTGTCGAGGCAGCCGCGTTGACGCCTGCTTTCGCAGGCCCGTACCATCGGTGCTTCGGTGCCATCTCTGCACCGGACCTTTGCCTGCCTTCCACCTTGACTGGCCTAAGGGAGTCGTTCCCGTGAAGCGCACATTCCAACCAAATAACCGCAAGCGTGCGAAGACGCACGGCTTCCGGCTTCGCATGCGGACCCGTGCTGGGCGCGCCATCCTCGCTCGCCGGCGTGCCAAGGGCCGCCAGCAGCTCTCTGCCTAGGAAACCCACATGACCACCGTCAACCGTTTGAGCTCCCCTGTGGCGTTCCGTTCGGTCTTCTCGACCGGTCGGTCATACGCCCAGGGGTCGGTTGTGATGTACGTCGCCAAGCGTGCGACCGGGGGCGGTCCTGCCCGCGCCGGGTTCGTCGTGAGCCGAAAGGTCGGCGGCGCTGTCGCTCGCAACCGAGCCAAGCGGCTGCTGCGGGAGGCGCTCCGTCTGGAGGGCAAGGAGATCCCGGAGGGTCTGGATCTGGTGGTGGTCGCTCGTCCATCCGTCGCCGGAGCGACCTATCGAGACGTGGCAGGGGACCTGCGGACTGTCCTGGCCGCCGCGGGCCTTCGGACCGGCGATGGGGGGTGACCAAGCGATTGCGCCGGGAGGGACAGAGCTGGGCTGCACGTGCGCTGATCGCCGTCATCGGCGCTTATCAGCGGTGGATCAGCCCGGCGCTGGGTCCCCGGTGCCGCTTCTACCCCTCTTGTTCGCAGTACGCCAAGACCGCGATCGAGGTCCATGGGGCGCTCCGCGGCGCAGGGCTGGCTGTGCGGCGCCTGGCGAAGTGTCAGCCATTCCACCCAGGTGGGATCGACCCGGTCCCTCCCGCCCGATCGGACCATCGAACGCCTTCCGCGGTACGGTGAAATGATGAACGTCAGCCCGCTCGAGAGAGGCTCTTCGTGAGTGTCATAACTATCTTTGACGCCTTCCGCGACGCGCTGTACGTCGTCCTGAAGAGTTTCCAGCACTGGACCGCCCCGGTGCTGGGCGGTCAGAGCTTCTGGTTCTCGATCGTGCTGCTGACGATCGCGGTGCGCATCGTCCTGATCCCCCTGACCGTGAAGCAGGTCCGGTCAACCAGGGTCATGCAGGAGCTCCAGCCGGAGCTCAAGAAGCTCCAGGCGAAGTACAAGAACGACAAGCAGAAGCTCCAAGAGGAGCTGATGAAGCTGTACCGCGAGCGCGGCTTCAACCCCATGGCGGGTTGCTGGCCCCTCGCCGCGCAGTTGCCGTTCTTCTGGGCGCTGTATCGCGTGATCTACAGCCGGGAGATCGATGGGCAGCCGAACATCCTCCTGGGAAGGACCTTCTTCGGTGTGCCCCTGGATGACCGCTGGAGTGCTCTGCAGGGTTGGGGTGACAAGCTCACGTCGGTCGCCGGGCTGACGATCCTCGGGCTGATCATTGCGATGGCCATTACGACTTATGTCTCGCAGCGGCAGCTCATGGCCAAGCAGACCGCGGAGGTCAATCCACAGCAGCAGATGCTGCTGCGGATCATGCCGTTGATGTTCGTGGTGTTCGCGGTCAACGTGCCACTCGCCGTGGTCCTCTACTGGGTCACCACCAACCTCTGGAGCATGGGCCAGCAGTGGGTGCTGTTGCGCAACGCACCCGCGCCTGCGGGCGCGGCGGCTTCGACGACGCCCGCGACCGCCTCGGCCGCTGTCCCCGACGATGGCGGCCAGGGTCGCAAGGGTCTTGCCGGACTCGGTCTGTTCCGCGGTCAGGCGCAGGGCTCCACGCCCTCCAAGCAGCAGGCTCAGGGCAACGCCAAGAATGGCAGCGACGGCGCGACCTCCAGGTCGGGGTCGGGAGGCAAGAGCACGCAATCGCGTGGCGGCCAGAAGACTGGCGGTAACAAGGGGGGCCAGGCGAGATCCTCACAGGCCGGGCGGTCCGGCACTGGAAACGGGCGAAAACCCGGCTCCGGTGGGCGCCCCTCCGGAAAGGGCAAGGCGGGTGGCCAGCAGCGCCGAAGCAAGCGCTAGGACGGTCGCGGCCGCCGTCGAGGCGGCCGCCGCGACGTTGGGACTGCGGCCGGATCAGGTCGAGGTCGAGGTGCTCAAGCAGCCGGTCCCTTCCACGTTCGGCAAGATTGGCGAAGCGGCCGTCGTGCGTGTCACGCAGAGCACCGCGGCCGCTGAGCCGATCGAGAGCACCGTCGCCGTCGGGGCACAACCGGTCGCTGCGGTGGTAGGCGGCGAGGCCGAACAGAGCACCCCGACCGCGGTCGACCGGCCTGCCTCCAGGGGGTCCGCCAGTCGCCGCCATCCGGAGGTGACCGACCCCGACGCCGTCGCGGCCGATACGGAGCTCGCTGGCGACTTCGTCGAAGGGCTGCTCGACGCGTTGGACGTCGACGGCGACATCACCACCTGGGTGGACGTCGCGGGTGGCCACGTCGACATCGAGGGACCGAAGCTCGAGTTCCTGGTTGGGATGGAAGGAGAGATCCTCAGCGCCCTCCAGGAGCTGACCCGCCTGGCGGTCCTCCGCCAGACCCAGCGGTGGGTGCGAATCACCGTCGACGTCAATGGATTCAAGGTCCGACGTCGCGAGGAGATCGCCGCGATCGCGAAAGGGACTGCCGAGCGCGTCGCCGCGAGCCGACAGGACGAGGAGCTCGAGCCGATGACCGCGTTCGAGCGGAAGATCGTCCACGACGTCATCGCCGAGATCCCCGGCGCACAGAGCGACAGCATCGGCGAGGAGCCCAACCGCCGAGTTATGGTCCGCCCCGCGTAGGCGTCAGTCGAAGCAACGACGCATAGGTCCGTGCAGCTGCGTGGGTACTCTGCGGCCGCCTCGAGGCCCTCCGAGAAGAGGCGCGTGTCGTCGTCGGTTCGGGGTCGTAGGGTGTTCGTCGTGGGGCAAGTGCCGACGAGGACTTGGGGCGCGCGGTGTGTTCCGGAGGCCGATGCAAAGACTCCGCCGACGCGCGGGACGGGGCGCTTCAAGCCGACGGATGTCACGGTGTTGAGGTGCTTGCCCAACGAGACACGGTTGTGCGCCACATGGCTGGCCAATCGTCTGCCGGGCGGCGCTGCTTTCACAGATGGTGCCCGGGTGACACGAGTCCTGCGAAGCTAAATGATCTGGCCCGACCTATCCGACCCGGTGCTCCGACCCCTTGACCGGTCGCGATGGCCCACGCTGCCCCGGGTAGGTCGGTCACACGGGGAAGTCGTCCGTCGGTGGTCCTGGCCCTGCCCGAGGCGCGAGAGAGGGGCCGGATCTTACTGAGCCAGCGGGACCTCGACGGCGACATCGGGATTCGAGTAGTAGGACGCGACATCCCCAGACCCATACTTGGCTCGGAACCTGTCGACCACGTCGTTGACCCTGTTGGCGTCAGTTATGGGCGTCACCCTGGTCGAGTACTCGGCTTCGTCGACCGCGAGGCTGATCGTGGGGCTCTTCACCAGGTTCTTGTACCAATCAGCGTCGGCTCCTCGGACCGGGAGCAGGTAGAGCGTGCCGTCATCCTGGACAAACCAGATCGGGACGGTGATCTGCCGGCCAGACCTGCGGCCAGTGACGGTGATCTCGATCTCGCGGGCTCCTTCCAGCGCCTTCTCGAACTCTCCAACTGCCATCAGCGTCTCCTCGGAAACTGGTCCGCACTGTGTGGGTGTTCCCCGGTGGGCGGCCTGGTAGACCAAGTCCCACGTCGTCGCGATCTCAAACCGCCTCCCGTCTCTCGGAGTGCCCCCTCCCCGGGCCCCGACCGAGCAGGAGCCTCGGACGCGGCTGGGAGTAGTCGTGGCGGCCGATGCCAGGAGGTTGCGCGGTGGTCCCCCGGTCCCGCGTTTGGATGCCTGGCAAGCGACGGCAACCGGAGCCGGCCGGATGCGCCGACAGAAGAACATCGATGTTTCACGTGAAACATTGAGGATTCGTAGGGTGAGCCACCTGGCGGACCTCCGTCCCCACCAGCAAGCGTCGCCCCCGGCCCTCGATCCCGGAACCAGGCCTGCTGCCGGCTTCCGTCGGACGCTCGCTCCTGCGAGGATCCACCGCTCGGCATAATGCTACGGGTCACGCTTCCAGGAGGCCGGACTCGCTTCCGCATCGTCGCCTTGGATTGCTGTCCCCCACCATCCCGGCATGGCGCACGGCTGACTTCGCCTGGCGAGGGGAGATCAGATATCCCAGCGCGGCGACGCGCGGCGACCTGTGTCGACGTTGACACCTGTCGCCTGGCCCGGTTATCAACCTTGCCTGTCCGTGGGTTGAGATCGCGCGGACCGTGGAGTTCCAAGAGAAGCAGCGGCGGCAGAGACGAGAGCGCGAGATACACACCGCGGCGTGAACGGTGGCCCGGCTCGCTTGGCACGACCCGCAGTGTGGACTGCTCAGCGGGTGGAGACCCGAAGGCAAGGTCGGTGCGCATTGGTCTTTGGATACCACCTCGGTGTGTCGCCTTCACTGGTCGCCGGCGAAGGTCGCGTCGCGGCTGAGATCGTGCCGGCAACGTGAGTCGCGGTGGCAACCTTGGGCCACCGGTCCGGACGCCGGCCCAGCGCGAAGCGCGAGGCAACCGCCATCGACTGGCACCAACGCGAGGTCTCCGTGTCCCGAGAGCAGATGACTGCCGAACTCGCCACCACCCAGGCCGAACTCGAAGCACGCACAGAGGCGAGACCCCAGGAGGCTCCAGCCGAGCCGCGGCCACCGGTGAAGATCGTGTGGCGGCTCGAGCCTCGATGCACAGTCATGGGGGTTGGGGGCAACTCTGACCAGGGCGGAGGGCAGGGCGGAGGCCGGCGCAGCCAGAGCTGAGAACCACGAAGTGCGCCCGGCCGGCAGAGGCCACCGGCAGAGGCCCGTCGGCACGAGCCCGGCAGCAGACGCCCACTGGCTGAGGCGTGACGACAGGGGCGTGACGGCAGAGGTGCGGCAGGAGCCGGCGGCCGCAGCCCTGAGCGTCTTGGGCATCGATCATGGCCATCACGCCGGTGGTCGATTTGGTGGCGACGTCAGTCGCACTCGGTGGTGCCTTGGAGGCCCCAGGGGCCCAGAACTGGATCCGGCGCTACCTATCTATAGGATCGGCACCGAAGGGTTCCGTGTGGAACCAGTCGGGATGGCGTAATCCCAAGGAAGGTCGAGAGAGTTCCGTCCGATGCTTGACGATCGAACCGAAGCCGTGCTGCGACGGCTGGAGCGCGAGTATCTCGAAGCCGTGGAGCGAGGGTTCCTGGGTCCGCGGGAAGGAGCTCGCCTGCGTGAGCGCCATATCGACGACGCGCTCGGTCTCGCGACTCTCCGACCACCGATGCCCGGCGAGCAATGGGTTGACCTCGGGTCGGGGGCCGGTCTCCCCGGATTGCCTCTGGCAGTGGCCTTTCCCGCGAGTCGGTTCACGCTCGTCGACGCTCATCGACGCCGCGTGGACTGGGTCGCATCGACCACAGCCGCGCTCCATCTGGCGAACGTGAGCGTTGTCCACGCACGACTCGAGGACTACGGCCGGAGCGCCGCCAGGGAGCACTTCGACGTCGCGACCGCTCGCGCCTTGGGCCCACTCCCAGTGGTCGCCGAATTAGGAGTGCCAGTCTTGAGGACCGGCGGCACATTGCTCGTTCCGCGAGGCGCTCCCAGTGGCGAAGAGTTGGGGCAACTCAAGCGTGCCTGCGAAATATTGGGTGCCGAAGTGCGCGAAGTTATCCCCAATCCGAGCTCGCCGATTGACCAGGTTGGCTCCGTCGTTATCATGGCGAAGATCGCCGAGACCTCCCCCCGCTTCCCCCGGCGATCTGGCGTACCGGCAAGGAGTCCGCTCGGCGGGGGGTGACCTGGCCTCCAAGGGCTCCACGAAAGTGCGCCGTGTTCCGGTGGAGCGTCAGCGAGCGACTACCGCTGGGATGGTGGTGTGAGTTGCTGATTGAGTCGGCGGGTCCGGTCGGATAGGTGGTTCGGCTTGTCGTCCCGACAGTGACGGCACAGGCCATGCCACGGTGCGGCGGTCCAAGGAGTCGCTGAAGGGAGGCGAGACGCATCGCTCGGCAAGGCCACGATGGGCCCACGGCCCCATCCCAATCGAAACCAGGCTTGATGACGCGGCTGCTGCGGGCATTTGGGATCGGCAAGCGAGCAGCACAGATCGAGCCGGAGCGGTACGCCGGCCAAGCCCCTCGGACGCCCGCGCCCGAGGAGTCGGCCTCAGCAGGAGATCAGTCACCGAGCGGCTCACCTCAAGCGGTGGCGCCCTCCGTGCCGGTGGGCCGAAAGCCGGGAGGCGACGCCCGTGCACAGGTGCCTGCATCTCCAGACGGAGATCTCGCAGACGCTGACGTCACTCCCCGCTCGATCGAGCTGGGGACCACTGAGATCGCTGGGCGTTTGCCAGCCCCCTCACCGGCTCAGGATGTCCCAGAGGCATCGGATCTGCCGGATCCTACGAGCAACACGATCCTTGCTGGAACGCATGGAGGCTCCGCCGAGGCTCGCACGGGCCAGCAAGTCGACCAAGCCGCTTCGCCAGAGCAAGCATTCCAGGCTCCAGCTGCAGAGCAAGGCGTCCAGGGCGATGGAAGCTCCGACCATTCGCGGTCTGGCGTAGGTCATCGCGGAGCGGCGATCCGACCAACACACGTGGACTGGTTCTCCCCATCGACCGTGACTGAGGAGACGCCAGCGATCGTCGGAGACGGCAGCGCTGGAGCTGAGGAACAGCCACTCGACCCGCCTTCCTCCTCCACGCAACCCAGGCCGCGACCGGAGACGCTGTGGCTCACGTCGACGGACGCGGCGGTTGAGGACCCGGCTAACGAGCGAAAGTCCGGCGGGCCGATAGCTGGCTCCCCGGGGACCGACCTGGAAGCCCGGGCCGAAGATCACGCTGAGTCTCGGCTCGCCGAAGCTCGGCGGAGTGAGCCTTCAGGACCCCAACTCCAAGAACAACCCCAGCAAGAGGGCAGCGAAGGAGCCGGTCGATCGACAGCCGCCAGCATGGGTGACGGTGCCCCCTCGGCGTCCTCCAGGTTTTCACCGGTGAGCGGCTCGGCGGACAGCGCGATCAGCCACGAGTCGACGAGGACTCCCGCGTTTGAGCAGGGCCAGAATGGGCGCCAGCTCGACCGGGGCAACCCAGGGTCTGACAAGGGATCGGAAGACTCTCGTGGAGCTGCCGAACCCGGCCACGGGACTGGGAAGCGGCTCGGCGAGAGGCCCACAATCGGCGACGAGCCGGCACCCCGCTCCGAAGCGCCTCCCGGCCTCGGTCAGCCGCCTGAATGGCTCGCGTCGGAGCCGGAGGGTGCTCACACCGCCGAACCGCTTGATGGCCAGGCACAGCACCTCCCCGAGCGACCCCAGAGCGAAGCGTCGCAGCGGCCCGCTTCTGCGGAGCCGGCGCAGCCGGCAACCGACGGCGTTGGGGGGCCGCCGGCGTCCAAGACAATCGCCTCTGATGCGTTGGGGCGCGACCCGGGACGGCCGACACCGGACTTCGAAGATCGCGACCGAATCACCGCTGGAGACATTCAGCCGCCCAGTGATCCTGCTCATGGATCCGAGGGCGGTGTGGAGATGCTTGCCGAATCCGTCGCGATGCCCGCCCAGCGCGTGGATGAGTCTGATGAGCGCGTGGCCGCAGCCGAAGAGGATATCGCGGTTCCCGGGCAGAGTCTGCACGATCCCAGAGCGAGCACTGTGGCGCGGGGGGCGGCAGGCCCGGTGCCTCTCGGGGCAGGTCTGGCACGCGAGGCGGTTGGTCCGGTGCCTAACGAGGCGGTTCTGGCGACAGGGCCTGGTCGGGGATCTGAGGTGGCTAAGCCGACCCACGAAGGGGCAGAGTCGGGACTTGGCGAGGCAGGCCAGGCACCCGGGGCGGCTGGCCTGGCGCCGAAGGAGGAAGGTCTGGCGACTGGGGCTGCGCCGGCACCTGCGACTGCTGGGCTGGCGGCTGGGGAGTTTGGCTTGGCGACTGCAGCGGCCGGTTTGGCCCCCGCGGAGGTTGGTCCTGGGACCGGGCCTGGTTCCGGAACCACGGCCGCTGGCTTGCCGTCTGCGGCTGCTGGGTTCGTGTCCGGGACGGCTGCGTCGGGGCCGGAGGCGGCTGGCCCGGGGCCAGCGGAGGGTGCGCCGGGGCCGGCGGAGGGTGCGCCGAGGTCGACTGCGCCAGGACCTCGGATGGGACCTGGGGCGGTTGGGCCGTCCGACGAAGCGGCGAAGTTGGGGCCTGGCGAGGATGGACCGACGTTTGCGGAGCAGAGTCGGGAGCGTCAATCGGTTGGGCTGGAGGCTCGGGAACCCGATGGGAACCGGCGGAGCTCCGGTGAGGGCGAGGACGAGCGAGTTCCTGATGAGGTGACGGACCTTCCGCCGGGGTTGGAGCCGGGGTTGCAGGAGATTGTCCGGAGGCTCGTGCCGCCGTCGGGTCCTGGCCGTGCGCACGCCCCCACGGTCGGTGGCCAGCCGGCGAATGAAGCCCCGGCGCATGGAGATGGCGGCGCGTCTGCTGGTGGGGGAGACGCCGAGGGTGAGAAGGCGGCGGTGGAGAGGCAGGATGGTCGCCGGTCTGAGGCAGCTCAGCCATCAAGTGCGACTAGCGCCAACCACCCGCAAAAGGAGAACATGTCGCCCGCGCGGAGTGCATCGAAGCGGGGGCGAGGACGGATGCGTCCGAAGTCGTCGCCCGGCGGGAAGCACCAGCCCAATGTTTCACGTGAAACATTGAGTTTGGGAGAGGTGGCCGACAACGTGGGCGAGGACAAGGTCATGGAGGACGAGGCCGCGATAGCCGTTCGCGAGGCAGCCTTACGGGCAGCGGCTGAGGTGCCGGGAGCCAACGATCGGGGGCAACGCGACGCTCCGCCTGACCCTGAAGACGATGTTTCACGTGAAACATCGCGAAGCCAGTCAGACACTGCTGGCGGACCCTCTGCTGAAGCTCCGACCGTCGACAAAGGCGTAGCCCCTCCAGAGAAGGTCGCGCCGACGATCGACATCGAGCGAGCGGCCCGTGATGCTCGGGTGACCTTCCAGATCGCTCATGGTGCTTACAACCGCTTCGCGATCGCGGTCGCCAATCAGAAGGGTGGCGTTGGCAAGTCCACGACAGCGGTCAACCTTGGTGCATACCTGGCGCTGGCTGGAGCACGGGTGCTGGTTGTGGATCTCGATCCGCAGGGGAACGCATCGACCGGCCTCGGACTGGATCATCGACAAATCGAGCCATCGGTCTATGACGTTCTGATGGGAGATTCGGACGCGGCGTCCGCGATCCGGCAGACGCCAGTCAGGAACCTCGACGTTCTCCCGAGCACCATTGACTTGGCAGGTGCGGAGGTCGAGTTGGTCAACGCGTTCTCGCGTGAGACCCGCCTCCGCCAAGCGCTCGGTGCGGTTCGGTACAGCTATGACTTGGTGTTCATCGACTGTCCCCCATCGCTCGGTCTTCTCACGGTCAATGCACTCGCGGCTGCTGATGAACTGCTGATCCCGATTCAGTGCGAGTACTACGCTCTGGAGGGGCTTGGTCAGTTGCTGCGCAATGTGGATCTCGTTCGGGTCAATCTGAACCAGGGGCTCCACATCGGTGGCATTGTGTTGACGATGTATGACGGCCGGACACGGCTGGCCGAGCAGGTTGTCCAAGAGGTACGGAAGCACTTCACGGATCTCGTTTATCAGACCGTCGTTCCCCGGAGCGTCCGACTCTCTGAGGCTCCGGGGTATGGGGTTCCAATCGCCCTCTACGATCCCCTCTCCCGCGGCGGCATTGCGTATCGAGACCTTGCGTTGGAACTCGCAGACCGAACCGGCCTACTCGCGCCTACTCGAGAAGGAGCCAACTAATGCGACGCCGAGGTGGCCTTGGTCGAGGACTGGAGGCCCTGATTCCCAGCAACCCGCAATCCGACGGCGAGCAGGCGCAGAACCGGGGGGCGGGCGAAGAGGCAGATGGTGGCAGTCGATCTCCGTTGCTGACCCGAGCCTCCTTTGCGGGGGCAACGCTGATTGACGCTCCGCTGGACCGTGTCGATCCGAACCCTCGCCAACCACGAGATGCGTTCGATGAGGACGCGCTACAAGAGTTGGCGGCGAGCATCGAGGCGGTGGGGGTCCTTCAGCCGATCGTCGTCCGGCCGCTGGATGACCGCTTCCAGATCATCATGGGCGAGCGCCGTGTCCGCGCCGCCAAGCTGGTCAATCTGACGACGATCCCGGCGGTCGTCCGCCTCACCGAAGAAGACTCGCTCCTTCGGGACGCGCTGATCGAGAACATTCACCGCGAGGACCTGAACCCGCTAGAGGAAGCTGCCGCTTACGAGCAACTTCTCGCCGATTTCGACGTCACGCACGAGGAACTTGCATCGAGGATCGGACGCAGTCGCTCGGGGATCACCAACGCCCTGCGTCTCCTCAAGGCAGCGCCGAGCGTGCAACGACGCATCGCCGCCGGAACGCTCTCAGCGGGCCATGCCCGTGCGGTCATGAAGCTGATCGATCACGAGCAGCAGGAACGCTTGGCGGACCGGATCGTGGCTGAGGGCCTGACGGTCCGGCAGGCTGAGGAGCTCGCGAGCCGGCTCACCGGGGAGACTGTCGCACCCGCGGACGAGACCGAGCGACGATCTCGCCCGCGAGCCGTGCCTCAGGCACCGGGAATCGCTGAGCTGGCTGACCGGCTTTCCGACCGGCTGGATACGCGTGTGAAGGTCCAGATCGGCAAGCGCAAGGGCAAGGTCCTGATCGAGTTCGCCACGCTCGATGACTTGCAGCGCATCTGCGATGTGATCGGGTTGATGGAGGCGGATTCCACCGACGAAGTGGATGATCCGCATACTCAACCCGGTGATGACCGACCGCTCATGACCCGGTCGGTGGGAGCCACCATCGCTGCGGTGCCAGAGGGCGCCACTCCTGGCGCTTTGTCGCCGGCCCTCGGTCTCTCGGTGCCCCCGAGTTGACGCTGCGGCCGGCCTCGCTGGGGTCAGCGGGGTCGGCGGGCGATCGCTCGGTTGGTGAGGTGCACTGTGAGGTCGGCAAAGGAGATGCCGGCCGCGTCGGCGGCGATCGGCACCAGGCTGGTGCTGGTGAGCCCAGGGCCGGTGTTGACCTCCAGGATCCAGCAAGTACCGTCGCCGTCGAGGATGGCGTCGACGCGGGACAGGTCTCGGCAGCCGAGCGCGAGGTGGGCGGAGGTGGCGACCTCGAAGCAGTGCTCGGCAAGCGAGGGGGCGAGTTCCGCGGGAGCGCGGAAGTCGACAGCGCCATGGGTGTACCGGGCGGCGAAGTCGTACCAGCCTTCCTTCGGACGGATCTCGACCGCCGGAAGACGGGCCAGGCCGTCGACGACGGCCAAGGCCAACTCCGTCCCGGTCACGTGACGCTCGAGGAGCACGGTGTCGTCGTACCCGAACGCCGTCATCAGCGCCGCGGCGAGCTGATCGGGCCGCTCGACGAGGCGGATACCGAGGGCGGAGCCGCCGCGGTTCGGTTTGACGACCAACGGCAGACCAAGCTCGTCCATGGCGCGGTCCAGGAGCGCACCCATGCCCAGCTCCCTAAGCGCTCCCTCGGCGACCGGGATCGCAGGCGGCACGGCCAGTCCCGCATGACCGAGGACGGACTTGGCGGCGAGCTTGTCGAAGGCGAGCCTGCTGGCATCGAAGGTGGAGCCGGTGTACGGCAGCCCGAGCAGTTCGAGCAGCGCGGCGACGGTGCCGTCCTCGCCGAAGCGACCGTGGAGGGCCAGGAACACCGCATCGGCGCCGCCGGTCCGCAGTGACTCGACGAGTTGGTCGTCGGCATCCAGCTCGGTGACGCCATACCCGCGATCTCGCAGAGCGTCAGCGACCCTGCGGCCGGAACGCAACGAGATCTCACGCTCGAATGACAGACCGCCGGCAACGACGGCCACCGTGGTCTCCAAGGCCGTCACACTCCTCCCCAACCGGCGGGCGGGGTCTTGTCGATGTCCTCGTCGGGCGTGGGGACGCCGCCGAGCGCACGCACGAGGTCGAGTTCCTCGGCGATCACGCCGGAGAGCCGGCGGACCCCTTCCCGAATCCGCTCAGGGCTCGGGAAGCAGTACGAGAGGCGGAGGAATGAAGCGCCCTGCCCATCCGCGTAGAACGCACCGCCTGGAACGTACGCGACGCGCGCGGCGATTGCCTTTGCCAGCATCGCTCGCGTGTCGAGCTGCGGTCCGAGGTCGGCCCAGATGTAGAAACCGCCCTGCGGTCGCGTCCAGCGAACGCCCGCCGGGAACTCCTCGTCGAGTGCCTCGAGCATGGCGTCGCGGCGCTCGCGGTAGATCACCCGGAGCTCCTTCAGGGTCTCACGCCAGGGGTACTCGGCGAAGTAGCGATAGGCCATCGCCTGCGCGAAGTTGGACGACGACAGGTCGGCTGCCTCCTTCACGATCACCATCCGCTCGCGAAGGGAGGGCGGGACCAGAGCCCAGCCGATTCGCAGCCCAGGGCAAAATATCTTCGAAAGCGAGCCGAGGTAGACGACGTTGTCGGCGTCCTGGGCCCGCAGCGCCTGAGGCGGGTCGCTCTCGAAGCCGAGCCGGCCGTACGGGTTGTCCTCGACGACGAGCACGTTGTGCTGCCGCGCGAGCTTGAGCACGCGGTCGCGCCGCTCGGCGCTCATCGTCACGCCGGCCGGGTTGTGGAAGTTGGGGACGGTGTACAGGAGCTTGACGCGTTTGCCTTCGCGGTCGAGCCGGCTCAGCACCTGGGCGAGCCCGTCGGGGTCGAGCCCGTCGTCATCGAGCGGAGCATGCCGCACCTCGACCTGGTACTGCGAGAACGCCGAGAGGGCGCCGACGTAGGAGGGGCCCTCGGCGACGATCACGTCCCCGGGGTCGCAGAACATTCTGGCAAGCAGGTCAAGGGCCTGCTGTGATCCGATCGTGACGACCACGTCCTCGCCGGAGGCATGGATCCCCTCCAGGCGCATCAACTCGACGAGAATCTCTCGGAGCCGCGGGTCGCCCTGTCCACCGCCATACTGCAGGGCGGTCGGGCCCTCCTTGTCGAGGACCTCAGCGGCCACCTCGCCAATCACGTCGAAGGGCAGCGCGGCGGTGAAGGGCATGCCGCCCGCGAGGCTTACCACCTCTGGGCGGGATGCGACCGCGAAGAGGGCGCGGATCTCGGACGCGGTCATGGCCCGAGTGCCGTGGGCGTAGCGATCCAGGAAAGGGTCATCAGCGCGCATGGGCGGTAGCATACGTCAGACGCTTCCATCGCCTCGACCAGTCCGGCAGATCTGTCTTGCTACCCTGACGGTACAGGTCGGCGGTTGGGTCGCCGTGGGAGCTCGCTCGATGGGAGCCGCTCTTGCCCAGGTTGTTGAGAGGCGTTGCAAGAGGATTCCTCCTCGGAGCGGTCGCCGGGTTGCTCTGCGGACTCTGGGGGATACCACGTCGTGCGCGTCTGGTCACGGGAGCCGGATAGGTGGGCCGAAAGGTCGTTGCCCTCAACGTCGAGACGCTCGACCTATTGCCCGCACCCTGTCGGCAATGCGTGTTCTGGGAACTTGGTCCGAAGGCCCGTCCCCTCGGTTCCGAGGAGGCCGGTCTCCAGAAGGAAGCGTGGCTTTCCTCGATCGTTCTCGAGTGGGGTGCCGCAGGGCATGTCCTGCTCGTCGACGGCGCGCCAGCCGCGTACTCGCTGTACGCGCCGGCCCGCTTCCTGGAGCAGGCGAGCTCGCAGGCGGCCAGGCCGGTGAGCAGGGACGCCGTCCTGCTCGCGACCCTGGCCGTCTGGCCGCCGTTCGAGGGTCAGGGGATCGGGCGCGTCCTGCTCCAGGCGATGGCCCGCGATCTCATCAAGCGAAGGGTGCGCGCGGTCGAGGCCTTCGCCGACCGGGTTTGGACGGGTCGGTACTGCCACATCCCGATCGATTTCCTGGAGGCGTGTGGCTTCCAGGTGGTGCGGGAGCACCCGCGCTATCCCCTGCTACGCATGGATCTCCGAACCGTCCTGCGATGGAAGGATGCGCGTGAGGCCGCGCTGGAAGCGCTCCGCGTGCCGGTGCCGGCGCAGCCCGCCCTCCGTCCGGTGCCGTCCAGCCCTCCGCCGGCGCGAGGTCCAGATACAACGAGCCCGGCCTCGTTGTGAGGCCGGGCTCGGGACTGGTATGGCGATCGAGGGTGTTGGCCGCGTGAAGGTGCCCGCCAGATTCGTCAGGCGACGAATTCTGACAACTGCGCGAGGAGGTCGCGCTTGGAGCTGAAGCCGACCACGCGCTGCTTCTCGACCCCGCCGACGAACAGCACCAGGGTCGGGATGCTCAGAACCCCGTACCGCCGTGCCACGTCGGGGTTCTCGTCGACGTTCAGCTTCGCGATCGTCAGCTTGCCCTCGTGCTCCTTGCCGATCTCCTCGAGGACCGGGGCGATCATCTTGCACGGGCCGCACCATTCGGCCCAGAAGTCGACGAGAACGGGCCCCTGCGACCGGAGAACCTCGGTCTCGAACGTGGCGTCGCTGACGGGTTTGCTCATATGTTCGGTGCCGGCGAGGGTTGCGCCCTCGGCACCTCCACCTCCTCGAAGTCGTGCGTTTGACGGTATCGACCGTCACGTGCGTAAACGGTTGCGCGAGTGACCGGTATTCCAGATCCTCTCATCGAAGGCGGACCTGACGCTCCGGATGCGTTGACAGGCCGCCCTATACTGCCCCGGTTGCTTGCCTCGAAACCCATCGGAGCGACTTGTGCGTCCCCTTCCTCGCTACGTTCTCGCCGTCATGGCGGCCTTCGTGGCCTTCGAGCTGTGGATCCCCTTGCTCGCGATCGTGATCCGAGCGCTGGTGGGTCCGACCATACCGACCGCGGTGCAAGCGGTGGTCCCACTGTTCGGCCTGGCCGTGCCGGCTGTGGTGGGTCTCGCGTTGTCCGATTACCTGGCGGACCGGCAAGGACTGGTCCGACCGTACCAGCCGAAGCGGCGCCCGGCGGACCTCGACCAGGAGGACGAGCTGGACGAGGGGGAAGAGGCCGACGAGGCCCTGGACGAGCAGGATGAAGAGGCCGCGGACCGAGAGTTCGAGGACCAGGAGGAGGGGCTGGAGGAGCGGGACGAGGAGAACCCAGCCGAGGGACGCGGCGGCGAACGAACGGCGCGCCGCTCCCACCGCCGCTCCTAGCACCGGGCCGGCCCGCAGCCCCGGGAAGGCGATCCGAGGCCTCGGCAGGCGACCCCGCGGGGTTAGTCCCAGTTGTCGGTGGTGGCCCCGGAGTCGTAGCCGTGGGCTTCGAGCCAGCGTTCGGCGTCGATGGCGGCGGCGCAACCGGTCCCGGCGGCGGTGACGGCCTGCCGGTAGACGTGATCGACGACGTCGCCGGCGGCGAACACGCCGTCGACGCTGGTGGCGGTCCCTGGGGGGTTGACCTTGATGTACCCGTCCTCGTCCAGCTCGACCTGGTCGGCGAACAACTCGGTGTTCGGCAGGTGGCCGATGGCGACGAAGACCCCGGCCACGCCCAGATCCGATTCGCTGTTGTCCTCGAGGTTGCGCAGCCGCACCCCGCTCACCGACTGGTCGCCGTGGACCTGCTCGACCACGGAGTTCCAGGCGAAGTCGATCTTGGGGTTGGCGAAGGCCCGGTCCTGCATGACCTTGGAGGCGCGCAGCCGGTCGCGCCGGTGGACGATGGTCACCTTGGTGGCGAACCGGGTGAGGAAGATCGCCTCCTCGAGCGCGGAATCGCCGCCACCGACGACGGCCAGGTCCTTGCTGCGGAAGAAGAAGCCGTCACAGGTGGCACAGGTCGAGACGCCTCGTCCGAGCAGCTTGCGCTCGGAGTCGAGCCCGAGCATCTTCGCCTTCGCGCCGGTGGAGATGATCAGGGCCTTGCCCGAGTACTCTTCATCGTCGACCCAGGCACGGAAGGGCGAGCCGGAGAGATCCACCTTGGTCGCGTCCGCGGTGATGAACTCTGCACCGAAGCGCTCGGCCTGCTCACGCATCTTGGCCATCAGCTCGGGACCCAGGATGCCGGTCGGGAATCCCGGGTAGTTCTCGACCTCGGTCGTCAGCATGAGCTGACCGCCTGCCTCGGCGCCTTCGATGACGATTGGGTGCAGGTTGGCCCGTGCCGCGTAGAGCGCGGAGGTCAAGCCAGCCGGACCCGAACCGACGATCAGGACAGCAGCGGTGGTTCGAGACGTGGCCATCAGCCCTGTGAGCCTCCTTGACGAAATTTGGGGCGCCCGGTGTGCCGGGGGCGCTC
>WNFV01001812.1_pt1 | contig 38830 bp, 25 predicted proteins | sample 5400101 | NCBI WGS metagenome assembly WNFV01 (sample SAMN13153361, study PRJNA577476) | soil metagenome | isolation source: 115 cm soil or saprolite under grassland replicate 1 | place: USA:California | collected 2016-06-15 | reverse complement strand
GGAACGGCGACCGGCTCCTCACCGGTTGGACCTTTCCGCCGATGCCACCGCCCGAGCGTGGGCCGATGTCGTTCCTGGACGGCCCCGCGCTCGTCCGCCAGTCGATCCGGCTGATCCTCGAGACGGAGCCGGGCGAGCGGGTCATGCGGCCGACGTTCGGCTGCGGCCTTCGCCGGTACCTGATGGAGCCGAACACCCCCTCGACCCGCGCCGGCGTCGGCCGCGACGTCGAGGCCGCCCTCCGGGCGTGGGAGCCGCGCATCGACCTCCGTCAGGTCGACGTGGCGACGACCCAGGACCCGTCCGAGATCGTCGTGACCATCTCGTACGAGCACGTGCGCGACCGGACCCCGGCGGTGCTGCAGGTTCCGGTCGTCCTCGGTGGCGCCGTCACGGGAGCGGGGAGCTGACCGTGGCGGTCCCGGTCCCCCGGCTCGACGACCGATCGTTCGACGACATCGTCGCCGAGCTCCGCAACCGGATCCCGGTCTACACGCCCGAGTGGACCGACCTCGGGGCGAGCGACCCCGGCATCACCCTGCTCGAGCTGTTCGCGTTCCTCGGCGAGAACCTCCTGTACCGCTTCAACCAGATCCCGGACGCCACCAAGATGTGGCTGGTCCGGCTGCTCCAGGTACCGCCCCGGCCCGCGAGGAGCGCGTCCGGCCTGGTGGCGTTCACGACCAGGGCCCCGACGTCGGCCTCGGCCGCGACGGTGGAACAGGGAGCCTCCGTCCGGGCGGGGAAGGTGCCGTTCCGCGTGCAGTGGGACGTGGCCGTGATGCCGCTCGACGTTCGGGTGGCCGTGAAGACCGCGACCGACCCGCCGACGGACCCAGAGCTCGTGCAGAGCGTCGAACGGGCGCTGGACGCCCGCGACGGGCTCGCGGAGGGGGAGGAGCCCCAGTTCTACGAGACCGACGTGCTCGCGCCCGACCCCACGGCGCCGGACTTCCAGCCGCTCGACGTGTCGCTCGCCGTCGATCGTTCGCTGTGGGTCGCCGTGTTCTCGACCGGCGCGGATCCCACGGAGCTGCTGAAGCCCGGCGGCCCGCTCGACACGAACGCCCTCACGATCGGCGTCGGCGTCGACGCAGAGTTCCCGGGCATCGACGACGTCGACCCGTGCGACGGGCTCGACGCGCCCCCCGAGCGGGCCCGCGTCGCGACCGCGTCGCTCGAGCGCCAGCTGATGGAGTGCGGGCTCGCCCCCCAGCTCGGGAAGGACGGCACCACGTCGGAGAACGACCGGGCCGAGCCCCCGCTGGTCTTCTGGAAGGTGTCCACGGTGGTGCCGGGCGACGACGGCGAGCCCGAGTACCGGGACGTCGCCGTCGTGGGCGACACCACCGACGGGATGACGCGCGACGGCGTCATCTCGCTCCGCCTCCCCGACCGGCTGGAGGGGGTCGGCGTGTTCGAGTTCTCCGAACCGGACCGCGCGGGCACCGGGTCGTTGCCGCCGCCGATCGAGGACGACCGCCCGGTGCTGTTCTGGCTCCGGGCGTTCCCCCGCGAGGGCGTGCCCGACGTCGGGCGACTGCGGTGGGTGGGCGTGAACGCCGCCTCCGTCGACCAGGTAGCGCAGGCGGTGCCGGAGTTCCTCGGAGTCGGGACCGGAATGCCGAACCAGGAGCTCCAGCTCGCGCAGACGTCCGTCGTGGCCGACAGCGTCGTCCTGGAGGTCGAGAACGACGGGCGGTGGGACCGGTGGCAGCGCGTCGACGGCTTCGCCGCGAGCCTGCGCACCGACCTCCACTTCGTGCTCGACGCCGTGGCCGGCCGGGTGACCGGCGGCAACACGGTCCGGGGCCGGGCGTTTCCGATGGACCGCCGGATCCGCGTTCGCGGGGCGACCGGCGGCGGCTACCTGTACGGCGGAGGCCGGCGGGGGAACGTCGCCGCGAAGGCCATCTCGACCGTCGACGCGGGTGTGGACGTCACGGTCGCGAACCCGCTCCCGACGACGGGTGGGGAGGAGGCCGAGAGCATCACCGCGGCGCTCGAGCGCATCCCCGGGGAGCTGGCCCGCCACGACCGGGCCGTGACGAGCAGCGACTTCCGGGAGCTGGCCGCGATCACCGCCGTCGGGCGGGCCGAGTGCCTCCCCCGGTTCCACCCGCCGACGCGCCAGTGGGAGGCGGCCGGCGTCGTGTCCGTCGTCGTGTGGCCCACCGAGGACCCGAAGCACCCGAACGCCCCGGTCCCCGACGCCGGCCTGCTCCGCGCGGTGTGCCGGCAGCTCGACGCGCGGCGCCTCGTGACCACCGAGCTCTACGTGATCCCGCCCGTGTACCGGAAGGTGGCCGTGTCGGTGGGGATCGCGGTCAAGCCCGGGTACAGCGCGGCCGCGGTCCGCCGGTGGGTCGAACTCGTGGTCCGCCAGTACCTCGCCCCGCTCCCGCCGTACGGCCCCGAGGGCCAGGGGTGGCCGCTCGGCCACCGCGTGTACGGACCTGAGCTCGAGGCGGCCGTCCTGCAGGTCGAGGGCGTCGACTTCCTGGAGGGGCTCGAGGTGGCCGGGCTCGCCGCCGACGGGACCTGGCGGCAGGGGACGGTCGAGCTCGACGGGTGGGAGGTCGTCGAGCTCGCGGAGCTGAGCGTCGTGGCCGGGCCGCCGACGCCGGCCGGGACCGACGTGCCCCCGCCGCCGGCGCCGACGCTCGTCCCGATCCCGGTCCCGAAGGAGGAGTGCTGATGCTCGCGCCCGCGCCCCCCCGGCCGGATGACAAGACGTTCGCCGCGGTCGGGACGGCCGACCAGTGGCTGCGCTGCGCCCACGTCGACACCGCGCTCGACGCCGACGTGGTCTCCCTCGCCCGGACCCCGGGCGCCGCGGCGGCGGGAACGCCGTCGGCGGGGACGATCCCCGCCTGGTTGGCGTTCGATCCCGGTGGGTGCCTGTACCGGAGCGACCCGTCGACCGGACAGGTCCAGCGGATCGTATGGCGCCCGACCGACCCGCTGTCCGGGCACCGCGACGAACGCCCCCCGGTCGACCTGTTCGCCGCGGAACCCGCGACCCCGCTCGGCGACTTCTCGCCGGCGGGGTCGCCGGCCGCGCCGTCGTTCGCGCCGACCGCGCTGGCCGTCGACGCGGACGAGCACCTGTTCCTGCTCGACGGGACCACGGGCTCGGTGCTGGTGCTCGACCTCGGTGACGGCAGGCTGCTGTGGACGGTCCGGCTCCCCGTCGCCGTGGTCGACCTGGCCTCGGAGGGCCGGACGATCCTGTTGGCCACCGCCGACCCCGATCGGCCGCTGTACCGAATGGAGGCCCGGAGCGAGCCGCGCGAGGTGGCCGTCCCGCCCGAGGCGTTCGCCGGCGTGGAGGCCGGGTGGGTGCCCGCGCGGGTGGCGGCGGGGCCCGGGGGCGAGGTGTGGCTCCTGGCGCGCACGCCCGACGGCCGCGGCTGGGCGGTCCCGGTCGCCGACGCCCGGGCGGGCGCCGCCATTGGGCCGTTCCCGTTCGCATCGGACGTGGAGCTCGACGGCGAGGACCGGCTGGTCGTGGCCGGTCGGCCGGGGGAGGACCTGCTGCGGTTCGAGTTCGAGGACGGCGTGGTCGCCGAGGGCAAGCCCCTGCAGGCGCCCCGGTGGACGGCTGGCGGGCTCGTCCGGACGCCCGACGGGCGCATCGGGTTCTGGACGGACCACGGCTTCCGGGTCGCCGTCGAGGCGCGTCCCCGCTACGAGGAACACGGGAGCGTCGACCTGTTCCGCCTCGACGCCGGCGTCTACCGGACGCAGTGGGGGCGCATCTTCGTCGAGGCCTGCATCCCGGGCGGTACGTCGGTGCGCGCCGCGTTCGTCACGTCCGACGACGAGCCCGGGGAGACCGAGAACGACGGGCCCAGCATCGCCCGGACGGTCCCCTCGAACCTGACGGCGAGCATCCGGCTGCCGAGGGCCTGGCCGCCGCTCGTCGCCGCCTCGCGCGTTCCGGAGCTGGCGAGGCTCCGGCCGCTCCACCGCCGGGAGACCGGCATGGACGTCGCCTGGGCGCGGCGCGACCCGGACGACCGGTTCGAGGTGTACGAGGCGCCGGTGGCCGCGCCGCCCGGCCGCTACCTGTGGGTCCGGCTCGATCTGCGGGGGACCAGGGGGGCCTCCCCGAGGGTCCGGGCCGCGCGGGTCGAGCACCCGGGGCACGACTGGCGGTCCCGCCTCCCGCGCGTGTACTCGGACGACCCTGCCGCCGCGTCGTTCCTCGACCGGTACCTGGCGATGCCGGCCGGCGTGCTCGCCGACGTGGAGGAGCGCTCGACGATGCGCGACGTGCTGCTCGACCCCTTCGGCGCCCCGGCCGATGTGCTGCCGTGGCTGGCCTCCCTCGTCGGGATGACCCTCGACGACCGGTGGCCCGAGCCGGCACGCCGGAGGATGCTCTCGGAGGCCGTGTGCCTGTTCCGCCGGCGGGGGACCATCGCCGCGCTCCGCCGGATGATCGAGATCTACCTGGGCTGCCAGGTCATCGTCATCGAACGCTTCCGCCTGCGCGGATTGGGGGGCGGGTTGCTGGGCGACGAGAGCGCGGCCGCGTCGAGCTCCGTGGTGGGGTTCGGGTTCCGGGTCGGGGGCGGCGTCGGGCGGGCGACCGCCGAGCCGATCGCCGGGACCGTCCGGGACGCGTTCGAGACGCACGCGCACCGATTCACCCTGCTCGTGCCCTGCGAGCTCGACGACGAACGCGAACAGACCACCCGGCACCTGCTCGACATGCACCGTCCGGCCCACACGATCGTGGACCTCTGCACGGTGGGGGCCGGGATGCGGGTCGGCGTCGGCCTCCACGTCGAGCTGTCGAGCATCGTCGGGCCGAGCGCGGGGTTCCGGCAGGCCCGGCTCGGCGCGAGCCGGCTGGGGAGGGGGATCACCGTCGGGCGCGGCACGGGCGGGGTCCGGCCGTCGGGGACGCGCGTCGGCGTCGACAGCAGGGTGGACACGTGAGCGCGCCGCTCGTCCTCGACCGGTTCCGCATCACGTGGTCGGTCAAGCGCGTTCGTCCCGGCGACGAGGATCGACGGGCCGGCCTCGTCGAGGCCCTGATCGACCACGGGCTCGAGGAGGCCTTCGAACGGTCGGGCATCCGCGCCGGAGAGGAGGTGTGCGTCCGCTCGGTGTCCGCGCCGCCGCAGACGTTCGACCCGGGGTCCGACGACGAGACGTTCGTGCGGCGGTGGGCGGCCGCGGTCGCGGAGGCCGTCGTGGCGGCGGTCGCGTCCGGATCGCCCGGCGACGACGACCGGGTGGTCCGGTACCGGTCGCGCCACGCCGCGCTCGGCGAACTCGTGTGCCGCGCGGCGGTGGGCGACGAGCGCCGCGAGTGGGCGTGGCGCCAGCTCGGCCTCTGGCCGGACGGGCTCTCCCCGGCGGAGGCAGTCGCGCTCGCGCTGGCACGTTCGCCGCACTCGATCGTGGGGGCGCTGGAGATCGCCGCTCGGTCGGGCGCGCTGCCGTCGGTGTTCGGCTTGCTCGGGCCGGACCGCCTGCGAACCCTCGTCACGGCCGCATGGGTCGCCGGGGAGGGTGAGCCGGCGTTCGTGGCGATGCTCGACGACCGGGGCGGGGTGCCTCCTTCGCCCGCGGATCGTGCACGGGCCGGGGCACTACTGGGCGCGACGCAGCTCGGCTCCCGGCTCCGGGCAGCGACGGCGGCGACGCCGGTCGGTTCGGCCACCGAGCCGGCCATGCTGGCCGTCCTCGCCGCGGAACCGGCGATCGCTGCGCGCGCGCGATTCGATCCCGCCGCGGTTGCCCTGGTTCGCGCGGTTCGCGACGAGCTTGCCGGCGGGCGCGCGGCGGCGCGATGGTCGAAAGGCGACGCCGCAGGCGACGGAGGCGTCCGCACATCCGATCGGGTCGATGAGCGTTCGGAATCCCCGGCGTCCCCCGGGGTCGCGCACCCGCAGCCGGACCGACCGTCCGGCGACCCGCTCGACGCGGTCGACGCCGGCGACGATCCGTCCGCGCCCGACGGAAGCGCAGCACCCGGCAGGACCGCCTTCGGCGGACTGTTGTTCCTGCTCCACTTGGTGGACGCGCTCGACCCGGTGGCCACGTCCGCCGCGGACCCCGTGCTGGCCGGCGTTCCGCTGCCACGGCTCCTCCACCGCCTGGGGACGGCGATCCTCGCCAGGGCGACCGCAGCCGCCCCGGCGGAGGCACCTCCCGACCCGCGCGACCCGGCGGTGCTGGCGTTCTGCGGGCTCCCTCCCTCGGCCGAACCTCCGGGGTTCGAGCCCCCGGACCCGACATGGGAGGACCGCGTCGAGGCGTGGGCCGAACGGATCCTCGCGCTGCTGCGCACCGCGCTCGAACCGTCCGTGCTCGCGTCCGCACCCGGGGACGAGCTGCTCGTGGCAGTGTGCCGGCGGCGGGCCGAGGTCGTCGCCGACCCGGGCTGGATCGACGTCCGGCTCGAGCTCGACGAGGTCTCCACGGACGTCCGCCGGGCCGGCCTCGACCTCGACCTTGGGTACCTGTCCTGGCTCGGCTGCGTCGTGAGGTTCGTCTATGGCTGACGCATCGACCGACGCGCTCACGCTCGCGTCGCCGGCGGCCGGCGCCGACGAGGCCCGGCGGCTCGACGACGCCGTCCGCCGGCTCGCGGGCAGGCTCGCCGGGCTCCTCGCCGAGCTGGAGGGGAGCGGCGAGGGCCCGGCGATCGGCTTCCTCCGGGACCTCGCGCTCGACGACCTCGGCGGGTGGGACGGGTCCTGCCTCGACCTGCCGCCCGGCGGGGCCGCACACCCGGTCGACCGCCTCGCCGCGGCGCTGGCGCTGGAACCGGCCGACCTCGACCTCCTCCTGCTTGCCGGCGCGCCGAACCAGCACGAGGGACTGGCGTGGGTGCTCCGCCGGCTGCACCCCGCCGGCGAGCCCTGGCCGACCGCCGGGCTTGTCGGCGCGCTGGCGACGGCCGGCCTGGTTCCGGGGCTCGGCTCCCGGACCGATGCGAGGAACCGCCTGACTCGCGGGCCGCTCGCGCGCCCGGGCGCGGTCGTCGTCGAGGGCGCCGGCCCGTTCACCGAGCGGTCGGTCCGATGTCCGTCGAGCCTGTGGGGCGCGCTCAACGGCGACGACGCGTGGCCGGATGCGGTGCGGCCGATCCTGCGGCCGACGCCTCGGTGGGGCCTCGACGGGTGGCTCGACGAGCCCCCCGTGGCCGCCGCCCGCCGGGCCGTCGCGGTGCTCGACGCTGTCGCCGTCGTCGCGACCTCCGATCGCCCCGACGCCACGGCTGCCCGCCTGGGGGCCCTGGTCGAGGCGGCGGGCCGGACAGCCGCCCTGCTCGCGGCCGCCACCCTCGACGACCGCGCGCTCACGAGCGTTGCGCTCCACGCGATCGCCCACGGAGCCGTCCCGGTGGTCGCGGTCGAGGGGCGGCTCGACGCCGATCTTCCCGTCACGGACGTCCCGTGGCCCGTCGTGCTGTCCGTGCCCGCCGGCAGCCGGGTCACGACATGGCCGAGGCCGCAGTTCGAGGTCCCCGTGGGCCCGCTCGACCTCGGTTCGCGCCTCGCCGCTACGGCCGGGGCGCTCCCCGAGCTCGGCGAGCCGCTCCGGCCCGTCGGCCCGGCCACGATCGAACCGAGCGACCTCGCGATCGCCGCGGTCGACCTCCGCTCAGCGGCCGCCCTGACCGGGGGAACGTTCTCCCGCACCGACCTCACCCGCGTCGTCGACGACCGCACGACGACATCGGTCCCGGCCGGCGCCGTGCTCGTTCACCCCTCGGCGGACTGGGACGACCTGGTGCTGCCCCCCGGCCGCATGGCCCAGCTGCGGGAGGCCGTTCACCGGGTGACCGGGCAGGGCGTCGTGTTCGACCGGTGGGGGTTCCTCGAGGGGCGGCTCGGGCGTCGCGGCCTCCGCCTGCTGTTCCTCGTCGTCGACATCTCGCGGATGGTCTCGAAGTGGATCGGTGAGACCGAGAAGAACCTTGCGGCGGCGTTCGAGGCGGCCGAACGAGGTGGCATGGCGCTGCTGTTCGACGAGGCGGACGCCCTGTTCGGCAAGCGAACGGAGGTCGGCGACGCGCGGGACCGCTACGCGAACCTCGAGACCGCCTACCTGCTGTCCCGGCTCGAGCGGTTCGACGGACTGGCGATGCTCGCTTCGAACCTCCGCCAGAATCTCGACTCCGCGTTCGCTCGGCGCCTCGAGTTCATCGTCCCCTTCGACCTGCCCGACACCGAACAGCGGGTCGCGCTATGGACGCGGCACATCCCGCCCGGGGCGCCGCTCGCGTCCGGCGTGCGACTGGAGCGCCTGGCCGCCCTCTACCCGCTGCCGGGGGCGCTGATCCGCAACGCCGCCGTCGCCGCTGCGTTCCTCGCCGCCGCGGAGGGTTCCGACATCGAGCCCCGCCACCTGGTCCACGCCATCGAGCGCGAGTACGTGAAGGCCGGGGATGCCTTCCCCGGGCCGCCACCGGAGGACGCGCAATGACCCATTCCACCCGTCCCGCAGTCGACCGAAGGGAGTCGTCGTGACCAACCCCGTGAAGCAGTTCCGCATCGACGAGAAGGCTCGCCAGGGCATGGCGGTCCAGGCGGCCCAGACCGAGCTCGGGCAGATCGACGGCGACCTGGCGACCAGCAGGGACACGGTGGCCGTGAACACCAGGGACCTCGCCGCCCAGCAGGCCGAGGAGTCGCGCCTGCGCCAGGCGATCGCCGCCGCGGCGATGCCCGCCGACGCGGATGCGCTCGTCGACCAGCTGGAGGACAACCTGAAGCAGCAGAGCGTCAGCTCGGCCGCGCTGAACGACGCGATCGATCAGGCCGCGACGCTCGAGCGGAGCCGGCTGCGCGTGGCGGCCGAGCTCGACGCCGCGAGGGCCACCCAGGCCCAGGCCGGCGCGGACCTCGCCATCGCATCCGCGGACGACGAGGTGGCCGAACGGTGGCGGACCGCGGCCACCGGCACCGCGGTCGGGAATGCAGTGGCTGCGGCCGGCTCGGCGAGCACGACGGCACTGCGCACGGCCGCCCGGACGCGACTCCAGTCCCTGGCGGGCGGTTCCACCCTGCTCGACCTGTTCAAGCGCCGCTTCGAGGAGGCGAGAGCCGACTCGGACGAGCGACGCGCCAAGGTGGTCCGGGCGCAGGGCGCGCTCGACACGGTGGCGACGAAGCAGGACCCCGTGAACGGCCCCGTCGTGGTCGCCGGTGCGGGGTACGCGGCGGCCCGCGAGGTGGTGCGGGCGATCGCCGAGACCACGGTCCAGCGCCTCGACGCGGCCCTCCTCGCGCTCCAGACGGCGAGCGCGCTGGGCAACCTGACGACCGACGAACAGACCCGGATCGACGACCGCGCGACCCACGCCACGGCCGTGACCGGCACGACGAGCTCGGTGAGCGCAGCGAGCGACGTGCTGGACGCCCGGAAGGACGTTCGTGTCGCGGAGGTGGCGTTCGACGTCGCCGCGCTCGCCAAGGAGGCCACGGATTCGACGTTCGACCGCGACACGGACGCCTCGGTCAAGACCAAGCGCGACGCGTGGAACGCCGCCAAGGCCGCCCTGTCGGCGGCGGAAGGCAAGGTGACGCCCACCCGCCAGCAGCAGCTGGACGACTGGGAGGTGGCCATCCCCGTCGGGGTCTCGAGCGCGGTCGTCGGGTTCCTCCGGGCCTCGGCCGAGGTGGACGCGATCAAGGGCCTCGACCCCCAGGGCCGCGTGAACGACCTCAACGCCGCCGAGACCACGTACGCGGGGGCGCTCCAGGACCGGACGGACGCCGCAGAGCTGCGCATGGCGAGGGCGCTGGAGGTCGCCGTACGACTCGAGGCCGAGGCGGCGGTCGAACCGGTCGCCGACGTGCGGGAGGCCGCCAAGGTCCGCGGCGACCGGTGAGGAGCGAACCGTGACGACATCACTGGGAGACCGGCCACCGGCGGCGTCGCTGGCGGCGGAGCCGTACACGTCGCTCGCGGTCCACTACGGGATGTTGCTGGGCGTCCCGGACTTCGAGCTCATGATGTCGAACCCGCGCGGCAAGCTCCGCGTGCACAACGCGTGGCTGCACGGCGCGGGCGTCGTATGGGGATACCCGGTGTCCGTCGACGCCCCCAGCTGCGAGCTCCGGGTCGGGCCCGGTCTCGCGGTCGACGGGCTGGGGCGGGAGCTCCCGCTCACGATGCTGGCCTGCCTCGACGTAGGCGCCTGGTTCGACCAGCTCGACGACGCGGACCGGGTGGCCCTCGGGACCAGCGAGATCGACGGGGGCCTCCAGTTCCACGCGCACCTCGTAGCTCGGGCGGCGCCGTGCCTGGCGAGGCCGGTCCCGGCGATGGGGTCGAACTGCGAGGGCGGAGCCTCCGAGACCGCGTACTCGAGGGTGCAGGAGACGGTGGAGCTCCTGCTCAGGGCCGGGCCCGCGCCGGACCCGCCGCCGGCGGCGTTCCCGTCGCTCCGCCGACTGCTCGCGGCAGGCGACACTGGCGTCCCGGGGGACCGGGAGCGCATCGAGGCGCTGGCGACGGCAGACCGCGAGCGGGAATGGCTGGACGCGTTCCACCGCCTGGCCGCCGACGAGGTCGCGGCGCTGCTCCCTCCCGGCCTCGTGGAGGGCGGCGCCGGCAGCTCGACCATGTTCCCGGTCGACGAGCCGGGCGAGGTCCTGCTCGCCGACCTGCCGGACCTCCAGCTGGTCACGCAGGCCGACGGCGCCCGGACGGTGGCGGCGCCGACGATCGACCTGTCCGTCCGATCGAGCCACGTGCCCACGCTCGTGCTGGCCGACCTGCTCGCAGAGCTGCTGACCCGGGGCGGCGGCGCGGCCGACGACGCCGACGCCGGCGGCCCGCGCGTGGCCTCGGTGTCGCGCGCGGGCATCACGGTGACCGTCGAGCTCACGGCGGACGTCGTCGACGGCACGCTCGCCGACGCGCTGAGCCTGCACTCGATCGACCCCGGGGCCGCGACGCCGTCCTGGTCTCCCGAGACCCCGGCGAACGTCACGTCGCAGGCGGCGCAGGCCGGCCAGCCGTCCTCGATCGCGTTCGACCTCCCGGCCGCGCCCACCGGTCAGACGGTGTACCGGGCGGTGCTGGTCGGCACCGGCCCGGCCCCGCTCGTCGGGCTCGTCGACGGCGCGCCCGTTCCGCTCGCCGGCCGCGTCGGCGGCCCGTCGGGTTCGGCCGACGACGGCCACGACGTCGTGCTCACGATCAAGGAGGACACGCCATGACGGCGACGAACGGGAGCGGATCGGCCCCCGCGGGGTTCGACGGAACGGTCGTCCTCACCCAGGGCGTGAGCGGGCTGGTGTTCGTGCCGTCGCCGACGCCGCTCACCCACCTGAACTTCTACGACGGGAAGTTCCTGCGGGCAGCCGACCTGACGCTCGAGCAGCTCGGGCAGCGGATGCTCGTCGAGCTGTCGAACCGGGCGGGCGGCCCGGGGATCGCGTTCGGATTCGACGTCTCGATCGGGTCGAACGACGTCCTCTCCCTGTCCGCGGGCCTGGCGATCGACCCGCAGGGGCGCGTGCTGCTCCTGCCGGCCGCCGTGAGCATGTCCGTCGCCACGCTGATCCAGGAGAGCCGCGGACTCGCGATCCCCGCCATCACCGAGGGAACGGGCGGTTCGGCGACGTTCGCGCTGTGCGACCCGGCCATCCCGCCGCCGACGGTCCAGTCCCAGGCGGGGACCGAGCTGTACCTCCTGACGATCGGCCACATGGAGGGGCTCTGCGGGAACGAGGAGGTGTTCGGCCGGCTGTGCGACGACAACTGCGTCACCGCGGACGACCGGCCCTACCTGCTCGAGGGCGTGGTGATGCGGGCCCTCCCGCTCCGCCTGTCGCACGCGCTGGTGACGTCGACGGCCGTCGCGCTCGGCCGGGTCCACCTGCGGTCCCAGGTCGCATCGGCGTACTTCGCCGACGAATGGGACCGCGGAGGAACGCTCCTGTCCTCGGCCGGCCTCGCCGCCGCGACGTGGTGCCAGGGCGCGGCCGCCATGGTCGGGGACGCCGTGCCCGTCGGTGTGCTGGCCCGCGCCGGGACCTCGACCATGTTCCTCGACGAATGGACCGCGCGGCGGGAGCGCATCGAGCCGCCGCCCCGCAGGTATTGGGACGGCCGGATGGAACTGCGGCCGTGGGACGTGTTCCTGGCCCAGGTCCTGCAGTTCCAGTGCCAGCTCTCGGAGATCCTCTCGGGCGGGGCGCGAGGGCTGCCCGGTGGGGGGACGGATCCCTGCGACGACGCCCACACGCTGCTCGACGAGTCGGTCCGGCTGATCAAGGAGCTCGGCAAGCGGGCCACCGCGGGGAAGCAGATCGACCCGGAGCTGTTCGAGAAGCTCCCGGGCCTCGCGACGTTCGGCTCGCGGTCGGAAGCGGTGCTGGACCGGCTGCCGGTTTCTTCCGGGCGCATCCTCATCGACGGGGGCATCGTCGAGTTGCCCCCGGCCGGCTACCTCCCGGTCGACCCGCACTCGACGGTCGCCCTCAGCGATCAGGTCCGGCGCCTCCTGGGCGAGGGCCTCGACCTCCGGTTCTGCGCGGTCCGCCGGGACCAGATCGCCCACGAGCTCGAACGGGCCCAGCACATGAACCGTATCTCGCTGCTGGCCGGACTCGACGATCCGGCGAACAAGCAGAACGTGGACATCCTCGTGCCCGACGGCACGGTCTCGACGGTCCCCGCGAAGACGACCGGCATCGGGCTCGACGTGGACGCGGCTATCGGTTCGACGACGCGGAGCATGGTGTTCAACCGCTCGCTTTCCGATAGCAGCCGGCTCGTGACCGACGCCGCGACGGACCCGTCGGCTCTGCCGATCCGGGGCGCGGCTCGGCTGACGCCGACCGCCGCCGGGGGGTTGCAGTTCGTCTCGGCGGGGTCGTTCGTGACGGGCGACCGAACGGCGATGATCGGGGTCATGCGGACGATGGCCCGGTCCGCCACGGGAGCCGAATCCTTCCGCAACGCCGTCGACCGCCTCACGAACCTCGGAGACGAAGTCCCGGAATCGCAGCCGATGGAGGTGCTGGCGAACGAGATCCACCGCAGTGCCGCCGTCGCCCGCGCGGGTGACGAGGAGATTCGCGCGGTCTCCCTCGAACAGCCCGCCGAGGGACCGCAGACCGCCGTCATGTGGGTCACGTTCACCACCGACCGGGATCCTTTCACCGTCTCCACCGGCACTGTCGGGGTGCAGGCCTCGATCGACACCTACGCCCCCGGGCGGCCGGCTCTCAGCGTCCGCCAGGAGCTGATCGGCCGGCTCGAGATCCTGCATTCGAGCGAGACGCCCACCGGCGGCCGGGAGGTCGGAGTGAAGTTCACTGCGAGCCTCGACGCTCGGCACCTCGGCCTCCGCGGCATCGACGAGGCCCCGCCCTCGGTGAGCTTCCTGCTCACGCTCACCTCGGAGACGTCAGCCGGCCTTCGCCGGATCAAGGTCTCGACGACCGGCGAGAAGAAGGTCCTGTTCGCATTCACCGCTGGGTGGCAGGGTTCGCCGATCGAGGCGAACGCTCGGCTGGTGGCCGAAGTGCAAGGGGAGGTCGCCGCGGGGTTCGGCGCGCTCGCGTTGCTCCACGAGGACGCGACGATCACCCAGCAGGGGAACGAGTACCACGACATCGCTCTGCAGGCGCTGATCGTGCTCCAGGGATGGATCCTGGACGACCCGGGCTTCCTTGCCCGCGCCGTGCAGTTGCTGTTCCCCACGCAGCAGGGAACCGGAACCTCCAGGGTTGGCGCGACCACGGACTGGGTGCTGTTCCGGCGGCGACGTCGCGAGGACTGCGGCGAGGTGGCGGTCGTCCCGCAGCCGGTCGGCCCGAGCGTCGTGGCCACGTGGTTCACGAAGGCAGAGAGCCTTGGCGAAGCGGGCGCTATCGGATCGCGTCTCGGCAGCGGCGAGTTGGGCGACGAGGTCGAGTGGACCCGGATCGGTTCGGCCGAGTTCGATTCGGGAACGGCGACCCGACTCACGTCCGCCACCGAGCTCCAGCAGCAATGGCTGAACGCCGGAGCCGGTCGGGCCATCGGGTACGCCGGCTACGCGTCGACGGGCGGGGAGCCGGTGGCATTCGCCCAGCCGCGGGCCCAAGCCCTGGTCGCTGGTGTGGCCCAGGTCGCACCGCTCGACGTAGGTGGGAAGGTCGAAGTGGTGGTCAACCCGCCCCGCGCCCAGATGGTGGCGGGGACGGAGGGCAGCGTCTTCTTCGTCACGTTGGAACCGCCGCAGCACCGTGTCTCGTGCGTCGAGGTCTTCATCGTCGACGACGTCAACTCGTCGCCGGAGGGCAAGATGCGCCTGAAGGCGCTCGAGCAGGGCGACGTCGTCCAGCTGGACGACCAGGCCGTCCAATCGAAGGGCCGCGTCACGTTCACCGACGATCAGCCCGACCTGGGCCAGCTGCAACAGGTGGAGGACGCCGTCGCGGAGGCCCAAGCCGAGTTCGCACATGGCCTTTTCCAACAGCGGTTCCCCAGGGTTCTCGCCTGGGTCGCGAGCAGTTTCGACAGCGATCCCGACGGACCTGGCGCGAAGATGGCGATAGTCGTGGCCGACCGGCTCGGAGTCCCCTTCTTCGGCCCGAAGGTGCTCAACGTCGACTTCGACCCCGGGGCCTCGTGTCCCGTCCGGCTGTACGTCCTCGAGTTCCTGGGATGAACACGTGACGGGCGCGAGCTCGGCAGGGCCGGCGGCCGAGAAGAAGGAGGAGGCGGGCTCGAAGGCCCCGGCCACGGCGGCTGCGCCGGAGAGCGGCAAGGCGGCGACCGGCACGACGTCGCCGGGCCCCGCGGCGGGAAGCTCGCTCGGCGCGCGCCAGGTCGCGGCGAAGTCGGCGGTCGGCGGCACCGAGGACACGGCCGAGAAGGACGCCGACGCCGCGGCCGACACGGTCATGCGGATGCCCGAGACGCCGGCCGGGAGCGCCGCGCCGGCTTCGGCGGGTGCCGGCCCAGGACCCGCGGGCGGCGGGAAAAGGCGCGAGGAGGCAGCTCCGGGATCGTCCTTGCCGGTCCGGCGCCAGGCCGCTCCGGCCGCACCCGCCGAGGCGAAGCAGGGCGACGTCCCGACCCCCGCCGGCGCGGCCCCGCCGGCTCCCGCGGCCGGGGCCGCATCCGTCGCCAAGGCGCCCGAGGCGGGCGGAGTCCCGGAGGCCGCCGAGGAGCCGCCCGCCCCCGAGGGCGAACAACCGGCCAGGGGAACGCCGGAGGTCTCCGACAAGGTGCAGGCCTACTTGGATGCGAGTCGGGGACAGGGCGCCCCGCTCCCCGAGAAAGCCCGCCGGTACTTCGAGACGCGGTTCCGGTGCGACCTCTCCCACGTCCGTATCCACGACGACGCGGCGGCAGACGAGGCGGCGAAGTCGATCCAGGCCCTCGCGTTCACCAAAGGGAGTGACATCTATTTCCGGGCCGGCGCGTACGACCCGGAAGGGGAGGCCGGCCGCAAGCTCCTCGCCCACGAGCTCGCCCACGTGGTTCAGCAGCGCCCCGGCATCAACCGGCGCGGCACCTCAGGGGACGTCATCCGCCGGGGCACCAAGCCCCCGGTCGGCAGCGCTAAGGACGACAAGAAGGGTGGCGGCACAGCCACGACGTTCGAGATTCCCACCGACGTGACTGACAAGGCCAAGGCAGCGAAGGCTCCGGCAGGCAAGATCGACGTACCGAATACGACGATCTCCTTCACCGAGCTGCACATCCCCGAGTTCAAGCTTCCATACCATACGGGCGCGCTCGAATGGGTCCGGAAGGAACATTCGGGGAAGCACGCCGATGCCTGGGCGAAGTGGGCCCAACCGCTGCTCAAGGGATCGGTGGACAAGAAGCCGAAGGACCAGTCGTCGCCGACGGCTCCGTACTTCCTGCAGTTCGGGAAAGGATCGAAGGCTTTGCCTTTCTTTGGGACCGCGGAAGATGTCGCCTCGGCGATAACAAGCCTTCCGTGGGACCGAGACAAGAATCCCCACAAGTTCGACATCGACCACCAGAAGGAATTGCAGCTGGGGGGCGCGGACGACGACCACAACAACCTCTGGCTGCTCGACCGGGGCATCAACAGGAGCTCAGGACCCACGATCAGGGAATCAGTCCGACAGGACATCGACGATCTGCTCGCCCTGGCTCGGCCGAAGCTCGCTAATCCCCCGTCGGATGCCAAAGAGGTGCTGGCGTCCAAGTACACCGTGAGGTTCGCCAAGGCAAAGGGTGGCCCACGGCCTGGGCGGAGCAGCAAGTCGAAAGCGTTCAGCCCCGGACCGGTGACGGCTGACAAGTGGGCCCGTGAGGACCTCTCCTCGGAGACGATCGTCGAGGCGCTCGAACCGATGACGACGGAGCTCCGGGAGAAGGTCAAAGGAACCAAGGAGACGCTCTCGCTCTTCACCAAGCGGGGCGGCGGGAAGGTCTCGACGCTTCCGTACAAGGGCAAAGGCGAGATCGACGTCTCAAAGTTGTTCACCCCCGGGTACAAGGTGGTCTCGGGGACGTACGTCGAAGGGAACCCCCCGCGAACCGGCAAGGTGGGGCAGCTCAACGTCTCGTTTTTCGAGGGAGAGAAGGGCAAGAAGGTCCTCAGCCCCATCTCGCATCCCTTCGACCTCGTCGCCATGCCGGGCGTCGACTACGGAGGAATGGTCGACCAGAAGTCGATCGTGGAGCTTCGCAAGAAGATCAGCACGAAGGTCGCGAGCCCCATCGAGTTCCCCGACATCGACTTCGATCTCGCGCTGGGCCTTGTCGGCCGGGGCTCCGTCCCCAAGCCGAGCATCAAGCTCCTCGAGAACGTCGAGATCGCCATCGTCGTCGAGGGCGCGGACATCGGACTCGAAGCGACCATCTCCGGTGGCGACCTAAAACTCCCCGGGCCGTTCAAGGTGACCGGGGGGGCCATGACGCTCTCCGCGACGACCGGCGGGCTCGGTGTGGACGGGCGGATCGACTTCGAGATCGAGAAGCTCGCGAAGGGGTTCATCGGGGCGTCGGCCGGGCTGAAGAGCGGTGGCCCAAGCTTCTCGCTCGAGGGCGAGCTCGAGTTCGACACCAAGATGTTCACCGAGGCGAAGCTGGGGCTCTCTTACAAGGAGGGGAAGTGGGGCGTCAAGGGCAAGCTCGCGGTCGGCGAGGGCAAGATCAAGGGGATCAAGAGCGCCTCTGCCGAGGTCGCCGTCGAAGACGAGACGGTCAGCGCCCTGGGGACGTTCGAGTCGTCCATCAAGGGCATCGACAAGGGCAAGGTCACCTTCAAGTACGACCCCAAGACCGGCATGGAGATCGCCGGCGAGATCGAGCTTGGCAAGGGCATCCCGGGCGTCAAGACCGGCAAGCTGTCGGCCACCATCAAGGAGAGCCCGGCCGGCGACTACAGCCTGTCAGGCGGCATCGTGATCCAGCCGGACGTGCCCGGGCTCTCGGGCGACGTGACCGGGAAGTACGAGGACGGTGCGTTCCTCGTCGAGGCGAACCTCGGCTACGAGAAGGGACTGGCGAAGGGCTCGGTCAGGATCGGCGTGACCAACCAGGCCGTCGGGGCCGAAGGGAAGCCGGCCGGGCCGCCCACGGACAACCTGCTCGTCTATGGCGGCGGCGAGCTCACCCTGAAGATCGCGCCGTGGCTCCAGGGAACGGTCGGTGTCCAGCTCAAGCCGAACGGCGAGATCGAGGTCAAGGGCAAGGTCGCCCTGCCGGACCACCTGGACGTCTTCCCGGAGAAGAAGGTCGAGAAGCGGGTGTTCTCGATCGGCATCGACATCCCCATCGTCGGGGTGGCCGTCGCGGGGCAGCGCATCGGGATCTTCGCGACGATCAAGGGCGGGCTCGACGTGTTCGCGGGGTTCGGGCCCGGGCAGCTCCGGAACCTCTCCCTCGAGGTCACCTACAACCCCGCCCACGAGGAGGCGACGACCGTCGTCGGGACCGGGTCGTTCTACGTGCCGGCGAGCGCCGGGCTCCGGCTGAGCGTCGACGGAGGGCTCGGCGTCGGGATCCCCATCGTGAGCGCGACCGCCGGGATCACGATCTACGGCGAGATCGGCGTCCAGGGCGCGGCCGAAGCCAGCGCCCGGGTCGAGTGGAGCCCGGCCCGCGGCGTGATCCTCGACGCCCAGGGCAGCCTGTCGGTGGAGCCCAAGTTCAAGTTCGGGATCGAGGCGTTCGTCGACGTGAGCGCCGACCTGTGGATCACGACCATCGAGCTGTACCACAAGAAGTGGAACCTGGCCTCGTTCGAGTACGGCTCGAACCTCCGCTTCGGCCTCGTGTTCCCGATCCACTACGAGGAGGGGAAGCCGTTCCAGCTGTCGTTCGACCAGGTGCAGTGGACCTACCCGTCGATCGAGCCCAAGGACCTGCTGAGCGGGCTCATGAAGCAGATCGCCTGAAGGAGGAACCCGACATGCTCTCGACCGAATCGCATTCGCCGGCCCGGACGCTCGTCAACCGAGGGGCGCTCCTCCACGCCGAGGGTGACCTGGCGGCCGCCCAGGCCGCGTACCGGGAGGCGATCGAGGTCGATCCCGCGAACCCAACCGCCCACTCGAACCTCGGCTACCTGCTGGCGACGCTGGACCGCCACCAGGAGGCGATCGAACACGACCGTCAGGCGATTGCGCTGGAACCCGCCCGCAGCGCGCCGTGGGCGCACCTGGGCATGTCGGAGCTCGCCCTGGGGCGGGTGGACGAGGGGCTCGCGTCGCTCTCGCGGGCGGTTCGGCTCGACCCGGAGAACCATTTCGCGTGGGACGCGCTCGGCCGGACCTCGATGGCAATGGGCCGGGCGGACGAGGCCGAGGAGGCATGGCGGGCGGCCGTCGCTGCGCGACCGGGCGACGAGGACCTCCTGATCTCGCTCGGCGTCGCGATCGCGGCGCAGGAACGGCTGGGCGAAGCCGAGCTGGTGCTGCGTGCCGCCGTGTCGGCCGCTCCGTCGTCCGCGCGGGCGTGGCTGCAGCTGGGAGTGGTCAGCCTGCTCCGGCGGGACTACGGGTCGGCGCGGGAGGCGCTCGGAGAGGCCCGGCGTCTCGACCCCGATGACGCGGACGTCGCGTTCCACCTGGCGTTGCTGGAGATCGCGGAGGGGCGGTTCGCGGATGCTCGCGCGGAGTTGGAGTTCGTGGTCGGCTCGCCGGACGCGACCCACGATGACGAAGTGGCGACGCTCCTCGCGCAGCTCGACTCGATTCGGGGCGACAGTTCGAATCCGGACTGACGCCGGGCCCGTGTCTCCGGTGGCTCGTCGTCCGGATTGGCTACTTGGTCGCCTCGTCGTCGTCGTCGTCCGGTTGCTTCTGCCGGCCTCAACCGGGAACCGGTTCAGTGGAGGGCAGTTCCGATACATCGTCGGCGACTTCGTCTAGCAATCCCGTCTGGAACGAGAACCTTCCGACCTTCGGGATCCAATACCGAAAGCGCCCGAGCTCCTCGGGAAGCCCCGCCTGCCGGAACGCAGTCAGGGCCTCGTGCAGGCGGCCCCAGGTCTCCCGATCGAGTGCCTCGACGTCGTCGACCGGTTCGGCGGGGCCCTTTCCTTCCTTCCCCGATGACGAATCGCCACGGGCGTGGTCCTGGGCCTCGTCCACGACGCTCCACCACGTCCCGGCGTCGGATGCGAGCGCCGCCCTGAACAGGCGCTCGGCCTGGTTCGGGAAGCCGATCACAGTCCCGAGCAGCACCGCGGCGATCCGGAATTCGCCGCCAGGCTGCGGGAGGAACCGCCGCATCTCGTCCTCGTCCAGGGAAGCGCGCAGGAGTCGATAGGTGTTCGCCAGCCGCTTCGCAGCTCGTGGGGTCGGCACGAGCTTGGACATGCGTTCGGACACCAGGAAGTTCAACTCGTCGCCCTCGACGAACAACGCCTCGGGCGGGACACGCTCCGGCTGGGCGACGACAGGCTGCGTTGGGGGGAGGGCGGTCTCCCCTCCATTGCCGCCCTTGGTCGTCGAGAGTTCCTGCTCGCCCCGGCCATCGGCGTCGGTGCCGCGGGTGATCGTCGGCCCCTCCTCCTCCTCCTGGATCCCGACGTCCGTCGTTGCCTGCTGCTCCTCGGTCCCGCGGTTCTGCTCCGTCGCTGGTCGCGTTTCGAGGATCTGGGCTCGGGGGCGCGGCCTGGGCTCGTCAACACCCTCTCGACCCATCTCCCTCGGCCGCGTCCCGCGTCGAATGGGAGAGGATCACGGGAGGATGCCCAGGCGAGACGGGCATCGGGGGTCGGAAGGAGGACTGGGATGAAGTTCGAGACCAAACGGCTCCCAGTGGCACGAGACGACGTCGCTCCGGACGGCTCGGATGTCAGGGTCCTCCTGGGCCTCGAGCGAGGTGGAATGGCCCACTTCGAACTCGGTCCCGGCCGGACGTCCGGCGCAGTCGCTCATAGAACCGTGGAAGAGATTTGGTACCTCCTGAAAGGCCGCGGTGAGATGTGGCGCAAGCAGGGAGAACGCGAAGAGATCGTCCCGCTGGAACGCGGCACCTGTCTTTCGATTCCGGTGGGGACTCTGTTCCAGTTTCGGTCCTTCGGCCATGAACCATTGGAGGCGATCGGCGTGACGATGCCGCCTTGGCCGGGAGCAGGGGAAGCGTACGAAGTCGATGGGAAGTGGCCGCGATCGCATTAGGGTCCGCTCGGGTCGGCATCCCGCGGCCGGCCAGGAACGCGGACAGCCCGTCGGCCGCGTAACGGTAGGCAGTGACGGTCTGCTCCGACTTGTTCGCGGCCCGGAGGTGCCGGACGAACGACGTGACCAACGGTGCGAGGTCCCCTACACTCGGGGGCGTGACTGCAGTTCGGTCGGTGCCTGGCTTCGTGTCCATGGAGGGCTTCCTCGTGGAGGCCGGCGAGCGGGGACATCATGCGCCGTGTCCAGGCGCTGTCCGTCAAGGTCACGGAGTGTGAAGAGCGTTTCCGCAGGTAGAACCGCATATTTCGAGGGCCTGTAGCTCAGTTGGTAGAGCGCTTGCTCGGCAGGCAAGAGGTCAGGGGTTCGACTCCCCTCAGGTCCACGAGCTGATCGGATGCCGACCTTGACTGCTTGGGGTCGGAAATCGTCCATAGCTCAGGATCCCCAGAGTCGTTGGACCGGGACCACGTGCATCATGTCCCCCGTCGGAATCTCCGCAATTCGAGGGCCGATCTTTCCGCGAGCCGAGCAGCCCTTCCGCTTCCGGGGACCGGGCACCGGCCGGGGGAGCTCCAGCCGGCATTGATGACGCACACGAACTCGGTCCTCGAGTCTTCTGAAGCCGGACCTCCGGCCACGTCTCGGCCCACCCGCCGACGAGCTTGACACGCACGTAATTATCGTGCTGTAGTTTTCAAGCCGACTTGGGCCGGGCCGACGCCGGAGCGTGTCAGTGGCGGCTGACATCCTTCCCCCGAAGCGGATCGGATCGAGTCGTCAGGGGAAGAGGTGTCATGGGCGCGGAGCGCGAGGGAGCCGAGGAGACATCGCCCCTCTGCTGCGGTTGGGCTGCGATCGCGACCTTCGTCCCGTGGCGTTCATCCGCCGGCGGAGAGGGTGGGGCGTGAGCGCCGTCCGCCCATGGCGCCGGATCGGGCCCGAGCTCTTCGCGTTCGCGACCACGGACCGGCGCGATCTGTACATCGCGATCATGGCGGTCTTCGAGGACGCGGCCGTGCTCCGCCCGTCGATGAGCTTCGAGCAGATCCGCGCCGGTCTGGTCGAGCGCGGCTGGGACGAACCGCTCGAGCACTCCGAGCTCGACCGCGCGCTCGGCCAGCTCGTCGGGTGGCGGCTGTTGGAGGTCACCCAGGACCACTCGGCGCCGTACGCGACTCCCGAGGAATTCGAGCGGCGCAACCTGAACTGGTCGCTCACGCCGCAGGGTGTGGCGGCGATCGCTGGGCTGCTGCGGGCTCTCGAGGTGCTCCGCCAGGCCGTCAGCCTCCAGCCAGCGACGCTCGACGCCATCGCCGACGGCCTGGCCGACCTGCACGACCTCGCCGCGAACGCGACACCCGATCCCGCGCGCATCGCCACCCGCCTCGCCGAGGTCGAGGCGCACATGACGTCGCTCGTCTCGAACGTCCGTCAGTTCGGTATCGATCTACAGCGCCTCATGCGCGAAGAGGCCACGAACGACGAGGTGTTCCTGGTAGTCAAGGAGCGGACGGTCACCTACCTCCAGGAGTTCGTGAGCGGGGTGGAGCGGCCCATGCGCCGAGTGGCGAACGGCGTCGCCCGAATCGAGGCGTTCGGCGTCGCCGCGCTGCTCGACCGCGCACTCGCGGGGGCGAACCTCGCCCCGGTCGCGGGCGAGGACCCGGCACCGGGCTGGCTGACCGAGCGCGCGAAGCGCTGGGCCGCGCTCCGCGCCTGGTTCGCCCCCGAGAACGCCTCGGAGCCCCGGATCCGGAGCATGATGCACGTCGCCCGCCAGGCCATCCTCCAGCTCCTCCGAGTCCTCGAGCGCCGGTGGGAGGGACGCCGCCGGGCCGCGTCGCTTCCCCAGGACTTTCGGGCGCTGGCCGGGTGGTTCGCCGGCGCCGGGAGCGAGGGCGACGCGCACCGGCTGTTCAATGCGGCCTTCGGCCTCTGGCCGGCGAGGCACGCGCACCTGCGCGGCGAGGACGACGAGGCCGTGGCGTCCACCACCTCGTGGCTGGAGGCGCCGCCGGTGCTCGTCGCGCCCTCGCTGCGCACCTCGGGCTCGGTCCAGCAGCGAGGGCGCGCGGCGCCGATCCCCGATCCGGCTCTGGTGCGGGCGCGTCGCCAGGCCGAGCAGGCGGCCGCGCTGGCGCGTCGGCAGGACGTGCGCGAGCGGCTGCGGACCGACGGCGTGCTCCGGCTCTCGGCATTCGGCCTGCTCGACTCCGATGCGTTCCGGGAGTTGCTCGGGCTGCTCGGACAGGCGCTCTTCGCTCCGCTCGGGGGCGACGGCGCCCGGCGCGCCGTGACGGCCGACGGGCAGGTCGAGGTCGTCCTGCGCGCTCCCTCTGACGGCCGGGTGGCGCGGCTGGAGACCGACGCGGGGGTGATGCACGGGCCTGACGCCCACATCGAGATCGCGATTCTCGGGGTCGATCTCCTGGAGGGCCTGGCCCTCGGGGCTGTCGGCCGTGGCTGAGACGACACTCTCACGCGAGCTGGGCCGCGAGGAGGCCGAGGCCATCCGCGTGCTGTTCGCGCGGCCGCTGCTCCACGGCGCCACCGAACGCGAGGAGTTCCGACTCGTGGTCGGCTGTCGCGCCCGGCTCCAGGAGTGGTTCGAGCAGGCTTGTGGCTGGCGGCTCGTCGTGGATGTGCCCGGTGGCTTCGCGCGCCTGTTCAAGCGGACCGACCACCCGGACGACAGCCGCTCCCCGCTCCGGACTCGCGGCGCGCTGGCGCCCTTCGACCGCCGCCGGTACGAGTTCCTCTGCCTCCTCTGCGCCGAGCTGTCGTCACACCCCCTCACCACCATCGGGCTCCTCGCCCAGGGAGTCGCGTCCGCGACCACTGGATACGAGACGCGGCGTTTCGACTCGACGAGGCAGCGGGAGCGGATGGCGTTCGTCGACGGGCTGAGGCTCCTCGCCGCCTGGGGCGTGGTCGCGTTCTCCGCGGGCGAGGTGGACGCGTTCGTCGACAGCGAGCACGCGAACGCGCTCGTCACCGCCAACACGTCGCGGCTCCACCACCTGCTCGCGAGCGACGCACCGCCCTCGGCCCTGCCCCCCGGGGACACCGCCGAGGCCATCGGCGCGCTCGCCCGCGAGCCTCGCTACGGTGACGCGCCCTCCGGCTCCCCGGAGGTGGATCCCGAACAGCAGCGCCGGTGGACCCGTCACAGCCTGGCTCGAGCCCTGCTCGATGATCCGGCAGTGTACTTCGAACGGTTGAGCGAGGAGCAGGCCGGGTACTGCGCGAACCCGGCCGGGCGTCGGTGGCTGCGGGAGCGGACGGCCGAGGCTGGGTTCGTGCTCGAGGAGCGCGCCGAGGGGATTCTGGCGATCGACGAGGACTCGATCGCCTCCGACCAGCTCTTCCCCGGTCCCGGCAGCAACGTGAAGCAGGCCGCGCTCCTGTTGACCGACCGGTTCGCCCCGACTGACGAGTCCGGACGGCGCCGGCTCGTCGATCGGTCCGTCGTCGAGCTGACCGCCGCCGTGCGCGACCTGCTCGCCGCGCACGCGGGCTGGGCACGTCAGTACCGTGACGAGGGCGGCGCGGCGCGACTCGCCGGCGAGGCCGTCGACCTCCTGGTCCGGTTCCGGCTCGCCGAACGGACGGGGGGCCGGGTGCGCCCGCTGCCCGCGATCGCCCGGTACGCGGCCTCTCCCAGCGACCCCTCGCCGGGCCATGGCCCCGAGGACGGCGGCGGGGTGTCCGGACAGGTCCGGACCGACGGACCAGGCCTCTGGCCGGCGGAGGATGGGACATGAACGTGACGGGCTTCGTCCCCGAGACCGGGGACATCTCCCGCGTCCGGCCCGGCCGGTGGCGACCTTCCCGCGCCGGCCTCGTCAACGTGTGGCGCTACCTGGAGGAGACCTTCGAGTTCCACGGCGGCCGGCTGCTGCTCCGCGGCCCGAACGGGTCGGGGAAGTCGATGGCCCTGGAGCTGCTCTTTCCATTCCTCCTCGACGCCAGCGCCCTGCCCACCCGGTTGTCGAGCGCCGCGAAATCGCGGGGTGGGCTGTATGACCGCATCATGGCGGGCGGCGAGACACCCACCCGCATCGGATACGCTTGGGGGGAGTTCCTCCGCGAGACCGAAGCCGGCGACGAGGCCTTCACGATCGGTGTCCGCCTGCGCGGCTCGACGGCGTCGGCCAAGGCAACGACCGACTGGTTCACCACATCGCTACGGGTGGGGCGCGATCTGACGCTGCTGGACGAGAACCGCTCGGCGCTGTCCAAGAAGCAACTCTCGGAGGCGATCGGCGAGCGGGGCACCCTGTACGCGAGCGCCGAGGACTACCGGGCAGCCGTGCGGCTGCACCTGTTCCCGGGCTACGGCGAGAAGCAGTACGACGCCGTGATCACGGCGCTGCTGGCACTCCGGCGCGAGAAGCTCTCGCAGGACCTCACGCCCCCTCGGCTGTCGGAGATCCTCACGGCCTCGCTGCCGTCCGTCGACGAGCACGACATCGCCGAGATCGCCGAGGGGTTCGAGAAGCTCGACCGCCGGCGCGACGAGATCGCCGCGCTCGAGCGGGACCGCGACCAGATCCGCCGTCTGGTTGCCCGCCGGCGCTCGTACGCGCGAGCCGTCATGCACACCAGGGCGAACGCCGTGCGCGGTGCCGAGACGCGCCGCGACGACGTCACGAAACGCGAGCGGCGCGCCCGGGCCGAGCTGGAGGAGGCGAGGGCCGGGGCCGCGCGGGTGGAGGCCGAGGAGCGCGCGGCGGGCGAGCGCGTCCAGGCGATCGACGCCGAGACCGACACCCTGGAGCACCTCGAGGCATACCGGGCGGGAGCCGCGCTCGGCTCGCTTCGCGACGAGCTGGCGCGCCTGGATGAGCAGGTCCGCGACGCGACCCGGTCGGTGGAGCGCCGCGAGCTGGCCGGGGCCGCCGATCGGGCGGGCCTCGAGCGCAGGCATGAGGAGGTGGGGACGACCGAGAGGAACGAGGCCCTGGCGCGGCGCGAGCTCGACGAGGTGGCCGACCGGATCGCAGGGGCGGGGACCGTGGAGGGCGCGGCGGCCGAGCCCGACGCCGATACCGCCCGCACGTTCCTGGAGGCCTGGTCGGAATCGCGGCGGCGGCAGCTGCACGAGGTGCGCACGGCCGCGCTCGAGCACGAACGCGCGATCAACGAGCGCCGGTTCCACGAGGACCGGCTCGAGGAGGACCGGGCGGAGAACGACCGGGCAGTCGAGCGGCGCATCGCGAGCGAGCGTGCCCTGGAGGAGGCTCGCGACGCGTACGCGATCGCGGTGAGAGATTGGACTGGCGGGTGCACGGTCCTCGATCGGGAGGTCCTGACCGGGCGGCTGCCCGCGCCCCCGAACGAGCCGGAGACGGTCCGAGACGTCGTGGATCGCATGGCGTCGGAGCTGCGACAGGCGCTCGCCGTGCGCCGGGCCGACCTCGAGCGCCGGCTCGAGGTGGCGGCCGAAGAGCGCTCGGGGCTCGAGGACGAGCGCGCGCTGCTCGCGGGCGGCGGGGCCATCGAGCCGGAAGCGCCTGCGTGGCGGTCCGCGCGCGGGGAGGACGCCGTGCCGCTGTGGCGGCTGGTGGACTTCCGCGAGGACTGCCCGGAAGATCTGCGCGGCGGGGTCGAGGCGGCGCTCCTCGCGTCAGGGCTGCTCGACGCGCTGGTCGCTCCCGACGGCCGGGCCGAACTCCCCGACGAGCGAGCCGACCTGCTCTTCGACGGCGCGGCGGAGCCCGTGGGCGGACCTTCGCTGGCGGACGTCCTCGAGCCCGTCGAGGACCTCGCCGTCCCGTCAGAGGTGACGGCCCGGCTGCTGCGGTCCGTCGCGCTCGGTCCGCCATCCCCCGGTGAACCGGGCGCCTCGGTCGCGCCGAATGGGACCTTCGGGCTGGCGGTGCTCACCGGACGGGGCCGGACGGAGCGGCCCCGGTTCATCGGGGCGGCCGCGCGGGAGCGTCACCGGGCGAGACGCATCGGGGAGATCGACCATGCCCTCGCGACGCTCGCTCGGCACACGGCCGGGTTGCAGGCGGGCATCGACGACGCCGACCGGGAGACGGCCGCGCTCGAGGCCGAGGTCGCCTCTCTGCCCGACGGCTCGAGCCTCGCTGACTGGATCCTCGGGCTCGAGCGAGCGAGGAGCGCCGCCGGGGCCTCGGAGGACCGAGTCGACGCGAGCGAGCTGTCCCTTCGGGAGGCCGAGGCGCGGGTCCGGGAGGCGCAGCGCCGCCTGGCGGTGCTGGCCGCGCGCCACGGGATGCCCACGGACGAGGGCGCGCTCACCGAGCATGCCGGCGCGCTCGACCGCTTCGACCGGACCGCCGCCGCCTGGGTCTCGCGGCGGCGGGAGCACACCCGGGCGCGGGAGGCCGTCGCCGATGCTGAGCAGCGCGTCGAGGAGAGAACCGCCGACCTCCGGGAGGCGCGGCGAGCCCTCGACACGCAGGAACGGCAGGCGCGAGAGGTTCGTGCCCGGCTCGAGGCGCTCGAGCAGAGTGCCGGCGCCGAGTATCACGTGATCGCGTCGCAGCTGATGGCCCTCGCGGCCGAGCGGCAGGAGATCGAGGAGCGAAAGCGGCGGCTGGGGGAGGCCCGCGTCGAGCTGGCGAGGCGGACCGGGCGCCTCGAGGGGGACCTCGAGGCGGCGGAGCGGGAGCGCGCCCAGGCGGAGGCCGATCGGGACGAGGCTCATCGCGCGTTGCTGGACGCGGTCAGCGAAGGCATCGCCGGCGACGCGGACACCCGGATCGACCCAGCCGGCCTGGAGGGAGTGAGTGCGGTCCTCGAGACGGCGCGCGCGCTGGCGCAGCGCCTCTCCGACACGCAGGCGGACCAGCGGTCGATGGAGCGCCTCCACGCGCACGTCCTCGAGTCGCTCCACGCGTGCCGGCAGACGCTCGCCGGCCGGGTGGACCTGAGCCTCGAGCAATCTGAGCGCGGATGGTGGCTCCTGCGTGCGCTCGCCGGCGGCATCCGCAGGTCCGTCGGGGAATACGCGGCGGCGCTCGAGGCCGACCTCGAGGCGGCCCGCTCCGAGCTGAAGGACGAGGAGCACCGGCTGTTCGACGAGACCCTCACCGGCAGCGTGCGGGAGGCGGTGGCCGAGCGGATCCGGCGCTCGAACGACCTGGTCGAGAGGATCAACGGCGAGCTGTCGCGCGTCCGGACGCACGCGGCCGGCGTCCAGGTCAGGCTTCGGTGGGAGGTCGACCCCGAGCAGCCCGACGCTGTCCGGTCGGCCCGCCGCCTGCTCCTGAAGGATCCCGCGGACCTGGCCGAGTCGGAGCACGACGCGCTCTACCAGTTCTTCCGCGCCCGGATCGAACAGGTCCGGATGGAGCTCGAGTCCGCCACCGGGTGGGAGGACCGGCTCCGCGCCGTCCTCGACTACCGGACGTGGCATCGATTCGTGCTCGAGATCGCCCACCGCGACTGGGAGGGCTTCGTCCCCGCGACGTCGGCGCGGATCCAGCGGCTGTCGACCGGCGAGCGCTCGCTCGCGCTGCATCTCCCGATGCTCGCGTCGATCTCGGCTCATTACGCGGGAGGGTCGAACGGACACGAGAGTGGCTGCCCGCGGCTGATCCTGCTGGACGAGTTGTTTGCGGGCGTGGACGTGGCCAACCGCGCCCAGCTGTTCGAGCTGCTCGTGACCTGGGACCTCGATGCCGTCCTCACCAGCGACCACGAATGGTGCGCGTACGCGACGCTCGACGCGATCGCGATCCATCATCTCCACGCCGACGGCGACGAGCCGGTGACGAGCAGCAGGTTCACGTGGGACGGCCGGGGGCGAGTGCCGGCACCCGTGGGCGGATGAGCGGGGCGGTCCACGAGGGACCCGGGCCTCGGGGAACCGCGACCCAGAGACCCGACACGGCGGGGCTCGCAAGCGACGGACGCACCCTCGACGAGCGTCTGGCCGAGCGCGCGGGACGGCCTGGACTCGCGCCGTTGTGGGAGGAGCTCGCGCGGCGCCTGGGCGCCTCGGACGCGCCCGTTGCATCCGTCACGCTCCGCGACCTCGACGGCCCCGCCCGTCACGCGCTCGCCGATCTGCTCGGCTCAGACCGGCTCCCGGGCGCGACCTGTCGCGTCAGGACGGCACGACTCGCTTCCGCGCTCGGGATCCGGACCGGAGACATGCGCCCGCTCGTCGAGCGGCTGATCGGCCCCCTCCCGGACCGCGCCGCCGAGCGTCGCCAGCGGGCGCGCCGGCGGCAGGAGCTGTGGGAGTGGCTCGGCGGCGAGGTGTGCGGATGGGGCCTCGAGGATTGGGTCTCGAGGATGCGGGCGGGCGGCATTCCCCGCGGCGACGTCGAGGCCCACCGGCGCCGCCTGGAAGCGGTCGTCGGGGTGCTCCGGCGGCTGCCTGCGGACGGCGTCGCGCTGCCCGCGCTCGCCGCGGACGCGCTCGGCAACCCCCACGCCCTCGACCACGGCACCTGGTCCGGCCGCGCTGTGGTGGATGCGATCGCCGCGATGGGAGGCCGGCCGGCCCCGCGCACCGCCGAGGAGGAGCGCGCCGAGTGGGACCGCGCTGGGGTGGCCGCCGACACGCTCTCCCCCTCGGTGCTGACGCTCGGATTCCGTCCCGAGGTGTCGACCCCTCTCGGCGAGATGATCGGTGCCATGACCGAGCACGGCGAGCCGGTCGCACTGACGTTCGCGCAGCTCCGCCGCTGGCCCCTGACCTTCTCCCAGCCCGTCGTCCACGTGTTCGAGAACCCCTCGATCCTCGCCGAGGCCGCCCGCACCGCCTGGTCGGGCCCGCCGCTCGTCTGCATGTCCGGGTGGCCCAACGTCGCGGTTCTGACGCTGCTCCGGCAGGCGGGCGGACCCCGATGCGAGTTGCGAGTGCACTGCGACTTCGACCCAAAGGGGCTCGAGATCGCCCAGATGGTTACTCAGCGCGTCGGCGCGACGCCCTGGCGCATGCGCTGCGGGGACTACGAGGAGGCCGCCCTGCGGGCCGCCGTCCCGATCACCGCTCCGGTACCCGACACGCCGTGGGACCCCCAGCTCGCCGACGCAATGCGGTCGCGCGGCCTCGCAGTGTTCGAAGAAGACATCCGCGAAGGCCTTCTCCGCGCTGCCTACGAGTGAATCCCGCAGGCGACCGACCTGGCACGTACTGGGGAGCCACACCAGGAACGCGCTTGCCCGGGTCGTTAGCCGGAAGCTGACTCGGCAGCAAGCTCAGAAGGACTTTGAGTTCCATAGCCTTCCCAGTAGGCCAGGTCCTTGCGGGTCAAGCGTCGTAGGTCGGCGAAGGACTCTGAAGCGGCTCGGAAGTCAATCGCTTCAGAGCCGAGCTCCAGCACCGGCTGCTCGTCGAAGGACTCGTTCCGTGTATGGCGCCGGAGCTCCTCGATGAGAGCGCCATCCGCGCGACGGTTCGTCGAGCCCACCCTCACGAACACACCGGCCTCGGGCCCGAGCTGGCGGAGGTGATGGGGTCTGGTGGGGCTCGGGTAGATCTCCACCACTATCACATGCTTCGTCCGACGCCACAGCACGATCTCGATGTCCGGGACAAGCGTCGGAGCGATCCGGTCCGAGATCAGGTTCGCCAGCCGTTCTTCGAGCCCGAGGGGATCGTCCACGCCGAGGACACTTCGAGTTTGGTCATCGACGCCGATGACCAGTGTGCCCCCAGCCGTGTTCGCGAAGGCCACAATCGTCCGTAGCGGTCCCTCCGGCGAGGAGAGGTCGCGCTTGAACTCGAGGGTCTTGCCCTCCGTACGCTGGATCAGGGTGGCCACGTCCATCGAACTCGCGCCACCCGGCACCAGGGTCGGGTCGTCCCCACCGTAGGGGGCATCCTGCTGTTCGGGCTGGAGCGCTCACATCTGTTCCCCGACGCCTGGGTCCAGGCCGGCCGCTTCCTGGGACGCGACAGGACCCGGATCCTGGACACGGCCCAGATACGGTCCCACCTGCCGCGCGCCGTCGAGGACTCCATCGCCTTCGTGCAGAGGAACACGGCCAGGGAGGCCGTCATCGAGGGCCCTCGGCGGGTCGAGCGGTGGACCTTCCCTCTGGTGGCCGTGCGCGAGGCAGTGGTAAATGCCGTTGCCCACGCCGACTACTCGCAAAGTGGCGCGCCCATCCGACTCTCCATCTTCGACGATCGCCTGGAGGTCGAGAATCCCGGATTGCTGCCCTTCGGGCTCACTGTCGAGGAGATCAGGTCGGGCATCTCGAAGCTGCGCAACCGCGTGATCGGCCGCATCCTTCATGAGCTGGGACTCATCGAGCAGTGGGGAAGTGGCATCCAGCGGATGACCGCCGCCTGCGTTGAGGCTGGCCTCGAACCACCTGTCCTGGAGGAGGTCGGTACACATTTCCGCGTGACACTTCTCGCAGGTCAACGACGGGAACCCGGCATGGATGAGCTAGACCGTTCGGTCATGAACCTGCTGCGTGACACCGAGGGGATGACAACGCGGCAGATCGCCGAGAGCATCAAGCGGTCGCCACGCTCGACACGTAGCCGCCTGGCTTCGCTCGTGCAGCGAGGTCTCGTCGTCGAGCTGGCCACCGGACTGCAGGACCCGAAGCGCCGTTACCTAGTAGTCCACAAGGAAGCGCTCTGACGATCGTCGCAGCCCCCACCCATTACGTGAGGGCCGCCGAAACCCCGGGCGACGTCTTCCTCTATCTTGATCTCGCCCAGCGATCTGGTCCCGCATTGGTCCCGCGGCGCGCTGAGAGACCCCGAGAAACATCGGGAAGCGCGGAGAACGAAAAGCTGCAGGTAGGAGGCCCGTCGGCGCCTCTTGTGCAGGTCAGGAACCCCCGCTGGATGGCTTTCGCACGGCAGAGGCCAGGGGGGGTTCAAATCCCCTCACCTCCACTGGCGCTACGAAACCGTTTCTGCACGTCAACGGCATCGTTCTCTTTCCGTTCGCTCCCCGAGAGAGAGCGCATGGGCACGCCCTTGCGGCGCCTCACGTCCCGCCCGAGGCGGATCTGGCCGCGTCCGCGGCTCGTGCCAGGGGCAAGGAGACCGCAGGGAACAGCCTGTTGGTTAACCTCTCGGGCACCACGGGACTCGTAGATGGTGTGTTGACGGCCGAGCGCGACTACGCCGACCTCTACCGCACAGTCGGGCCCGCCCTCTGGCGGGCCATCTACGCGTACAGCGGGGGCCAGCGCGGCATCGCCGACGATGCGGTAGCGGAGGCATTCGCACGAGCGATCCAGCACGACGCGCAGATCCGGCAACCCCATTCCTGGCTCTACCGGACGGCCTTCCGCATCGCGGCCGCGGAGCTGCGGCGCGGGAGGCGGCACACTGAGTTCGAAGAGCGTGCCTATGAGGAGCCCGGAGAGGCGGCCGAGGTGATGGCGGCCCTCCGTAAGCTGAGGCCGACGCAGCGCGCCGCCGTGTACCTCCATTACCGAGCAGACCTGCCGATCCGCGAGGTGGCCCGTCTGATGGGGACCTCGGTCGCAGTCGTCAAGGTGCACCTACACCGCGGCAGGAAGCACCTGCGCGAACTCCTAGGGACAGAGGAGGCTGACGATGCCTGAGCGTTGGGTGACCCAGTTGAGCAAGATCGACCATGTGGAGCCCTCGCACGATCTGATGGAACGCGCCGAGCGGGGACCGTCGCTCCCAGAATCGGCCCCGTCACGCTCTCGGCGTGCGGGGATCGCGGTGTTCGCGCTCCTGTTGAGCGTGGCCGCACCTTGGGCCGCGTTTGTCGGGCTGAGGGGCAGTGACCAGGGACCAGCCGACAGCCCGGAAACCTTCACCGCCGTGTGGCCCGAGACCTCGCTCGCGGATGCGCAGAAGGTACAGGCGCAGGTGGACGCCGGTGATCCGGACGTCCAGTGGCGGACGGATGCAGCGGCGGTTGCCCTCCGCTTCGCGGAAGAGACCCTCGGCTGGCCCGACCCGGTCGCCGGTGTCATCGCCACCGATGACCCCGACGCGGTAGAGGTGAGCCTCCACGGTCCGGATGCCTCGTGCGAGGGAGCGGAGTGCAGCTGCCAGGGAACGGAGTGCGGCCGACAGACCATCGTGAATCTCACCCTGCAACGGCTAGTGCGCTCCGGCGACGGCGGTATCTGGAGTGTCACCGGCGTGTCCGGCGGGGAGAAGGCCAGCCCCGCCGGGGTCCAAACCTAGCGGCGGTCAGCGCGTCCGGTTGCTCACCAGCGTTTGCAGCTCTCGAATCCGATCCGCGAACCCGCCTCGCGCGAGCGTCCTCAGTGCAGTCGACCTACTCAATGGCAGGTTCACCACCTGATCCCCGTGCTCGACGCTTGCTCCCGCAAGATCGTGGGCCGGCACTTCTCGCCGGAGGCCACCTCGGACCCGGTGCAGACCGCCTGGGGATAGGCCCTCGCCAACGAGGGGCTGCTCGCCGCGGACGGCCCGAACCTCCCGGTGGCCGCGTCGGACCGGGGGACCCAGATGACGTCGCGCTCCACCCGCCAGTTCTTCTTCGATCTCGGGGTCGTGCAGGCGAGCGCGGCGCCCTCGGAACCACCACGCGAGAGCAGCCGCTGCCAAGACCCCACCGACCAGCCCGCCGATGATCCAGGGCCAGATCGGAGCCGACCGATCCGCTGGACTGCCAAAGACCCTGAACGGAGTAGGAAATGGGCCGAGAGGCAGGATCACGCGGCCAGCCGAATTCGGAGCGCAGGGCTTGCAGTAGGCCATGACGACGTAGCGACCGTTCGGCACCTCGGGAACGGTGAGCAGTCCGCTCCCGTTCCCATGCTCATCCACGGTCAGGCGGCCCACTCGGGCGAGCCGGGGGTCATCAGGCGACCTGATGCCGTCCGAGATCACAGCCTCGGCGAAGTAGAGGGGCAGGCGGTGGGGGCACACGACGCAAGCGCCGTTCCCGCCCGTGTGGACATGGACAACCGTCCCCGGTGCGCCGCTTATGCGATCGAAGACTAGGAACAAGGAGGCGATGGCGACGTCGGCCGTCGCCATCAGGAGGGCTGTCGCAAGAGCCAGACACACGATGAGAGGAGCTGGCTTGAGCAGGTTACGAACTCCGACGTCCCTCAAGTTTCGTCCTTCCTTGGCCAGTACACCGCAAGCCCGATCGTGGGTTCCCCCACCTACCCGGCGCTCACCAATGCCGGCATGCCCGATCTCCCCAGCGAGTAGGTGGATCGCGGTCATCCTGTCCGATCGCGCTCACCCTGAAGAGGCACGGGATCACCCCATGTTTGATTCGAGCCGGCTGTTTCTGGGCGAAAACCGGGGCCGGCACCATGGCGACGACGAATCATGCGCGGCGCACGGTCGGAGGGAGATGGCGGCGTTCGATCACCCCAGCTAGGGGCGCCAGTCCGGTGAGCCGGCCCAACGAATCCCAGGGGTCAAGGGCCTCACGGCGCCGGTCGCCAACTCCAAGATGTAGAGGCGCCTTGCAGCGCCGCCGTTCTCCTGCTGGACGATTACCAGCTCCGAGCCGTTGGGCGACCAGGCCGAGGCGAAGTCGGAGACGCAGGGCAGTTGACAGTTCGTGAGGCGGCGCGCATCGCTTCCGTCGGAGTTCATGATCCACACTTGATCTCTCGCCGAGTAGGCGATCCGCGACCCGTCGGGTGACCAAGCGGGGCCCCCCGCGGACGCCGAGGCGGGCGTCAACTGACGCTCGTCGGTCCCGTCCGGTCGGATCGTGAAGATTGCCGTGATCTCCTTGTCTCGGCCGGGGCTCGACTGATAGGCGATCACTCGACCGTCAGGGGACCAGGCTGGCCCTTGGTAGTAGCCACGGGCCCGGGCAGTGACCTTCTGGTCGGTGCCGTCGGCACGCATCACCACGAGCTCCTGGCCCTGATTCCTCACGAACGCGATCCGTGAGCCGTGTGGTGACCACGCAGGGGACGAGGCGTTGAGCCCCTGCGTGAGTCGCCGGATGTCGCTTCCGTCGGCATTCATCACGTAGATGTCACCGTCCCCCGCGTACCTGGTCAGGTGGCCCCGTGGACTCATGACGAATGCAATCCGGGACCCGTCCGGGGACCAGCGAGGCTCTGCGGCGACCATCCCTGCCTTCAGAGCGACGGTCAGCGGCACAACGGCCCCGCCACGGGCCGACACATAGGCGATCTCGATCGGCGCGTCCAAGCTATCGCTCGCGGCCTTCTCGAAGACGATCGCGTCCGGGGGCGGCGTCGGAGAAGCCGACGGCGAAGAGGACCGGCCCAGCGAGATGACCGCCAGAGCGATTCCGGCTCCTGCGACAAGGAGGGCAGTGATCCCGACCACGACCCTGGTCGCGATTGGGGGCCAACCCTCACTCGGGGGCAAGGGACCCAGTTCCTCCACTCTCGGCCACACGTCGGGGACTTCGACCCGGTTCAGTTCGGCGAAGCGGTGACGAAGATCAGGCATCCTTATCCTCCAGAAGTATGCGAAGACGTCGGCGGGCCTGGCTCAGATGCACGCGGACGGTCGTCTGAGTGATCCCGAGGATCCTGGCGACGTCGCGTGTCCGGTAGTCCGCGTACAGGTGGAGGATCGCCACGGCCCGCTGGTTCGGACTGAGTCTCGCCAGCGCGCGAATCAGGTCCACGCCCGGATCTGACATCTCGTACGAGTGCGAATCCCTCGAGGAGATTGGCACTTGACGGTTCCGGTTCCTCAGCTCACCCGCGGCGATCCGGAACGCCGCACGCCACACCCAGCGCTCCGGGGACTGGATTGCCTCTCCTCGTCCGAGGGCCTGCGCAAACGCCTCCGCCATGGCGTCGCTCGCAATCTCCCGGTCGCCGCTATATGCGAGCAGCGAACGCCAAAGCCTCGCTCCCTGCTCGCGATACACGCGAACCACGGCATCGTCGGAGGCTCCGGTCATGAGCGCATCCTGCATCTCCACCACACCCCTGTAGGGAGCCCGAAACCTGAAACCGTTTAGGTCTGTCCGGGTTTGCTGGTGTGTTTTGACAGCAGCTAGTGTCCTGAGTCAGAAGTTCACAGGATGTTCACAGGGATGTCTCCCGACCCCGGCTCGGGTCTGCGAGGATGCCGTCATGGCCAGAGGACGACCGCTCCAAGCACTCGTGGTGAGCGACGGGGACCGTGAGGCGCTGGTGCGCTTCACCCGCCGGGCCAAGACGTCGCAGGCCCTTGCCCTGCGATCGAGGATCGTGCTGCGGTGCTCCGAGGGGGCGACCAACCGGGAGGTGGCCCGTCAGTTGCGCGTGACGCCCCAGACCGTGGGGAAGTGGCGGGCCCGGTACATCGCGGGGGGCGTGGAGGGTCTGCTCGACGAGCCCCGACCCGGCGCTCCCCGGACGGTCACCGACGAGAAGATCGAGGCCGTGGTGGTGAAGACGCTCGAATCCAAGCCCCCCGACGCCACCCACTGGTCGAGTCGTGACATGGCCAAGGCCGTCGGCCTGTCGCAGTCGACGGTGGCCCGGATCTGGCGGGCCTTCGGGCTCCAGCCATGGAGGGCGGAGACATGGAAGCTCTCCACCGACCCCCAGTTCGTGGAGAAGGTCCGCGACATCGTGGGGCTGTACCTGGACCCCCCGGAGAACGCCCTCGTGCTGTGCGTGGACGAGAAGTCACAGATCCAGGCGCTCGACCGCTCCCAGCCCATCCTGCCCATGCGCCCGGGCACCCCGGAACGACGGACCAACGACTACCTGCGACACGGGACCACCAGCCTGTTCGCCGCCCTCGTCATGGCCACGGGGGAAGTCATCGGCCGCATCCACCGCCGGCACCGCCATCAGGAGTTCCTGCGCTTCCTCAAGACCGTCGATGCGGAGACGCCGGCCGAGCTCGACCTGCACCTCGTGCTCGACAACTACGGCACGCACAAGACGCCCGCCGTCCGGCGGTGGCTCCTGCGCCCTAGCCGAGCCGCACTATGAGATCGTGGACCTGTCGGCACCAGTCCATGGTCGCAAAGGACCTCCCGAACCTACCTGTCGGTAGGTTCGAATAGTGTCCTCTCACGCCCACTGGGTCTTGACAATTCCCGGCTATATGGCCTGGTAGATCGGGCTTTCCGATGTCCGATCGCTCACTGGGCGACCGCTCGCGGCTATCCGAGACGCAGGGCGCGCGTGGTCGACCCCAGACGATAGGGCCTGAACGTAGGGCTGGCTTGGATCGGTCAGAGGGATCAGACTTGTCCAGGAGGCCAGTTTGCGCTTGTCAGGGCTGGGTGCGGTGTTGGGTGTGGGCGCTGTTCTGCTCGCCGCGTGCAGCGCCGGAGCCAGTGACCTCGGGCCGGCGGCGCCGTCCAGACCGACGAGTGCTGCATCGACGAGCCACCGGCCGACGACGCCCTCCCCGCGTCCGACGATCCCGGATAACTCGTTGCGCTGCAAGGCGGGCTCGTCCGATGCACCCGGAACAGGGCCCCACCTCCGCCTGATCTGTGGACTGCCCGCACCAGTGTTCCAAGTGCTGCCCGACCGCGGAAGCATCGCCGCGCTCCTCGGCTTCTCCGCGCCCCCGACCAGGATCGCGCTCATCTCGGTCCACCCGGCAGCGGTCCGCGCGAGCCGCACCGTGCCGGGAGGACTCTCGCTGGCGCTCGCAGGAGGATGGCTGTGGGTGAGCCGCGGCGGGCTGGCCGACACGAAGAACGCAGCGAGCTACCATCTCGTCCAGCGCTTCGACCCGGTGACGCTGGCTTCGGCGGGTACCATCCCCCTCCCGGGTCGTCCCCGGCAGATGGCTGCGGGTCCCACCGGCTTGTGGGTCGCGACCGGTCGGCGTCTGTTCCTGCTGGATCCCTCGACCGGTGACATCCTCCGGAGCGTCGCTGTATCCGGGAATATCGAGCGGATGGCAGTGGATGCAGCTGCCGGCGTCCTCTACGACACGAGGTACCTTCCCCCGATCGGTAACGAGGTTCTCGCCCTGGAAGAGCGAGACCTCCACACGGGCGCGCTCGTCGCCACGAACACACGCGACGTGCGCGGGTTCCTCGCCGTCAATGCCCTCTCACCCGTATCCGGGGGGGTATGGATGTCGTTCGCGTCGGGCATGCTGGGCGGCGCTTGGCTGTTCGCTGCGCGGGACCTTCACCAGGTCGCGTACTGGCAGCTGCTCAGGCAGGCGGGGGGAACGAATGCCACAGCCGCCTTCGCGGACTCCGGGGTGCTCTGGGTCCTGGACGGCCAGGCCGAGACGATCTCCTGCGCCGACCCCGCGACTGGTTCCACGCATGCGGTGTCGAGGGTTGGGATGAATCTGACGGGCAACGTGGCGGCAGCGGGTCGGCGCACGTACGTGGCGACCGGGTCGGGTGTGGCTTTGGTGGCGCGTGGCTCGCGCTGCTGAACGACCCTCCACCGATCGCGGTGATCGGACCGCTCACCTCATCTGATGCGGCCCCACAGTATGGCCTGGTAGATGGCCACTTTCCGTTCCCGATCGTGTCGCGCGGTCGGACCGGGGAGTTCGGTCAGCCTCGGGCGACGTGCCAGGGGTGAGGGCACTGCGGGCGCATACGACCTCACGCTGCCGGGTGCTGCACCTCGCCACCGTGCGGACGTTCACCATCACGCCATTCGCGCATGCCGTCCACAGCTTGTGCTTTCGGGCGTGCGGCGTATGGTCCACGGACTGCCCCGGAAGGGAGAGCGCGGTGACACTAGATGAGAACAAGGCCGTCGTTCGACGGTTCATCACGGAAGTCCTGGTCGGTGGCGACGTCGACGTGGCCGACGAGGTGCTCGCTCCGAACTACCGCAACCGAGCGATGGGCGTGGACCGATCCGGATTCAAGGCCTTCATCGCCAACTCGCCGGTCTTCTCGGACCGGCGCTTCGACATCGAGGACCTGATCGCCGAGGGGGACTCCGTGGTGGCTCGTTTCTCCTTCGAGATCACCGACCCCGCCGGAACGAAGATCGCCGCCCGGGGCCTGACCTTCTACGGGCTCGCCGACGGCAAGATCGTGGAGGACGACCCCATCACCACACCGGACCTGAGCAGCCTCATGTCGGCCTGAGGCCCGACGGAGAGGTCCTCACCGGTCCTGGGTCCCTACGGACGTGGACGGCCTCCGGGGAAGGGCGGAAACAGGCTTGGCGGCTGGCTTCTCGGGCCAACTCTCGAATGAGGTGTCCGATTTCCGGTTCGAAACTCTCATCAGGTCCACGGCCCTCCTGACCTGGAACGTCAGCTTTCTCCAGCCGAGTGGTGCGCGAACCAGGGTCTGATGTCGTCCGTGGACCGTCGCGGATCTCGTCTTCGGATGTGGCTATAATTCTGGCCTATGGAGAACCTGCCG
>WNFV01003806.1_pt1 | contig 38837 bp, 36 predicted proteins | sample 5400101 | NCBI WGS metagenome assembly WNFV01 (sample SAMN13153361, study PRJNA577476) | soil metagenome | isolation source: 115 cm soil or saprolite under grassland replicate 1 | place: USA:California | collected 2016-06-15 | reverse complement strand
TCCGCGGGATCGTCACCTTCGAGCTGCGCGCCCGGGGCGCCAACCGGCTGGACCGCGGCCGGGTGCTGGCCTCGCTCGGCCTCGAACGCCTCGACGAGCCCGCCGACCGTGGCTTCTACGAACGGCTGGTGGCATGGCCCACCTTCACGGTCAACGGGCTGCGCGGTGGCTACGGCGGCCCTGGCACCCAGACCGTCCTGCCCAACGAGGCGGTCGCCAAGTGCGACGTTCGGCTGGTGCCCGACCAGCGGACCAGCGACGTGCTCGCCAAGCTGGAGGCCCATGTCGCCAGGCACGCGCCAGGGGTCGAGCTGGTTAGGGGCGGGCACATGGAGCCGTCGCGGACGCCAATCGACTCCCGCTTCACCGAGCCCCTGCGCCAGGCGATGGTCGCCGCCCTCGGCGAGGAGCCGCTGCTGGTCCCGCCGCTGGGAGGTAGCCTGCCCGCGTACGTGTTCACCGACATCCTGGGCCTCCCGACCTTCGGGGTCCCGTTCGCCAATGCCGACCAGACCAACCACGCGCCCAACGAGAACCTCGAGATCGAGCGGTTCATCGGCGGGATCAAGGCGGCCGCCTCGATGCTCGCCCACCTCGGCGCGATGCGTCCGCTCTGAGGGGATCCGCTCCCGCCGGTTGGGAGGATGCGCCGGGTGGTACCCACCAGGCCCGGCGATTGCCAGAGCAAGGAGGGGCCATGGCCGAGATCGTGACCCAGGCGGTCGAAGAGCAGCTCTACGAGGCCGAGGTAACCGTCGACGGCAGGCACTACGCCTACCGCGTGAGCGTCCCCGACGACCTGATCGAGCGCGTCGGGGCCGACCCGGCGGCGATCGTCCGCGCGACCATCGCCTTCCTGCTCGACCGCGAGCCGCCCACCTCGATCATGGATCGCTTCGACTGCTCCGTCGTGGAGGGCTACTTCCCTGAGTACGAGACCGAGCTCCCCCGCTACCTCGAAGGCCCCGGCGCCGCCAGCCCCTAGCCGGTCTCGTTCGGGATCCCCGGTGACATCACCGAGGTGCCGAGCGCCCGTACGACGGCCGTGACCGCCTGCAGCGGGGCCTTTGGGCGGTATCGCCTCAGGAAAAGGGCAAGTCCCTCCTCGACGTATCGATTCCCTTCGCGCTCGATGGTCAGCAAGTCGAAATAGTCGCGTAGCGCCGGTCGGTCGAGAAGCCAGTCAGGCAGCATGGTCGCAGCCTGCGGCAAGGATGTGACCGAGAGCGGCGCGGCACCCTGCGGGAGTGGGAGAAAGGCTGGGGCCTCGGCAAGATGCAGCCGCCGACGTCGAAGGCGACCGCGAGCCATTCAGGCGATCCCCATCGCAGCCTCCCTGGACAGATCGCGCACGCTAGGGATCGCTCCCCAACGGCGGCGCAGCTCAGTCAAAGCCTCGGCATCGAGTCGAAGGCGGCCTTCCGGATCGACGCTGGACCCCGCCAGGCCACCGCGAGCCGCACGGTGCACTCGAGAAATGGGTACACCGAGCTCAGCGGCTACCTCATTGGCGGTCAACATGGTGTCCATATCGACATGTACGCGGCGATGACTAGCCGATTGAAACAAACGAATCGAGCAATCCCCTCAGATGGGCTATGCAATACTAGCGGGGTCCTGGCGGCTGGAGGGAGGCAGGGATGCCAGGCTCCAAGGGGCGGCCGAAATCGCTGATCCTCGACCTGTACGGCGCCTACATCCGGCGGCTCGGGGGCTGGATGGCGGTGTCGAACCTCATCACGCTGATGGGGCAGCTCGGCGTGGACGAGCAGGCGGTGCGGTCGGCGGTCTCGCGGATGACCCGCCGGGGCCTGCTGGTCCAGGAGACGCTGGCGGGCGTGCGTGGTTACCGGCTGAGCGATGAGGCGCTGCGCGTGGTCACGGAGGGCGACCGACGCATCTTCTCGACGATCCAGCCGGCGCGCCTGGAGGACGGCTGGATCGTGGTGGCGTTCTCGGTGCCGGAGGACGAGCGGGACCGGCGCCACGTGCTGCGCTCGCGGCTGACCTGGATGGGCTTCGGCATGGTGGCCAACGGGGTCTGGATGGCGCCGCGCCGTATGCTCCCAGAGCTGCGGGACACCGTCCGGCGCCTGGAGTTCGAGCGCTACGTGCACGTCTTCGACGGCACCTACGGTGGCTTCGAGGAGCTCGAGCGGCTGGTCCGCCGCTGCTGGGACCTGTACGGCCTGCGGGCCATGTACCGCGAGTTCCTCTCCGAGTTCGAGCCGGTGCTCCAGCGCTGGAAGGCGGGTTCGCCCGGCCTGGACGAGGCGCGCGCCTTCGTGGACTACACCTCGGTGCTGGACCGCTGGCGGCGGTTCCCCTACCTGGACCCTGGTCTGCCGGCCGAGCTGCTGCCCTCCGGCTGGGAGGGCCGCGCCGCCGCCGACCTCTTCTTCGAGCTGCGCGAGCGGCTGGAGCTGCTGGCCGTCCGCCACGTCGAGGGCGTCGCCGCACCCGGCGCACAGGTCGGCGGGATGGCCACCGACCTGGAGACGGCTGGCCTACCATAGGGCCCACGCGCCTACCGGGGGGGAAATGGTGATGGAAACCGACGTTCGCAAGCTGCACCAACGCGCCATCGAGTCGTTCGGCGCCCGGGTTCATGCCATCCGCGACGACCAATGGGACGCGCGGACTCCCTGCGAAGAATGGGACGTGCGCACGCTCGTCAACCACCTCGTCTCCGAGAACCGCTGGATGCCTCCGCTGCTGGCCGGCGTCACCATCGCCGAGGTCGGCGACCGCTTCGAAAGCGACCTGCCCGGCGACGACGGCAAGGCCGCCTGGGACGAGTCGGCCGCGGAGGCGGTCGCCGCGGTGAACGACCAGGGCGCGATGGAACGCATCGTGCACCTGTCCTTCGGGGACTTCCCCGGCCAGGAGTACACCATGCAGGTCTTCTCCGACCTGGTGGTCCACGGCTGGGACCTGGCGCGCGCGATCGGCGCCGACGAGCGCATCGACCCCGACCTGGTCGAGGCCTGCGCGACCTGGTTCGCGCCGATGGAGGAGCCCTACCGGGAGGCGGGCGCCATCGGCCCCCGGCTCGAGACGCCGCCTGGCGCCGACGCGCAGGCTCGCCTACTGGCCGTCTTCGGCCGTCGCTGACGGGATCGGGGGGCGCCGTCCCCACCGCCGCCACCCACGGGACGCGCCTCCCCATCGGTTCGCCGGGTGATCAGCCTGGCGTCAGCCCTTTGCCATCTCCACCTCGTCTGCTATCTGTAGCGTGCTGAGGCTTGCCCCCAAGCGCACGGAACGAGGTGGTTTCACGTGAAACGTAAGCTGGCCCCGGCGCTCCTCCCGATCATGCTGCTGGCGGTGCTCGTCCCGGGGATCGCGGTGGCGGCCTCGACCGAGCGGCGAGGCGGCGAGGACCGGACCGACACGGCCCACCGCCCGATCGTCATCGGCCATCGCGGCTCGGCCGGCTACCGGCCGGAGCACACGCTCGCCTCCTACCGGCTCGCCATCGAGATGGGCGCCGACTACATCGAGCCCGACCTGGTCTCGACCAAGGACCACGTGCTGGTGGCGCGGCACGAGAACGACATCACCGCCACCACCGACGTCGCCAATCATCCCGAATTCGCCGACCGCAAGACCACCAAAGTGGTCGACGGCAACTCCATCACCGGCTGGTTCACCGAGGACTTCACCCTCGCCGAGCTGCGCACGCTGCGAGCCAAGGAGCGGTTGCCCAACGTGCGGCCCCAGAACACCGCCTTCGACGGCCTCGAGCTGGTGCCGACCTTCCAGGAGGTCATCGACCTCGCCAAGCGGTTCCACGTGGGCATCTACCCCGAGACCAAGCACCCCACCTACTTCCGGGGCATCGGGCTGCCGCTCGAGGAACCGCTGGTCGCCACCCTGCGCGCCAACGGCCTGGACCGGCCCGACGCCAAGGTGTTCATCCAGTCGTTCGAGGTTGGCAACCTGAAGCAACTGCACCGCATGACCAAGGTGCCGCTCATCCAGCTTCTCGACGAGCTCGGCAAGCCCTTCGACTTCGTCGTGTCCGGTGACCCGCGCACCTACAAGGACCTGGCGAAGCCCGCCGGCCTGGCAGAGATCGCCACCTACGCGCGCGGCATCGGGCCGAACAAGAACCTGATCGTGCCGCGTGACAGCTCGAACCATCTGGAGCAGCCGACCAGCCTGATCCGTGACGCCCACCATGCGGGCCTGCTGGTCCACCCGTTCACCTTCCGGAACGAGAACACCTTCCTGCCCGAGGAGTTCCGCCAGGGCAACCCCGCCAGCCCTGAGTTCCCGCGCGCCAGGGGCGACAGCCCGGCCGAGTTCCGCCTGTTCTTCGGCCTCGGGGTCGACGGCCTGTTCACCGACGACAGCGACACCGCGGTCGCTACCCGCACGGAGATGTTCGGGACACGCTGAGCGTCAGCAGCATTGGAGGAGCGAGCGCTACCCGCGGCCGCTGCGACGTCGTTGCGGCGGCCGCTCCTCCGCTTCCTCCTCCGCCTGCTTCGCTTCCCCCGCTTCCTCGCTCTCCTCGTCGACCTCGTCGACCTCGACGTCGTCGGCTTCGCCCTCGAAGTCGGCGGGAGTCTCCTCCTCGTCGATCAGCTCGCCGTCGTCCAGCGCCTCGACGTCGAGGTCCTCGCCTTCCTCGGGGCTCTCGACGTCCTCGGGGCCCTCGACGTCCTCGGGGCCCTCGGCCTCCTCGGTCCGGCGCGCCCCGCGCGTGCGGCGGGAGTCGTCGGCGTTCTCCTCCCGATCGGCGAGGGCGGCCAGCGTGCGGCGGGTCGAGGTGAGGCCGCTCACGGTCTCGGTGGAGCGCCTCGCCCTGAACGCCTCGACCGCCGCCTCCTCGACCAGCAGCTCCGCGAGGGGGTCGGCCTCCAAGCGCTCGTCGGGGATCGGCCTGCCGCTGGCGATCGAGCGGCCGTAGGTGCCGCGCTGGAGCCGCTCCTCGGCCCGCTCCAGGGCCGACCAGCGGTCGCGCAGCGAGCGGCTGACCGCCCGTCCGGTCTCCTCGGCGATGCGCCAATTGGCGTCGTCGACGTCATCGCCCGTATCCGGGGCTGTCGCCGCGATCTCGGCTCTGAGCAGCCGCTCCAGCCGGGCGCGTTCGTTGGCGAGCAGCTCTTGCGCTCGTGCCTTGTCCATCGGCGTTCCTCGTCGGAGTTGGGATGCAAGCTATGCCACACGGAACACAGGAAAAGATCCCACGGATGGTGCCAGGTACGCAGGCCGGACGCCATGGGGCAGATGGCAGATCGACCGGTAGCCTAGGGGTGGCACCCGTGACCCGCGACAGGCCGATGACGTCCACGAGAGGACCGACCGCGATGACGCCGCCGAGCAGCCCGACGGAAGGCTTCGCCGGTGCCATTTTCGACGTCGACGGCGTGCTGGTGGATTCGCCGCACGAGCGGGCGTGGCGCGAGTCGCTGCGCCGGCTCATGGAGGGCGACTGGCGAGCGCTGGCGCCACGGACGCGCTACACCCCCGAGGTGTTCACCCACGACTTCTACCAGGAGGTCATGGCCGGCAAGCCGCGCATGGCGGGCGCGAGGGCCGCGCTGGAGCGGCTTGGCGTGCCCCATCCCGGCCCTCGCACGCGGGAGTACGCGACCGAAAAGCAGCGGCGCGTGGTCGAGCTGATCTCCGCCGGCGAATTCCACGCCTTCCCCGACGCGCTCGCCTTCCTGCTGGCCACCAAGCACGCCGGGCTGCGGATCGCCTGCGCGTCGTCGTCGCGGAACACGCGCGCGATGCTTGAGCGCATCCGGCTGGACAAGTTCGCCGTCGAGCGTGGCCTGCGCCTTCCCGAGGTCCGCGAGGGCCTCACCCTGCTGGACGCCTTCGACGCCGACGTCACCGGTAGGGACTTCCCGCGCGGCAAGCCCGATCCGATGATCTTCCTTGCGGCCGCCGAGGACCTGCGCCTGCCGCCGGAGCGCTGCGTGGTGATCGAGGACGCCCTCTCCGGTGTGCAGGCGGCCAAGGCCGGCGGCATGGCGGCGATCGGCGTCGCCAGGCAGGGCGGAGCTGAGGTGCTGTGGGAGGCCGGCGCCGATCTGGTGGTCGGCGGCCTTGACGAGGTCGACGTCGACGCGTTGACCGAAGGGAGGCTCGGACGGCGGTGACCGCCTGGACGCTCGCCTACGAAGGGTTCGACCCGGATCATCAGGGCCTCCGCGAGGCCCTGTGCACGCTCGGCAACGGCTACTTCGCCACGCGCGGCGCGCTCCCGGAGTCCCGGGCGGACGGGGTCAATTACCCGGGGACCTACGTCGCCGGCCTCTACAACCGGCTGACCAGCTCGGTCGCCGGCCGCCAGGTCGACAACGAGGACCTGGTCAACGTGCCGAACTGGCTGCCGCTCGACTTCCGGGTGGAGGACGGCGGCTGGGTCGGCCTTGGCGACGTCGACCTGATCGAGCACCACCTGGACCTGGACCTCCGCGAGGGCGTGCTGCGCCGGCGGCTGCGCTGGCGCGACGCGGCCGGCCGGGTGACCCGGCTGGAGCAGCGCCGCTTCGTGCACATGGACAAGCCGCACCTGGCAGGGCTGGACAGCACCTTCGTCGCCGAGAACTGGTCGGGGACGCTGCGGGTCCGCTCCGGCCTGGACGGGGGCGTCAGCAACTCCGGCGTGCAGCGCTACCGAAGCCTCAACGGGCAGCACCTGGAGCCACTCGGCGCCGAGCCGAGCAGCGACGAGGTGGTCGAGCTCGAGGTGCAGACCAACCAGTCGCACGTGCGCGTTGCCGAGGCGGCGCGGACCCGGGTGGCCCGCGCCGGTGCGCCCGCGCCGATCCACCGCGGGGTCGTGCGGGAGGGCGGCTACATCGGCCACGAGCTCACCCTGGAGCTGGAGCAGGAGCAGCCGGTGACCGTCGAGAAGATCGTCGCCCTGTACACCTCGCGGGACCGTGCCATCTCCGAGTGCCGGCTGCAGGCCCGCACGGCGGTGCAGCGGGCCGGCGGCTTCGACGAGCTGCTGATCGGGCACACGCGCGCCTGGGGCAGGATCTGGAGCCGCTACCGGATCACCATCCAGGACAACGACCGCGCCCAGCTGGTGCTGCACCTGCACATCTTCCACCTGCTGCAGACGGTCTCCCCCAACACCATCGACCTGGACGTCGGCGTGCCCGCACGCGGTCTGCACGGCGAGGCCTATCGCGGGCACATCTTCTGGGACGAGCTGTTCATCTTCCCGTTCCTGAACTTCGAGAGCCCGACGCTGACCCGCAGCCTGCTCGCCTACCGCTACCGCCGTCTCGACGAGGCCAGGGAGCTGGCGCGCGAGGCCGGCGCCGAGGGTGCCTGCTACCCGTGGCAGAGCGGCTCCGACGGGCGCGAGGAGACCCAGCAGACCCACCTGAACCCTCGCTCGGGGCGCTGGCTGCCCGACAACTCCCACCTCCAGCGCCATGTGAACATCGCCATCGCCTTCAATGTCTGGCAGCACTACCAGGTCACCGGCTCGATCGAGTTCCTGCGCTTCCAGGGCGCGGAGATGCTCATCGAGATCGCCCGCTTCTTCTCGAGCCTGGCCTGCTTCAACCCGGCGCTGGACCGCTACGAGATCCGCGGGGTGATGGGCCCCGACGAGTACCACGACAGCTATCCGGGCACCGACCGGCCCGGCCTCGACAACAACGCCTACACCAACGTGATGACCGCCTGGCTGCTGCGGCGGGCGCTGGAGGCGCTGGAGCTGCTGCCGCCGCACTACCGCCAGGAGATCGTCGACGAGCTGGGCCTGGCCGAGTTCGAGCTGGAGCGCTGGCGGGACGTGAGCGCCAAGATGCGGGTGGTGTTCCACGCCGACGGGGTCATCAGCCAGTTCGAGGGCTACGAGCAGCTCCAAGAGCTGGACTGGGAGGACTACCACGTCAGGTACGGCAACATCCAGCGGCTCGACCGCATCCTGGAGGCCGAGGGCGACTCGACCAACCGCTACAAGGTCTCCAAGCAGGCCGACGTGCTGATGCTGCTGTACCTGCTGTCAGCGGACGAGCTGCGGGAGTTGCTCGACGGCCTCGGCTACGAGCTGGCGCCGGATGCCATACCCGCGACCATCGGCTACTACCTGGCGCGGACCTCCCACGGGTCGACGCTCAGCGGGGTGGTCGACGCCTGGGTGCTGGCCCGCTCCGACCGCGAGCGCGCCTGGGAGTTCCTCCTCCAGGCGCTGGAGAGCGACGTCTCCGACGTCCAGGGCGGGACCACCGCGGAAGGGGTGCACCTGGGCGCCATGGCCGGCACGGTCGACATCGTCCAGCGGTGCTTCACCGGCATGGAGGCCCGCGGCGACGTGCTCCGCTTCAACCCCACTCTGCCGACCGACCTGCCCGAGGTCCGCTTCAGCGTCCACTACCGCGGCCACCGGGCCGAAGTGACCATCACCCAGGAGCAGTTCCGCATCGCCACCCGGCCGGGGCCCGCCCGGCCGATCAAGCTCGGCCTGCGGGACAAGGTCGTCGACCTCGAGCCCGGCGGCACCGTGGAGATCGACCTGGAGCCGGTGCTGTGAGGCCCCCCGTCGCAACCCCGCTGGAGCGGATCGCGCTCTGCCTGGACTACGACGGGACCGTCTCGCCGATCGTGCCCGACCCGGAGAGGGCCGCGCCGCTGGAGGGCATGGTCGAGCTGCTCGGCAGGCTCGCGCGGCGCGCCGCCGCGGTGGCGCTGATCTCGGGCCGCCCGGCAGCGTTCCTGGCCGCCAACGCCAGCGCTCCCGGTCTGCGCTATTACGGCTTGTACGGGTTGGAGGAGATCCACGACGGCGAGCTGGTCGTGGACCCGGCGGTGCTGCAGGCACGGCCCGCGGTGCGGGCGGCGCTGGCGGACGTCGAGGCGGATCCGGCCGTGCGCGACTCCGGCGCCTACATCGAGGACAAGGGCAACGCGGTCGGGATCCACCTGCGCCGGGTGGCCGAGCCGGAGCGCTGGACGGACCAGGTCGCGGCCACGGCCAACCGCATCGCCCAGCGCCGCGGGCTGGACGTGCAGCCCGGGCGCCTGGTGTGGGAGCTGCGGCCGGCCGTGCACCGCGACAAGGGCGACGCGATCCGCAAGGTGCTCGCGGAGACGAGCCCGGCCGCCCTCCTGGTCGCCGGCGACGACCTCGGCGACCTGCCGGCCTTTGCCGCCGCCGCCTCCGCCGGAGCCGACGGCCTGGAGGTCCTGCGCGTCGCCGTCCGCTCGGCCGAGAGCCCACCCGACCTGCTCGCCCAGGCCGACCTTGCCGTCGACGGCCCCGAAGGCCTCCGCACGCTCCTGGAAGAGCTGGCGTAGACCCACAGTCCCTCAGCTCAGCGACTTGGCGTCGACCTTGTTGCTCACCGCGATCTGGGTGAGGGAGATGTACCGGATTGATCGCCTTGCCGGCCTCTTCTCTCGAGCGCCGGTCACCGGAGGGCAGGCGTTCGACGGCCCCCTCGAGCTGGCCGCCAGGCCTCCCCGATTTGTCGCGCACGCCCAAATACGCCCGATCGCGGGGGCAGGCGACGGTCCGGGGAGGGCTTCTCGCCGCCGCCGCGAGGGGCGAGGGCCTGCCGGTCCAGTCCCGGGTGCCTGAGCCGCGGGCTAGGAGGAGTGCTCGGCGGGGGTGGGGAGCAGGACGCGGTCGGGGCCGGTGTAGAGGTTGAAGCGGCGGCCGCGAAGGAAGCCCGCCAGGGTCATGCCGAAGCGCTCGGCCACGTACGTCCTCGCGCAGGCACTCCAGCTCGCCTTCGGGCGTGAACAGGCCGGCGGCGTGCAGGCCACCGGTGGACTCGAACAGCCCCTGCGCCTCCCGGAGCTTGTCGGGCAGGCCGTAGATGACCTCGGCGTCGACGCGCGGCCCGGGCGACGGCAGGGCGCAGCCGCGCAGCTCGATCGCGTCCAGGCTGGCCTTGCCGCAGACCCCGCAGGCGCTGGAGGTGTAGAAGTGCCGCTCCAGCCCGCGCAGGTCGGGCATTGCCGCGGCGTCCAGGCGCACGTTCACGACGTTGTACTGCTGGGCGGCGTCCAGCTCCGGGTCGGTGCAGTAGCTGATCCCGCGGAGCGGCTCGCGGTCGGTGAGGATGCCCTCGCCGTGGAGGAAGCCGGCGGCCAGCTCGAAGTCGTTGCCGGGGGTCCGCATGGTCACGGCCAGGCGCTCGGTGGCTCCGCCGGCGAGCAACCGGATCTCCAGCGGCTCCTCGGTCGCCAGGTAGTCGCCGCGGCGGCGCTCCTGCCCATCCGACACCACCCGCACACGGGCGCGGGTCTTGCTTCCCGGTCGCAGTGCCATGGCTCACTCCCGCTGGCTCGGCCGGCGCCGGCGCGCCCGCCTTGCAAGAGTAGCGGTGCCCGAAACCGGGGGCATCCACGTCTCCTGGAAGGCCGCGCCGGTAAACCCGGCTATCGAAGCGCGGTCTGGCCATCAAGGCGGCCCGCGCGAAAGCCGACAACCGTCTTGATGGAGCCACGCCTCGGGGGGTAGTCGCGCGCGATGTCGTCCACCGTCGCCCCAGAGGTCATGCTCGCCGGCCGGTACCGTCTGGTCCGGCGACTGGCAAGCGGCGGCATGGGCCAGGTCTGGCGGGCCAACGACGAGATCCTCGGCCGGCCCGTCGCGGTCAAGCTGCTGCGGAGCGAGTACGCCGAGGACCCCGAGTTCGTCGACCGCTTCCGCGCCGAGGCCCGCCGCACGGCGGCGCTGTCGCATCCCGGGATCGCCAGCGTCTTCGACTACGGCGAGACCGGCGACACCGACGCCGAGGGCACCACCGCCTATCTGGTCATGGAGCTGGTCGAGGGCGAGCCGCTGTCGGTGCTGCTGGCGCGGGAGGGCCGGCTCAGCGCCGCGCACACCCTCAACGTGCTGGCGCAGTCGGCGCTGGCGCTCGACTCCGCCCACCAGGCCGGCGTGGTCCACCGTGACGTGAAGCCGAGCAACCTGCTGCTGCGCAGGGACGGGGTCGTCAAGGTCACCGACTTCGGCATCGCGCACGCGGCCGACGAGGCGCCCCGGACCGAGGCGGGGATGGTGGTCGGCACCGCCGCCTACCTCTCGCCGGAGCAGGTCGCCTGCCGCCCGGCGACGCCGGCGAGCGACGTCTACGCCCTCGGCGTCGTGGCCTACGAGTGCCTGGCCGGGCGGCGCCCGTTCACCGGCGAGCACCCGATCGCGCTCGCGCTCGCCCACCGGCGCAGCGCCCCGCCGCCGTTGCCCGAGGACGTGCCCGACGCCGTGCAGGAGCTGGTGGCCTGGACGATGTCGAAGGTTCCCAGGGCCCGGCCGCCGAGCGCGGGCGCGCTCGGGCGCCAGGCGCTGGTGACCCGCGCGGGGCTTCCCGAGGGCTCCCGGCCCGATGACCCGGAGACGCCCACCGGCGGGTGGCTCCCGGTCATGAGCGGCTGGCACCCGGCCCTCGGCCGCGGCCGCGAGCCCGGCGACGACGGCCCGCCCCCGGTCGCCCCGAAGGCCCCCGCCAACGGCGACGCCAAGCCCAACGCGAACGGCAAGCCACCGGCGCCCGCCGACCAGGCGCCGAACGGCCAGGCGGCGGACGGCCAGCCATTGGAGGACCAAGCGGGTGGGCAGGCGACCGGCGAAGGTGGGCAGGCGACCGGCGAGTGGGCACCCGGGCCGCTCCTGGCCCGGCAGGCGGCTCGCGGGCCCGCGGGGGGGCCCGTTCGGGGGGCGGGTCGGTCTTGGCATCGGCGGAGGTTCGTGCTTGCGGTGGTGATGGCGCTGACGGTGCTGGTGGCGGGCGGGGTCACGGCGGCGACGAGGCAGCACGCGGTGGCGGTGGTGCCGTCGGTCGATGGCCAGCGGATCACCGCGGCGGGCCAGGCGCTGGCCCGCGCGGGCTTCGAGGTCCGGGAGCGCTCAGAACCCGATCGCAACGTGCGCGCCGGCCTGGTGGTCTCCCAGGAGCCCGCCGCCGGCACGCGGCTGGCCCGCGGGAAGCCGGTCACCATGGTGGTGTCCAGCGGCCCTCGCCTGGTGGTGCTCGATCCCTCGCGCTACCTCGGCAAGCCGCTCGACACCGTGCGCGCCGCCATGATCCGGCTCGGGCTGCGCGTCAGCGTGACCGGCCGAGCCTCGCCGACGGACGCGGGTATGGTCATCGCCATCAACCCGTCCGGCAGCCTGCATCAGGGCGACAGCGTGACGGTGACGGTCGCGACCAGCGCACGCCGACTCGAATCCTGAGCCGGCACTGGCAAAGGGAGCTGATGGCGGGGCGGCGGGCGAACGCTGGGGGGGAAAACGGCGACGATATCGGCGGCCGATCACCGTCGAAACCACCGCGGGGCGAAAGCATGGGAGTACTCGCCATGGCGGCGGGTTACGGTGTGGCGCGTTCAGCGCGTCGGTTTTCGCCAGCGACTGGGCGCGGTCACTCCGAGTCTTCTGAGGCGGCGTCCTGGGAGGGGGGCATCTGCAGCTCCCTGGCGAGCGCCTCGATCGCGTCGGCGGGGAAACGACGGTGGCCGCCGAGCGTCCGCATGTACGGCAGCTTCCCCTCTTTTGCCCAGCGGGACACGGTCTTGGGTGTGACGTGCAGGATTGCCGCCACCTCCGTGGCGGTCATGTATCCCGATCGGCTTGCTGGCCCCATGCGACTCCACCCCTTCTACATGCTGGCCGGTCACGCCGCCCCAAAGGGCGGCTTGCTGCGACGCCTTCGCGTCGTGCACGTTGCGTAGGCCGCCCTTCGTTGGACGTTGCGGGCCGAATTGACCGGCCAGAGATGACCGGCCGGATCTCGACCAAGGTCGAGGAGATGCTGGTCCTCGTCCCGGTCGAGCCTACGATACCTTCCGGCCGATGCACGACTCGGGCCTGGATCGTTGGTCGGCGCGTGCCCGTTACCGGAATTCTGCCTGCCGGACGGTCAATTCTCACCAATGACTCTAGGATTCGATCTCCACCTCCTCGCCGTCCTGCGCCCAGCGTGTATGGAAGGTACCGAATCGGTCCGTCCGGTGGTATGTGTGTGCCCCAAAGAAATCGCGCAGACCTTGTAACAGGTTGGCCGGACCCCGCTCGCGACGGATGCCGTCGTAGTAGGCGAGCGACGAGGCGAACGCCGGCGTGGGCACGCCCATCTCGACCGCGGTGGCGACCACCCTGCGCCAGGCCGGCTGCACGCCGGCGACGACGTCCCGGAAGTAATCGGCCAGCAGCAGGTTGCGGAGCCGCGGGTCCTGCTCGTAGGCGGCGCGGATGCGATCCAGGAAGCGCGCGCGGATGATGCAGCCGCCGCGCCAGATCGTGGCCATCGCGCCCAGGTCGACGTCCCAGCCGTACTGCTCGGAGGCGGTGGCGATCTGGTCGAATCCCTGCGCGTAGGCGATCACCTTGGAGGCGTAGAGCGCATCGCGGACGTCGTCGACGAACTGCTCGCCCGCGCGCCGCTCGGCACCCGGCCCCGGCAGGACCTTGGCGGCGGCGACCCGCTCGTCCTTGCGGGACGACAGCATCCGCGCGAACACCGCCTCGGTGATCGCCGTGATGGGAACGCCCAGCTCGAGCGCGGACTGGGCGGTCCAGCGGCCGGTGCCCTTCTGCTCGGCCTCGTCCTCGATCACGTCGACCAGCGGCCTCCCCGTGGCCGCGTCGACGTGGCCGAGCACGCGCGCGGTGATCTCGATCAGGTAGGACTCGAGCTCGCCCTGGTTCCAGCGGCCGAAGATCTCGGCGAGCTCGGGGGCCTGGAGGCCGAGGGCGTTGCGCAGCAGGTCGTAGGCCTCCCCGATCAACTGCATGTCGGCGTACTCGATGCCGTTGTGGACCATCTTCAGGTAGTGGCCGGCGCCGTCGGGGCCGACGTAGGTGCAACAGGGCGTGCCGTCGACCTTGGCGGCGATCGCGGTGAGCAGGTGCTCGACGGTGGCGTAGGCCTCTCTGGAGCCGCCGGGCATGATGCTCGGGCCGTGCAGGGCACCCTCCTCGCCGCCGGAGATGCCGGTGCCGATGAACTCGAGGCCACGTTCGAGCAGGGTGCGCTCGCGGCGGCGGGTGTCCTCGAAGAACGAGTTGCCGCCGTCGATCAGCACGTCGCCCGCGTCCAGGTGGGGGGCGATCTCGTCGATCACGGCGTCCACCGGGGGGCCGGCCTTGACCATGATCAGGATGCGCCTGGGGCGCTCGAGCGACCCGACCAGGTCCTCGATCGAGTAGGTCGGGGTGAAGGGCCCCTCGTCGCCGAAGCCGTCGATCAGCTCCCGCGTTCGGGCCGCGGTGCGGTTGTGCACCGCGACGGGGATGCCGTGCCGGGCCAGGTTGCGGGCCAGGTTCTGGCCCATCACAGCCAGGCCGGTGATGCCGAACTCGCTGCCGTTTCCCATGCTGGCTCCCTCCCGCTACTGGCTGGTCAGACCGCAGAGGATGGCACAGGTCGACCTCTGGCGGGCATGCTGGCCAGAATCTGTGGACAACCGCGACCGAGGAGGAGCCCGTGCCCAGCAGCCTCCACCCAGCCGGGGACCTGCCGCCGGCCGAGCCGGTCCGGCCCGGTCTGTGGAGCCTGCCGGTGCCGATCCCGAGAAGCCCCCTGCGCTACGTGCTCACCTACGCGTTCGAGGTGCCCGGCGGGGTGGTCGTGGTCGATCCCGGCTGGAACGCGCCCGAGTCGTTTGCGGCCCTGGAGGCCGGCCTGGCGACCATGGGCGCCGCGCTGACCGACGTGCGCGGCGTGCTGGTCACCCACCTGCACCCCGACCACTACGGACTGGCCGGGCGGGTGAGAGAGGTCTCCGGCGCGTGGGTGGCGCTGCACCCGGCCGACGCCGCCCTGGTCAACGATCGCTACGACCAGGTCGACGACCTGCTGGATCGGATCGCCGCCTGGCTGCGTGACGCGGGGGCGCCGGATTCTGAGCTGGTCGCCATGCGCGACGCGAGCATGGCGGTGCGCAGCGTGGTGGTGGTCACCCCGCCCGACGTCCTCCTGTCCGACGGCGACCGCCCCGACGTGCCGGGCTGGCAGCTCCTGGCGGTCCACACTCCCGGCCACACGCCTGGCCACCTCTGCTTCTACGAGGAGCGGACGGGGCTGCTGCTCAGCGGCGACCACGTGCTCCCGCGGATCACCGCCAACGTGTCGCTCCATCCGCAGTCGGGCAGCGACCCGCTCGGCGACTACCTCGCCTCGCTGGAGCGCCTGCGGAAATACGCCGACAGCCTGGTCCTGCCGGCGCACGAATGGCGCTTCGAGGGGCTCGGCGAGCGTATCGACACCATCATCGCCCACCACGAGGAGCGCCTGGAGGCCACCGCCGCGCTGGTCGCCGACGGCGCGGAGACGGTCTGGGAGGTGGCCACGCGGCTGCCGTGGTCGCGGCCGTGGGAGGAGATCCACGGCTTCATGCGCCGCGCCGCGGTCGGCGAGACCCAGGCCCACCTGGTGCTCCTGGAGCGCCGCGGCCAGCTCGACCGGACCGGCGAGCACCCGCTGCGCTGGCGCCGGGCTCCTCGGTGACCGCGGCGACGCGGCGGTCGGGGAGGCGCCGCGTCAGCACCACCCCGACCAGCGCGACCGCGCCGGTCAGGCCGAAGACCCCCGCCAGCGCGCTCGACTGCTCCCAGCCGGCCGCGGCGCCGGCGGCGACCAGCACGCCGCCAAGCCCGGCGCCGAGCGCGGTGCCGAGGGTGTCGGAGAGCTGGAGCTGCGCGCTGGCCGTGCCCTGCTCGGCGGCCGGCGCCAGCCCGAGCACGGTGACGGTGATCGGCGCGTAGGCGAGGCCGATCCCCAGCCCGCCGATGGCCCAGGCGACCACGCTGATCGCCACCGGGACGGCGTGCAGCAGCGACACCGCCATCACGGCGATGCCCACCACCACGACCAGCAGGCCGGTACGCACCAGGAAGCGGCTGCTCAACGACCGTGCTCCTCGCTCCTGGAGCCAGGCGCCGAGCGTCCACGAGAGCGTGGCGGCGGTCACCGCCAGACTCGCCATCGCCGGGGTTCGGCCGCGCACCGCGGTGATCGCCAGCGGCACGTAGGTGTCGGTGCCGAAGAACGCGAAGGTCAGCATCCCTCTGGAGAGCACGGCCGTGGGCAGGCCCTGGCGGGCGCGCAGCGTGCCGGCCGGGAGCAGGCGCAGCAGCGGCCGCACCCCGACCAGCAGCCCGGCGGCGGCCAGCACCACCGCCAGCGGGATGGAGCGGCCGGTCAGCCCGGCCAGCAGCAGCCCGGCGCCCCCCGCGACCCGCACCGCCTCCAGCAGCCGCGACCGGTGCGCGGCCGGAGGGGCCCCAGGGGAGCTCCCCGGGTGATCGGGTTGCTGCGGCGGCCCGATCCGCCGCACAGCAGGCAGTGCGAGACCGGCGGCGACCAGCACCAGCGGCAGCAGGCCGAGGAACACGTAGCGCCAGCTCAGGTGCGTCGCCACCAGCGCGCTCAGGGCCGGCCCGATCAGCCCCGGGACGACCCAGGCGGTCGACAGCACCGCGAACACGCGTGGGCGGAGCGCCTCGGGGTAGCTGCGGCCGATGGCCGCATAGGCGGTGGCGGGGATCGCGCCGGCGCCGATGCCCTGGAGCGCCCGCGCGAGCACCAGGATCAGCATGCTGGGCGCCAGCCCGCCGATGACCAGCCCGGCGGCGAACAGCAGGATGCCGAGCACGTAGGGCGGCCCGGGCCCGCGGCGGTCCGACTCGGAGCCCGCGACCACGATCCCGACCAGCGTGCCCAGGAAGAACGCGCTGGTGACCCAGCCGTACAGGCGCAGGCCGCCGAGGTCGTCCTTGATCACCGGCAGGATCGTCACGACGGCCAGGGCCTCGAAGGCGACCAGGGTCACGGTGAGGACCAGGCCGATCGTCAGAGCTCGCCGCGCCGGCGCGAAGAGCCCTTCCCGCTGGGCCTGCTGCATTTGCTCAACTGTAGCGGGTCCGCCTCACGGCGCCGCGGCGATCTCCCAGACGCTGGAGAAGCACTCGCCGGGCGCGAGCACGTGCAGGCCGAGGCCGTTGTTGAAGGCGTTGGCCGCGCAGGTGTACGGCTCGATGGCGATCGCGCGCCGCCGCACCTCGTCGGGCAGGCCGTCGCCGGTGAACACCTGGAGGAACGGGTAGCCGCGGTCGAGCAGCACGCTGAGGCGCGGCCGGCCGGAGGGCGCGGCCAGCTCGACCCTGGCCAGGCCGTCGGCGTCGCGCTCCAGGTCGGTGAAACCGGTGTCCATGACGCTGTCGCCGATCGCCCTCGGCTCGCGGAAGTCGAGCGGCGTGCCCGCCACACCCGCCCTGCCGGTCGGGATCATGCGCGCGTTCACCAGGAAGGAGGTGCGCGCGGGCAGCCTGAGGATGCATTCGTCGATCCTGGGCGTGCCGACGGTCAGGTAGGGGTGGAAGCCGGCGCCGTAGGGGGCCGGCACGGCGCCGAGGTTGCGGGCGCTCTGCCGCACGCGGAGCCCCGACGGGGTCAGCGTGTAGGCGACCCGCAGCGACAGCACGAACGGGTACCCGTCCCTGGCGTGCAGGACCAGGCCCATGACCAGGCGGCTCGGCGTGCTGCTGAGCGGCGCCCAGTTGAGCCAGCGGACCAGGCCGTGCATGGCGTTGGTCCGGTCCGGCTCGTCCAGCGGCAGCTCCAGGCTGCGGCCGTGGAAGGCGTAGCGCCCGCGGTCCACCCGGTTGGGGAAGGGGATCAGCACCTGCCCGCGGGAGGCCTCGGGCATGCCGTCGGCGGGAAAGCCCTGCAGGATGCTGAGCCCGCCCACCTCGAGCGCGCGCAGGGTCGCGCCGACCTCGGTGACCACCGCGCTGACGCCGCCACGGCGCAGCTCGAGCTGGCGTCCGGTCGGAAGGGCCCCGTCCTCGTCCGCGGTCCCCGGCTCGCCCTCGATCCTCGCCTGGTCCACCACCCCCCTGCCTCCCAGCCCGGCGGCTGTCACCTTGCCGCGCGAGTGGTCCTCCATGCAGGCACCTCCCTGAGTCACGTTCAGAAATGCACTTCGGGGATTTCGCCTAGATTGGGTGATCGTAACGCGTCATGCGGTCGCCCGCCTTCCGGACCCTGCCGGTTCTCCAGATTCCGCCCCATTCCGCTGGTACGATCGCCACTGCGACCGGGCGACCCCGTGCCCCGCTCCGAGCTGGGAACCCGCCGCCGCGAGGCTCCGGTGGGGGGGCTGCCACTGGCGAGAACGGGGGGCGTGTGGGGAGCCAGATCGAGCATACGGGGCTGAGCGGCGCCGAGGTCGCCGATCGCGTCGCGCGGGGGCTCGTCAACGACGTCCCCGAGGCACCCACCCGGACCTACGGCCAGATCGTCCGCGCCAACGTGGTCACCCGCTTCAACCTGCTGCTCGGGTCGCTGCTGGCGGTGATCCTGGTGGTCGGGCCGATCCAGGACGCGCTGTTCGGGATCGTGCTGGTGGCCAACACCCTGCTCGGCATCGTCCAGGAGGTCCGCGCCAAGTGGACGCTGGAGCGGCTGGAGCTGGTCAACGCGCCGCGCGCGACCGTGCTCCGCGACCGCGAGCAGCGCCAGATCCAGGTCGGCGAGGTCGTGCTCGACGACCTGCTGGAGGTCGGGCCTGGCGACCAGGTGGTGGTCGACGGCAAGGTGCTGGACTCGACCGGGCTCGAGGTCGACGAGTCGATGCTGACCGGCGAGTCCGAGCCGGTCGGCAAGAGCCCGGGCGAGGAGATCCTCTCCGGCAGCTTCGTGGTCGCCGGCGGCGGCAGCTACCGCGCCACCAGGGTCGGCGGCGACGCGCAGGCCGCGCGGCTGGCCGAGCGTGCGCGGCGCTTCACGCTGGCTCGCTCGGAGCTGCGCGCCGGCATCGACCGGATCATCACCATGGTGACCTGGGTGCTGATCCCCACGGCGGCGCTGCTGTTCGCCAGCCAGCTCATCACCCAGCACCAGGACCTCCGCAGCGGGCTCCGCGGCGCGGTGGCCGGCTCGGTGGCGATGGTCCCCGAGGGGCTGGTGCTGCTGACCAGCGTGACCTTCGCCGTCAGCGTGGTGCGGCTGGGCCGCAGGCAGGTGCTGGTGCAGGAGCTGCCCGCCGTCGAGACCCTGGCACGGGTGGACGTCCTCTGCTTCGACAAGACCGGCACGATCACCGCGGGGGACCTGGCCGTCCAGGACGTCGTCCCGCTCGGCGACCGCCCCGCCGGCGCGGGCGCGGTTGCGCTCGGCGCCATCGCGGCGGCCGACCCGAACCCCAACGCGACCCTGCGCGCGATCGCCGCCGCCTACCCGGCGCCGGACGGCTGGGAGGCCACCAAGGTGGTGCCCTTCAGCTCGGCGAGGAAATGGAGCGCGGCCAGCTTCGAAGGGCACGGCGACTTCGTGCTCGGCGCCCCGGAGGTGCTGCTGGCCGCCGGCGGCGGGACCGACCGGGAGCTGCTGCGCCGCACCGAGGCGATCGCGGTCGAGGGCCGCAGGGTGGTCCTGCTGGCCGCCGCGCCCGAGCCGGTGGCCAACGGCGAGCTTCCCGGCGGCCTGGAGCCGGCGGCGTTCGTGGTGCTCGGCGACCGCGTCCGCGCGGACGCGGCCCCGACCATCGCCTACTTCCGCGACCAGGGCGTCCGCACCAAGGTGCTCTCCGGGGACCACCCGCGGACGGTGGCGACGGTCGCGCGCCAGGTCGGCATCCCCGGCGCCGACGAGCCGGTCGACGCCCGCTCGCTGCCCACCGACCCGGCCGCGCTCGCGGGCCTGCTGGAGCGCCGCTCGGTGTTCGGCCGGGTGGTGCCCGACCAGAAGCAGGCCATGGTCGCCGCCCTGCACACCCGCGACCACGTGGTGGCGATGACCGGCGACGGGGTCAACGACGTGCTGGCGCTCAAGGACGCCGACCTCGGCATCGCGATGGGCAACGGCAGCCCCGCCTCGCGCGCGGTCGCGCAACTGGTGCTGCTGTCGAGCCGCTTCGCCACCCTGCCCGACGTGGTCGCCGAGGGCAGGCGGGTGATCGCCAACATCGAGCGGGTCGCCAAGCTGTTCGTGACCAAGACCGTCTACGCCACGGCGCTGGCGGTCGCGGTCGGCATCGCCCGGCTGCCCTTCCCGTTCCTCCCCCGCCAGCTCACCCTGGTCGGCAGCCTCACCATCGGCATCCCGGGGTTCTTCCTGGCACTGGAGCCCAACCTCCGCCGCGCGCGGCCCGACCTGGTCCGCCGGGTGCTGGCGTTCGCGGCGCCGGCGGGCCTGGTGGCGGCCGGCGCCACCCTGATCGCCTACTGGCTCGCGCACCGCAGCCCGAGCGTGCCGCTGGACCAGGCGCGGACCACCGCGACCATCACCCTCACCGGCGCCGGCCTGGAGGTGCTCTGGTCGCTGTCACGGCCGCTCAACGCGCTCCGCGTCACCATCCTGGCCTCCATGGTCGGCGCCCTGGTGGGCGTGCTGGCCATCCCCTGGCTGCGCGATCAGTTCGCGCTGGCGCTGCCCCCCGCCTCCGTCCTGATCGGCGTCGCCATCCTGCTCGCGGTCGTCGGCGCGGCCATCGAGATCGTCCACCGCAAGATCGGCTAGCCGGCGAGCCGCCCCCGCGACCACTGCGTTTGACATTGGTCGGGTTGATTTGGCAGGGTTACGCCGCTGTTGCTGCCCATCCCCCAGAGTCCCCCAACTCGGGTCAGCAGCGAGCCATGGGTCGCGCGCCGCCATCGAGCGTCCGCACCCCGCTGCCGTCGACCGACCGGTTCGAGCGAGAGGCTGGCACGGTGCGAGACGAGCGAACCTCCGGCCGCAGGGCCACCCCGCAGCACGCCAAGCGCGTGCAGCCCTGGTTCGCCAATCTGCGCATGGCCGTCATGATCGTGCTGCCACTGGTGCTCGCGTGGTTCCTGATGCCGGCCGACGCCCGCCCCCTCGGCTCGACCGCCGACCACGCCAAGACGAGCGGCAACGCCACCCAGACCAACGCCAGGGTCGGACGGACCATCCCCGGGGGCAGTGCCGGCGCCGCGCAGCCGGCGACCACCGGAGCCAAGCGGAAGCCGGCCGCGACCACCACGACCAGAGCGCCGGCGACCACCAAGGCGCCCACGACCACCAGCCGGCCGAGCACCACCGCCGCGGCGCCGTCCTCGACCGGAGCGCCGGCGACCAGCCGGGCCAATACCGTCGCGGAGAAGATCACCCAGCAGCTGTTCGCCCGCCTCAACGCCGAGCGGCAGGCCAGGGGCCTGGACACCCTCACGTGGGACGCCGACCTGGCCAACATGGCGGCCGACTGGTCCCAGCACATGGCCAGCACCGGGGACTTCGAGCACCGCGACCTGGGCGCCGCGTCCAGCCTGCCCGGCATCGACAAGTTCTCCGCGCTCGGCGAGAACATCGCCTGGGTCGAGGGCTACCCGAACGAGGCGCTCCAGCTCCACACCGGCTGGATGCACTCGGACGGCCACCGCAGCAACATGCTCCAGCCGGGCTTCGACTCGGTGGGGATCGCGGTCGTCTGCTCCGGTGGGCGCGCCTGGGCAACCCAGAACTTCGGCCGGCTCGACGACTCCAAGGCTCCGGACATGACCTCCGGCACGCCTCCGGAGAACCCCATCGTCGCGACCGCGGCAGACGGCCTCAGCTGCTGAATCACGGCCGGCGGCTGGAGGCGCTCAGCCCGCCGACGCCGGAGTCACCGTGACCGCGACCCGGTGCACGTCGTTGTCGGCGTAGCCGCCGAGGTTCCACTGCGGGCTGGTCGGCCACCCGCGCGCCCATCATTTCACTGCGGTATGTTCGCGGCAGCGGAATGCGGAGGTGGGCAGATGGGCCGACGCGAGGACGGCTGGACGGTCGAGGAGGCCAACGCGGCGCTGGAGCGCGTGCGGGCGACCGTGCGCCGGATCCAGGCGCTCACCGGGACCCGCAGGGAGCAGCCCAGCAAGGAGATGGCCGCGCGGATCCACGGCAACGGGCAGCGCAACGGCCAGCGCCACGGGACCGGCGGCCAGCAGGCGGCGGAGCTGCGGGCGGCCCTGGACGAGCTGTCCGCCGAGGGGATCCTGCTGCGCGACGTCGACAACGGCCTGGTCGACTTCCCGGCGCGCTCGGCCAGTGGGCGGCCCTACTGGCTCTGCTGGCTGGTGGACGAGCCGGAGGTCGCCTGGTGGCACTGGCCGGAGACGGGCTTCGCCGGCCGCAGGCCCCTCTCCGACCCGCCCGACTGAGCGGGCCACGATCGGCGGTAGCCGGACCGCTCAGGTGCCCGCCCGCCAGCCGGACAGGTACTCGAGCTGGCGGTCGGTCAGCTCCTCGAAGCGCACCCCCAGGGCGCGCAGCTTGTGGCCTCCATGTGCGCCAGGGTGATCGCGTCGCGGTTGCCGGTGACGGTCACGAACACGTCGCCGACCGCCGCCGCCTCGGCCATCGGCAGCACCTGGTAGCCGTCCATCACGGCCTCCAGCGCCTTGATCGGCTCGACCTCGACGACCACCACTCGCGCGCCCATGCCGCGCGCCCGCTGCGCCACCCCGCGGCCGCACCAGCCGTAGCCGGCCACCACCAGGACGGAGCCCGCCAGCAGCACGTTGGTGGCGCGCAGGATCCCGTCGACGGTGTTCTGGCCGGTCCCGTAGCGGTTGTCGAACAGGTGCTTGGTGTCGGCGTCGTTGAGCGCGAGCATCGGGTAGCGCAGCGCGCCGGCGGGTTGGACGCGCACAGCGACAGCTCGGCGCCGCCGGCCACCAGGGCGCGGCAGAGGTTGGCCGTCTCGGTGGTGACGTGCAGGCAGGCGCCGATCCGGACCCCCTCCAGCGGCCGGGCGAGCTGGAACTCGTCCCGGATCGCGGCCAGCACCGGCATTCGCCTGGCGGCGAAGTCGATCTTGCGGCGGCCCGCGGCTGCCAGGGCCGGGTCCTTCAGCATGCGGTCGATCGTCCTCACGGTTCCTCCATCAGCTCGCCAGTCGCAGCAGGGCCCGCGCCTTCCGGGTCTCGAAGTCCAGCGCCGCCGCGTGCCCGGGCTCGCGGGCGGCGCCCTGGACCGCGCCCTCGCGGCCCACGGCCGCCCGCCCCGCCCCCGCCGGCTGGCGGCGGGTCAGGCGGCCGAGGGTGGCGATCTCGCCGCGCAGCGCGGGCTCGTGGACGGCACGCAGGGCGAAGGCGACGGCGGCGGGCGGCACGCCGTAGCGCTCCTCCAGGTCGGCGGCGTAGGCGGCGGCCAGCAGGTCGTGCTCGCCGTAGGTCCGGTACCCGCCGGCGGTGCGCGCCGGGGCCAGCAGGCCCAGGGACTCGCGGTAGCGCAGCATGCGGGCGGTGGTGCCGAGCCGCGCGGCGGCCGCGCCCACCACCTCGGCCAGGCCGGGCCGGATGCCGTGGCGCAGCGCGAGCCGTTCCAGGTCGGTTGCCATGGGCCGGAGGCTAGCAACCTTGACAATTTAGTGTCAAGGTTGCCGCCGGCAGTGGCGGTGGAGCCCTGGAACGGCATCGTTCAGCGCGTCGCCGTCACCATCCCGCTCGCGGCGATGGCCGCCTTCGCCACCGAGCTGCTGGCCACGAACCCCGGCCGGGACCCGCGGCCTAGGCGGTCGCCTCCGCCAGGACCTTCTCGGCGTGGCCATCGGCCTTGACGTTGTACCAGGCGCGCTGGACCGCGCCCTGCTCATCGATCAGGAAGGTCGAGCGGAGCACGCCGACGGTGGTCTTGCCGTAGCGGTTCTTCTCGCCCCACGCGCCGTAGGCCTCCATCACCTGATGATCGAGGTCCGACAGCAGCGGGAAGCGCAGCCCGTACTTCTCGCGGAAGGCGCGGTGGCTGGCGGCGTCGTCCGCGGAGATGCCGACCACCGGCACGCCGGCCCGCTGGAACCCGTGCAGGTTGTCGTTGAACTGGCAGGCTTCCGTGGTGCAGCCGGGGGTGTCGTCCTTTGGGTAGAAGTAGACGATCACCTTGCTGCCCTTGAAATCGTCCAGGGAGACGGTCTTGCCGTCCTGGTCCGGGAGGCTGAATGGCGGCGCTGGCGCGCCGGGATCGAGCTGCGGCATGGAGCTCCTCACTGCATTCGACGAGTGAAGGTCGCTCCAGACTGTAGATCAGGTGCGGTAGACGAGCACCCGGGTGCCGGGGACCAGCTTGCTGTAGATCGCGTCCATGCTGGCGGTGGTGACGCGGATGCAGCCGTGGCTGGCCGGGTACGGCGGGACGTTCGGCGCGCCGTGGATCGCGTAGGGGCCGTCGAAGTACGCCGGCCGGTACATCAGGCCGAGGTAGCTGCGGTGCCAGCCGTTGACCTTGCGGCCGATCCGGAAGCTGCCCTCCGGGGTGTGCGCCCGGCGGACGCTGCCGTGCGACAGGTAGGTCCGGCCCGATGCGGACGAGGCGTCCAGGATCTGCTGGATCCTGCCGCTGCTGACGATGTAGATGACCTGGAGGGTGAGGTCCGCCTCGACGTGCAGGCCGCTGCCGCCCAACCGCGGGCGCGGCCGCCTCGGGTGGGCGAGCGCCTTCATGGTCTTGGGCCCGGCGATGCCGTCACGGCTCAGGTGGTTCACCTTCTGGAACGCCACCACGGCGTGCTGGGTCGCCGACCCGTACTGGCCGTCGACCTTGCGGACCTCGTAGCCGAGGGTGGCGAGCTGCCGCTGGAGCGCGGCGACGCCCTTGCCGTGGTCACCGGGACGGGCCGTGGCGGGCAGCGCCAACGCCCGCGGCTTGGGCCGCGTGGCCGCCGCGCCGGGCACCGCCTGGGCGGGCCCGTTGCCCGCCTGGCCCAACCCCTGGGCCGCCTGGCCGGACCCCTGGGCCGCCTGGCCCGATCCCGGCCCGGCCATGCCGCCCGAGGTGGCGGTGGCGGAGCTGCTGGTGGCTGGAGTGGTGGTGGCGACGCCGGCCGCGGTGCCCGTCTGACCGGACGCCGTGCCGCACGCGGCCAGCGCCAAGCAGGCGACGATCGCGATGCCGAGCAGACCAGTGCGCTTCCATGGGTCGCGCCACCATGCCATTCCCGCTCACCATCCCTTTCGAGCAGCGTCTGAGTCGTCCGGGTCAATTAAGGCTTTCCCGCACGGCGTCTTTCGTATCAGGGATGGGCGCGGTTCGCGGTCACGGAGGGATAACAGTTGCTAACAGCGCTGCGGACCGGTCGAGCTGGTCGAGCGTCGGCAGCGGCGGCGGCGCGCTGGTGAGCCAGTGTTCGGCGTAGCGGCCGGCGACCCGGGCGGCCCGCTCGTCGCCGTGGCTGGCGAGCCGGTGAGCGGCGTGCGCGACCAGCATCCCGGCGGCACAGCTGCGCCCGAGCCGCATGGCGAAGCCGCGGAGATGCGCCTGGACGGCGGCGGCGTCCGAGTCCTGGAAGGCCCGCAGCTCCTTGGCGAGCGCCTGGATGGACCGCCCGACGAGGTCGCCGGCACGGTCGAGCCCGCTCGCGCGCTCGGCGCCCTCCGGCCAGCCGCGCGGGGGCTCGAGCTGGGCGTCGAGGTCCTCCAGCAGCGCCGTGACCGCCTGGTCGGTGCGCTCGGCGCGGACCAGGTCGAGGCTGAGCACGTTGGTGGTGCCCTCCCAGATCGGCAGCACCTGGGCGTCGCGCAGCAGCCTCGGGATGCCGGTGTCCTCGATGTAGCCGGCGCCGCCGAACGACTCGACCACCTCGCTGGCGTGCGCCACCGCGTCCTTGCCGGTGAGCAGCTTCACCACTGGGACCAGCGCGCGCAGGGCGCGCTGCTCGCGCTCGGAGGCCAGGCCGTGCTCTGCGCGGCCGAGCAGCTCCGCGGCGCGCGCCACCAGCGCGAAGGCCGCCTCGGCCTCGACCGCCAGGTCCACCAGCGTCTCGCGGTGCAGCGGCAGGTCCCGCAAGCGCTGGCCGAAGGCCTGGCGCACGCGCGCGTAGGCCACGGCCAGCTCGACCCCGCGGCGCATCCCGGCGGCGGCGCTGATGCCGTTGTGGACCCGGGTCACGTTGAGCATCCCGGCGATCTTCTTGAGGCCGGCCTCGACCCCGCCGACGGGCGTGGCCACGGCGCCGGCCAGCTCCAGCTCGGCGGTGGGCACGGCGCGGGTGCCGAGCTTGTCCTTCAGCCGGTTGACCAGGATGGTCTCGCCGAGCTGCGAGCGGCCGGTCAGCGGGTCGACCGCCTCGACCAGGAACAGCCCGAGCCCGCGGCTGCCCGGATCGGCGCCCTCCGGCCGGGCCAGCGCCAGCGCGCAGTCGGCGGTGGTCGCCGAGGTGAACCACTTGACGCCGTACAGCCTCCAGCGGCCCCGCTCGTCGGTCCTGGCGACGGTGGCGGTGCGGCCGACGTCCGAGCCGCCCTCGCGCTCGGTCATCCACTGGCCCGAGGTCCATGCCCGCTCCGGGTCGCGCGAGGTCAGCAGCGGGACCACCCGCTCGCGCAGCTCCGGCGGGGCGTGGTCGAGCAGGACCCGGACGGCGGCGTCGCTCATCGCCAGCGGGCAGGTCGCCACCGCCGAGGACGGCGCGTACAGGTGCAGCAGGGCGTGCTGGAGCACGCGCCCGTGCGGGCCGTGACGGCCGTCGTAGGCCACCGCCACCAGGCCGGCGCGCGCCTGCGCCGCCAGCAGCTCCTCCCAGGCGGCGCTCACCTCGATGCGGTCGACCCGCCGGCCCCAGGCGTCAAACTGGACCAGCCGCGGCGGGGCCGCCTCGGCCAGCGCGCCGAGCCTGGCCAGCTCGCCGGCGGCGGCCTCGCCCATCGCGTCCAGCTCCGGGGTGGCCTCGGCCAGCAGCTCGGCGGGCAGCAGCCGCTCCAGGTGCTCGCGCAGGACGGTGTCGGACCGGAAGGTGTTGGTGAGGGTTGGCGGCTCTTGGAAGAACGTCACCGCGTTCCCCTTTCGGTTCGGGACGGCTCCAGCTCGTTCAGGATCTCAAACAGCTGGGCGAAGCGGTTGATCGTGACCCTGCCGATCGCCGGCAGCAGGCGTTCCTGGTTGATCAGCAGGAAGCGGGCGGGCTGGTAGCGGTCGATCGGCTGGCCGAGCGCGTACTCGACCCGTTTGACCAGCGCGCCGCCGCTGGGCAGCTCGCTGGCACGCGGCGCGCGCAGGCCCGACCAGGCCAGCAGCTCCAGGTAGAAGCCCTCGCCGAACAGGTCCTCGATGCCCGCCTCCGCGGTGCCGGTGACCTCGGTGAGGGCCACCAGCCGCTCCGGCAGCAGCAGGCCGTCGGCGACCAGCTCGGTGACCTCGGGATGGCCGGCGCCACGGCTGAGCAGCACCGCCGCCCGCAGCGGCGCGCCCAGCATCGCCGCCAGCGCCGGGATGGCGTGCAGGCCGCCGGCCGGCAGCGGCACCCAGCGGGGGTCCAGACCGCCGCGGCCGGCCTCGCGCAGGTAGGCGCTCATGACCTCCAGGTAGACCAGGTCGGCGGGGCTCGACACCAGCAGGGTGTCGGGCCCGAGGTCGACCTCGGCGGCCACCCGGCTGGCCAGCGCCGCCCGCAGCGGCACCAGCGTGTCGGGATGCACCGCGCCGGCCGGCTCCCGGACCCTGGTGCCCTCGCCGTCCAGGTCCTCGACGGTGCGCACCCGCCGCGGCGCCGTGGGATCGACCATGAACGGCGAGTGGGTGGTGTAGACGACCTGGTGGCGCGGGGCGAGCCGCTCGCCGATGTAGCGCAGCAGGTCGGCCTGGGCGGCCGCGTGCAGGCCGAGCCCGGGCTCGTCCAGCAGCACGACGAGCTGGTCGGTCTCGCGGACCTCGGAGAACGCCGCCACGAACGAAAAGAACCAGACGAAGCCCTCGGAGCGCTCGCCGAAGTTCATGGTCACCCGGTGGCGCTGGTCGCGGATGCGGATGTCGAGGAAGGGCCCGGGCTCGCCCCCGGGGCCCTTGGGCCGGAAGTCCACGTCCAGCTCGACCTCGAGGTCGGGCCCCTGGCTCCAGTAGCGCAGCACCTCGGCGCCGATGCGCTCGGCCGCGACCTCCAGCGCCACCTTGCGGCGCTCGTAGGTCGACTCGACGAAGTCGTCGGCGCCCACGCCGGCCAGCCGCAGCAGCGAGCGGGCGGTCCGCTCGCCGGGAGCCAGCCGGGTCGGCGGCAGGGTCTGCAGGCGCGGGATGCTGACGCGCCCAGGCAGCACGTTGTACTGGCCGAAGTACAGGAAGCGGGGCACCCGGGCGGTGACGAAGGAGGCCAGCGCCGCACCGCCGCCGCGGGCCCGGCCGTCGTCGTCCTGCTCGACCACCAGGCGCCGCCGCCCGCCGTAGGTGCGGTCCAGCCGCACCGTGCGCGAGGTGACCACGCCGGGGCCGAACTCTCCCCAGAGGTCGTCCACGTCGGCGTCGTCCAGCTCGAAGGTGGCGCTGACGGGCACGGTCGCCGCGATCTCCTCCTCGCTGCCGCGCAGGCGCCGCGGGTAGTCGCGCAGCTCGTCGAAGGCGAGCGGGTCGTCGGCCAGGGGGTTCAGGCGGGCCAGCGCCTCCAGGAAGGCGGTCTTGCCGCTCTCGTTGCGACCCACGAGGCAGGTGACGTCAGGCTCGAACCGGACGACCTCGGAGTCGTCGATGCTCTTGAATCTCTTCACGATCGCGCTTGTGAGGTGCATTTTGCCGTGCCCAGCCGATCCCCCCATTTCGCCGGGGGCAATCCTACGAGAGCCGGGCGCATGATGCGCGGTCGAGGTGTGGCCGCCGTCGTCCTTCACGGTGCCACGCCCCATCCCAGCTCGATGCGGATTTGACTCTTCGGCGCGATATTGGAGAACCTGCGCGGGTCATGCTGCGAGCGGCAGAATTCGACCGATGAAAGGACCCAGCGTGACCCAGTCAGACAGCGCGGCCGCCAGCGAAAGCTCGAGCAGCCGCTCCGCGATCTCCCACGCTGGTAGCAGCCGGACGCAGGTCGACCTCGAGCGGTCTGCGCGCAGCTTCGGCGGAGGCTCGGTGCAGCTCGCCGATCTCGAGGAAGTCGACGTCCGGACCGTCTTCCAGCGCGACGGCGACGGGTTCTCCGGCTGGCTGGCGGGGAACCTGGACAGGCTCTCCAAGGAGCTCGGCGTCAGCGGCCTGCGCGAGGTCGGCCGCGACATCGCGGTCGGCTCCTTCACCGTGGACATCCTGGCCCAGACGGACAAGGGCCGCCGGGTGGCCATCACCAACCAGCTCGAGACGACCGACCACATCCACCTCGGCCAGGTGGTCACCTTCGCCGCCGGCCTCGAAGTGTCCGCCGTGATCTGGATCACCACCAAGGTCGGCGAGGAGCACCGCGCCGTGCTCGACTGGCTCAACCAGCACGGCGACGACGAGGTGCGCTTCTTCGCGGTGGAGCTTCGCCTGCTGCGCATCGGCAACTCCCTGCCGGCGGCGGTGTTCAACGTGGCGACCAAGCCGAACGACTGGCAGAAGGTCGCGCGCCAGCGGCAGCGAGTCAGCTCGCCGTTCAACTCGCGCATGCGCGAGTTCTGAATCCCGCGACGGCACCTTCCCTGACGCCGGACCCTCCCTTGGGGGTCCGGCGTTGCTGGTGCTGTTCCCGAGGCTGCTGGCCGTCTGAGCGCGGGCAGGAAGCGGCCCGCGCTCAGACGGAACCCCGGATGGCCCGGTGCCCCGATCAGCTCAGCTCGGGGTCGTTGACGTTGAGCAGCCAGCGCGGCGAGGGGCCGACCTTGACGACGTCACCAAGGCGATCGACGCTGCCGTTGCCCTCGCCGTCCTCCAGCTCGTCGAGGTCGACCAGGGATGCGCCCGTGTACTCCAGGCCGTAGTAGCGGTACAGGGCTGCTTCGTCCTGCGGCCACAACCGCCCGCCCGCCGGCATGCCAGGCGCGCGCTGAACGGTTGCCAGCTCGAACGGCAGCTGGATGCCCACTGCCAGCTCGTTGGCCTCGCCGAGCGGGACCAGGCTGGTCTTCCCGTCGGCCTGCTCCAGATCGAGCAGGGCCCATCCGGGCTCGTCGGTCTCGGCGTCGTAATAGACATCCACAACCGAGCCGATCCGGTGACCGTCGCGATCCAGCGCGACACGACCCTTCCACCTGCGCACGACATCAAACGCCGGCATCTGCCCCCCCAACAACTCGTCGGTGCCGCCCGAACCGAGCGACACGTGGCTTCTGCGCGGCGGATGTTACCTGGGCCTTCGATCGCTAGAACAGCGGACTTCGAGGTGAGTGACCGGATAACGACGATCTTTTACGCAAACTCTTCGCCAGACAGCGGCGCAATTGGCACCCGCAATAGCGGAAACGGGATGCAATTGGCACCGGCAGTTGCACCGCGGGCCGCTCCATTGCCGTCGAGGTCTGGCGCCCGGGACCGGGCCCCGCTCAGGCCTCCAGGGCCGGCATCTCGGCGGCCAGGCGCTCGGCCTCGGCGTCCAGCTCGCCGGCGTCGAGCGCCGCGGCCGCCAGCTCCCCGTTGCCGGCGGCGGCCTCGAGGATGGTGCCGGGACACTCGCGGTGGGCGCCGCCCTCGTGGGCCGCCGCGTTCACCTTGCCGAGCACTTCGGCGAGGACTTGGACCTCGTCGTCGGCGAGGTGGCGGGCGAAGTGCTCCTCGATGCCGCGGAGGTGCACCGGCGCGGCCCGGCGCAGCAGCGCGCGCCCCTCGTCGGTGAGCACCGCGTAGGCGCCCCGCCGGTCGGAGGGGCAGCGCTCGCGGCGTACCAGCCCGGCTTCCTCCATGCGGTCCACCAGGCGCGAGAGCCCGCTCTTGGAGAGCAGCACCGACTGGGCCAGCTCCAGCATCCGCATGCGGCCGTCGGGCGCCTCGGCCAGCTTGAGCAGCACTTCGAACTTGCTGAGGGGCAGGCCGCGCTCCTGCTCCAGCTCGCGCTCGAGCAGGTCGGTGACCGCGGCATGCGCCTCCATGAGAGCCCGCCACGCGGCCAGGCGTGCGGCGTCGGGACGGTTACGCATGCGCCCATGGTAGGACGAACCTGCGACTCCCGGGTAGTTGCGGCGGCAACCACAAGCTCGGCCAGCTCGGACGACCGCCGGCGCGACCCCTGGTCCATCCGGGGCGCCGCCGCGGCCTCAGATCGCCCGCAGGCCAGCCAGGACGCGCTGGAGGAGAGCCAGGTCTGGCTGGGCCTCGGGGCTGCTGGGGCGGTGGATGGAGACGAGGCCCTCGGCCGCCATGTCGCCGACCAGCACCCTGGTCACGCCCAGCGGCAGGTCGAGATGGGCGGACACCTCCGCGATCGAGAGCACCTGGCGACAGAGGTGGGCGATCGTCCGCCGCTCCATGCTGAGCCGCGGCGACTCGCTGTCACCGAGCGCGGTCGTGGCCACCAGCGACTCCACCTCCAGTTCGGTGTGCCGCGAGCGGGTGCGCCCACCGGTGACGGCATAGGCGCGCAACAGCCGGCTCGGACCGCCGCTCGGGTGGGAGCCGTCGGCGTCGGGGGTACGCATCGCCCGTCCTCCGTCCAGGGCGCGTCGATCGTCACGAAGCAGGTGGTGGACTGTCACCCGCCGGTGGCTCGTCCGGCGGGCGGCCAGGCCGGCGGCTGTGGGCCGTGACCCGGCCGTGCACCATTCCGGTGCGGTAGTCGTCGAAGAGATCGTTGGAATGCCGGTCACCCGGGCCTCCCACGGATGGCGCCGGATCGACGCCGGGCTCCGGCAGCGGCTCGAAGATCGAATGCTCCGATCCCGCCGGCCGCCGTGGCCCGTGGCCGGCCGGGCCGTCGCTGTGGCCACCACCGTCGGCGCCGGTGGAAGCCAGGCCGGCGCCGGTGGGCGCGCCGTCGCCATCGGGCCAGGGGATCGGGGCGGGGAGCTGGCCGGTCGAGGGCTGCGGGCCGCCGGCCATCGAGCGCGCCATCTCGGGCTCGGCCAGCAGCAGCGCGCTCGGGATCAGCACCAGCGCGGTCACCCCGCCGTACCACGAGTGCCGGAGCTGCACCTGGATGCCGTGCCGCTCCGCCAGCCGCCCCACCACGAAGAACCCCAGCATCCGCGAGAGGGCGAAGTCGATCTGCGGCGGGTTGGCCAGCCGCTCGTTGGCCCCGGCCAACTCGTCCTCGGTCATGCCGAGGCCGCGGTCCTCGATCTCGATCAGGTAGCCGGTCGCGGTCGGCTCCGCCGCCACCCGCACCGGGGTGTCCGGCGGCGAGAAGGTGGTCGCGTTCTCGACCAGCTCGGCCAGCAGGTGGACCACGTCGCTGGTGGCGTGGCCGGCGAGCAGCACGTCGTCGCCGGTCATCAGCTCGACCCTGGTGAAGTCCTCCACCTCGGAGCCGGCCGCGCGCATCACGTCGGCGAGCGGGATCGGCTCGCTCCAGCGCCTGCCCGGCTCCGCGCTGGCCAGCACCAGCAGGTTCTCCGCGTTGCGGCGCATGCGCGTGGCCAGGTGGTCGAGCCGGAACAGCTCGTCGAGGTGGTCGGGGTCCTCGGTCCTGCGCTCCAGCTCCTCGATGAGGTTGAGCTGGCGGTCGATCAGGCTCTGACTGCGCCGCGCCAGGTTGACGAACATGTCGCCGATGGACTTCCGCAGCGCCGCCTGCTCGGTGGCGACGCGCACCGCCACCCGGTGCACCGAGTTGAACGCGGTGGCCAGCCGGCCGATCTCGTCGGTGGACCTGATCGGCAGCCCGCCGGCCGCCTCCTGCGCGATCGCGGTCAGCTCGGCGCCCTCGTCGGCCCGCTGCAACCGTTCCACCACGCCCGGCAGCTCGGTGGCGGCCACCTCGCGGACCCTGCGCTCCAGAAGCACCAGCGGCCGCGCCATCGATCGGCCCAGCAGCAGCGACGACCCGAGCGCCAGCGCCACGACCAGCACCATGGCCGCCACGTCGGTGGTGGCGCGGCGGACCGCCGCCGACCTCGCGGCCGCGCTGGCGCTGGCGACGTCGCCCGCCACGCGCAGCTCCACCTGGTGGAGCAGGTCGACCTTTGCCGAGCTGGCGAAGAACCAGTCCTTCGGCGCGATGCCCCGGGGCAGGTCCCGCGCGGTCAGCACCGCCTGCCGCATGCCGGCGATCCGATCGATGTCCGGGCCGGTCACCGTCTCGCCGAAGAAGTCGCGCTGCGCCTGGGTGGCGGCCTGGCGGAACTGCGCGAGGTAGGCCTGCTCCTCACCGGTCAGCGTGGCGAACTGCTGATACTCCTCCGGCCCGAAGGTGCCGGCGGTCAGCACCGAGAACAGCAGCCCCTGGGCCTGTGAGGCGGCCTCCTTGGCCCGGGCCATCGCCACCAGCGCGTCCACGTTGTTGCCGAGCGAGCCGCTGCCCTGCTGCGCTCCGACGTCGCCGATGACCGCCAGCAGCGCGTCGATCTGGCCGCCGTAGTGGCCGGCCACCTGCAAGGTGTTGAGCGGCTGGCTCTCCATCCGCGAGCGGAAGTCGGTCAGGTCGCGGAGCGAGCCGTTGGCGGTTCGGAGGTCCCTGCGGAACCGCGCCGAGAAGCCGCTGGTGTCGAGCGACCGCAGGTTCTTCTGGAACGACTGGAGGGCGGTGTTCACCAGGACCCGGTCGGCGATCATCGTCCCGTCGTTCGCCCGCTTGCCGCTGGCGACGTACCCGCCGGAAATCGCCCGCTCGCGCTGGAGCGCGTCGACCATCGCGGTCAGGCTGGAGACGAACTGGGTGGCGCGGTTCAGCCGGTCGGCCTCGACGCGGCTCCCTACGCTCGACACCACCTGGACGGTGGCGAAGGCCACCAGGGCGAGCAGCGGCACGACCACGATGGCCAGCAGCTTCGAGCGGATCTGCACGTTCCGGAACACGGATCGCCACCCCCACCGGGCCTGGCGGACCTACTACCCAGAATCCCACCAGGCCATACCAGCGGCCCAAAAGTAACCAGGTGGCAGAATCTAGCCCACCACCTACGCCTTCGCAAATAGGGTGGGTGACCGTCCGCAACCAGCGCGAATTTGCGCAGATGAGAAGGGCGGCTCACGCGGGGTAGTCGCGCGTGTATTCGCGCGGGTGTCCGGCTCGGCGGCGCTATGGAGCGGGTGTCCTCGGTGAGGGCGACCAGCGCAGCGGCTCGGGCGGGCCGAGGCGGTTGCGCAGCACGCCGACGCCGCTGACCTCCAGCTCGATCACGTCGCCCGGCTGCAGCCGGCGGCCGAGCTCCAGCCCGCAGCCGCCGGGGACGGTCCCCGAGGCGATCAGTTCGCCGGGCTCCAGCGGCTCCGATGCCGAGGCGTAAGCGAGCAGCTCATCGACCGACCACATGATCTGATCGATCGAGCCGCGCGACCACTCCTCGCCGTTGATCCTCGCGGCCATGCGCAGATGGTCCAGATCCAGCTCGTCGGCGGTGACGATCCAGGGCCCGAGCCCGGTCGCGAAGTCCTTGCCCTTGGCGGGCCCGAGACCGCCGCCCATCTCACGGCCCTGCGCGTCGCGCGCGGAGAAATCATTGAAAATCGTCACGCCAAAGAGCGCGCCTTTCGCCTCGTGCGGCGTCAGGCTCCGGCCGGAAGCCCCGACGACGAAACCGAGCTCCAGCTCATAATCCATGTACCGAGAATATGCGGGCCACGGGACCTCGGCCTCGTGACCGATGAGGGTGCCGGGATTGCCTTTGTAATAGATCGGCAGCTCGTAGAGCTGCGGGGGCACCGAGGCGCCGAGCACGGCGTAGCTGGCCCGGATGTGCCCCTCGAAGGCCATACAGTCGCGCATTCGCGGCGGGTCGAGCGGCGCCAGCCATCGCGCACGGTCCAGCGGCAGCACCGCGACCTCCGCGGCCACCTCGGCGGCACGCGCCGCCGCCTCGGTGAACAGCGGCCCGGCGCCGATCGCCGCGGCCATGCTCGGCGGGAACAGCGCCGCGGCGATCCGGCGGGCCGCCGCGTCGCTGGCGCCCTGGCGCCGCAGGCGCTCTCGCTCCGCCAGCGCCAGATCGATCAGTCGCTCACGGTCCGGCTCCACCAGCACCAGCCGCGCCACCGGCCCATCGGGCCCGTCCACCTCGACCCGCCCGAGTCGCATCGCACGCTCCCTACTGGCGAGGATCCTCGACAGGCGTGAGCCTAACGCGCCGTTGACAGGCAGACGAGCCGCTGAGAGGGTCGTGTTCGTCCCAGAGCGGGTCCAGGGCACCGGGTCGCGAGGTGGCGATGCGAATGGAGCGCGTGGCGGTGGTCGGCGCCGGTCTGATGGGCCACGGCATCGCCCAGGTGTTCGCCGAGGCCGGTGCGCCGGTGACCATTTGGGACCCCAACCCGGAGGTGCGCGCATCGGTCCCCGATCGCGTGCGGGCGAACCTGCGCTCGCTCGGGCGGCCGCGCCAGGCCGCCGATCAGGTGGTCGAGCGGATCACCGTGCACGAGACGCTCGAGCCGGCGGTCGACGGCGTCGACGTGGTCATCGAAGCCGCGCCGGAGGACCTCGCCACCAAGCAGCGGCTGTTCGAGCGCCTCGGTGCGCTCACCGGAGCGGGCACGATGCTGGCGACCAACACCTCGGTGATGTCGGTCGCCAGCATCACCGAGCGCACCGAGCACCGGGGGCGCACCCTCGGCACGCACTGGTGGAACCCGCCGTACCTGATCCCGCTGGTCGAGGTGGTGCAGGCGGAGGCGACCGACGCCGAGGTCGTCCGGCGCATGATCGAGCTGCTGGCCTGGGCCGGCAAGACCCCCGTGCACGTGCGCAAGGACGTGCCGGGCTTCGTCGGCAACCGGCTCCAGCACGCGCTCTGGCGCGAGGCGTTCCGGCTGGTCGAGGAGGGCATCTGCGACCCCGAGACGGTCGACGTGGTGGTCAAGTCCAGCTTCGGGCGCCGGCTCGGCGTGCTCGGCCCGATCGAGAACGCCGACCTGGTCGGCCTCGACCTGACCCTGGCGATCCACGAGTACCTGCTGCCCCACCTGGACCGCACGCCCGGACCGGCGGCCAGCCTTCGCGACAAGGTCGCCCGCGGCGAGCTCGGCATGAAGAGCGGCAAGGGCTTCCGCACCTGGCGCGAGGGCGAACCCGCCGCCGTGCGCGAGCGCCTGCTGCGCTACCTCGCCTCGCAACGCGACGCCGACGGCGAGGCAGGACCGGGCCGCTGAAGGTCGCCGCCGAAGTACGTGACCCGCTCCCGCCGAGGCCTGACCGCGGTTCTACAGGGATCTCGGCGGTCGTCCGATTACTCGGTCGGTCAGGTGGAGGCAGGCCTGATCACGGACCGGCCACGGCGCCGCGCGAGACGAGCGGCCTGCCACCCCACGACGGCACGCAGCTCACCCAGGCCTCGTGCAGCTCCCTGGTCCAGGGCGAGATCCCGGGCAGGGCCGACATGCCGTCCATCCTGATCACCAGGCCCGCCGCCGGCCTCGCCCTCGGCAGGTCACGGCCGACCACCTTCGAGGTCAGGGTGGCCCGCTGACCTGATCACAGCCACTGCCAGCCGATCTTGACGGTGGTCCACGCCGCCGTCACGAGGCCTTGCGACCCGGTCGGGCTGGTGACCGCGATCTGCCACAGCCGGCCGTCGTGGGTGCAGAGCACCTGTGTTCGCCGCTGCGGCTGGCCGCCGGACCGGATGGTCAGGTCCACCTCGACCGCGGGGTCGGCACCGATGGTGCTGTGCCGCAGCGTGCCAGCGCCACTGGCTCCCTGGTGCTGGAGTGCCCGCACCTGGTCCGCCGCGAGCTGGTCCAGTGACCGCCCGCGGTCGGCGCCGCTCGGGAGCCGGCTGATGACGATGCTGGCCTCGGGTGTGACCAGCGAGCCAGCCTGGCCGGCGAGCGCCTGCACGGTGCTCCGCTCGGCCGGGTGCTGGGTGCGGTAGCTGTCGGTGACGTCCTCGAAGCCGTCGGGGATCCTGATCGAATAGAACGCGTTGCTGACCCGCGAGCCTGGGCCGTCGCCGGACGGTGGAGGCTCGGCGCCGGCGCCGCTGGTCGTCGAGGTCGGGTCTTCGCCGGGCGTCGATGGTGGGGCGGTCGGCTGCGGAGCAGAGGTCGGGAACGGAGCCCCGACCACCGGCGCCGGCGGCCGCTGCCCCATCGCGTAGAGGATCGCGAAGCCGCCGAGCGCGGCCACGGCCAGTCCCAGCGCCCCCAGGATCCCCACGATCCACGCGACCGCGAGCCGGCTCTGCCGATCCGGGTCGGGCGGAGCCTGGTACCCCGGCTCACCCCACCGAGCCCCGCCCCCCGGCCGAGGCACGGCGGAAGGCCCCACAGGCGGCGGCCCCGCGGGCGGCGCCGATGGCCCGGCGGGCGGGACGGGGGGCGCGGGTGGGGGCTGCTCGTGTGGGGTGGGCGAACGCGGCGGATCTTGCATGGCGCAGCTCCAGGAACGGCGGACTCGTCGAGTTTAGACCGCACCGGGGGGTCTCCGGAGAGGCCTGTGGATACCCGGTTGCGCGTGACGGAGGGCTCCCCGACCATATCGGGGCGCGGCTACGCGCAGAAATCTCGGAGGCATGATGACCGTTCCAGCGCCAGCACCCCCGCTGGCGGGCAGCCAGTCCAACGGCGACCTCGTGGTCGTCGATCAGCTCGTCAAGCGCTACCCCAAACTGCCGTTCAACGGTGTTCGTGTTCGGCAAGGTCCTCACCGATCTCGCTTTCGCGCGCGCCGGCTTCGCCGAGCTGCTGCTGCCGGGGATCATCGCGCTGACCGTCGCCGTGACCGGCCTCCAGGGAACCGCGCTGCCGCTGGTGATCGACTTCAGCTTCACCAAGGAGATCGAGGACCGCCTGCTGGCACCGCTGCCGGTCGGCTTCGTGGCGCTGGAGAAGATCCTGTTCGGCACCCTGCGGGCGCTGATCGCCGGGGCGATCATGTTCCCGATCGGCAGGCTGGTGCTCGGGACCCTGCCGTTCCAGGCCAGCCGCACCTGGCTGCTGATCGCCTTCCTGCTGCTGGGGGCGGTCATGGGCTCGGGCCTCGGCATGACACTGGGGACCCTGGTCCAGCCGAGTCAGATCAGCATCGTGTTCGCGCTGGTCCTGACACCCCTGCTGTTCACCGGGTGCACCCAATACCCGTGGCCGTCACTGTCGAGCCTCCGGTGGTTCCAGGTGCTCACGCTCGTGAACCCGCTGACCTACGTGAGCGAGGGCGTGCGCGCCTCGATGGTGCCCCAGGTGCCGCACATGCACGCCTGGATCGCGGTCATCGTGCTGATCTTTGCCACGGTCGGGCTGGTCGTGGCTGGCGTCATGGGGTTCATGCGCCGTGCGATCGACTAGATCGGCTCGGAGCCGGCCTGGTCGACAAGCGAAACCGGACATGCGGGAGGTACGGGTTGCTGCTGGAGAGCAAGAACGCGGTCATCTACGGAGGGGGCGGAGCGATCGGCGCGGCGGTCGCTCGCGCCTTCGCTCGCGAGGGGGCAAAGGTCCACCTCGCCGGTCGAACCCTGGAGCGCCTCGAGGCGGTGGCCGGCACGATCCGCTCCGCGGGAGGGGTGGCCTCCACCGCGCGGGTCGATGCGCTCGACGAGAGGGCGGTCGACGAGCACGCCGACGCCGTGGCCGCGGACGCCGGAGGCATCGACATCTCCTTCAACCTCATCTCGCACGGGGACGTCCAGGGGACGCCGCTCGCCGAGATGCGGCTCGAAGACTTCGAGCGACCGGTCGTCACCGCGGTGAGAACGATGTTCCTGACCTCCAGAGCGGCGGCGCGGCACATGATCAGGCAGGGATCAGGGGTCATCCTCGCCTTCGGCGGCGACGGCGACCCGCCGCCCGGCTACCATCTGGGAGGGCTCCAGGTCGCCTTCAGCGCCATGGAGGCCCTCCGCCGCAATCTGGCCTCCGAGCTCGGGCCGCACGGCATCCGCGTGCTGACCCTGCGGACCGGCGGGGTGCCCGAGACCCTCCCCGAGGGCTTCGATGGGCGCCAGGCGATCGTGAACGACATCGAGGGGAACACCATGCTGAAGCGGGCGGCGACCCTCGACGACGTCGGCAACGTGGCCGCCTTCGCCGCCTCGGACCACGCCCGCACCATGACCGCCACGGCGCTCAACATCAGCTGCGGCGCGATCGTCGACTAGAGCGCCGGTCATGTCGCGCCCCTTCGCGAGCGCGCCGCTTCGCGAGATCGGG
>WNFV01001686.1_pt1 | contig 38842 bp, 38 predicted proteins | sample 5400101 | NCBI WGS metagenome assembly WNFV01 (sample SAMN13153361, study PRJNA577476) | soil metagenome | isolation source: 115 cm soil or saprolite under grassland replicate 1 | place: USA:California | collected 2016-06-15 | reverse complement strand
GCGGTGTAGTGGTCGGCCACCCACTGCGCGATCTGTTCGCCGTTTCCGCTGCCGCCGTTGCGCTGCATCCCCATGCCGCTGCCGCCGACGAAGTAGTGGATCTTCCCGGCCGCGACGTACGACTTGAACTGGGCGAGCGTGGGGGACGGGTCACTGCCGTTGAAGCCGCCGATCGCCATCACCGGGTCGCCGGTCGCGAGCTGGTAGCCGGCCGCGTTGTTGGCCCCCACCGTCGCCGCCACCCAGGCGTACGAGTCGGCGTCCGTCTGCAGCAGCTTCACCAGTGCGCTGCTCGGCTTCGACCCCTCCAGCAGGCCACCGGCGCCGCCCGCCGGACCGCCCGGTGCGCCAGCGGGGGCACCGGCCTGAGTACCGCCGGGACCACCCGCCCGGGCGCCCGCGGGCGGTTGACCCACCGGGCCGCCCTGAGGTGGCGTACCGGCGTTGAATCGCCGTGGCCCGCCCGCACCGCCCGGTCCGCCGAGCGCGCCGGCCACCGCCGGGCCCGCCGACGGGATCGCGCCGCCGTGCACGGTGGCGGCGGTGTCCACGGCGTACGCGACCGGCCCGGCCAGTACGGCGACCAGCGCGGCCGCGGCGGCCAGCACGCCGATCCGGCGGGGCAGCTTCGAGGAGCCGAGCAGCGCCACGGCGGCGACGATGCCGACCACGAGCACGGTCCAGCGCAGCCACGGCAGCCACGTCGAGGAGCGGGCGAGGAGCACGTACCCCCAGATGGAGGTCACCGCGACGACTGCGGCGAGGGTGGCCGAGAGCGCGAGGTGCTCCCGGCGCCGCCACAGCAGGGTCGCGCCGATGCCGACCAGCGCGGCGATCGCGGGCGCCAACGCCACCGTGTAGTACGCGTGGAAGATCCCCTGCATGAAGCTGAACACCAGTCCTGTGGTCAGCAGCCAGCCGCCCCAGAGCAGGAAGCCGCCGCGCACCCGGTCGGTACGAGGGGCCCGCCAGGTGATGACCAGCCCGGCGACCAGCAGGATCAGTGCGGCGGGCAGCAGCCACGCGACCTGGCCGCCCTGCGCGGCGTCGAACATCCGGGTCCAACCCGTCTCGCCCCAGCCCATGCCGCCGCCGACGCTGCCGGTCTCGGTGCCGGTGATCCGGCCCAGGCCGTTGTAGCCGAGGGTCAGCTCCCACAGGCTGTTGGACTGCGACCCGCCGACGTACGGCCGCGCCGAGGCGGGCAGCAGCTCGACGATCGCGATGTACCACCCGGCGGCGAGCACCATCGCCAGCCCGGCCAGCAGCAGTTGCCACACTCGCTTGCCCAGCTTCGGTGGGCCGGCGATCAGGTACACCAACGCGAACCCGGGCACCACGAGCAGCGCCTGCAGCATCTTGGTCAGGAACCCGAACCCGACCAGTACGCCGACCAGCGCCAGCCACCTCGTCGAGCCGCTCTCCAGCGCCCTGACCAGGGCGTACGCCGCCGCCACCAGGAGCAGCACCAGCAGCGCGTCCGGGTTGTTGAACCGGAACATCAGCACCGCCACCGGGGTGGTGGCCATGACCGCGCCCGCCAGCAGGGCAGCGGCAGGGGAGAACCAGCGGCGGACGGTGGCGTACAGCAGGCCGACCGAGGCGACCCCCGCGAGCGCCTCCGGCACCAGGATGCTCCACGAGTTGAGCCCGAAGATCCGTACGGACAGGGCCATCGGCCACAGCGACGCCGGGGTCTTGTCCACGGTGATCGCGTTGGAGGCGTCGAAGGAGCCGAAGAACAGCGCCTTCCAGCTCGCCGATCCGGCCTGCGCCGCGGCCGAGTAGTACGAGTTGGCCCAGCCGGACGCGCCCAGCCCCCACAGGTACAGCACCGCGGTGGCCAGCAGCAGGGCGAGCACGCCGGGGCGTACCCAGGCAGGGTCTTCGGGTCTGCCGCGCAGCAGGCGGGCCAGCCGGCGCCGGGGGACCGGCTCGGTCGTGGTCGTCGGTACCGGGAGCGCCGTGTCCACCGGGGAAGTCATCGTCATGCGGCCAGCGTCGGGCCCGCGGCTGTCATCCGCGTGAGGGTTTACTGTGCGCCGGCTGTGGCCTGGGGCCGCCTACTTCAGGACGTCGAACCGCAGGTGGGTCGCGTACGGGGACTCCACCGTCCGGGTGCGTTCCAGCGACACCGGCGCCGCGGTGTCGCCGAACAGCCGGGTGCCGCCGCCGAGCAGCACCGGTGCCAGGTGGATCTGCATCTGGTCCACCAGGCCGGCCGCGAGGTACTGCTGGGCGACGTTCGCGCCGCCGAAGATGCCGACCTGCTTCTCGCCCGCGACCGCCTGCGCCTGGGCCAGCGCGCTGTGGATTCCGTCGGTGACCAGCGTGAACCCCTCCGTGCCGTACTCGGAGGTGGGGCGGTGGGTGAGCAGGAAGCACGGTACGGGGAACGGGTTGCTGCCGCCCCAGCCCTCGGTCACGTCGTACATCCGCCGGCCGACGATCACCGCGCCGACACTGCCGAACATCTCCTCGATCACCTCGGCGTCGACCCCGGTCGGGCTGCCGGTCTGCTCGTCGTACGACCACGGACCGCCGAACACCCAGTTGTGCAGGCGCTCGCCGCCGACGCCGAGCCCCGCGCCGACGCCGTCGTTCGGTGCGGCGACGTACCCGTCGAGCGACATCGTGATGTCCAGTACGACCTTGCCCATGTCCAGCTCCTTGGTCAGCTCCGGTGTCTGAGGTATAGACCGCAGCCCGGACCGAAACTCATCGCGGTCGAGGGCGCTGACCCAGCACCCGGGATTCGCCGACCGCCAGGGTCCACAGGTCGTCGTCCGGCAGGCCGGCTTCCCGCCACGCCTTGATCGACTCCCGCATCGGGTCCAGCAGCGGCTCCCGGGACAGCACGAACGTGCCCCAGTGCATGGTCGCCATCCGCGGCGAGCCGAGGTCGCGGCAGGCCTGTACCGCCTCGGCGGGATTCATGTGCACCGGCTTCATGAACCACTGCGGCTCGTACGCGCCGACCGGCAGCAACGCCAGGTCGATGTCCGGGTGCCGGGAGGCGATCTCGCCGAACCGGTGGCCGTACCCGGTGTCGCCGGCGAAGTAGACCTTGTGGTCGGCGGCGCTGATCACCCAGCCGCCCCACAGCGTCCGGCAGCTGTCGGTGAGCGAACGGCGGCTCCAGTGGTGCGCCGGTACGAACTCGAAGTCCACCCCGTCGAGCGGTACGGACTCCCACCAGTCCAGTTCGGTGACCTCGGTGAAGCCGCGCCGGGTGAACCACCCGCCCAGCGCCGCCGGCGCGAAGATCGGCGTGTCGCGGGGCAGCCGGCGGATGGTCGGCGCGTCGAGGTGGTCGTAGTGGTTGTGGCTGATCACCACGGCGTCGACCTTCGGCAGCGCCTCCCAGGGCAGTCCCACCGGGGTGAGCCGGGACGGCACGCCGGGGATCTTCGGCGACCACACCGGGTCGGTGAGCACCGTCAGTCCGCCGATCTGCAGCACGTACGAGGCGTGGCCGATCCAGGTCACGCCGGTCTGCCTCGGCCCGACCACGGGCAGCGCCGTGGCGGCGGTGACGGGGATGTCGGCGGCCTCGGACATGTCGCGCTGGGCGAAGCCGCCTTCGCGGAACATCCGCCACACGGCGCGGAAGGACGGTATGGGCGCGGTGAGCCGGTCGGCGAACGACGACGGCCAGGTGCGTACCGGAGTCTGGGTCACCGTCCCAGTGTGCCCGGTGGCGCGGCCGGCCGCCCGCGTACGGTGCCTGCCGCGCCGAGCGCGCCGTTGCGCCGCAAGGCCCACCACGTCAGCGGTACGCCGACCACCGCCGGCGCCAGCCAGTAGGTCAGGTGGGGAAGCCGGTCCCAGATCGGCAGCTGCGGCCCGTTGTCGACGTAGAAGCCGGTCAGCAGCGCGATGTACGAGCCGGCCATCGCGCTGCCGTGCCAGGCCATCCAGTTCGGCGGCCGGCGGCGACGGATCCGCCAGCCGGTCGCCGCCAGTCCGAACGTCACCACGCCGATCACGAACAGGTGCCAGTCCTCCCGCCACCGCAGCACCGCCATCACGGTAGCGGTCACGAACAGCAGCGAGACGGCGTACAGGTAGACGGTGCCGGCGACCGGATGCCGGCCGGGGCGCTTGCGGGCGGTCGCGGCGAGCGCTCCCGCCACCACGCAGGTCAGGCCGGCGGCGACGTGCCCGACCAGCGCGGTGTAGAACACCGGCCCCGCGGCGGGAATCTCGATGCCGAGGATCTCGATCGTCGGACCGTCCACGGCCATCACGTTATCCGGCGACCTGGGCCGCCGGATACCGCCAACTCAGCAGTACGTGTAGCTACCGGACGAGCCCCAGGTGCAGGTGTCCTTGGTGGTCCCGTACGAGTCCTTCAGGTACGCGGTGTCGCCGGTGTTGTTCCAGACGTACCAGCTGCGTTGCCAGTACTTGTGGTGCGTGGTGTTGGTGCCCTTGCCGGTGTGGAGGTAGACCGAGTCGCCGGCCGCGAGGTAGTACGTGCCGAACGTGTAGACGTGGTTCGACTTGTCGCGCACGGTCCAGTTGGTGAGCCGCTTCGACGTACTCGTGACGTTCTTCAGCCGGACGTACTCGGCGTTGAGGCTGGTGTTGGAGCCGGTGTCGCTGCCGGGGGAGTTGTAGTAGACCTTGGTGATGTGGATGCTGGACGACGCGTGGGCGGGCGCGGAGACCAGCAGGGTGCTGATGCCGACGGCGAGCGCGACGAGGACGGTGCCGATGGTGCGGCGCATGCGGGATGCCTTTCTGGGCCGGGATTGACGATTCGCCCACTAAGTGCAGCAGCTACCGGGATGGCTGCCATGGGACCTTCGTCCCGTCCCTTGACGACTGTGGACGTTCGTCGGGATCCGGCTTCCGAACAGCTGATGCACCGCTCCTCCGGAGTACCTCTCCCAGCCCGGGGCGGCATGAATCCGGCACTCGACCTGCGGCGATGACCATTCCGGGTACGCCCTCCGGCTGCGCCGCCGACCCGAGCGGCGGCGCAGCCGGACGTCTGGTCAGATGCGGTCGGCGGCGATCAGCAGGTAGTGGAAGCTGCCTTCCCGGTACGCGGCGAGGAACGCGTCTTCGATCCCGGTGGCCACAGCGGACCGTGCCCGCAACTCCCAGTACGGGATCGTGTCCCTCGTCAGGTCGATCACGCTGATCGGGACCAGGTTGTTCGCCGTCAGCGCCTTGAAGTACTCGCTGCGGGGATGGATGTTGCAGATGTAGTGCTCGTCGATCTTGCTGACCGCCTTGGAACGGCCACCCGTCACGTCGTTGTAGCAGCCGGTGATGCACACGTAGCGGCCGCCGTACGTCAGGAGCCGCGAGAACTCGGTGAACAGCTCGAACAGGTCGACGTACATGGTCGTCTCGTTGGTCCAGATACCACGCCGGGAGCCGGTCTCGAAGCCGGTGTCGAGCATGTTCCGGAAGTGGAACCTGACCTGGTCGGCGACGCCGCGCCGCGCCGCCTGCTGGTTGGCGAAGCCGACCTGGTATTCCGAGATCGACACCCCGTCGACCTGGCAGCCGAACCGTTGGTTGGCCATGATGCTGCTGCCGCCGCGACCGGAGCCGGCGTCCAGCAGCAGGTCGCCTGGGCCGATGTCGCCGAGCTGGTCGAGCAGTACGTCGGCCTGCGCCGTCTCCAGCCGATGCATCTCCCGGATGATCCGGTCGTCCCGGGTCTCCTCGGGTCCCTCCAGTACGGACGGGTCGTAGTCGCCGAGCCCGTAGTGGTGGTGATAGAGCCCGTCGACCTCGCCGAGCCGCAGGTTGACCGGATCATGCTGGTTGGTGTTCCAGTACGCCGCGACAGACTTCTGGTAGGCGGTGCGCAGGACACCGGTGCCGCTGGGGACAGTCCTCGTCATCTCGCGTACTCCTAACTCTCGTGGTATCGGGCCGTGCCGCTGTGCCATTCCCGGCTGCCGCCCAGCCAGGCCCAGGTGTCGGCGAGAAACCGCCGAAGGTTCGGTGAGCCGGCGAGGCTGAGGGCGGCCGCCTGCGCTACGAACGTGTGCATCAGTTCGTTGTGGATCTCCACGGTGCGTTTGATCGCCTCTCGCGGCGAGCACTGCTCCTCGACCGCGATCACGCGAGGCAGGTTGAAGTCGGTCTCGGATTCGAAGGCGCTCGAGTACAGGTCGTTGAGCAGTACGTTGGCGTCGCCGGCCAGGGTGAACGCGCGGCGCACGGCGGGGTGGTAGAACTCGTCGGCGGACAGTTCGTAGCCGGCGACCGGGTCGACCAGGATCATCGGCGGCAGGTAGCTGTTGAGGTGGCGCTGCACCAGGTACTCCCAGACCGGCGGGGTGCGCCCGTTGTTGTGCCAGTCGGCTTCCTGGTTCCACGCCACGAACAGGATGCTCATCTGGTGCTGGAACCGGGCCAGCTGGGTCACCGAGGTGTACCGGGCCAGGTGCTCCATGGCGGTACGGAACGCCGTCGCGATCGCCTCCTCCCGCCGGTAGCGCTCCAGCGCGGGCGCGTACCTGGCGGGGAGTTGGGCCGGATCCACCACCGCGTGCAGCTTCGCCAACCGGGAGCCGACCACCAGCGGTTCGGCGCCGAGCGACACCTCGTCGACGTAGTAGTCGTCGGCGGCCCACTCGGCCACCACGCACTTCGTGGCTGCCACCAGCCGGTCAGGGTCGTCCGTGCCGGGGTGGGCGAGCATGATCAGGCGCCCGAAGTTGCATGACCGCAGCCGGTCCAGCTGCCCCGGGTAGATCCCGACCTGCTCGGCCCACTCCACCACCCGGTCGTTGACCTCGTCGCCCAGGGCGGGGTCGTCGCGCACCGGGCCGGGACAGAACAGCTCCGGCATGTCCGTGTCAGTGGTGCCCTCACCAGACGCGGCGCCACCCGGTGCGTCAGCGGCCGGCACCGGCCTGGTACCGGCGGGGGCGCCCGGCAGGGTGGGGGTGCCCGGCACGGTGGGGGCAGGAGCGCCCGGCGCGGTCGGCGGGGTCGCGGCGGGGCCGTCGGGGGTCGGTGTCGCACCGGCGGAAACCGACGGGAGCCGGATCGCGGATGTACCGAGTCCGGAGGCGAATCGGCGGATGATCGACGCCGCGTCCGACCGGGCCTGGCCCGCCGCATCCTTCCCGAGCAGTCGCGACAGGTCGGCCGAGGGAGCACCCGCCACATTGGACAGTACGGTGGCCGCCAACTCCGCCAGGTCAGGATCGGCCGCAGGCGAAAGCGTGCGGGGTAGCAGTGGCACTGGTCCTCCTCGGTCCTTCGTGTGGTGTCGGGGGGTCTCTTCAGTGATCGCGGCGGGTGACGAGTCTGGCCAGGTCATGCAACTCCATCGCGGCGCGAGTCGACACGGCGGCCGCTGCGAGATGGCGGCCCGCCTGCGCCAACAGGAGATCCGCCTGGTGCCGCGACCAGGCGCGGCCGCCGGCCAGCTCGACCAGCTCAGCTGCGCGTACCAGTTCAGGGTCGGTGAGTGGGGACTGCCGGTGGTAGAGGGTGGACAGTTCCCGGCCCGGTGCGGTGTCGGAGGCCAACGCCGCCACCACCGGCAGCGACTTCTTCCGGCTGCGCAGGTCGGAGTGGACCGGCTTGCCGGTCACCGACGGGTCGCCCCAGATCCCCAGCAGGTCGTCGACGTGCTGGAACGCGAGGCCCAGCAGGCTGCCGAAGTCGGTCAGCCGCGCCACCTGCTGCGGGTCGCCGCCGTACAGCGTGCCCATGCCACAGGCCGCGCCGAGCAGTGCCGCGGTCTTCGCCGCCGCCATGCGCAGGCACTCCGCCAACCCCACGTCGGTACGGGTCTCGAACCCCACGTCCGCGACCTGGCCGGCCACCAGTCGCAGCACCGCTGCGGTGAGCATCCGGGTCGCCTGCCGGGCGGCCGGGTGCCCGCTTCTCGCCAGTACGTCCAGCGCGCAGCCGAGCAGCGCGTCGCCGGCGAGAACCGCCTCGGTCCGGCCGTACACCCGCCACGCCGTCGGCAGGTGCCGCCGCGTCACGTCGCCGTCGAGTACGTCGTCGTGCAGCAGGGAGTACTCGTGCACCAGCTGCACGGCGGCGGCGGCCGGGACCGCGGCGACCGCGTCCGCACCCACCACCTCCGCCGCCAGCAACGCCAGGGCGGGCCGGATCGCCTTGCCGCCGCCCTCGCGTACCGGCCGGCCGGCGGCGTCCCACCATCCGAAGTGGTATCCGGCGATGCCGCGTACGCCCTCGGGGAGGGTGTCGACCGCGGCGCGCAACGCCGGCTCCACGAGGGCGCGGGTGTCGGCGAGGACCTGACCCGCGGACCGGCGCGACGTGACGGACGGGACCGCGAGGGCCGACCCGCCCCTCATCGGCCCAGCTCCACGTTCTCGAGGACGCCGAGCGCGTCGGGCACCAGCACCGCCACCGAGTAGTACGTGCTGACCAGGTACGAGATGATCGCCTTCTCGTCGATCCCCGTGAACCGTACGCTGAGCCCCGGCTCGTGCTCGTCCGGCAGCGTCGCCGGCCTTAGCCCGATCACCCCCTCGTCCGCCTCGCCGGTACGCATCGCCAGGATCGCGCTGGTATTCCGCTCCGAGATCGGGATCTTGTCGCACGGCAGCACCGGTACGCCGCGCCACGCCATCGCCGGGGCGTCCTCGACCGTGACGGTCTGCGGATAGACGCCCCGCCGCGAGCACTCCCGGCCGAAGGCGGCGATGGTACGCGGATGCGCCAGGAAGTACCGCGTCTTGCGCCGCCGGGTCAGCAGCTCGTCGAGATCGTCGGGGGTCGGCGGGCCGTCCCGGGTGGGGATCCGCTGCCGCGGGTCCGCGCCGGGGAGCAGGCCGACCTCGGGGTTGTTGACCAGCTCGTACTCCTGACGTTCCCGCATCGCCTCGACGGTGAGCCGCAGCTGCTCGGCGGCCTGGTCCATCGGGTCGTTGTAGAGGTCGGCGACCCGGGTGTGGACCTGAAGGACGGTCTGCGGGTTGCGCCGCGGCTGCGGCGCTGTCCGTACCCGCTCGAGGTGTTCGGTCAGCTCGGGCGACGCCGCGGCGATCTCGGTGAACGCCGTGACCGGCAGCGCCAGTACGGTGCACCGGGTCAGCGCCCGCAGGCTGTGGTCCCAGACGGCCTGCGGATCGACGAGCGCCGCAGCGCCGACCGGGTCGCCGTCGCCCAGTACGCCGAGCACGGTGCGGTCGCCGTACCGCCCCGTGCCGAGCCGGGTCGCCTTGCCGTACCCGATCAGCAGCACCTCGCCGATCGGGTGACCGGACTCGGCGATCGTCTCGCCGGGTGCGTACTCCCGTTGCGTGAACCGGTCCGCGAGCGCCTGCAGCGTGTCGGCGTCGTCGAATCCCCGCAGCGCCGGCAGCTCGCACAGCTCCTGCGGGATCACCCGCAGGCGGCCGGCGACGTCGCTGACCCCGACCCTGCCGTCCCCCACCGGGTAGCACAGCCGCCGGTTCACCCGGTACGTGCCGCCGGACACCTCGACCCACGGCAACACCCGCAGCAGCCACCGGGGGGAGATCCCCCGCATCTGCGGGACCGACTTGGTGGTGGTCGCCAGATTGCGGGCGGCGGCGGTGTCCAGGCTCTGTCGCGGCCGCCCCACCAGAGCCGGCATCGGCTACCCTTCCCGGCCCAGCTCGACGTTCTCCAGGACCGCCAGCGCGTCGGGTACCAGCACCGCCACCGAGTAGTAGGCGCTGACCAGGTACGAGATGATCCCCTTCTCGTTGATCCCCATGAACCGCACCGAGACGCTGGGCTGGTACTCGTCCGGGATGCCGGTCTGGTGCAGCCCGACGACGCCCTGCTTCTCCTCACCCGTACGCATCAGCAGGATCGAGCTGGTACGGGTGTCGGAGACCGGAATCTTGTTGCACGGGAATATCGGCACCCCGCGCCACGCCGGCACCGTCTGGCCGTTGAACTCCGCGCTGGTGGGGTAGATGCCGCGCTGGTTGCACTCCCGCGCGAACGCCGCGATGGTCTGCGGATGCGCCAGGAAGAACCCGGGCTCCTTCCACACCAGCGACAGCAGCTCGTCCAGGTCGTCCGGGGTCGGCGGGCCGGTACGGCTGTGGATCCGCTGCTTGAGGTCCGCGTTGTGCAGCAGGCCGATCTCCCGGTTGTTGATCATTTCGTGCTCCTGGCGTTCCCGGAGCGCCTCCAGGGTGAGCCGTAGCTGCTGTTCCACCTGGTCCATCGGCTCGTTGTAGAGGTCGGCGACCCGGGTGTGGACCCGGAGCACGGTCTGCGCGACGGACAACTGGTATTCGCGGGGCCTGGTTTCGTAGTCCACATAGGTGCCGGGCAGGTCTGGCTCGCCCTCGTGACCCGACGCCAGGTCGATCGCCGCTTCGTCGTGCTCGTTGCGATTCTGGGCCAGTCCGGCCTGGAACTGCTCAAGGTGCTCGCGCAGCGCCTCGGACTGTCCGAGCACCTCGTCGAACGCCCGTTGCGGAAGCATCAGTACGGTGCACGGAGTGACCGCCTTGGCGGTGAACTCCCACATGCTCTGCGGGTCCGCGAGCGTCTCGTCGCCGAAGTGGTCACCGTCGGCGAACACGTCGAGCACCTTGTCGTCGCCGTACGGGCCGCTGCCGATCTTGTCGATCTTGCCGTGCGCGATCAGGAAGGCCTCGTCCGACGGGTGTCCGAACTCGACGATCACGTCGCCGGGCCGGTACTCGTGCTGCTCGAACCGTTCGGCGAGCGCTGCCAGAACCTCGTCGTCGTCGAAGCCGCGCAGCAGCGGCAGCTCCAGCAACTCCTTGGGGATCACCTGGATGTCGGCGCCGACGTTGGTGAAGCTGACCCGGCCGTCGCCGACGGCGTAGCTCAACCGCCGGTTCACCCGGTACGTGCCGCCGTTGACCTGCACCCATTGCAGGTTCCGCAGCAGCCACCGCGAGGTGATGCTCTGCATCTGCGGCACGGATTTGGTCGTGGTAGCGAGGTTGCGGGCCGCGGCCGTACCCAGGCTGAGCTGGGACTGGTCGCCGTTCTGGCTCTGGCCAGGGGTTGACTGGACCGGATCTGTGACAGTCACAACACACCACCAATCGGGAGATGTAAACGGTCAGGTGAGGTGAACCACGAGGTCGACGCGGTCGGCGTCGGGCCAGCTGATGTCGACCTGCCCGGCCGCACCGGCGTACTCGCCGGTCCCGCCGGTGACGGCGCCGACGGCGGTACGCGGGTAGCCGCCGTGGCGCCGGATGATCCTCTGGTAATGGATGTCGCCGTCGCCGAGCCGCAACACCACGAACCCGAGCACCACGGGGCCCTCGGGCGTGACGTCGATGACGAGCGAGCCGGCGGAGGCGTGCCCGGCCGCGCCGCCGCCGCTGTCGAACAGGTCGAGCAGTGTGATGTACGGCGTACCCAACGCCGGTACGTCAGGCAGATTGATCTTCGTACGCTGCGCGGTCAGCTCGATGGTGCCCGCCGAGCTGGCCGCCCCGCCGGAGGCCGAGGCGGGTTCGGTGGTCAGGATCGGTACGGCGGCCGCCGCCAGCGCGAGATTCGCCAGCTGCACGCGTCGGGTGGGCACGGTGCTGCCTCCTCGAGTGGGTGGTCACGCGAACTCCTTGAACCGCTCCAGCACCTGGACGAACGCGTCCGGGCCGACGCCGGTGGGACCGTCGAACGGGTAACTCATCTCCCACACCAGCCAGAGCAGGAAGGCGACCAGCGCCGTCATGGCGCTGACCATGAGAAAGTGCGGGAGATAACGGGTGTAGTCGTAGAAGAACGTGAAGCCGACGGTGATCACCGCGCCCACGATCAGACCGGTCCACAGCACCGCCGGAACCGGCGGCTCGATCGCCGCGGTGCGTTCCCGGCGGGTGTCCACGAGCGCGTTGATCGCATCCAGCGTCTGGGTCATGAGGACCTCGTCGTGGATGTTCGTCGGGCGCAACGAGTTGGCGGTGACGCGCATCTGCGCCACCAGCTCCCTGGCGTGGGGGCTGGTACGGCCGCGCCGCATCAGCGGCCACTCCTCGTCGACCACGTCGGCGGCGTAGTCGCGTGCCAGGCGGGTGAGCTGCGTGGACTGGGGCTGCGGAAGTCCCCGGGCGGTGAAGTAGATCTGCGACAGCTTGTTCGCCTCGGCCTGCGCGTCGGTGTCGGCCTTGCTCGCGGCCTCCCAGACGATGATCACCACGAACGCGAGCAGGATGGCGTACAGCATCCCGACCATCTGGTGGATCGCGATGAGCACCTCGTGGTGCTCCTGCTTGGTCTCGCCGGGAATCGCCCAGCGCGCGACACCCAGGAGTACGCCGGTGACGGCGACCGCGGCGGCGGTGACGAGGATGCCGTCTGCCATGCCGCCGGTCACCCCCGCCCACGCCGTCGTCCCGTACGAAACGTGTTGCCTTGCCGACAGAAGGTAGTAGAAACGCCCGGCGAGATGCGGCGGATACTGATATGTGAACTATGTCACGTCAGACCAGGCGAATCGGTCGGACCAGCGTCGGGCTCAGGCGACACGACGCAGGGCGTCCCGCGTGATGTCGGAAACGGCGGCGCAACCGGTCAGGCCCATCGTGAGGTCGAACTCCGCCATCAGGTGGCCGAGCACCGCCTCGACGCCGCGCTGCCCGGCTAGCGCCAGGCCGTAGACGTACGGTCGGCCGACGCAGACCGCGGTGGCGCCCAGCGCGATCGCCTTGAACGCGTCGGCGGCGCCGCGGATCCCGCTGTCGAACAGCACCGGCACCCGCCCGGCCACCGTCTCGACCACGTCGGGCAGCGCGTCCAGCGCCGCGATCGAGCCGTCGACCTGGCGTCCGCCGTGGTTGGAGACCACGATCCCGTCGACCCCCGCCGACAGCGCCTTCGCGGCGTCCTCCGGGTGCAGCACGCCCTTCAGCAGCACCGGCAGCGAGGTGTGTTCCCGCAGGTAGGACAGGTTGTCCCAGGTCAGGTTGGAGCGGGAGAACACGTCCAGGAAGGTGTCGACCGCGGCCCGCGGCAGCGGCGAGCGCAGGTTCTCCCAGAACCCGCCCGGGTACGCCCGCGCCATCGACGCCAACGCCTTCACCGCCGAGTACGTCGGCCGCTGGTCCGCCGTACGGGCCTGTGCCGCCCGTTGCTTCACCAGTGCGCCGAAGACGGGGTCGCTGGTGTACTGGGCGATCCCGAGCCCCCGCGCGAACGGCAGGTACGCCGCGTCCAGGTCGCGCGGTCGCCACCCCAGCATGTGGGTGTCCAGAGTGACCACGACCGCGCCGCAGCCGATCGCCTCCGCCCGCCGTACGAAGCTCGCCACCAGCTGGTCCGAGCTGCTCCAGTACAGCTGGAACCAGCGCGCCGCGTCGCCCATCGCCGCGGCGCACCGCTCCATCGGGTACGACGCCTGGTTCGAGAAGATCATCGGTACGCCCAGCTCCGCCGCCGCCTTCGCCACCGCCACGTCGCCCTTCGGGTGCACCATCCCGAGTACGCCGACCGGCGCGGTCAGGAACGGAGACGGGTACCGCCGCCCGAACAGCTCGACGCTGGTGTCGCGTACCGAGACGTCCCGCAGCATCCGGGGCACGATCCGCCACGTGTCGAACGCCGCCCGGTTGGCCCGCGCGGTGTCCTCCAGCCCGGCTGAGCCGACGACGTACGCCCGCGCCTGCGGCGTCATCCGGCCGGACGCGGCCGCCTCGAGTGCCGCGGCGCTCACCGGTACGGGCGGCCGGCGCCCGTACACCCCGTCGCGGTAGAGCTTCGCCTGCACGGCCCGGCCGACGCCGATCGAGTCAGTCATGCGGGGATCATGCCACCAGCGGTGACCGCCGACACAGCCGCTGATCGCTCACAGCGAACGCACTCCGGAAACAATTCGACGGTCGTCGTAGTTGAGTCGATGTAACTCAACTTGTTTTGGAGGATTGCGGCCCTATGAGCAACATAGTGAATCTTCCGGTCCTGCCGTTGGACGACCTGGTGGTCCTGCCCGGCATGGTGGTCCCGGTCAAGCTGGACGACGCCGAGGCCCGTGCCGCGATCGACGCGGCTCAGGCCGGTCGCGGCGCCGGCGAGGCGCGGGTTCTGCTCGTGCCCCGCATCGACGGGGAGTACGGCGCCGCCGGCGCGCTCGCCGTCGTGGAACAGATCGGCCGGCTCCCCGGTGGCGAACGCGCCGCCGTGGTACGCGCCACCGAGCGGGCACGCATCGGCGCCGGCACGACCGGCCCCGGTGCCGCCCTCTGGGTCGATGCCGAGGTGCTGTCCGAAACCGGCTCGGAGGAGTCCGCCGAGCTCACCAAGGAGTACCGGGAGCTGCTGACCGCCGTACTGCAGCGGCGCGGCGCCTGGCAGATCATCGACTCGGTACGCCAGATCGAGCGCCCCTCGGTGCTCGCCGACCTGGCCGGGTACTCGCCGTTCCTGACCGACGAGCAGAAGCTCTGGCTGCTGGAGACCGCCGACGTGTCGGCCCGGCTGGAGAAGCTGATCGAGTGGACCAGGGAGCAGATCGCCGAGCTCGAGGTCACCGAGAAGATCGACAAGGACGTCCAGGACGGGATGGAGAAGCAGCAGCGGGAGTTCCTGCTGCGCCGCCAGCTCGCGGCGATCCGCAAGGAGCTGGCCGAGCTCGACGGCAAGCCCGCGTCCGAGGAACAGGACTACCGGGCCCGGGTCGAGGACGCCGACCTGCCCGAGAAGGTACGCGAAGCCGCCCTGTCCGAAGTCGACAAGCTGGAGCGCACCTCGGACCAGTCTCCCGAGGTGGGCTGGATCCGTACCTGGCTGGACACGCTGCTGGAACTGCCGTGGAACACCCGTACCGAGGACGCGTACGACATCGCGGGCGCCCGGGAGGTGCTCGACGCCGACCACGCCGGCCTGGACGACGTGAAGGAGCGGATCATCGAGCACCTGGCCGTACGCAAGCGGCGTACCGAGCGGGGTCTCGGCGTCGTCGGCGGGCGGCGCAGCGGCGCGGTGCTGGCCCTGGTCGGCCCGCCCGGCGTCGGCAAGACCTCGCTGGGCGAGTCCGTGGCCCGCAGCATGGGCCGCAAGTTCGTACGCGTCGCCCTCGGCGGGGTACGCGACGAGGCCGAGATCCGGGGTCACCGGCGCACGTACGTCGGCGCCCTGCCCGGCCGCATCGTACGGGCGGTCAAGGAGGCCGGCTCGATGAACCCGGTCGTACTCCTGGACGAGGTCGACAAACTCGGCGCCGACTACCGGGGCGACCCCACGTCCGCGCTGCTCGAGGTGCTGGACCCGGCGCAGAACCACACCTTCCGGGACCACTACCTGGAGGTCGAGCTGGACCTGTCGGACGTGCTGTTCCTCGCCACCGCGAACGTGCTGGAATCGATCCCGGCGCCGCTGCTGGACCGGATGGAGCTGGTACGCCTCGACGGCTACACCGAGGACGAGAAGGTCGTCATCGCCCGCGACCACCTGCTGCTGCGCCAGCTGGAGAAGGCGGGTCTGACCTCCGACGAGGTGTCGATCGACGACGAGGCGCTGCGCCGGCTCGCCGCCGAGTACACCCGGGAAGCCGGGGTACGCGACCTGGAACGGTCCATCGGCCGGATCCTGCGGAAGCTGGCCGCCCGGCTGGCGCTCGGCGAGGACGCGGTCCCGGTGGCGGTGACCGCCGCGGCACTGACCGACTACCTCGGCCGGCCGAAGCACACTCCCGAGTCGAAGGACCGTACCGGGGTGCCTGGCGTGGCGACCGGGCTCGCGGTGACCGGCGCCGGGGGAGAGGTGCTGTTCGTCGAGGCCTCGTTGTCCGACCAGGAGACGGGTCAGACGGGCGTCACGCTCACCGGCCAACTGGGCGACGTGATGAAGGAGTCGGCGCAGATCGCGCTGTCGTACCTGCGGTCGCACGGCGCCGAGCTGGAACTGCCGGTCGGTGACCTCGCCTCCCGGGGCGTGCACGTGCACGTACCGGCGGGTGCGGTGCCGAAGGACGGGCCCAGTGCGGGCATCACGATGACCACCGCGCTCGCCTCGTTGCTGTCCGGTCGGCGGGTACGTTCCGACGTCGCGATGACCGGCGAGGTGTCGCTCACCGGCCGGGTGCTGCCGATCGGCGGCGTGAAGCAGAAGCTGCTCGCCGCGCACCGGGCCGGCATCACCACCGTGGTGCTGCCGCAGCGCAACGAGCCCGACCTCGACGACGTACCGGAGTCGGTACGCGACGAGCTGGAGATCCACCTCGCCGCGGACGTACGGGAAGTGCTCGAGCTCGCGCTGGAACCGGCTCGGGCGAGCGCACCCGCCGCGGCCTGACCGCGTCGTACCGCACGGGCCAGGGCTGTGCCCCTGGCCTGTGCCGTACGCGCCGGAAACCGCCCCCTGGATCGATGCGGGGGCGGTACGGGCGATACTCGTCGGGTGAAGGTGACCGTGTGGATCGACGCCTGGCAGATGCAGTGCTGTGGTATGCCGATATCGCTCGGGTCGGCGGTGCGCTGGGCGGTGATGGAGCCCGACACGGACTGGCTGTCAGCCGTACTCGGTACGGCGAGCGCGTCGGTCGTCGACTACGCGGAGGAGCGCCACAGCGACGAGTCCGCCATGGAGGCCGTCGAAGGGATCGTCCGGTCGATCAGGACGGTCCACTACCGTACGGCCGCCCAGCCCGAGACGCCGATGGTGCACTACCCGGTGCCGAGCACGGCGCAGACCAGCGAGGTCTCCAGCGCCGACGGCTGGGAGCGGTCGGTCGACCAGCTCGAGTTCGGCGGCTACCTGGTCGACCTGGACGTCCTGGCCATGACCGAGCCGCCGAACTGAGAGCCGGTCAGGCGGCGATGGCGTCCTTGAGCCGGCGCAGCCAGCTGCGGGAGCTGACCGTCACGGCGGGGGAGCGGTGCGGCGACACGCCGACGCTGACCGCGTCGCGGAACTCGCGACCCAGCGCGGCGGCACGCCGCGCCGGGGTGGTACGCGGCGTCAGCCCAGCCGCCCAGGCGAGCAGGGAGAGTTCGCGCTCCTCGGCGCGCGCCAGGCTCGGGTGGCCTGCGTAGCTGTCGAGCAGCCGCCGGATCTCCGGCATCGACCGGATGGTCTCCCGGTACGCGCCACCGACCGCGGTCGACGGCGCCTCTCCGGTCTCCAGTGCGGCGTCGATCCGGGCGCCCAGGTGGCTGTGCCACCGCTGCTGTGCCGTGGCGAGCAGCTCGCCGGTGTCGGCGAACGCCTCGGGGAGGGGCTGCTCGGGGCCGAAGTTCCCGTCCTGCTCCACCTGCGCGAGCACGGTCTTGAGCGCGGCACGCTTGGTCGCGTACGTCTGGGACGACATGTCGGACCTACCTTCCGTCTTTGACATACCGCAGGTACGTACCAAGAGTATGGCTGTCGCGATGTCCTCCACAACGAACGGCGGTGTGATCTCGGGCGCCCGCAAAGGGGTCCGGCGTATGTGGTCTCGGGACAAAGCAGGAAACCCTACGGTGTGCGTCCAACCATTGAGACGCGGATCAGGGGCGCTCTACTGTCCGGTAACTCCGTTATGCGACGGACTCACCTCAAAGTGGAGGACTTCATGATCCGTAACATCTCGCGCCTATCGTCCCTATTGATTGGAGCTGTGCTCCTGGTCGCCGTCGGCGCCCCGGCACAGGCGGACGAGGCACCACCGAGCTCGATGGCGAGCCTCGGCGACTCCATCACGCGGGGCTTCAACGCCTGCGGCTGGTACACCGACTGCGAGGAGCGGTCATGGAGCACCGGCGACGACAGCACCGTGAACAGTCACTATCTGCGGATCCTGGCGAAGAACCCGGCGATCAGCGGCAGGAACTACAACGACGCCAAGACCGGCGCCGATGCGGCGGACCTCGCCGGCCAGGCCGGGACGGCGGTCGGCCAGGGCGCGGAGTACGTGACGATACTGATCGGCGCCAACGACGCGTGCACCGACTCCGAGAGCGAGATGACTCCGGTCCCGGACTTCCGATCCCAGATCGACTCCGCGCTGGCCACGCTCGGAAGCGGGCTGCCCAGTGCGAAGGTGCTGATCCTCAGCGTTCCCGACCTCAAGCGGCTGTGGGAGATCGGCAAGGACAGCAGCGGCGCCAGGACAGCCTGGGACACCTTCAACATCTGCCAGTCCATGCTCGCCAACCCGACCTCGACCGATCCCGAGGACGAGGCGCGGCGCGACCGGGTGCGCCAGCAGGTGATCGACTACAACGCGCAGCTCGCGGAGGCGTGCCAGGCGTACGGCGCCAACTGCAAGTTCGACGGCAACGCCGTCTTCAACTACCCGTTCGAGCTGTCGCAGCTGTCCGGATGGGACTTCTTCCACCCGGACATCGAGGGCCAGCACGTCCTCGCCGAGATCAGCTACGCAGCCGGCTACAACTGGTAGCGTCACTTCTCGACGATCCCGCGTCGCTCCGGCGGCGCGGGACGGCACGTCCGGTCGAACCGTGACGGCCGGTACTGGTATGAAGAAGCCATGACCGATGCCGGCGCAGACGAGGTCGTGCAGATCTGCCAGGAACTGATCCGGATCGACACCACCAACACGGGCGACACCGCCACCAGCGCCGGCGAGCGCGCGGCCGCCGAGTACGTCGCCGCCAAGCTGTCCGAGGTCGGGCTCGAGCCGGTGATGCACGAGAGCGAGCCAGGACGTACCAGTGTGGTGGCGCGGATGCCGGGCGCCGACCCGAGCCGCGACGCCCTGCTGATCCACGGGCACTTGGACGTCGTACCGGCAGATGCCTCGGAGTGGAGTGTCGACCCGTTCTCCGGTGAGGAGCGGGACGGCTACATCTGGGGCCGCGGCGCGGTCGACATGAAGGACTTCGACGCGATGACCCTGGCCCTGGTACGCCAGTGGCGCCGCGAGGGCCGGGTGCCGCCGCGCGACATCGTGCTGGCGTTCCTGGCCGACGAGGAGGCCGGCGGCAGGCTCGGGGCGCATCACCTGGTGGACCACCGGCCGGAGCTGTTCGAGGGCGTCACCGAGGCGATCGGCGAGGTCGGCGGCTTCTCCGTGACGGTCAGCGACGATCTGCGGCTGTACCTGATCGAGACCGCGCAGAAGGGCATCAGCTGGATCCGGCTGACCGCGACCGGCCGGCCCGGTCACGGCTCGATGGTGCACGACGACAATGCCGTCACCCGGCTGTGCGAGGCGGTCGCCACGCTGGGCAGGTACCGGTTCCCGATCGAGCTGACGGACACCGTACGGGGGTTCCTGGAGCAGGTCTGCGAGGCGCTGGGCATCGAGCTCGACGTGAACGATCCGGAGCTCGCCGTGGCGAAACTCGGGCCGATCGCCCGGGTCGTGGGGGCGACGCTGCGCAACACGGTCAACCCGACGATGCTCGACGCCGGCTACAAGGCCAACGTGATCCCGAGCCGGGCGAGCGCGGTCGTGGACGGGCGTACGCTGCCCGGCAACGAGGAGCGGTTCCTGGACCAGATCAAGGAGCTGATCGGGCCCGACGTACAGGCCGAGTTCATCGAGCACCAGCCCGCGCTGGAGACCAGCTTCGACGGTGCCTTGGTCGACGCGATGGCCGACGCGCTGCGCGAACTGGACCCCGCTGCCCGGCCGGTGCCGTACATGCTGTCCGGGGGTACGGACGCCAAGGCGTTCGCCCGGCTCGGGATCCGCTGCTTCGGGTTCGCGCCGCTCAAGCTGCCCGCCGGGCTCGACTTCAGCGCCCTGTTCCACGGCATCGACGAGCGGGTGCCCGTCGACGGCCTGAAGTTCGGGGTCGGCGTACTCGATCGGTTTCTTTCCCGCTGCTAGACCTGACCCTCAACTCTCTCTGACGCCACGGAGGCCCGATGTCCGACCCCGCCACCCTCGACACCGCACTGGAGCAGGTCATCGACGCTGCCCGCCGCCACCTCGCGGCGGTGAAGGCCGCCGACGGCCGGGTGGACGACGACGAGGTCTGGCAGAGCTACGTCTCGCTGAACAACCTTTCCTTCGAGTACGACGAGCTGCTGATGGACACCTTCGGCGAGGTGACTCCGTGGGACGTGGACCCGATCGATCCGGAGGACGCCGACGAGCAGTACGGCGTCGGGCTCGGCGGCGTCGACGGAGCCGAGCCGCCCGACCGGCAACCCGTCACCGTGTCCGTACGGCAGCGCCGCGACTACCTGGTGCCGAGCGTCGCCGCGTTACTGCGCGTGGCGGAGGCCGCCCGCCGGGCGCAGCCGTCCGGCGTACCGGCAGCGCCCGGGGCCGACGACGAGCTGCGGGACGCGGGCGACGCGGTGACCGAGCTGCTCGCCACCGGCGACGGTTCACTCAGTTCGCTGGACATCCCGGAGCTGGAGCCGCTGGCAGGGGTCACCGTGCTGTGCGAGACCGAGGCGCCGATCGACGCGGACCAACTGGCCAGCGAGGAGCTGGAGCGGCTGCCCTCGCCGTTCACGATCGGCGAGTCCGACACCTCGGTACGGATGATCGTGGAGCGGCCGTACGGCGCGGACGACTTCGAGGACGAGGACGACGAGGGCCCCGCCGCCCAGTAGCTGCTCAGTAGGACAGGCCGGGGAGGGGCTGCGAGCCGAGCCGGCGACGCAGCACCACCTGGCGGGTGCCGTCGCGGAACAGCCGTACCTTCGCGAGTTCCCACCCGGAGAACTCGGCCGCCACAGCCAACTGCGCCTGCGCCGCCGTACGGTCGACGTTGGCGGGCAGGCGCAGCGGCATGTACTCGTAGTCAGCGGGCACGAATGAAATCCTGCCTAACTGGGGATGGCCTCCACCACCCCCGCAGCTTTACCGGCCACGAAAACCGTACCCGAAGCCGGGTCCACGGCCACGCTGTCGGGCTGCTGCACGGTCGGGTGCCGGGCGACCTCCTTCGGCGCCCCGCCGGACAGGTCGAACCCCACCACTTCGTTGCGCGCGGTCAGCGTCACCCACACCACATTGCGCTCCGCGTCGTACGCCATCCCGTACGGCGAGCCGTGCAGCGGGTACCGCTGCCGCAGGTAGAGCGGGCCGGTGGAGAACACGAGCAGTTCGCCGTCGCGGGTGTCGGCGACCACGAACCGGCCGTTGGCGGTGGCGACCACGTGCAGCGCGCCGTTGCCCGCGCGGAGGCTCTCCTCGGCCTTGCCCGTCGACGCCCGGTACACGGTCAGCGAGGTCGCCGCGCCGTCGACCACGCCGATCCGGTCGCCCACCGCGGCGATGCCGTCCGGCCGGCCCCGGGTGTGGATCGTACGCAGCAGGCCGCCGTCCTCGCCGTACACCCCGATCGTGCCTTTCTCGGGGAAGCCGACGGCGGTCGCGCCGTGCGGCAGGATCGCCAGATCGTGCGACTTCCCGGACCACGTGACCCGCGACTCCTTGCCGCGCTTGGGCACGGTCACCAGCTCGCGGCCGGCCGCCACCCGGAAACCGCCGTCCGGCAGCGCCACGACGTGCGACGGCGCCGACGGCAGGTCGACCACCCGCAGCGGCCGGCCGCTGTGCGCGTCCATGATCGCCAGCTGCGGCGGGTCGTCCACGCCGACCGCCAACCGGTCGCCGGAGACCGCGATGCCTTCCGCGTGCCGGTCGCCGGCGCTTGTCGCGCCCGGCACCGGCCAGGTGTCACCCGCGGGGGTAGCGGTCGGCGACGGCGCCGCGGCGGGGGAGGCGGGGGACGGCGTACCGACGGTGAGCGGGTCGCGTTGGCTGCAACCGGTCATCCCCGCGATCCCCAGCACAGCGGCCAGCCCGACAGCTACCAGACGATTCATTCCCGCCCTCAACTCTGTGGCTCACTCAACTCCGTGGCTCACTCAACTCTGTGGCTCACTCAACTCTGTCGCTCGGGGTAGCCGAGGTCGATCGCGGACACGTCGTCGAGCGCCTGACAGATCTCCGCCGGCAGGGTCAGCTCGTCGGACTGTAACGACCCGAGCAGCTGGCCCACCGTACGGGCGCCGACCACCGGGGCGACCACGCCGGGGCGGTCCCGTACCCAGGCGAGGGCTACCGACAACGGCGCGACACCGAGCCCGTCGGCGGCGGTGGCCACGGCCTCCACGATGCCGGCGCTGCGATCGTCGAGGTACGGCCCGACGAACCGTTCGAAGTGCGGCGAGGCGGCCCGGGAGTCGGCCGGCGTGCCGTCCCGGTACTTTCCGGTCAGTACGCCACGCCCCAGCGGCGACCACGCCAGAATGCCGGCGCCGAGCGACCGGCAGGCCGGCGCCACTTCGCGTTCCACACCGCGCTGCACCAGCGAATACTCCACCTGACAGGACACGATCGGCGGCTTGCCGGCGACCAGGCCGCTGGCCTGCCAGGTCGCCGCGCGGGCGGTCTGCCAGCCGGAGAAGTTGGACACGCCGACGTACCGGACCCGACCGGAGGAGACCGCGTGGTCCAGCGCGGAGAGCGTCTCCTCCAGCGGCGTGGCCGGATCGTACGCGTGCAGCTGCCACAGGTCGACGTACTCCGTGCCGAGCCGGGCCAGGGAGGTGTCGAGGCTGGCGAGCAGGTGTCCCCGGGACCCGTCGCGGCGGCGGTCCCGACCCGGGCACAGGCCGGCCTTGGTGGCGATCACCAGCTCCGAGCGCGGCACCACGGACCCCAGCAGCGCACCGATCACCTCTTCGGCGCGGCCGTCGCCGTACACGTCGGCGGTGTCGAGCAGGTTGCCGCCGGCGTCGGCGAAGGTCTTCAACTGCGCGGCGGCGTCGTCCGGATCGGTGTCCCGGCCCCAGGTCATGGTGCCCAGGCCGAGCCGGGACACTGCCAGCCCGCTGGCACCGAGGGGTCGTCGTCGCATGGTCATGGACGCTACCGCCGGGCCGCGTCACCCATACCGACGACCCGCCCATTAGGCTGCCCGGGGACCGGCGGCCGGCCCGCCGCGGTGCGACGTGAGGAGGCGAGGTGCGACTCGGCCTCTACCTCGGCTACTGGACCTCGGCCCGGGACCTGCCGGCGAACCTCGCGCTCACCCAGGAGGCGGAGCGACTCGGGTACGACTCCGTGTGGGCCGCCGAGGCGTACGGCTCGGACACGGCGACCAGCCTGGCGTGGCTGGCCGGCCAGACCTCGCGGATCGGACTCGGGGCGGGGGTGTTCCAGATCCCGGGGCGCAGTCCCGCGATGACGGCGATGACGGCCGCGTCGCTGGACGCGATCTCCGGTGGCCGGTTCCGGCTCGGGCTCGGCGTCTCCGGTCCGCAGGTCTCCGAGGGTTGGCACGGGGTGCGGTTCGGCCGGCCGTTGGCGCGTACCCGGGAATATGTCGAGGTGGTACGGGCCGCACTGGCGCGGCAGACCGTCAGCAACGACGGCGAGTTCTACCCGTTGCCGCTGCCGGACGGTCCGGGAAAGCCGCTCAAACTGGCGGTACGCCCGGTCCGCGACCGGATCCCGATCTACCTCGCCGCGGTGGGCCCGCGCAACCTGCGCCTGGCGGGGGAGATCGCCGACGGTTGGCTGGCGGTGTTCTTCGTGCCCGAGCGGGCGGCTGAGTCAGTTGACGCGCTCCAGGCCGGGCCCGGCTTCGACATCGTGGCCAGCGTGCCGGTGGTGGTCGGCGAGGACGTGTCGGCCTGTGCCGACCTGGTGCGCGGCTACGCCGCCCTCTACCTGGGCGGGATGGGCAGCCGGGAACAGAACTTCTACCACCGGCTCGCCACCCGGATGGGGTACGGCGAGGCCGCGAACGAGGTGCAGGACCACTTCCTCGCCGGGCGCTACCAGCGGGCTTATGCCGCGGTGCCGGAGGAGTTCGTCGACGCCACCGCGCTGCTCGGCACCCCCGACCGGATCGCGGCCCGCATCGGCCGGTACGCCGCCGCCGGCGTCACCACGCTCTCGGTGCACGCGTACGGCGAGAATCTGCAAGCGCGGATCGAAACACTTCGGACAGTCAGAGAAGCAGCGGACAAGGCAGGAGTGCTCACTAAATGACCTGGGTTGAGGCGATCGTCCTCGGGATCGTGCAGGGGCTCACGGAGTTCCTCCCGATCTCGTCCTCGGCGCATCTGCGGATCGCATCCGCACTGTTCTTCCACCACGATGCCGGGGCGTCGTTCACCGCCGTGACCCAGCTCGGCACCGAGGCCGCCGTGCTGATCTACTTCGCCAAGGACATCTGGCGGCTCACGAGGACCTGGTTCGCCGGCCTGGTCGACGCCGAGGTCCGCCGTACCGTCGACTACCGGCTGGCGTGGTACGTGATCATCGGCACGCTGCCGATCGGCATCCTCGGCTACCTGCTCAAGGACGCGATCCGCGAGCCCGCTCGCAACCTGTGGCTGGTCAGCACCAACCTGATCGTCTTCGCGTTGGTCCTGGCGGCCGCCGAGTACTGGGGCCGGCAGAAGCGGGCGGTCGGGGACATGACGCTGCGCGACGGCGTGATCATGGGCTTCGCGCAGGCGATGGCCCTGGTGCCGGGCGTGTCCCGCTCCGGCGGCACGATCACCGCCGGCCTCGCCATCGGCCTGAACCGCGAGGCCGCGACCCGGTACTCGTTCCTGCTCGCCATCCCCGCCGTGGTCGCCTCCGGCATCTTCAGCCTCGGCGACGTGTTCCACCCCAGCGGCGCCGGCGTGGCCGCCGGCGGCGCCCAGATCGCGGTCGCCACCGTGATCGCCTTCTTCCTGGGGTACGCCTCGATCGCCTGGCTGCTGCGCTACGTCGCCCGCCACAGCGTGTACGTCTTCGTCGCGTACCGGATCCTGCTGGGCGGTTTCGTACTGGCCCTGCTCACCGCAGGCGTGATCTCCGCCACCTGAGGGCCCGGCCGCGCTGGCCGCTCCGACCGGGGGACCGGCCGGCCGTGGCTAGGGTTGTGCGATGGCGACAGTTGTTCTGCTCCGGCATGGACGCACCTCCGCGAACGCTGACGGCGTGCTCGCGGGGTGGTCGGACGTCGGGCTGGACGAGACTGGGACGCAGCAGGCGAAGGCGGTGGCGGAGCGGCTGCGCGGCGTACCGCTGAAGGGGTTGTACAGCAGTCCGCTGCCGCGGTGCCGGCAGACGATCGGGGCGGTGGCCGAGGGGCGGCCGGATCTCGCCGTGACCCCCGACGATCGGCTCGGCGAATGCCGCTACGGCGACTGGGAAGGCCGCAAGATCTCCGAACTGGTCGGCGAGGACCTGTGGCGGGTGGTGCAGGTACACCCGTCGGCCGCGGTCTTCCCCGGCGAGGCCGCCGAGCCCCTCGCGGTCACCGCCGCCCGAGGTGTCGCAGCGGTACGCGAGCTCGACGCGACCGTCGCCGCCGAACATGGTCCGGACGCGGTCTGGCTGGCCTGCAGCCACGGTGACGTGATCAAGGCGATCGTCGCCGACGCGCTCGGAATGCACCTGGACCTGTTCCAGCGGATCGTGGTCGAGCCGTGCTCGCTGACCGTGATCCGGTACACGCCGCTGCGGCCGTTCCTGGTAAGGCTGAACGACATCGGGGGCGACCTGACCGGCCTCGTCGCGCCGATCGGCCACAACCGGTCGTCCGACGCGGCGGTCGGCGGTGGCAGCGGCGGCGCGGACGTTTAGGGTCGAAGCATGGGGCCTCACGTGTACGACTTCGAGCCGCCGGAGCGCTTCGTCGCCGGTACGGTCGGCGAGCCCGGCGACCGTACGTTCTTCCTGCAGGCGCGGGGCGGTGGCCAGCTGGTCAGCGTCGCACTGGAGAAGATGCAGGTGGCGTTGCTCGCCGACAAGCTCGAGGAGCTGCTGGTCGAGGCGGCGAACCGGTTCGGGGTGTCGCTGCCCGACGGCGAGCACCTGCCGCAGGACAACGAGCCGCTCGACACGCCGTTGGACGAGGAGTTCCGGGTCGGCACGCTCGGGCTGGCGTGGGATGTGGACTCCGGCACCGTACTGATCGAGGCGATCGCGGCGGGGGAGGCCGTGGCCGAGGAGTCCGAGGTGCCCGAGGCGGCCCCTGTGGAGGAGCCGGACGAGGACAGCCTGGACCGGCTGCGGGTGCGGCTCACCCCGGAGGAGACCCGCGCGTTCATCGACCGGGCACGCCGGCTGGTCGCGGCCGGCCGCCCGCCGTGCCCGCTGTGCGGCAACCCGCTCGAGCCGGCCGGGCACCTCTGCCCGCGCCACAACGGCTACCGGCGGTAGCCCGATGGCCGACCCTGTGACGGATCCGGCCGCGCTCCCAGACGAGCCGCCGGGCCTGGACGAGGTTGCGGCGCTGGAGCTGTTGCGGCACGGGACGTTGGAGCTGGAGGGCCTGCTGGCCGAGGCGTCCAACGCCACACTGCGGGCCGGGATCAGCCTCGACGGCCTCACCGCCCGCTGCATCTACAAGCCGGTACGAGGCGAGCGTCCACTGTGGGACTTCCCCGACGGCACGCTCGCCGGTCGCGAACTGTCCGCGTACCTGGTCTCCGTGGCCGGCGGCTGGGACGTGGTGCCGCCGACCGTACTGCGGGACGGTCCGCTCGGTCCCGGCGCCTGTCAACTGTGGATCGACGAGATCGCCGACGCGGCGCCGCTGGTGGGCTTCGTGCCGGTCGACGGCGTACCGGAGGGGTGGTTGGCGGTGGCTGACGCCCGCGGGCCGGGCGGTCGGCCGTACCTGCTGGGCCATGCGGACGATCCCCGGCTGGCGGCCATGGCGGTGTACGACGCCGTGGTCAACAACGCCGACCGCAAGGGCGGCCACGTGCTGGTCAGCGGCGACCGGGTGTACGGCGTCGACCACGGCCTCTGCTTCCACACCGAGGACAAGCTCCGTACGGTCCTCTGGGGGTGGGCGGAGCAGCGGCTCGAGCCCGCCGCGCTCGAGACGCTCCGGCGGTTCGGCTCGCTGCTGGAGACCGGGACGGGGCTGGCCGCGGAGCTTGCCGAGCACCTCACCCGCAAGGAGGTCGCGGCGCTGTCCGCCCGGGTACACCGACTGGTCACCGAGGGCAGCTACCCGGAGCCGGACCACGACTGGCCGCCGTTGCCCTGGCCACCGATGTAACCCGCCAAGGCGGTACGGAGGGCGGGGCTAGACGTATCGCGGGCCTTCGGACGCCGGCGTGAGCACCAGTTGCCCGGCTTCGAGGGACACCCGCAGGTAGGTCAACTCACCGATACTGAGTCGCACTTCGGACTTCAGGTCGTGGTCGGGCAGCGCCACCTCGACCAGGCACTCGTCGGTGCAGTCCACGGCGACGGAGCCGGCGACACCGGAGCCCGGATCGGTAGTGACGTTCGTCGCATCGAGCACCACGTCGCCGTTGACGCTAATGACCACATGGTGGCCCTGGAACCCTCGTTCCAGCGCGACGACGACTGTGCCCATGCTCGGTTCGTACCCGTTGTCGGGCCCTTCTCAGTCCTCAAGTCGGTCAGCAGACAGCAGTGGTGACCGAACGGTGATATTAGACCCGCTGGATACGCTGGCGACCATGGATTCCTGGTTGGCCCCCGCTCTGCCCCGGCTGCCCGGCGACGGCGTACCGCTGCGGCTGTACGACACCGCATCCGCCGAGGTACGCCCCGTCGTCCCGGCCCCCGGCGAGCCCGCCCGGATGTACGTCTGCGGCATCACGCCGTACGACGCGACGCACCTGGGGCACGCCGCGACGATGATCACTTTCGACCTGATCTACCGGATGTGGGCCGATGCCGGGCATCCGGTGAGGTACGTACAGAACGTCACCGACATCGACGACCCGCTGCTGGAGCGCGCCAACCGCGACGGCGAGGACTGGGTGGTGCTCGCGATGCGGGAGACCGCGCTGTTCCGGGAGGACATGGAGAAGCTGCGGCTGCTGCCGCCGGAGCACTACGTCGGGGCGGTCGAGTCGATCCCGCAGATCGTGACCCAGATCGAGCGGCTGCTGCAGGCCGGCGCGGCGTACCGGCTGGAGGACGGCACCGGCGACGTGTACTTCGACGTCTCCGCGTCGGGCCGCTTCGGGTACGAGTCGCACTACGACCGGCAGCTGATGCTGGAGCTGTCCGCCGAGCGCGGGGGAGACCCGGAGCGGGCCGGCAAGCGGGACCCGCTCGACCCGCTGCTGTGGCGCGGCGCGCGGCCCGGTGAGCCGGCGTGGCCGTCGTCGCTGGGCCCCGGCCGGCCGGGTTGGCACATCGAGTGCGCGGTGATCGCGCTGCGGCTGCTGGGCGACCAGATCGACGTCCAGGGCGGCGGCAACGACCTGATCTTCCCGCACCACGAGTGTTCGGCCGCGCACGCCGAGACCCTCACCGGGGTGACGCCCTTCGCGCGGGCGTACGTCCACGCCGGGATGGTCGGCCTGCACGGCGAGAAGATGTCGAAGAGCAAGGGCAACCTGGTGTTCGTGTCCCGGCTGCGGGGCGACCAGCACGGCGAGAAGGTCGACCCGATGGCGATCCGGTTGGCGTTGATCGCCGAGCACTACCGCGCGGACCGGGAGTGGACGGACGACGTACTCAAGACGGCGCAACAGCGGCTGGTGCAGTGGCGGGAGGCGGTACGCAGACCGACCGGGCCGTCCGCCGACGAGGTGGTACGCCAACTGCGCGACCGGCTCGCCGACGACCTCGACACCCCTGGGGCGTTGGCGGTGGTGGACGACTGGGCCAGCGCGGCACTGTCCGGTCAGGGTTCGGCTGGTCACGGTTCGGCTGGCAACGGTGACGACGCGGCTGCCCCTGGCCTGGTGTCCGCCGCCGTGGACGCCCTGCTCGGCATCGAACTCTGAGTCCGGGTCAGCCGGGGAACGGTCGGTACACGCCGGCCGCGGCGGCCCGCAGCCGTACGCCGGTGAGGACGTCGACGCTGTCCACCCACTGCTCGACCGACCCGACGGGGGGCAGCGCGGCGAGGGGGAACACCGTCTCCAGCCACTTGTCGTACGGCGCCCACCGCCGGCTGACCAGGAACGCGATCCGGATCAGGTCGCCGACCAACCCCGCGCACAGCAGCCGGGACTGCAACTCCTGGCCCCGCATGGCGGTACGCCCGACCAGCGGCATCCGCTGCGCCAGCCGTCCACAGATTTAGGCCAGGGTGAGGTCGCTGCCCGGCTCCGGAGCCGCCACCTCGTCCCGCCCGCCGGGGGTCAGGCCCGGCACCTGGTACTCGTCGACGAGCGCGGACGTCGGGCCCGGCCAGCAGGTCTGGCTCACCTCGAGGGTGACGCCGCCGGTGTCGTACCCGACGTGCAGCAGGACCAGCACCGGGGTGTCCGGGCGGATCCGCAGCAACCGCGCCTCGTCCGGGCTGGCGAGCCGGGCGGTGATCTGGTCGGTCGCCTTGCCGTACCGGCGGCCGGTCGCGTCCTCGACCACCTGGTAGAGCGGCCTTTCGAGCGGGTCACGTCGGTCCAACGGGGTACCTGCCGCGGTCTCCGGGGACAGCCAGGTCGCGCCCAACTCGACGGGCTGCTCGCCGTCGCGCACCAGATGCCGGCGTACCAGCAAAGATCTTTCCTGGGGTACGCCGAACGCCCGCGCGACGTCCGTCGGGGGCGCCTGGGCACCGACCGCGTACGTCTGCTGCCGGTACCGGGTCTGCCGGTCCGCGTGGTATCCGCGGACGGTGCCGTACCGGCCGCGGGACAACTGGGCATGGCGGCGCCGGGTGCCCCGTACGTACGTGCCCGAGCCGGGCTTGGTGACGACGGCGCCCTCCAGGCGGAGCTGGTCGATCGCGCGTTGCACGGTCTGCTTCGCGACCCCGAACCGCTCGGTCAGCGCCGGGATCGACGGCAGCCGCTCTCCCGGCGGGTACGCCCCCGAGACGATCTGGCTGCGCAGTGTCGCCGCGATCTGCTGGTGGGGTGGCGCCGGCGATCCCGGGTTGATCGTCATCTCGTCGCTCCTCGGGTGGTTCCGCTACAGACCTAGCATCCTAGGAAGCAGTGAGCGCGGTGGTGTCCGCGACACGCCGACACCCTCACCGGCGAAGGAGGAGCCGAGCCGGGGCTCAGTACGGGCTGATCCCGTAGCCCAGCGGGAACAGGGGAGTCTTGCCGTCGCCGCTGTTGATCGGTTCGTCCGTGACCGCCCTCGGCCAGGTCACCGGCAGCTTCCCGGTGAACCCGGCTCCGAACAGCGCATCCGTGATGCCGTCGGCCTCGGTCCCGGGCAGCCACCCCGCCACGAACGCGTTCGCCTTCGACAGCTGGTCGGTGATGACGACCGGGCGTCCCGAGTAGAGGATCGCGATGCACGTCGTGACCCGCGCGCAGATGTCGCCGAGCTGGCTGGAGTTGTCGCTGCCGAACGCCAGCGTCGAGGAGTCGCCCCTGCCCTCGGCGTACGGGGTTTCGCCGCCGACCCAGATGCCGATGTCACCGGAGTAGCGGCTCTTCGTCTTCGTACCGATGTTCTGGATCGTGATGTTCGTACCGGCGGTGGCCTTCTGGAGTGCCTGCCAGAACGTGGTGCCGATGGTCGTCGTGCCGCTGCCGCCCTGCCAGCTGACCGACCAGCCGCCGAGCTGGTAGCCGAGGTTGTCCACCGACTTTCCGCCCACGACGATCTTGTAGCTGCCGGTCTTGGACAGCGGCAGCGCGCCGGTGTTCTTCAGCAGGACGAGCGACTCGCGTACCGCCTGGCGGGCGACGGCGCGGTGGGCGGCCGATCCGACCTGGGCGGTGTACGTCCGATCGGCGTACGGGTGGGTGAACAGGTCGAGCGCGAATTTCGCGGTGAGGATCCGAGTGACCGCGTCGTCCACCCGGGCCTGCGCGATCTTGCCGGAGTTGACGCCGTTGACGATGGCGTTGATGTTTCCGACGTAGTCGTCCGGCACCATGATCATGTCGATGCCGGCGTTGACGGCGTGCGCCACCTGGTCGGCGTACGTGGCGTCGGACAACTGTTTGACACCGGCCCAGTCGCTGACCACGAAGCCCTTGAAGCCGAGTTCGCCCTTGAGCACGGTGTTGATCAGGTAGCTGTTGCCGTGGTCCTTCATCCCGTTCCAACTGCTGTACGAGATCATCACCGACCCGACCCCGGCGTTGACCGCGCTCTGGTACGGCGGCAGGTGGATCGCGCGGAGCTCGGCCTCGCTGATCCGGGCGTCGCCCTGGTCGATCAGGTAACCGCTGTCTCCGGTGCCGTACGTGGTGCCGCCGTCGGCGACGAAGTGCTTGGCCGTGGCGAGCACGGAGTTGGTCCCGAGCGTGGCGCCCTGGAAGCCGGCGATCGACGCCTGACCCAGCGACGAGGCGATCGACGGGTCCTCCCCGTACCCCTCGTACGTGCGGCCCCAGCGGTCGTCACGCGGTACGCAGACGCACGGCCCGAAGCTCCAGTGGATCCCCGTACCGAGGACCTCCTGCCGGGTGACGTCCTCGGCCTGCTGCATCAGCGCCGCGTCCCGGCTCGCGCCCATTCCGATGTGGTGCGGGAAGAGGACGGCGCCCTGCACGTTGTTGTGGCCGTGCACCGCGTCGACGCCGTACAGCAGCGGAATCCCGAGGCGGCTCTGCAGCGCCTGGCTCTGGAAGTCGTCGACCATGTCCGCCCACTGGGTCGCCGTGCCTCCGGTGCCGTTCGGCCCGCCACCGCCGCCACTGAGCACCGAGCCCAGCCCGTACGTCGCGATGTCGGTCTTGTTCCGCAGGTACGTGTTGGCCGCCTGGGTCATCTGGCCCGCCTTCTCGGCGAGCGTCAGCTTCGACAGGCAGTCGGCGACCGAGGTGCACCCCGGCGCCGCCGAGGCCGGTGACGCCGAGACGACGGAGGTCACACTCGCGCAGAGGATGAGGAGGGCGAGGCGGACAGCGATGCGGCGCATGGGGGCCTCCGCGGGGCACGAAGCCGGCTTACCTGTCAGACAGAACGGTAAAGAATGCTTCTGATTGTCGAGCCCAGCGGATCAGCGGTCAACAAATGTCACTGAGTCGCGGCGCCGCCGGCGGAGGAGGGCCCGCCGCGGCGGCGCAGGTACTTCTCGAACTCCCGGGCGATGTCCTCACCGGTGAGCGGCTCGACACCCACGTCGTCGGCCCGCTGTTCCAGCGCCTGGACGTACTCGGCGATGTCCGCGTCCTGCTTGGTCAGGCTGTCGACGCGTTCCTGCCATTCCGCGGCCTCTTCGGTCAGGTCGCCCATCGGCACCGGCAGGTCGAGCGCCTCCTCGACCCGGTGCAGCAACGACAACGTGGCCTTCGGGCACGGCGGCTCGGAGACGTAGTGCGGTACGTGCGCCCAGAACGACACCACGGACATCTCGGCCCGCAGCGCGGCGTCGTGGAGCACTCCGACGATGCCGGTGGGGCCCTCGTACCGGGTCTGGGTCAGGCCGAGCCGCTCGATCAGGGATTCGTCCGAGGAACTGCCGGACACCGGCAGCGGCCGGCTGTACGGCACGTCTGCCAGCAACGCCCCGAGCAGCACCAACTCGCTGACGTCGAGACTGTGGCACACCTCCAGTACGTCGTCGCAGAACGCCCGCCACCGGATGCTCGGCTCGATCCCACGGATCAGTACGACGTCCCGGTCGGTGCCGTCCGGCCGGCACACCGAGAACCGGGTGGTGGGCCATTCGATGCGGCGGCCGTCGCCCTCGGTCATGGAGATCGTGGGCCGGGTGACCTGGAAGTCGTAGTACCCGTCGGGGTCGAGCTCCGTCACCGGGCGGGCTTCCCACATCTCCTCGAGGTGCTCCACCGCGGCGGTGGCGGCGTCGGCGGCGTCGTTCCACCCTTCGAAGGCGGCCACCACCACGGGGTTGTTGAGCACAGGTAGGCCGTCGAACTCGGTCACCGCCACAGCCTACGTCGCGCACCTCGGCCACGTACGTAGGCGGTCCGGTACGGCCGATCTTGGTATCACCCTGTGGCCCGCGTCACCGCCGTTTCGAGGTTTGTCACCTTCTCCCGTTAGCCTGAAGCCGTGGCGAACTCGCAGACCCTCTCCGAAGCCCTGGCCGAGCGCGTTCTGGTAGCCGACGGCGCCATGGGCACGATGCTTCAGGCGGCGAATCTGACGCTCGAGGACTTCGAGGGACACGAGGGCTGTAACGAGGTGCTCAACGTGACCCGGCCGGACGTCGTACGGGGGATCCACGACGCGTACTTCGAGGCCGGTTCGGACTGCGTGGAGACCAATACGTTCGGCGCCAACTTCGCCAACCTCGGCGAGTACGACATCACCGACCGGATCTACGAGTTCTCCGAGGCCGCCGCCCGGATCGCCCGGGAATCCGCGGACGCCTGGTCGACCCCGGACCGACCCCGCTACGTGCTCGGCTCGATCGGCCCGGGCACGAAGCTGCCGACGCTGGGGCACGCGCCGTTCGCGGTACTGCGGGACGCGTACCAGCAGAATGCTCTTGGTCTCATCAACGGTGGGGCGGACGGCCTGCTGGTGGAGACCTGCCAGGACCTGCTGCAGGCGAAGGCCGCGGTGATCGGCTCGAAGCGGGCGATGGCCGAGGCTGGCAAGCAGGTTCCGCTGATCTGCCAGGTGACGGTGGAGACCACGGGCACCATGCTGCTGGGCAGCGAGATCGGCGCGGCGCTGACCGCGTTGGAGCCGCTGGGCATCGACCTGATCGGGCTGAACTGCGCGACCGGCCCGGCGGAGATGAGCGAGCACCTGCGGTATTTGTCGCAGCACGCCGAGGTCGACATCTCGGTGATGCCGAACGCCGGCCTGCCGGAGCTCACCCCGGACGGCGCCCGCTATCCGCTGACTCCCGGCGAGCTGGCCGACGCGCTGCACGACTTCGTCACCAGCTACGGCGCCCGCCTGGTCGGCGGCTGCTGCGGCACCACCCCGGAACACATCAACACTGTGGTACGCCGCCTGGCCGGCACCGAGCGAGCGGTCCGCGACCCGGAGCGGGAGCCCGGTGTGGCTTCGCTCTACCACCACGTGCCGTTCGCCCAGGACGCCAGCGCGCTGATGATCGGGGAGCGGACCAACGCCAACGGCTCCAAGGCGTTCCGGGAGGCGATGCTCGCCGCCGACTGGCAGGCGTGCGTGGAGATCGCCCGGGATCAGACCCGCTCCGGTTCGCACGTGCTGGACCTGTGCGTGGACTACGTGGGCCGCGACGGCGCCGGCGACATGCGGGAGCTGGCCGGCCGGTTCGCCACCGCGAGCACGCTGCCGATCGTGCTGGACTCCACCGAGCCCAAGGTGATCGAAGCCGGGTTGGAGATGCTCGGCGGCCGCAGCGTGATCAACTCGGTGAACTTCGAGGACGGCGACGGCCCGGACTCCCGGTACGCCCGGATGCTCCCCCTGGCGAGGGAGCACGGGGCCGCGCTGATCGCGCTGACCATCGACGAGGAGGGCCAGGCCCGTACCAGGGACTGGAAGGTACGGGTCGCGTCCCGGCTGATCGACGACCTGACCAGCAAGGGGTTCGCGCGCTCCGACATCCTGATCGACGCCCTGACGTTCCCGATCTCCACCGGCCAGGAGGAGACCCGGCGGGACGCGGTCGAGACCATCGACGCGATCCGGGAGATCGCCCGGCTCTACCCGGGCGTGAACTTCACGCTGGGCATCTCCAACGTGTCGTTCGGGCTGAACCCCGCGGCGCGGCAGGTGCTCAACTCGGTGTTCCTGCACGAGTGCCAGCAGGCCGGCCTGACCTCAGCGATCGTGCACGCCAGCAAGATCCTGCCGATGTCGAAGATCCCGGACGAGCAGCGCGAAGTCGCGCTCGACATGGTGTACGACCGGCGCCGCGAGGGATACGACCCGCTGCAGAAGTTCATCGACCTGTTCGAGGGGGTCGACGCCGCCTCGGCCCGCGCGACCCGGGCCGAGGAGCTGCTGGCGCTGCCCCTGGAGGAGCGGCTGAAGCGGCGGATCATCGACGGCGAGCGCAACGGTCTGGAGGCCGACCTCGACGCGGCGCTCGAGGAGCGGTCCGCGCTGGAGATCATCAACGACCTGCTGCTGGACGGCATGAAGGTCGTCGGGGAGCTGTTCGGCTCCGGTCAGATGCAGCTGCCGTTCGTGCTGCAGTCGGCCGAGGTGATGAAGACGGCGGTGGCGTACCTCGAGCCGCACATGGAGAAGACCGAGGACGGCGGGAAGGGCACGATCGTGCTCGCCACCGTGAAGGGCGACGTCCACGACATCGGTAAGAACCTGGTCGACATCATCCTGTCCAACAACGGCTACACCGTGGTGAACATCGGGATCAAGCAGCCGATCAACGCGATCCTGGAAGCCGCCGACCAGCACAACGCCGACGCGATCGGGATGTCCGGGCTGCTGGTCAAGAGCACCGTGATCATGAAGGAGAACCTGGAGGAGCTGAACTCCCGGGGTCTCGCGGAGCGGTGGCCGGTGATGCTCGGCGGCGCGGCGCTCACCCGGGCGTACGTCGAGGACGACCTGCGCAGCGTCTACTCCGGCGAAGTCCACTACGCGAGGGACGCGTTCGAGGGACTGTCCCTGATGGACAAGGTGATGACGGTCAAGCGCGGCGGCACCGTGGTCGTCGACGAGGACCGGGAACGCAAGCTGGAAGAGCGGCGTGCCCGGCGGGAACGCCACAAGGCGCAGCAGGCCGAGTCCGGGCTCCCGTCGCTGGACGACGAGTCCGTCCGTTCCGATGTGGCGCTCGACGTGCCGATCCCGAAGCCACCGTTCTTCGGCACCCGGGTGGTGAAGGGCATTCCGCTCGCCGACTACTCCTCGATGCTGGACGAGCGCGCCACCTTCATGGGCCAGTGGGGCCTGCGCGGCGCCCGCGGCGGCAAGGGTCCCTCGTACGAGGAGCTGGTGGAGACCGAGGGCAGGCCGAGACTGCGCTACTGGCTGGACCGGCTGATCTCCGAACAGGTGCTCGAAGCCGCCGTCGTGTACGGCTACTTCCCGGCGTACTCCGAAGGCAACACCCTCGTGGTGCTCGACGAGAACGGGCATGCCGAGCGGGCCCGGTTCACCTTCCCCCGGCAACGGCGGGACCGTCGGCTGTGCCTCGCGGACTTCTTCCGGCCGAAGGACTCCGGCGAGCTGGACGTGGTGGCGTTCCACCTGGTCACGGTGGGCGGTGCGATCAGCGACTACACCGCGAAACTGTTCGCCGAGGACGCGTACCGGGACTACCTGGAGGTGCACGGCCTGTCGGTGCAGCTCACCGAGGCCCTCGCGGAGTACTGGCACCAGCGGATCCGCTCCGAGCTGGTGCTGCCGACCGGTGGCACGCTGGCGCGGGAGGACCCCGACCTGGACGGGATCCTGAAGGTCGAATACCACGGCTGCCGCTATTCGTTCGGCTACCCGGCCTGCCCCGAGCTGGAGGACCGCGCGAAGATCGCGGACCTGCTGGTCCCGGAGCGGATCGGCGTCGAGCTGTCCGAGGAGTTCCAGCTGGTGCCGGAGCAGTCCACCGACGCGATCATCGTCCACCACCCCGAGGCCGACTACTTCAACGCGAAGTGACTCACAAGGCTGCCGTACCCCCGCTGACCTGCGGAAACGCTGGCCACAGGACCAGCGGGTACAAATCCGGTACAAGTCCGGACGGGGCTACACGTGCTGCGCGGAGTGCTGTTGGTCCATGTCGCCACGGAACAGCGCGTCAATGGCGTCCCGCGAGCGCTGCTCGTCGTCCGGCCACAGGTGCGCGTAGCGGTTGGAGTTGAAGGGTGGGTCGAGGTAGACGATGTCGATCGATTCGACGGCAACGTGCTCGCGTAGCACCTGCAGGTTGTCGCCGTAGTACAGCCGGTTGAGGTTGGGGTCACCCCTGCCCTTCACGATCACGACGCTGAGCCTATCGGCTTTGCAGGAGCTAGACAGGGATGTCGTGCTGGCTTCGCCGAGCGCGTCCTACGGCGCGGCGGCTTCGAGTTGCGCCTCGATCCGGTCGAGGTAGTTGAACCACCACTCGTCTTGGCCGACTCGGGGAGATGCCGCCAGCAGGGTCGCGGTGATGACGAAGATGACCGGTACGGCGGCCTCCGCGTCGAGCGCGCTCTCCAGCGGCGCGCCCTCCACCAGGGACGTGAAGTAGGCGTTCGCCTCGTCAGCGGTGACGCCTAGCCACTGCGCCAGCTGCGCGATGGCGCTCGCAGCTTCCCGCACCTGCTTGGCCCACGGCTTGCCCCCGTACATGTCGAACAGCGCGAAGCCGGAGATCGCGACGGCCAGTTCCAGCCCTTTCCGGCGGGCTGCGTCGTCAGGGAACGCGGTGAGGGCCGCGTCGAGCCGGTCCACGTCCTGCTTGATCGCCGCTCCCAGCGCCGCCCGTACCAACGGCTCGATCCGCTCGTCAATGTCCACTGCGGTTCCTCTTCTCTCGTAGCTTGCCTGCTAGCGCCTTCGAGGCTCCCCAGATCCCGAGCACGCCCAACACGACGCCGCCGACTGCCTTGGGCAGCACCGGGAGCAACTCACCGACCGCCGCCCACGCCGTCGCGCCGATCGCCCCACCAAGCCCGATGGCCTCCACGCTGATGCGCTCACGAGGCGGCTCCTTCGGTGCCTGCCTGACGTTGCGATCGAAGTTCGACGGTGACAGTGGGGACCGGCTTCGCGGCAGCGATGCGAGGAACGCTCCTCCGGGGCCGTCGTACTGCGGCCCTCCTCGCCGGGTGGTACCGGCGGATCCGCCCGCTCTTCAACCGCTCGCAGACTGTGCGGCGGACACCGCCGACTCCAGGGTGTCCGAGACGCTGCCGCACGCCCCGCTGGCCTTGTCGAGCGCTTCCTTGCATTGGCTCATCGCCTGCGCCACGCCGTCAGCGCCGAGCGCCGCTGCACCCTGGTACGCCTCATCGGCTTCCGCCCCGGCGGTACCGATCGCCGTCAACGTTTCGTTGAGTTGGCTCATCGCGGCCTGGATTGCGCTGATCGCCTCGTCGATCTTGGACACGTAGAGTCCTTCCCCGTACTCGGCGTGTGGCGGGCACAGGCTAGCAGCGTGGATCACTGCTCCGACACCCCGGCAGTCGCCTGTGCGAACGCCTCCGGACGTGGGGCACCGGGTTCGCGGGAGGTCACCGCTGGCCGACGCAATGACTCTCAAGCTCCATTCACACAAGGGGGTGGCCGGAGCCCAGCCGTTTCCGGCCGAGATCATAGCGGAGGTGCCTTACTTCGCGGCCCAGATCGTTGGCGCGGCGAACGGGTCGCTGTCTAGTGGTGTCACGATCACCTTGCCGTCAGCCGAGGCTGCCTCGAAGTACACCTCGCCGTGGATCTTCTGCCCCTTCGCCAGGGTGCTCACCTGGTCGGACAAGGGGCGCGTCTGCTCAAACGTCTCGCCGTCGCCCGGCTGACCGGCTTGCATGACGTCGCCGCCGGGTGCCTCGTACGTGTAGTCGAACATCTCGGTCTCCGCGCGGCCGGACACCCCCTCCAGGTTGACCGGGACCCGTAGCCACTTCCCTGCCTTCGCGCCCGGCTTGGTGCAAGTGTCCGGGTCGACGGTGCAATTCTCGTCGTATGCCACCACGTGGAACGTCGCGGCCACGGGCTTGCCTACCCGCATCCGCACCGAACCCCCCTCGGTCTTGAATGTCTGCGACTCGCCGAACACCAAGCGGTGCTCCGGCTCGACGGTCGAATCGGCGGGCACCCCTGGCCCTGGTCCGCTCTCCTCGCCGGACACCGTAGACGCGATGTTCACCAGGCCCGCCGTGACGAGCACGGCGGCGACCAGTGCCAGCAGCATCAGCAGGTTTGCCTGGATCAGCGCCGCGACGATCAACACGTTGCGTACCTTCATCGGCCCATCCCCATTTCGACACGTGCCTTCCCGCTCATGCTTCGGAGAGCCTGTGGGCTCGGGAAGAGCGACTGCTGCGCTCCCCATGGCGTGCGGCAAGGGTGACCAGGCAGGTCGCTTGCCTGTCAGGGCCGAACTACCCGAGTCGACTGTCGAGGACATGACAGTCCCAGGCGAGGGCGATACGCGCCGCCATCGACGGCAGCCCCACTCCCCCGACCTCGGCGACAGCCGTGGGACTGACCCACCCGAGGGGGATGCGTCGGCTCCGATCGTCGCCGGGATGAACGCGCTCAACTCCAGATCCC
>WNFV01004765.1_pt1 | contig 38868 bp, 39 predicted proteins | sample 5400101 | NCBI WGS metagenome assembly WNFV01 (sample SAMN13153361, study PRJNA577476) | soil metagenome | isolation source: 115 cm soil or saprolite under grassland replicate 1 | place: USA:California | collected 2016-06-15 | reverse complement strand
TCTCCGGCGTGATCGACCCGAAGCGAATCAGGTCATCGACGCGCAGCTTCTCTTTGGTGAATTTTCGAATGGTGATCGTCGGACCGACCAGCGAGATCGGCGGAATGACCACGTTCACACGTGAGCCATCGGGTAGTCGTGCATCGACGATTGGCGAGGCCTCGTCGACGTGGCGACCGAGCGGCGAGACAATGCGGTCGATGACGCGCCGCACGTGGTCGTCGTCGTCGAACTGGACGTCGCTCAACTGCAAACGGCCCTTACGCTCGAAGTAGATCTTCTTCGGTCCGTTGACCATGATTTCCGAGACGCTCGGATCGTGGAGCAGCGGCTCGATTGGACCGAAGCCGATGACGTCCGCAGCAAGCTCCTCGAACAGGCGCTCTTTCTCGGCGCGGGTGAGGACCAGGTCCTCGGTCTGGATAATCTGGTCGAACAGGCTCCGCAGCCGCAGGCGAACCTCCTCGCTCTGACTCGTGTCGAGCGAGGGATCGAGCTCAGAGATGAGCTTGCGTTTGACACGCTCGTTCAGATGCCGCTGATCGACGCCAGACTGGCGCGTCGGCGGGGCAGGCCGTACCACGGCCGGCAGCAGTTCAGACGATTCAGGTGGCTGGGCCTGTTCGAGCCTCGACCGCAGCGTCATCGAGCTTGGGTGAACCCGGCGCATCCACCATACCGGCACCTTGCCTCGACGCTCGTCAAACGGGTGATTCGCCGGCCCCCGAACGGGCAGGTCGCGACCGCCCATTCGTCCATCTGGGCCGTTCGCGTCTAGCGGCGGCGCTGGATCCTCGGCATGGTCCGCCGTATTCGCCCGTAGTATGTCGGCACTTCGCCCGTGGGACTACTCGAGTCGGCCAGAGTCCAGGCCAAGCGGCTCAAACGCGAGACGTACGCGCTGTATTTCGTTGCGCGTGACCCGCGCACGCCGTGGTACGCCCGGCTCTTGTGCGCCGCCGTCGTTGCGTATGCACTGAGCCCACTCGACCTGATCCCTGACTTTGTGCCAGTTCTTGGCTACCTGGATGACCTGGTCATCGTGCCACTCGGCATTGCGCTGACACTCAGGCTTGTCCCAGCGGACGTACTGTCGGAGTGTCGCGAACGGGCACGCGTTGCCGCGGACAAGCCAGTGAGTCGAGCAGGAGCGATATTCGTGATCGCAGTCTGGCTCGCCCTCGCCGTTGTGGCGATCTGGCTGATCCGAGACGTCCTCGCTGCGTAACTGCGCAGCGTTTTGGCCAGCAGGACAGACCGTGTGGCCGGCGTCTCCTTAAGGTAGGTCGTCCGTTGCCAACGCCAGGTTCCGCTCCTGGGCGGGGGGCTACGATGCTGGCACCGCGATGAACAAGCTCATCAACTCACCCCAGAATTTAGGCACGACGCGCCCGCTGGACTACATCCCTGACCTATGCGCGATGTCAAAGATGTCGGCGGCGAGCTCGGCGCACAGGCCGGCCAGAGTGCATGAACTGGTCAGCTGATTTCGAATTCGGTCCGATGACGCGGGTTGTGTTCGGCGTGGGCCGCGCCAAAGACGCCGGTCGGATCGCGCGTGAGTTGAACGGCACCGCCGCGCTGGTCATGACTGACCCGACGCTGCATCGCCTCGGCCTGACCGAGCCAATCGAGACGGCACTGAAGTCCGCGAACGTCCGCGTCGAGCTCTACGCCGAAGTCGCCACGGAGCCAGTTCTTGCCTCAGTCGAGGCGGCAGTGGGCTTGTTTCACGAGCGCGCCTGTGACGTGATCGTCGCGGTTGGCGGTGGCAGCTCGATGGATAGCGCCAAAGCGGTGTCATTGCTGGTCGGCAACGGCGGCAAGTTTCAGGAATACGCGGAGCGTCGTGTCGGCACCGAGTGGAAACGCGAGCGCACCGTAGACAAGAAGGGTCCGCCGGTGATGACCGTGCCAACCACCGCTGGCACCGGCGCGGACGTCACAGCTGGCTGTGGCGTGTTCGATCCGGACAGCGGCATCAAACTCTGGGCCGGTGGACCAAATGTGCGGCCAACGGTGTCATTGTGCGATCCAGTCCTGACGACGTCCATGCCACCACGCGTCACCGCCGATACCGGCTTCGATGCATTGTCGCAGGCAATCGAAGCCATCATCACCTTGCGTGTGAACCCGTACGCCGATGCATTGCTGCTCGAGGCGGTGAGAACGATTGGTCGGTATCTGCCCAAAGCATTTGCCAACGGCCGCAACATGGAAGCCCGCGCGGCCATGCTGGGCGCCGCCACGATGGTGGGCACGGCGTTTCCGTTCGGCGGTTTAACACACGTGCACACGTATGCCGAGGTGCTCGGCGACCTGACGCACCTGCCGCACGGGCGGCTCATCGGATTGATGCTGCCGCACGTCCTCGAGTGGAGTGCGATTGGCTGCGCGGAGAAACTCGGCCTGATCGCGCAGGCGCTAGGCGAGCACGTGGACGGTCTGTCCGCGCGTGACGCCGCCCAGCGCGCGTTGGACGCCGTGCGGCGCCTGTGTGCAGAGGTCGAAATGACCGAGTCGCTGCGCTCGCACGACGTGACCGAGGACACGCTGCGGGTATGCGCGAAGCGCGTCTTCAGTCAGCACGCGCCGCGCTCCGTTGGTGGTCCGCGCGCGTTCCGGAGTATCGACGAGGTCCACGCTCTTCTGAAGAATGCCTATTAGCGATCGCGGCTAGCCCTCAGAACTCGACCCGTCTCGCTCCGGCGTTGGCGGACGGGAGTCGATGCGCTGACCGCGGTCGACGGTAGCGTGATACAAACCGCGCTCGACGGCCCACGCCGCAATCTGCGTCCGGTTGCGCAAGCCGAGGCGCGTGAGGATCGCCTGGACGTGATTGGCGACTGTGCCATTCACCAGCACCAGGCGTTCGGCGACTTCCTCGTTCGTCAGGCCTTCAGCAATACACGACGCGACCTCGAGTTGACGGGGCGTCAGCCGGGCCAGCTCGTCGGCTGCGCTACGCTGTCCCTGTACATATGCCTGCTCGGCCATCGCCTCGGATAGCTGCGCCCGCTCCGCGATGATCCCGATCCAGCCGGCGACCGCCTGCATGAACTCGAGATCCTGTAGCGTGAACTTCTCGGGCTGAGTTGAGATGGCCGACAGGACCCCACGCCGATCGCCGTCTACCTCGAACGCGACGTTGATGACGCTACGCACCCTGAGCGCTCCGCGTACCCCGGGCAACTCGTCCTGATCTAGTTCTACGTGCCCGTCCAACAGGGGCTCGCCCGTCTGAAACGCGCGCACGACGCGACCCCCATTGGCAAGCGGCTGCCGGTCGAGGCCCAGCTCCTTCTGCCGCCGCGCAACTGGCGTGTTGCTGGTGCCCATCGCGACGAGCGTGTCGCTCGCGGACTGATACAGGAACACGTCGATCTTCTCGGCGCCTACGGCCTCGAGCACCGGGATCGCCGCTTCGTCGAGTGCCGGCCGAAGCTCCGGCGAACGAATTGCGAGCAGTCGCACAAGCGTGTGCAGGAGCAGCTCGCTACCACCGCGAGCACCCGCTGACGCTGATTGCATGCAGCCTGCCTCCCATCATCGGCAGGTCTCGTCAGAGGGAACGAACGACGAGAAATCAATTCAAGGTCAGTGCTTGCCCGAAGACCTCACCCGACCACGGGAGGCGAAACGCGTGCCTGAGACGATCAGTATGCGCGCTATCAGGAATTAATGCACATCGATGGCGACAGGGGCGGCCGCGGCGCCGCTCATGCGCCGTACCATAGCCTGCACGAACAAGGTCCTGATCACCGACCACACCTGGCCTGACGTACAGGTCGAAACGGCCCTCCTCGAGGCGGCGGGGCTGCACGTCGTCGACTCGCCCAGCGCGGACGAGGCCACGCTCCAGGCGCTGGCAACCGACGCGGTGGCGATCATGACCTGCTTCGCGCGTGTCACGCCGTCAGTGATCGAGGCGGCGCGTGACCTGCGCGTCGTGGCGCGCTTTGGCGTCGGCGTAGACAACATTGCGGTCGACACGGCGTCCGCGCGTGCCATTCCAGTGACATACGTGCCGGACTACTGTGTCGCCGAAGTCGCGGAGCACGCACTGGCGCTCCTGATGAGCCTGGCCCGGAGCGTCGTTAGATACAACGCTTCGGTCAAGGCTGGCGGCTGGGATCTTGGTGTTGGCGCGCCGCTGCGGCGGATCGAAGGCCGCACACTGGGCCTGATCGGGTGCGGCCGGATCGGCGCCCGGCTGGCCGCCAAAGCCACAGGCCTCGGCTTGCGCGTGCTGGTGTATGACCGTGCGCCGATCGAGCCGCCGCCTGGCGCCACAAGTGTGACTCTGGACGACCTGCTCGAGCAGGCCGACTTCGTGAGCGTGCATGTACCGCTCACGTCCGAAACACGCGGCCTGGTCGACGAAGCCGTGCTGCGGCGAATGAAGCCGACCGCCTTTCTGATCAATACCGCGCGCGGCGGACTCGTCGACACCGTCGCTCTGGCGCGCGCGCTGCGCAAGGGTTGGATCGCTGGGGCGGGTCTGGACGTGCTGCCTCAGGAGCCAATCGCGGCCGACGATCCACTGCTGGGGCTTGACAACGTGGTGCTTACGCCGCACGTGGCGTTCTACTCGGAGGAATCCCTGGCGGACCTGCGTCGACGCACTGCACAGTCCGTTGTCGACGTGCTCGCGAGTCGCGCACCGGAGCACCTGGCGAACGCCGAAGCGCTCACCAGAATGCCGACCGGCCGCTAGCCTGCGATCCGGAGTGACGATTCTTGAAACCGACCAGGTAGCGGACTATCTGCGCGAGATCGGCGTTCTGCCGCGCGGCGAACCGGCCCAGGTCGAGCGCCTGGCGGGCGGAGTGTCCAGTGCGGTCTTCCGTGCCTCGTGCCACACGAGCGTCGTCGTGGTCAAACAGGCGCTGCCGCGGCTGCAGGTCAGCGACGAGTGGCTGTCGCGCGTGGAGCGCTCGGCGACCGAGGCGCGCGCGGCGACGGTCCTCCAACGACTCCTGCCGGCGGGCAGCATCCTGGCACCGTTGTATGTCGACGAGCAACGGTCGCTGTTCGTCATGCCTAGCGCGCCACTCGACGCCGTGACGTGGAAGGCACTCCTCATGGGCGGCCAGCTTGCAACGGACACGGCCACCGCCGTAGGCGGGCTGCTCAGCCGGCTGCATTCCCGAAGCCGCGCCGAGCCGGGCCTGGCCGGGGCATTCGCCGACCGGCAGGACTTCCTTGCCTTGCGCGTCGATCCGTACTTGCGCGTAACGGCCGAGCGCCGCCCGCATCTGGCACAGTCGATCGGCAGACACACCGAGCGCATGTTGTCCGTACGCGAGTGCCTGGTCCACGGCGACTACAGCCCCAAGAACCTGCTGGTGGAGCCAGGAACGCCGGACAGGGTCGTGCTGCTCGACCACGAGGTGTGCCACTGGGGCGATCCTGCCTTCGACACGGCATTCTGTCTCACCCATTTACACCTCAAGGCGTGTACGTTTCCACACAGGGCCGCCGATTTTCTGGACCTGGCGCGGGAGTTCTGGACGGCGTATGGCGGGCACGGCGCTGTGGAAGGGAACACCGTCGGCATGTTGGGCTGTTTGCTCGCGGCGCGCGTGGACGGTAAGTCACCGGCCGAGTACCTGACCACGGATGCGCTGCGCCAGCGCGTTCGAAGATTGGCGGACACCATCCTGCTCGAGGAGCCACGGACATTGCACGACGTGCGCGAGTTGACGCTGGCGCGATGATCGAGCGCGTAGTCGCACGCGAGATCCTCGATTCACGCGGCCGTCCAACCGTGGAGGCCGACGTCATGCTGGCCGATGGCACGCTTGGGCGGGCGAGTGTGCCCAGTGGCGCATCGACCGGCATGCACGAAGCCGTCGAATTGCGCGATGGTGATCCACAGCACTACGACGGTTTCGGCGTGCGGGGCGCCGTGGCCAACGTGCGTAGCGTCATCGGCCCCGCGGTCCGCGGCCTATCTGCGAACGATCAGGCGGGTCTGGATGCCGTGCTCGTCGAACTGGACGGAACGCCCAACAAGGCGCGGCTAGGCGCCAACGCGCTGCTGGCGGTATCCCTGGCGAACTGTCGCGCGGCGGCGCTCAGCGCACGCGTGCCGCTGTACCGCCACATCGCACGGCTCGCCCAGGTCGCGCAGCCGACAATTCCACTGCCCATGGTCAATATCGTGTCGGGCGGCTTGCACGCGGGCGGACAGATCGAGATCCAGGACGTCCTGGCCATGCCCGTCGGGGCCGAGACGTTCGCGCAGGCGCTCGAATGGGCGTGGCGCGTGCACCACGCGGGCGGCCAGCGGGTGCGCCACGAAGGTCATCCGCCGCTCGTGGCTGATGAAGGTGGCTGGGCACCACCATTCCGGACTAACGAGCACGCCCTGGAATGGGTCACCGACGCCATCAGCGCGGCCGGCCTTCGGCCAGGTGTCGACGTATCGCTCGCCATCGACGTGGCGGCCACGCACTTCTTCGACCCTCAGACGCAGCACTACGTCCTGTCGCGCGAACAGCGCAGCCTGTCGGCCTCAGAGATGGTCGACCTGCTGGCGGGCTGGCGGCGAGCGTACCCGATTGTGTCGATCGAAGACGGCCTGGCTGAAAACGAGTGGCCAGCGTGGCAAACGCTCACTCAACGGCTGGGGAGCACGACGCAGCTCGTGGGCGACGATCTGTTCACGACCGACGTCAGACGGGTCGACCGGGGCATCAGCGAACAGACTGCTAACGCCGTGCTGGTCAAGGTCAACCAGATCGGTACCCTCAGCGAGGCACTGCGCGTGGTCCAGCGCGCGCGCGAAGTCGACTGGCGGAGCGTCGCGTCGGCGCGCTCGGGCGAAACCGAAGATGCTTTCCTGAGCGACTTCGCGGTGGGCAGCGGCGCCGATCAGGTCAAAGTTGGCTCGGTCACGCGCTCATCGCGGCTGGCGAAATGGAACCAATTACTGCGCATCGAGGAGGACCTGCCGGGCGCCTATCGTGGCGCCGCTGGGCTGGATACATGGACGCGCTGAACGAACGCGCTCGCCGCGGGCGGCAACAGCGACGTCAGGCTGATGTAGACATACTGCACCCCGAGCTCGAGATGACGATCGACGTCGTTGGGTGTGACGAGTGCGCCTGAAACGCGCCCGGCGGCGCGGATACGGCGCAAGGCATCGTCGATAGCAGCGTTGACATCAGGATGGCTGGTGTTGCCAGGGTGACCCATGGACTGAGCAAGGTCGCCGGGCGCAACAAAGAAGACGTCGACATGCTCGACGCGCAGGATTTCGTCGAGGTTGTCGAGCGCCTCGACTTCCTCGAGCATGATGGCCAGCAGCGTCTCGGCGTTGGCGCGCGAAGCAAAATCAGCACCGTCGATGCCGAACGCGCTGCGACCGCCGCTCCAGCCGCGATGACCGAGCGGAGCAAACTTGGTGTGCTCCACCGCGGCCTGGGCCTCGGCGGCAGTGTTCACGTGCGGCACCTGCACGCCACTGGCGCCGCGGTCGAGTGCGCGGGTAATCGTCGCCGGATCGTTGCGCTCGACGCGCACGATCGAGCTGTAGCCGGCCAGGTCCGCCGCGCGGACCATGTCCTCGACCTCGGCCCAGCTGCTGGAGCCGTGTTCGCAATCCAGGAAGACACCGTCGAAGCCCAGATGACCAAGCCACTCGACGAGACCAGCGGACGGAGCGAACGGCGCGATGACGGTTGCAGGCTGGCCAGCGGCGAGCTTGTGCTTGAGGGAGTTGCTACGCATAGCCGTCCAGGCTAGCCTGAGCGCGGCGCGAGAGGAGCGGCACATATGGTCAGGCGACGCGACTTTGTGAAACTCATCGGTATCGGCGGCGCGGCGGCGTTGGCCGCGGCATGCGGCCCGGGCGCACCACAGGCGGTGGCACCCACGACGGCCCCGGCTGCAGCGAAGCCGACAGAGGCGGCCAAGCCGGCGGCGCCGGCAGCCACCCAAGCGGCGCCCGCGGCCGCTGCACCAGCGCCCACCCAGGCAGCCGCGGCGGCCCCCGCTGCGAGCGGCAACGTGCCACAGGTCATCACCGACCCGGCCAAGATGCCCAAGCAGTTCAAGGAATCGCCGCTGCTGACCGAGCAGGTCAAGGCGGGCAAGTTGCCCGGGGTCGAGCAGCGCCTACCCGAGGAGCCGCTGGTCTTACAGCCGACCAATGAGATCGGCAAATACGGCGGCAACTGGCGCATGGCGTTCACCGGCCCGGCCGACAAACAGAACATGGAGCGTCACAATCACGATCACCTGATCTACTGGGACGCCAAAGTCGAAACGGTCGTACCGCACATCGCCAAGGGCTGGGAGGCTCAGGACGGCGGCAAGACGATCGTGTTCAAGCTTCGCAAGGGCATGAAATGGTCGGACGGTGAGCCGTTCACGGCCGACGACATCATGTTCTGGTACGAGGACCTGTACCTGAACGAGGATCTCAACCCGTCCAAACAGGCATACATGGCCGTTGGCGGCAAGCAAGGCACCATCGAGAAGCTCGACGACTACACCGTCGCGTTCAAATTCGACCAGCCGTACTACATGCTGCTCGAGCAGGTCGCGTCGCTCGGGGTCGCCGGCCACATGGCTGAAGGCTGGCACGCCCTGGGGCTGTGGTCACCCAAGCACTACATGAAGCAGTTCCACCCGAAATACACCGACCGCGCTCAGCTCGACCAGCAGGCCAAGGCGGCAGGCTTCGACAACTGGGCGACGTACTTCAAGGACCGCAACGACGTCTCGCGCAATGTCGCGTGTCCAACCACCGCGCCGTGGAAGTTCACCAGCCCGATTACGGGACCGTCCGCGGTCATGGAGCGCAACCCGTACTTCTTTGCGGTCGATACCGAGGGCAACCAGCTGCCCTACATCGACAAGATCACGTGGACGTTGGCGGAGAACCTCGAAGTCGCCAACCTGCGCGCAATCGCCGGTGAGTACGACCTCCAGGTCCGCCACATGGACATCGCCAAGCTGCCGGCATTCAAGGAGAACGAGAAGAAGGGCAACTACACCGTCGGCTTCTGGAAGTGGCTACACGGCACCGACGCCGGGTTCTTCGTCAACCAGGACTTCGACGCCGATCCAGAGATCGCCAAGTGGCTGACCAATAAAGACTTCCGCATTGCGTTGTCACTGGGTATCGATCGCGATCAGCTGAACGAGGTGTTCTGGCTAGGTCAGGGCGAGCCTGGCGGTCCGGCGCCGGCCGAAAACACGCCGTATAACGCTGGCCCTGGCTCGCGCAAGCTGAACTCGACGCTCGACCCGAAGCGGGCCAATGACATACTGGATAAATTGGGCCTGACGAAGGGACCGGACGGTCTGCGCCAGCGGAGTGACGGTCAGGGCACGTTGACGCTGACCGTGACGACCGTCGGCGCGGCCTTCGTAAACTGGACCGGCATTGCCGAAATGGTTTCACAGCATTGGGCCAAGAACATCGGTATCAAGGCCCAAGTCGAAGAGGTTGAGCGCAGTTTGATGACGCGGCGGCTCAATGCCAACGAGCTGCAGATTCGCGTCTGGTCGAACGACGGTTCTGACAATCCGTTCACGTATCCGTTCCACGACATGGCTTTTTCGCAGGACAGTGGGATTGGGCCCGATACGGGTAAGTGGGTTCAGTCCGGCGGCAAGCTCGGACGCAAGCCGGTGGGCGATCTGGCCAAGCAGCTCGAGGCATTCGACAAGGGCAAGACCGTGCCAGCTGAGGAGCGCAAGGCGCTGGGCCAGGAAATCAACAAGCTCATGGCCGACAACGTCTGGGTGATTGGCACCGTTGGCGTCTCGCCGGCGCTGCTGGGCATTGTTATCCGCAAGAACAACATGGCCAATGTGCCGGACAGTGTGGTCGGCAGTACGCCCGGCCAGACGCCAGGCAACGCACGGCCAGAGCAATTCTTCTTCAAGGCATGAAGCGCTCAGCTATCAGCTATCAGCTATCAGCCGTCAGCTATCAGCGGAGGACGACCGATGGGCCCAAATTGTCTGCCACGTCTACGGTCTGCCGTCGACGGCGCTGACTGCTGATGGCTGACTGCTGACGGCTGATGGCTGACCACTGAAATGCTCACTTACATCGTCGGGCGCCTGATCCTGGCAGCGTTGACGATCGTCGTCATCTCCATCCTGTCGTTCATGATCATCCATTTGCCGCCAGGTGACTACGTCGACGCCTACATCGCCCAACTGGCGTCGTCAGGCGCCATCGTCGGCGCCGAGGAAGCCGCGAACCTCAGGCGACAGTACGGCCTCGATCAGCCGATCTATATCCAGTACGTTCGCTGGGTTAGCCTGATCGTCCAGGGCAACTTTGGCATGGCCATGGAATACAACCGGCCGGTCATGGAAGTAATCGGCGATCGCCTGCCGCTGACGCTGGTTATGTCGTTCGCAGCGCTCTTGTTCACGTGGGTGCTGGCGCTGCCCATCGGCATCTATTCGGCAATCCGCCAGTACTCCGTGTTCGACTATCTGTTCACGTTCGTCGGCTTCATCGGGCTGGCCATACCCAACTTCCTGCTCGCGCTGACCGTCCTGTATCTGGGATTCCAGTACTTCGACGCCAACATCGGCGGTCTCTTCTCACCCGAATACCTGGACGCACCATGGACCTGGGCCAAAGTGCAGGACCTGCTCGGCCATTTGCCGCTCCCAGCGGTGGTGCTCGGCGTAGGCGCAACGGCTCAGCAAATGCGCATCATGCGCGCCAATCTGCTCGACGAGAAACGAAAGCCGTACGTCGTGGCCGCACGCGCGCGCGGTGTGCCTGAGATGCGCGTCATTCTCAAATACCCAGTGCGCGTGGCACTGAACCCATTTGCCAGCCAGATTCCGTTCATTCTGCCGCAGCTCGTCGGCGGCAGCATTATCGTCTCGGTGGTGTTGAGTTTGCCGACCGTCGGACCGCTCCTGCTCAAGGCGCTCATCGCACTCGACATGTTCCTGGCCGGCACGATCATCCTGCTGATCAGTGTGCTGACCGTCATCGGTTCGCTGATCTCCGACTTGCTGCTGGTGTGGATCGATCCTCGGATTCGAATGGAAGGTCGATGAGCACCGAAGTTGTCGCCGCGCCGGGACTCGTACCGGGTGCACCGAGCGTCACCGAAGCAGAGGAACGCATCTCGGTCGCGACGCAATGGCAGCTGGTGTGGTGGCGTTTCCGCAAACACAGGCTCGCGGTCGTATCAGCGGTGATCCTCATACTGTTCTACGTCATCGTCGCGTTCGCCGACTTCTTTGCGTATGCTGATCCGCTTGCATCTGAGGCACAGCGCGGCCTGATCGCACCACAGCCTATTCACCTGCTCGGCGAGGGAGGGCCGTCAGTCGACGCGTTGGTCGGCACGCGCGATCCACAGACGTTCAAGCGCGTCTATGTGCTCGACCCGTCGCAGCATGTTCGCGTTCAGTTCTTCGTACACGGGTTTCCATACAAGCTCGCTGTTCTTGCTCGGCACCGACGTCCAGGGACGCGACCTGTGGTCGCGTCTCATGTACGGTACACAAGTCTCGATGCTGGTCGGACTTGCCAGCGTCGCGCTCAGCCTGTTTCTCGGTGTGCTCCTCGGTGGCACCGCCGGCTATTTCGGCGGACTCGCCGATACGCTGGTGATGCGTATGGTCGAGATTCTGCGCTCGATTCCGACGATCCCGCTCTGGATGGGTATCGGGGCCGCGCTGCCCAAGGATTGGGACATTCTGCGCGTCTTTTTTGTCATGACCATCATCTTCGCCCTGGTGCAGTGGACCGAGCTTGCGCGCGTGGTCCGCGGACGATTCCTGTCGCTGCGTGAAGAGGATTTCGTGATGGCCGCGGAGCTGGCCGGCTGCAGCCAGCCGCGGATCATCTTTCGGCACATGGTGCCGTCGTTCCTCAGCCACATCATCGCCGCGACAACGCTGGCGTTGCCGCAGATCATCATCTTCGAGACGTCGCTCAGCTTCCTCGGGCTCGGGCTCCGACCGCCCGCCATCTCGTGGGGCGTCATGCTCCAGCAAGCGTCGAACGTGCAAACTCTGGCGATCTCGCCATGGCTGCTGCTGCCAGCGCTGCCGGTGATCGTGGCGATTCTCGCGTTCAATTTCCTCGGCGACGGGCTGCGCGACGCGGCCGACCCATACGGCGTCTAGATGTCGCGCCAGCCTGTCCTCTCAGTACGCGATCTGAAAACATACTTCTTCCCCGACGAAGGCGTGGTGCGCGCGGTCGACGGAGCTAGCTTCGACATCTATTCCGGTCAGACACTCGGCGTCGTCGGCGAATCGGGGTGCGGCAAGAGTGTGACTGCACGCTCGATCTTGAACCTCGTCGAAGAGCCTGGACGCATTGTTTCCGGCCAGATCGAGCTGCACGACGAGTTTGGCACCACTGACATCACCAGCCTCAAGCCGGACAGCCGCGCCATGCGCGCTATCCGTGGCGGCACGATCGCCTACGTCTTCCAGGAACCGATGACGTCGTTCAGTCCAGTGCACACCATCGGCAACCAGATCATGGAGGCGATCCTGTTTCACAGGCGGGTCTCGAAGCAGGAGGCTCGCGCGCGCGGCGTGGAGCTGCTGCGTCGCGTCGGCATTCCGCGTGCCGCGGAGCGCATGGACGAGTTCGCATTTCAGCTCTCGGGCGGCCTGCGCCAGCGTGCGATGATTGCGACGGCGCTGGCGTGCGACCCCAGGGTGTTGATCGCTGACGAGCCAACGACCGCGCTCGACGTGACCACCCAGGCGCAGATCCTCCAGTTGCTGCGCGAGCTGCAGGCCCAGAACGGCATGGCGATCATGCTCATCACGCACAACCTGGGCGTCGTGGCCGAGATGGCCGACGACGTGGTCGTCATGTACCTGGGCAAAGTCGTCGAGGAGGGCTCCGTCGACGATCTGTTCTTCAATCCGCGCCATCCGTATACGCAGGCGTTGTTGCGGTCGATTGCCAGCCTCAGTGACGAGCCGCGCAGTAAGCTGCCCACGATCAGCGGATCGATTCCGCATCCGTACAACCGCCCGTCCGGCTGCCCGTTCAACCCGCGCTGCCCAAAGTTCATGCCTGGCACGTGCGATCGGTACGAGCCCCGGCTCCAGTCCCTGGGCGGGGGACAATCCGTAAGCTGTTTTCTGTACCACGAGGCGGACGTGGCAGTCCATGCCGGCTAACTCCACCAACGGAACAGTCACTTCGATGACGCCTGATGCGCTGCTCGAGGTCAAACAGCTGCGCAAATTCTTTCCCATTCGCCAGGGTTTTCTGCGCAAAACCATCGGCCACGTGCGAGCCGTAGATGACGTTTCGTTCACCGTCAGACAGGGCGAAACACTGGCCCTGGTGGGCGAATCGGGCTGCGGCAAGACGACCACTGCGCGCTGCATTCTCAGGGCCTACGAACCATCGGCTGGCCAGATTCTGTTCCGCACCGCCAGCGATCAGGTGGTCGACCTGGCACATCTGCCACGCTCGAGCCTGCGTCCGCTGCGGCGCGAGATGCAGATGATCTTCCAGGACCCCTATTCGTCGCTTAATCCGCGTATGACGCTCCTGGACATTGTCTCCGAGCCCCTGCTCGTGCACGGCGTGACCGATCCCGAGCAGCGCCACGATCGCGTCGCCGAGTTATTGCGACTAGTTGGGCTGCGACCGGAGTTCATGCGACGTTATCCACATGCATTCAGCGGTGGTCAGCGTCAGCGCATCGGAATCGCCCGAGCCCTGGCGCTGGAGCCACGCCTCGTCGTCGCCGACGAAGCCGTCTCTGCTCTCGATGTGTCCGTTCAAGCGCAAATCCTGAACCTCTTATTGGAGCTTCAAGAACGCCTCGGCTTGACCTATCTCTTCGTGGCGCACGACCTGAGCGTTGTCAAGCACATCAGCGACCGCGTCGCCGTCATGTATGTCGGCCAGATGGCCGAGCTTGCCGAGACGCGCACCATCTTCGCTCAGCCCAAGCATCCGTATACTGCGGCACTCCTTGGCTCGATTCCGGAGCCCAATCCGCGCGCGCGCAAAGGCGCGAGCGTGTTGCAGGGCGAGGTCGCCAACCCGGCCGCGCCGCCGACTGGCTGTTACTTTCATCCCCGCTGCCCGTACGCAATCGACATCTGCAAGACCACACCGCCCGTCTGGGAGCCGCTCGCGCCTGGCCAGTTTGTGCGCTGCCACCGCGCGCGCGAGCTGAACCTGCCGGGCGTCGCCGCGCCACCTACAATGCCCGCGTGACGACCAGGACACAGACGGTTGAACTGCGCGGCCCAGATGGCCGTTTGTACACGGCGCTCGAGGATTGGCTGCAGCTACCGACGGGCTGGACAGTATGTGATGTGCCGGGCGTCACTGTCGGGCCCGACGACCGGGTGTACTTGCTCACGCGCGGCAATTGTCCGCGCAGCGCCGACCATCCGGTTATCGTGCTCGAACCTGATGGCACCTTCGTGCGCTCCTTTGGCGATGGATTGTTCGAGTTCACGCATGCGATCGCCTTTGGCGTCGACGGTCTGTTGTACTGCACTGACGTCGGCGGTCATCGGATCCATGTGTTCACACCGGAGGGTGATCTCGTGCGCAGCATCGCCGGGCCGGTGTCGCCGTCCGACACCGGGTATACGACCGATTTCCGCACGATTGTGCGCGCGGCCGGCCCATTCAACCAGCCCACCAAGATGGTCACTGCCGCCAACGGCGACCTGTTCGCGTCGGATGGGTATGGCAACGCGCGGATCCATCACTTCAGCCCGACCGGCGAGCTGCAGCGATCGTGGGGTGCGCCGGGTGCGGAGCATGGCGCATTCAACATCCCACATTCCGTCCTGGTCCTGCCGGACGAACGCGTGCTGGTATGCGATCGCGAGAACAATCGCATCCAGATCTTTGATCTCCTGGGATCCTATCTCGGCGAGTGGGCTGACCTGGCGCGACCCGACGACGTCTGCATGGACAATGACGGACACATTTACGTGGCCGAGCTTGGCGAGCGGGCAGCCTTGTTTCCATTCATGCACGCGCCATATGGCCAGGACCGGCCAGCTCGCGTATCCGTTCTGGACATCCAGGGCCAGGTATTGACGCGCTGGGGCGACGATCCGGACGGTCCGCTCCAGTTCGCCGCACCGCATGGCATCGCCGCCGATAGCCGGGGCAACATCTACGTGTCCGAGGTCCGCCAGGCCGCCGGTGCGGACCCGGCGACATGGCGCAAGGCGGTCCGCAAGCTCGCTCGAACCGCCTGAGGATGATCGCGCGCGCATTCGTCGCCGACGCAGTGCTGGCGTCGAATACGTCAACACCGGTACCGCGCACGCTCGCCGATCAGCTCGGCCAGATGCAGCATCGGTACCTGCCGCTCAGCCGGCGTCGCGTGGCCCCAGTCACCGTCAACGGCCGCCCGCTCGCCTCTGTCACAGATGTAAACGTTCGGCCTGACGTGATTACGCGGTAGCAGCCGGGTAGATCACCGCCGGCTCGGCGTGGCGCGCGTCAGCCAATCGCAAGCCAGCCATTTGCTCTTCGACCACCGCGTATTGGCGCACGAGCCGCTCGTATTCCTCGTTCGACAACTTCAGCCTGGCGCGCGCGATGATTGCATCGACCACGGCGTTGCTCACGCGGCCACCTCCATTCCGATCTTGGGCCGCCGTGTGTGCCAGTCCGTCAGGCCCTGATAGGCGTGACCTACCCGCAGCACCATCGGCTCGTCGAATGGTTTGCCGATGATTTGCATGCCAATCGGTAGCGGCGGCTCCGTCGCGGAGAATCCGCAGCACACACTCAGCGCCGGCTGGCCGGTCAGATTCCACATCGCCATGTACGTGGGCAGCTTCATCATCGCGTCCGGGTCGTAGCCTTCGAACGCCGCCGGCAATACGAGCGCGGTTGGTGTGATCAACACGTCCAGGTCGGCCATCGCTTGCGCGGTCTCCTGTTTGATGAGCGAGCGCAGGCGCTGGGCCTGGACATAGTCGGCGGCGGTGTACAGCACGCCTTGCAGCAACTGACCACGCGTGTACTGGCCATACAGCTCCGGTCGATCGCGCAGGTCTTGCTCGTGGTACGCGTACGCCTCGCCAAACATGATCGCGCGCTGCGCGTCGCGTGCGGTGGCCGCGTGTGGCAGCGCCACGTCGACCACGCGCGCGCCAGCTCCGGACAACACTTCGATCGCAGTCAGCACGGCCTGTTTGATCTCGGCGTTCAGCTCGGACGACTCGAAAAAGTAGTCGCGCGGGATACCGATGCGGACGCCATTCAGTCCCGCGTCAAGCGATGCGACCATGTCGGGTACCGGCGCGGCGACGGTGCACGGGTCGAGCGGATCGAACCCAGCGAGCACCTGCAGCATGAGCGCACAGTCGCGTGCCGTACGCGCCATTGGACCGATGTTGTCAACGCTGTAGCCAAGCGGCACGCAGCCTTCTTTGCTCACCCGCCCAAAGGTAGGCTTGAGGCCGCTGATGCCGCAATTGGCCGCCGGGCCCCGAATCGAGCCACCGGTGTCGGTGCCCAGCCCGCCAAGCACCAGTCCGCCGGCGATGGCGGCGCTGGTGCCGGAGCTCGAGCCGCCCGGCGTGCGACGCTTGTCCCACGGATTCTTCGGGATCCGGAAACCCGTGTTTGGATCGGGCCAGCCGATGGCGAACTCATGCAGGCCGAGCTTGCCGAGCAGCACTGCCCCAGCTTCGCGCAATCTGCGCACGACCGTCGCGTCGGCGCGATTGCCCCACGCCGGATCCAGGACTCGGCTATTGGCGGTGGTCGGCGCATCGGCGGTGGCGATGATGTCTTTGATCCCGAGCGGGATCCCATGCAGCGGACCGCGATCCAGGCCTCGGGCAAGATCATCGTCGGCGCGCTGCGCCGCGGCCAGCGCGGCCTCGTCGGTAATGGCGATAAACGCGGCGAGCGTGTCCTGGGTCGCATGGGCCCGCTCGAGCAGCGCCTCGGTGAGCTGGACGGACGACAGCCTGCCCGACCTGAGCCACTCGGCGGCTTCGTCGATAGTCGACGGCAACGATTCAGACAGTGCAGCGTCCATCAGATCTTGCCGAAGGTCTTGATGTGCTCGACGCGCAGCACGAGGCTCGTATGGGGTGTCTTGGCGATGTTGACCGCCACACTCGGGCCAGCCTGTGGGCCAGGATAGCCATCGCTGTTCGTCGTGGCGATGATGGCGAACCCGGTTTCCTCGAGGAACGCCCGAACGTTGTCGGCAATGTCGGTCATGGCTTGAGGGCACTATTATCGCGGCCTATGCTGCCGCCGGCGAATGTCGATGGCGACGACAACTGAAGGACGTCCGATGAATTTGCCGGCCCAGTGGACAAGCTTCGTGGGGCGCGAGCATGAGCTGTCCGCGGTAGCCCGCATGCTGGACCGGGCACGCTTGGTGACGCTCACCGGCGCAGGCGGCGTGGGCAAGACCCGCCTGGCGCTCGCCGTTGCCCAGGATATCGGCGAGAGCTTCGCCGATGGCGTGGTCTTCGTGGATCTCGCTCCTGTGATCGAGCCCGAAGGCGTTCCAGCTGCCGTCGCCCGCCACCAGGGCGATGACGCACGTGCCGAAGCGCTCTTCGAGCAAAGTCTCGCCATGCAGCACCAGATCGGTCTGCCTGGCTGGCGCACCGCTGCAACGCCGGCCACGCTCTATTCTGGGAAGACGCACCACCTTCAACCAGCAGCTACGAGCGTTCTGCGAAAGCCTGTAGCGATGGGGCCGAACTCGACGGGGCTCACGTCGGGTAGGGCACCGGCGGCGCTCATTTGCGTAGCATGGCCCAATGTCGAGGCAGGTGTACGTCGTCTATGACGGCGATCCAGAGGGACCGATTGACCGTCTGGCGAAAGCGATCGGCGAAGGCGCCGAGAGCGTTGAAGGGACTCAGGCGATTCTGCACCGCGCGCATGAGGCGTCGATCGAGCAGATGGTCGCGGCCGATGCAATCATCCTCGGCTCGCCGAACTGGCATGGTATGACGGCCGACCTCAAGAAGGTCATCGATCAGACCGGCATGATCTGGGAGCAGGGCAAGCTCGTCGGCAAGGTGGGCGCCGCGTTTACCAGTGGCTGGTCGCGCTCGGGCGGCCAGGAGATCACGCTCCTGACCTTGTTGCATACCCTGCTGGCGCACGGCATGGTGATTGTCGGATTGCCGTGGAGCAAGCGGATGGTCAAGAGCGGGTCGTACTACGGGCCGACGGCTGTTGGCGGACCGAGTGAGGACGACCTGGGTCAGGCGCGCGCGCTTGGGCGACGAGTCGCGAATTACGCCGCATGGCTGGAGGCCGGTCGTGACGGCCAGACCGACGATATCGAGGGCGGACTGTTCTATCGCGAACGACGCGGGCACGTAGTCCTGCGCTAGGCGGGGGCGACATTGACGAAGACGGCCGTGGACTGCATGTAGCGGGTCAGGCCGGCTTCGCCGCAACAACGGCCCGCTCTACCTCCGCGTGCCCTGCCGCGTACACCTTTCCGACGACCTCGTTGTTGAACGGATAGACGACATCGAGCGTCAATCGCTCAGTGGATATCAGCAGTTCGCCGTCCACGAGCAACGGGTACGGCGCCGACGCGATCTGCGACCAATCCTGCGGCTCGGAGGCGGTGCGCGCGGCAACGGTCATGCCTCAGGCGCTCCGTTGGGCGTGACGAACACGCGGTAGGTATCCGGTCGACTCGCCGCGGCGAACGCCTGGTCGAGGTCCTCGAGCGCAAACGCGCCGCTCAGGACCGGCTTCAGATCGATCGTACCGTGGGCAATCGACCACACCGAGTCGAGGAAATCCTCGTGGTCCTGAGCCAGCGAGCCGCTCAGGATGACTTCCTTGTGGTGGAACACGTTCGGATCGACCTGGATCGTCTGCCCACGCGGGTTGATGCTGGCGTAGACCGAGACGACTCCGCGCTTGGCGGCAGCCTGCACTGCTAGCTCGATCGCGGCCGGCACGCCAATGGCCATGTACGTGACGCTCGCGCCGCGGCCACTGGTCAGCCGCTGCACGGCCTCGACGTAGTTCTCGGCGCCCGGATCAATAGCAGCGTGGGCGCCCATCTCGAGCGCTTTGGCCCGCCGGACCGGGTCGGGTTCCGAAACGACGATGTTCGCGCCCGATGCGCGCAGCACCGCAAGGTGCAGCAGGCCCATGATGCCGGCGCCGACGATGACCGCGGTGTCGCCCCGTCGCGCGGAGAAGCGCTTGACGTCGTGCAGGACGCACGCGAGTGGCTCGGCGAGTGCCGCCTCGTACGCGGAGACGCGGCGCGGGAACCGAAAGACCTGGTAGCTGTCGACCAGGACGTACTGGCCGAAGCCGCCCGGACCCCACGGCCGGCCGGGCTCACGCGTGACGTGGTGTTGGTTGTCGCAGATGTTGTCGTACCCGCGCCGACACGCCCAGCACTCGCCACAGCGGCGTAGGCCGGCCACGGCCACCTGATCGCCAGGCTGGAGATTTTCGGCCACGCCTGAGCCCACGGCGACGACGTCGCCAGCGAACTCATGCCCGCCGACGAGTGGGTACGACCACGCGTCGACGCCGGCGTACACGCGTTGCTCCCAGGTGCACAGCGCGGCCGCCCGCACGCGCACCAGGACCTGTCGCGGGCCCGGCTCCGGAATGGCGACCTCCTGAAATTCGATCTGCCGCGGCCCCGTGATCACCGAGCGGCGATACGTGGCTTGTCCGTTGCCGACCGCGAGCGGTGCTGGGGCGATGGGTGCTGGGTAGGTCATCGCTTGTCGTCCGATCAGGAGACGCCCGCCAGCACCTCGCTCCGACGTTGTGCTGCTGCGCGGCTGGGATGAATGATCTCGGCCAGGCGGGCGGTGGTGCCGCTGGGATCGGCGCTGCTCCAGATGTTGCGGCCGAACGCGATGCCCGACACGCCCGCGGTGACCGCGTCCTGAACCTGGTGGACGAGCGTCGCCTGATCTTTTGCCTGGTCGCCGCCCAGGATGATCACTGGCACCGTGGCGCCCTCGACGACGCGGCGCATGCTCTCGGGGTCGCCGGTGTACAGCGTCTTCACGTAGTCGGCGCCCATTTCGGCCGCCTGACGGCTGACCAGGGCGATGTTTTCGGGGGTGTGCTGATCGCGCAAGTGGAAGCCGCCGGGGATGACTTCAGCCTGGAACGGCATGCCCCAGCGCTCGCAGGTGAGGGCATAGCGCTGGAGCGCCCGCCACTGGTCTTTGTCGGCGCTGCCGGCCAGGACCTTCACGGAGTCGGCACCGAGGCGCAGCGCGTTGAGCACCTGCTCCTCGGGCTCGGTGGCGTTGATATCGAGGCTCACGACGAGCGCTGCTTGCTGAAGCACCTCAGGCTGTTGGCTGGCGCGCCGGGCGGTGCCATACGTGGTCATGACGGCGTCGGCGCCGGCCTGGACGACGGCGGCCATCGTCGGCAGATCGAGCCCCTGGGCTGGGCCCATAAAACCAGCGTGGTCCATCGCGACCAGCAGCATCTTGCCGTCACCGCCGAACAGGCGGCGCATCTTGAGGGCCTTGTTGGTCATGCTGAAAAGACTTGCTGCAAGAATTTGCGCATCGTGGCGAACATTGTCGCCTCAGCCGGGGCTCCCGTCAATCGGTGGTAGAGAATTTCTTCTCTAAACAGAAGCAGATTCCTGAGAAGTGACGTTGGCTCTCGCGGAAGGCGTTTGCTTCAGAGCGCTTGCGCTGGGGTCACTGCTGAGCCTCATCTCCCCCTGTGATCTGGTTCTCTTTAGGGAAGCAAAGTTCATTCCCGGCGGGCGCATGGTTACACGGCCGCCAGCCGCTGCCTGACCACGGGCAGCAGGCGCTCGCCCACGTGATACGCCTCTTCCAGGAACGGGTAGCCGTACATCTGGAAGATGCTCACGCCCACCCGCGCGTACTCCTCGAACAGCGCGGCAATGTCAGCGTAGGCGCCGACCCAGGCCGAGCCGTAGGTCAGGTGGACCATGCCCGACCAGATGTTCGGCGTTAGCCAGGTGTGCATATTGGTGCCAGCCCGAGCGCGCAGGTCCTCCACAGACGTGGTCATGCGGCCCAAACGGGTGCGTTCGGCGACCACCTCCAAATCGGCTTTGGACACAAAGTCGTTGGCCCAGGCGCGCGCCTGGTCATCCGTCTCGGCAGCGAAGATCGTTGCGGCCACACAGAACTGCAGCGAGCGACCCACAGCAGCAGCGCGTGAGCGCACCTCGGCAATACGCGCGCCGATGTTCTCGACCGTGGAGGCCGACATCATGTACACGTCGGCCTGGCGCGCCGCCATGTCAACGGCCGCTTCGGATGCCCCGGCCAGAAAGAAGCGCGGACCACCAGGCTGAACGGGCTTGGGCGACAGACCAGCGCGCTGCATGCAATAGAACTCGCCGTCGAGGTTCGTCTCTTCCCGGGTCCAGAGCGACTTCAGCACGTCGACGAACTCCGCGGCGCGGCGGTAGCGGGCATCGTGGTCGAGCACGTCGCCGAACTGCTCCATGTCGCCGGGCGCGCCGGCGGTGACGATGTTCAGCGCCAGCCGACCGGCGCTGAAGTCGTCGGCGGTGGCACACATCTGGGCGAAGACACCGGGGTTGACGAAGCCTGGACGATGAGCAACGAGGATCTCGATCTTGCGCGTGGCGGCCATCACCGCCGTGCCCAGCGTCCACGAGTCGACATACGGCGCGGCCAGGCTGTAATTGCCGTTGCTGAAGGCGCACGGCACCAGGACCCGATCGAAGCCGACTGTCTCGGCAGCCACAGCGACTTGCTGCAGGTAATCGACGTGTGGCAAGCGCTCGGGCATCCACTGGGCCATCCAGCGCCCGTCACCGCCACACGGGATGTGCCAGTTGAACTCAACCTCCACTACGCAAAACTCCCTTCCATGCTGGACACGGGTGTGTGATGACATTCGTGATTCACGTTGCGGCTTCGACGAGCAGCGACATGCCGTCGGCCATATTGGTCATCTTGCCCAGGAACAGGCTGCCTTTGGCTACGAACATGGCGCGCCGCATGCGGCCGGCGCGCATCTCGGTGCGCGCGTGCGCCAGGTACGGTAGCGCCGCTGGGATGTGGCCCTGCGTGGCCACGAAACCCGGCATACCGTGCTCGCGCTCGAAGCGATCTACGCTGTCGCGCGCGATCTGGCCGGCGAGCACGCCCAGGCTGGCGATGGTGCGATAGTTGGTCCGCGCGACGTTGCCGCTGCCGCCGGCCTCCATAATCTCCGGGCGCACCGCCGACCGAGACGTCGTGCTTGCCGACGACGTCCAGCCGCAGGCGTGGGTCGCCTGAGCCATCGTCCGGGCCGAGCAGGATGGCCAATGCGGCGAGTGTGTCTTCGAGGATGGGCGTGTCGTGCGCCAGAGCACCGCGGAACTTCATGCCCAGCTTGGCCAGGCTGCCGCCACCGACGATCACCACACTCGACTGAACGCCGGCCTGAACGAGGGCGCCACCGATGACGATGGCGTGCACCGGCGCACAGCAGAACGCTTTGACGTCGACGCCGTCGGCGTTGGGCAGGCCGGCCATCTCGGCCATCGCCTTCGACAGGCTGCCGCCGCCGCGCTGATAGCGGTCGCCAACGGCCTCTTCACCGCAGCCCAGCAGGTAGTCCACAGCCTCTGGTGCATTGCCCGTCAGCTGCAGCAAGTGCCGGAGGGCCAGCGCGCCGCTGGCTTTGGCCGCCAGGTTTTCCAGCAGGATGTCGGCGGTCTGCGAGGCGTCGCCTTGGTAACCAGGCGTGACGTAGCCGACCAGGTGGCCGGCGCGGTCGTGCAGAGCAAGATTGCCAGCCAGGCTGGCACGCTCGGCTACGTGGGCGGACGACTCACCAGCGTCCAACCGCGTCAGGTCGACAGCGCCGAAGAGCGCGTGGCGGCGCAGGCGTGCGGCGGCGTCGGCAGCGACCTCGGCGTCCAGGTGGACCAGGTCGAACTCGTCGGCCAGCCGCAGCAAGCCGAAGAACTCCCCTTCGGGCATGACTTCCCCGAACTCGCCGTCGCGCTTCGGCTCGAGCAGATGGTCGGCCGACCACCATGGCCGCGGTCGATCGAATAGCGCCTCGGGCCGAATATTGCCGATGAACGCCTGATTCGGCGCATATGCGACCGCCTGGTCGTAGGTCCGCAGATGCTCGCATATCGTGCTCAACAGCCGCGACTCAGGCCCCTCTTTCAACAGCTCACGGGTGGGCTTGGAGCCGTGCGCCACGAGGCCAGGAGCGTGAACCAGCACGCATGCCACACCGCGCACGACGACGGTCATGACGCGGCGAAGACCGTCGACTCAGTCACAGGCGTGCTCAGCGCGCGCACCGCCACGCGCACCAGCGCGCGGCGGAAGGCACGCTCAGCGTGGGGCGGGCGCGTCGGGTCACTCGCCGGATGCGGAATGCGGCCGCCCGTCACGATGCGGCTCGCACCGACGCGCTGCGCAACGGGCGTCATCGCGGTAACCAGCGCGACGGGAATGCCGGCCCGCTCGATCTCTTTCGCCAGCGTTGCACCGCAACGCGTGCCCGTTGCTCAAGTCGACGGCAGGACGACACCCGTCACCCCTGCGCGATGGAGATCGGCCGCGATGGCCGCGCCGAAGGCGGCACACGTCTCGACCGGTGTGCCGTTGCCGACGGTCACGTAATAGCGATCGAGCAAGCCGCCGATCTCGCCCGTGGCGACCAGGTCGCGCAGGGCGTCTACCGGTAGCACGCGATTGGGATCGGCGTTGGCAAAACTGGCGTCGAAGCCACCGTGGACGACCTCGACGCCGCCGACTTCGACGACGTCCAGGCTGTACGTGGCCCAGTTCGTGGCCGCGCTGAACTTGATCCGATCGGGATTGCCGCGCGGCACTACGCCGGCCTCGCTGACGATGGCCAGGAGCGCCGTTTTCGGGTCTTTGAGCGGCGGGGCAGGCGGCACGACCTCGAACGACTGAATCGGTATCTCGGAGACATAGGGCTGGCCCGCCAACTTCGCGTGCAGCATGTCGAGCATGCGCTGAGCGGCGGGCCGCGCGACGTGTTCGTTGCGTCGAAAGCCGCGTGGCAGGTAGCCCTCGGCGGTCGCGCCGCCGATGGTCTGTCCCTTGCCAAGCTTGTAGCCGAACTCGGCCAAGGCGTTCAGGGCACGACGCATGTCGGCTGCGCTGGTGCCGGTGGGCAAGATGTACACATGCCGCCGGCTGGCGTCGACGGCTGGATTGTCAGGGTGCATAGCTGCGACCGCGGGAATGCCCGCGGATCGGCACGCAAGCACGCAGGCCAGGCCATAGCGGCCGGCGTTGAACGCCGGGCCAGCCACAAGCACGTCGGCCTGATTGGCCCGCACGCATTCGGCGATTGCCGCGGCCGCGTGGGCCTCGTGCTCGCTGACATAGGTATCGCCGCCGACGATCGTCGCGACGACTTCGGCACGTTCACCCAACGCTTGCTGCAGGCCAATCGCTGGGCCGATCGCGCCCGCCCGGCACTCGATCGGCCGATCCGCCGCTTCCTCACCGCCGCGCCCGCCGAAGAACTGGTTCACATAGTGGACGATGCGCACTCGTGTTCTGATCACGTCTCCGGGTCGGGGGGCCGCAGGCTCCCCCAACCCAAATGCGCGGCCCGACCCGAATGCGCTGCATTGCAGAACCTCACCTAGCTGACCTGCATGACCAGGTCGCCGAAGCGGTCCATGCGCACGCTCTGGCCGGGATTGACCAGGATCGTGGTGTCGGGCGCGTCGATGATCGCTGGACCGCTTATCAGCGCGTCAGCCGACAATGCGCCGCGGTCGAACACTGGCGTCGCGTGCCATGCGCCCGCGAAGTAGACCTGGCGCGTGCCGTTGGCCGAGGGGTCACTAGCGGCGTGGGCGAGCTCGGCGACCGCGGGCGTGGCGGCTGGCGCAGCGGCGCGCACCTCCCAGCTCAACGCCTCGACGGGCGCGGCGGGATTGGTCGTGCCCTTGCCATAGCGGCGCTCGTACTGCTGGTGGAAGTCGCGCACTATCGCCGCGCCGTCGACAGCAGCAATGGGCACGCTGACCTCGTGAATCTGGCCCTTGTAGCGCATATCCACGCTGCGCAGCAGACCGACGTTGCCGTTGGCGCCTGCCTCCTGCAGTTGGCCCCGCGCCAGGTCCTCGAGGCGCCGCAGCACCTCACCCACGGCACCAGCGTCGAACGGCCCAACCATATGCGAGCTCGCGCGCTTGACGACGACCGCGTCGGCCGTGGCAATGCCCAGCGCGGAAAACTCCGAGGCGTGGTCGGGCACGATCACGGCGCGCGCGCCAACGTCGCGCCCGTACGCGCCAACATGCAGCGGTCCCGCGCCGCCGATGGCCAAGAGAGCAAAGTCGCGCGGATCGAGCCCACGCCCAATCGTCACTCGCCGCACCAGGTCGGCCATGCGCGCATCCAGGATGTCGACGATGCCCAACGCGGCTTGCTCGAGTGACATCCCCAAGGGCTCGGCGATGCGGGTGCGAATCGCGGCTTCGGCGGCCGAACGATCCAGCCGCCACGTACCGCCCAGGAAGTACTCGGGGTCGATCCGACCCAGCACAAGGTTCGCGTCCGTGACGGTCGGCTCGGTCCCGCCGCGGCCATAGCACGCCGGGCCAGGCAGTGCACCCGCGCTCTGCGGGCCGACCTTGAGAAAGCCATCGGCGTCTAGCCAGGCTATGGAGCCGCCGCCCGCGCCGATCGAGACCACGTCGACCATCGGAAACGTCAGGTGGTACTTGTCGAAGACGGGCTCGCGTGCAAACTCGGCTTCGCCATCCACGACCAGACCGACGTCGAAGCTCGTCCCGCCCATGTCGGTGGTCAGCACGTTCGGGTAGTCGAGCCGGCGGCCCAGGCCGCGAGCGCCGATAACACCGCCAGCGGGTCCGCTGGACAACAACGACGCCGACTGGCGAGCGGCCTCCGCCGCCGGGGCAACGCCGCCATTGGACAGCATGATCATCACCCGACTCGTCAGTCCGTTTTCGGCGAGCCGAGCATCAAGATCGCGCAGGTAGGCCCCGACGCGCTGCGAGAGGTAGGCATTGATGACGGTCGTGGCGCACCGCTCGTACTCACCCAGCACCGGCGCCAGTTCGCTGGACAGACTGATCGGCAGGTCGGGATAGCTCGCCCGGACAATCTCGCCCACGCGCTGCTCGTGGGCCGAATTCATGAACGACCACAGCAAACACACAGCGAGCGCTTCACAGCCATCGACCTCGACCAGCTGGCGGGCGGCGCGGCGCACTTCGTCGTCGTCGAGCGCGACGATTTCGGCGCCTTTGTAATCGGTGCGCTCGTTCAGGCCCACCACGTAGCGGCGCGGGACCAGCGGCCGGTCATCCTTGTCATGGGTCAGGAAGTCATGCAGCTGGTCCTCGTTCATGCCCGCGACCTTCTGCTTGATGCGACCCATGAACAGCATGTCCTCGTGGCCGCGCGTGGTCAGCAGGCCGGTCTTTGCGCCGGAGCGCGTGAGCAGCGCGTTGGTCCCGACCGTCGTACCGTGGCCTAAAAAGCGTGTGCTGCCGAGCAGCTGCCCGATGCTCATGCCCATGGCCTCGGCAGCGCGCGCGAGTGAATCGAGCACGCCATCGGCGAACGTGGGTGGTGTGGAGGCCGCTTTGGCGGTGACGATGCGGCCCGACTCGTCGACCACTACACAGTCGGTGAACGTGCCACCGGTATCGACGCCAATGTAATAGCTGTCAGCCATCAGCAATCAGCCATCAGCAAATGAGGGTTCCGCCTTCGGCGGGTAGCCACGGGCAGTCTGCCGAACAGCCGGGCGGACAGCATGCTCATGGATGGTCAATGCCATGGCCACCAGCTGAGTGCTGACGGCTGACCGCAGACAGCTCAATGTCCCACAGAATGGGCTCGTCCTTGAGCGCGATCTCCGTTTCGAGTCGCACCAGGCAAGCGGGGCAGTAGAACTGCCGGAACACGAAGCGATTGCCGACGCCGTAGGGATTTACGCGCAGTCCGGCATCGTGAACGGGGCCTTCCTCCAGCGACGTGAATTCCTTGAAGTTGCGCTCCGCACTGCCCAGCTCATGGCCGCAGCGGCACACGTACACGCCACGCTCGATGCGCAGGAACTCGGTGACCTGCATCTACCAGGCTCCCGCGCTGGCGGCTGCGGCCGCTTCCCAGGCTTTGACGTGTTCGAGGCCCGTGCCGTCCAACTGGCCAACCGGCCGAGCACGTGCGCGCCGCTGCGCGCGAATCTCGTCCCGCAGCACCCCGGTGGCAGCGGCATCGACCGCCTCCGAAAGGACAACAACGCCATACATGGAGCGCGCCCCCTCGATCGTCACGACCCCGTTCAGCACGTCCTGCCACACACGCGCGGGGTCACGCTCCAGGGGATCGCCGTACCCGCCGCCGGACTGCGTCTGGACCTGGAAGACATCGTCACCAGCCATGAACGTCTGCGAGATCACCGACAACGGCTCCAGATCGCCCGACAGACCAGCCAGATCCTGCGGAATCTCGCCGCCGCGGAAGCGCGCCCGTACGTCAGTCCCGCGCTTGATGACGAACTGGTTTGTCTGACTTGGCCCGCCCCCGGAGATGCCGACACCTTCGGGATGCTCGGCGCCGCTGGCGTGCGGCAGCTTGTACGGCAAGCGTTCGACGTCGTGAATCACGTACGACAGGGTGCAGCCCGTGCCACCCCGAAACCGTCCGGCGCCGCCGGAATCCGGCTGATGCCGTCGGAAGAGATACAGCAGCGGGTACTGCAGCTCGTACGCCTCGGCGTTCGGCGCGAGCTCGAGGATGCTGCCGACATAGCCGCCGGTGTCGATGCCGTCCTTCCACGATCGGGCGCCGGCGCCGCCGAAGTAGGTATCCAGGGCAACGGCGTAGAACGGATCGCCGCGCTGATCGAGTCCTGCCAGCTCCTCAGTAGTTAGACTGCCGACCCAGTTGGCCATGGTCCGGTAGCGATGCTCGGGCGAGGCTGCCAGCAGCTTGCCGAGCGCGTTATCGGCCAGGTTGATCATGGTCTGCGTACTGCTCGTGGTCGCCTTCGAGACGCCGCCCGGCCAGGCCACGTGCAGGATCGTGCCCGGGTCAGACTCGACCGTGATCGCCCGGTTGATGCCTGCTGGCACCCACGGAATGTCCCAGCACAGGTACGTCATCACGCAGCAGGTGATGTCCGACAGACTGGCGTGAATCGGGTTGTTGATCACCGCCGGCGCCTGCTTCGACGACCCGCGGATGTCGAAGATCAGCTGATCGTCGCGCTTGGTCATCGCCAGCACGCCGGTGTAGATCGTGTCCTCGTACTCGAGGTACGAGCGATGGCGGAACGTGCCGTCGGGCAGTTCGCGCAGTCGGGCGCGGAATTTGGCTTCCGACACGTCGAGCATGTCGTCCATCACGGCTTTGACGGTCGGCGCGCCGTAGCGCTGACACAGCTCCTGGACGCGCGCCGTGGCGACGTTGTTGGCCGCGATCATCGACGTCAGATCGAGTCTGACCATCTCGGCAGCGCGGCTCATGCGCAGGTACAGCCGCACCAGGTCGTTGCGCAGGACGCCGCCCTCGACGATTTTCATCGGCGGAAACAGCGGCTGCTCGCCATAGATGTCTTTGGCGCCGACCTGGACCTGGCCCGGCACCGGGCCGCCCAGGTCGATCTGGTGGATGGTGCTGCCGACCCAACCCATCAGCTCGCCCTCGAAATGGATCGCCCCGAGCACGACGACGTCCATCTGGTGCTGGGCGCCGACGTAGGGGTCGTTGGACAGGAACATGTCGCCGGGCCGAATGCCCGGGTTGTCCTGGTAGTTGGCCACCACGTCCTTGGCCAGTGTCTCCATCGAGATCGCATGCACCAGCATGTACGGCGCGAGCACCAGCGAATCGCCCCGATCGTTCATGATCGAGGTGTTCATATCGTGGACTTCGCTGGCGATCAGCGAGCCCGAGACCCGTTCCAGCGTGTGGCCCGCTTCCTCGTTGATGCTCCACAAGCGGTGGCGCACGATCTCGAAGGTGACCGGATCGACGCGAGTCGGCAGTGTCGTCGCTGTCTGTGTGGTCATCGGGTCATCCCTACTGGGGTGCGTGTTGGCCGCTGGCCTGCGCCAGCTCGATCCACAACTGATGCAGGCGGTCGACGGCTCCGCGCTGCTGACGCAAGACTTCCTCGGCCCGATCGACCAGCTCGCGCGAAGGCTCGACGCCCTCAGCCTGGCTGCTGACCAGGGCCGTTTCCTGCCAGCGCCCGACCAATGCCAGCAGACGCCGTTCTGTAACTTCGATCTCGCGTCGGATGTCGGCAGTGGTGCGCGAACGGCTGACGGGCATGGCCAGTCAGACCAGCGCGGGCGCAGCCGCCACGTCCGGCACAGCCTCGCGCAGCGCGGCAGAGATGGATACGGGCGTGCAGCCATCGCCCGTCAGCCGACGCACTTCCGCACCGTCCCGATACAACAGGAACGTCGGCAGGCTCATCACCCGCAGCTCGACGCACAACCGGCGATTCTCGGCCGAGTTGAGCTTGACGATCTTGACCGTCGCCGCGAGCTCCTCGGCCAGGCGTTCGACCCACGGCATCATGGCCAGGCAGGGACCACAGCGTGGCCCCCAGAAATCGACTAGCACGGGCTCGGTATGGCTGGCAGCGACGACGTCGTCCTGATAGGTAGCGCGACTGACTTCGTGCATCGGCGGCGTCAACTCCCTCGAGCTAGATTGAGCAGGTGTTCCGCGGCAAGCTGATCGGTGATCAAGATGTGCGGGATGCCGGTGCGCACGGCGCCCAGCAAGCTCTCCGCCTTGGACGCGCCGGCGGCCACGGCAATCACGCGCGGCACGCGTCGCAGGTCGGGAATGGAGATGCCGAGCGTTCGCCGCGAGACCTCGTGATCGACGAACTGCCCATGCAGGTCGAACATGTGTGCGCACAGATCGCCCACCACACCCTGGCGGACGAGATCGGCGCGGACCATTTCGCCCAGCTGACTGACCACGGATTGATAGCCGGGGGCATCGGCCGCGGGCGATGTGCCCACGCCCACGATCGCGGCATTCAGTTCGCCCCAGCGGTCGGTGACCGGGCGGATGCTCTTGTCGTGCATGAGCGCATCGCGCGTCGCGGCGCGCTCGACGAGCATCGGCGCGGGCAGGGACAGCGCGCGGCCCCCGAGCCGCTGCGCCGCGTCGCGGCAGACCTGGTCGTTGTGCAGGTGGGCGCCGCCCTCGACCCAGTTCCCCTGCAGCGGCACGATCAGCAGATCGGTGCCTGGCTGAGGCTCGAGCGCGCGCGCCAATTGCGCAACCGTGTACCCGCCCGACAGGCCAATTACCCCATGGCTGGGCAACAGATCGGGCAGCAAGCGCGCGGCGGTCAGCGCAGCCACCTTGCTGGCGACAGCCAGATCCGAGACCCGCGCAGGCGCGACGTATACGCGCTCGAGGCCAAGGCGCCACGACAATTCCCGTTCGAGCGCGGAGTCGCCAGCCTGCGAATTGGCAACGGTGATGGTGACGACGCCCTGGCGGCGTGCTTCGGCTAGCAAGCGCGAGATCTTGGATACCGAGACGCCGATGAGCCCGGCGATCTCGGCCTGGCCCTGCTGTTGGATGTAGTACAGCTCGGCTACCCAGCGCAGCAGCTCGCGTTGTTCGTGCGCGCCCGGCTCGGCGCTACTGGGGCCGGCGGCGGTTACCACGGAGATGGCCAGCCGATCAGTCGCGCAGGCGGGATCAGAATCTCTAGCATAGCGGCGAATTGACACGTTGCCCGGGTTGGGCAAGCATAGCGTGCGCACAGACTTGCTGCGAATTTTTGCAGCTTGCCCGACCCGCACTTCGGGAGAGGAGCCCGCCCCATGCGATCCCAGTCGCCACCGACCAACCGCATTGTCCGAGTCCTGCTCGCGCTGGGGCTCTTGTTGTTGCCCATCGCCCAAGCCCTGCCGGCCGCCGCCGCACCGGCCGCGCAGACACCCGGCATCCTCGTCATCGACACCACGGCTGAATCCGAAAGCATGGATCCGGCGTTCGTCACCCAGGTATCGGGTAACTCGGTGATGAGCTCGATCTTCGACAGCCTCGTCGAGCGCGGCTACGACGGGTCGATCCAGCCCATGCTGGCCGAGTCGTGGAGCTATCCCGACAGCACCACGGTCGAGTTCAAGCTGCGCCAGGGTGTCACGTTCCACAATGGCGAGCCGTTCCACGCCGGCGCCGTCAAGTTCAGTATCGATCGCCTGATGGACAAGTCGTTGGCCGCGCCATTGGCGGGCGCGATGCCCAAGACCTTCCAGGGCGTCGAAGTCGTTGATGACTTCACTGCGCGCTTCCACTTTTCGGCGCCCGAGGCCTCGATCTTCGATGCGCTCGCCCAGTGCTGCGCGATCGTGCCGCCGGGCTACTACAGCGAGAACTCGCGCGAGTTCGTCGCCGCGAACCCGGTCGGCAGCGGTCCCTTCCGCTTTGTCGAATGGGTGCGCGACGACCACACCACGCTCGCCGCTAACCCGAGCTACTGGGGAGGTGACACCTTCAAGGGCACGGCGCAGGTACCGACAGTGATCTTCCGACCGGTGCCGAGCGCGGGCACGCGCATCGCCGACCTGCTCAACGGCACCGCCGACATGGTCTTCGACGTGTCGCCGGACGACGTGGATACCGTGCGCGGCATGGCCAGCAGTGGCTTCCAGATCGTGCCCAACCCCGCCGCGCGACTGCAGTTCGTCGAGTTCATGCCCAAGAAGGCGACCGATCCGCTGGCCGACCGCAGGGTGCGCCAGGCGCTCAACTACGCGATCGACGTCCAGGCCATGGTCGACAACCTGTTCAAGGGCCTTGGTACACGCGCCGCGAGTCCGATTCTGAACGGCTCCCTCGGTTATGACCCGACGGTGCTGCCGTACGAGTACAACCCGGACCTGGCTCGTCAGCTTCTGGCCGACGCCGGCTACGCACAAGGCTTCTCGCTGACGATGGACATGTCCAGTAGCGACAACCCGGCCGCGGGCCTGGCCGTCGTCGGGCAACTCAAGCAGATCGGCGTCGAGGTGACGCCGCGCACGCTCGAGCTCGCGACCTTCAATGGGAACTGGTCACCGGAGAAGTCGGGTGACCTGCGCATCGCCCGCTGGGGCGGCATGCAGGATCCGGCCGTGTTCCTCGGGTTCACCACGATCTGTGGCGGCTTCCTGGCCGATCCGTATACCTGCAACGAGGATGCGACGGCCCTGGCCAAGCAGGCCGCCAGCACCCAGGACCAGGACGCGCGCGCGGCGCTGTACAGCCAGATCTCGCGCATCCTGCGCGACGATCCGATGGGTATTTACCTGTCCAACGCCGTCAGCATTTATGGTTTGGGCCCGCGGGTACAGGGCTGGCGCGGAGCCACAGGACGCGACTACGTGATTCCAACGAACATCACTTTGACCCAATAGTGTTCCGTCAACGAGGGGGCCTGGTGGCCCCCTTCACGCCCAGGGCCAGTAGGCCGCGCGGCTGACCGATGTGGTACATCGCGCACCGCCTGGCCCACGGCGTCCTGGTCCTGTTCGGCATCTCGATCGTCGTCTTCGGCCTGACCTGGCTCACCGGCGACCCGGCGCGCGTGTTGATGCCGATCAACACGCCGCCGGAGCAGATCGAAAACTTCCGCCGCGCGATGGGCCTGGACCAACCCGCGCCGGTCCAGTACGTCGCCTTCCTGGAGCGCGCCATCAGAGGCGACTTCGGCAACTCCTTCCGGCATCGCACACCGGCGCTACCGTTGGTGCTGGAGCGCGTGCCAACCACGCTCAGGCTGATGGCGGCGGCGCTAGGCTTCGCGATCCTGATCGCCTGCCCGCTGGGCATCATCGCCGCGGCGTTCCATCGCAAAACACCCGACTTCCTGGCCCGCTTCCTGGCGCTGTTCGGCCAATCCATGGCCGCGCCCTGGCTCGGCGTGATGTTGATCTTCCTGTTCGCGGTCAACTTGCGCTGGCTGCCAAGCTCGGGCGCCGCCAAGCCGGAGAGCATCATCCTGCCCGCCATCGTGGCCGGCACGTACTCCGCGGCCGGCCTGACGCGTCTCCTGCGTTCCAGCCTCCTCGAAGTGCTGGCCAACGACTACATTCGCACGGCCAAGGCAAAAGGCCTGACGCCCAGGCTGGTGCTCTGGCGTCACGCGTTCAAGAACGCGGCCATCCCGGTGATCGCGTTTCTGGGCGTACAGGTCACGTTCATGTTCGGCAACACGGTCATCGCCGAAACGATGTTCGCCTACCCCGGCATGAGCCGTCTCGCCGTGGAGGCCATCGGGACGCGCGACATGCCCGTCATCCAGGTGTTCGTCTTGCTCGCCGGCGCGCTCGTGGTCTTCGTGAACCTGCTCATCGACATGATCTACGCGTGGCTCGACCCGCGCATCCGGCTCGCGTGAGGCGATGCTGAGCGAGCAGGCACGCGTCGAGCCCATCGCGCCAGCCACGCCACTGCTGGTCAGCGGCCGGTCGCTGCACCCATCGCGCTGGGCGCGGTCGCAGCGCTGGCTGCGGCGCCTGGACGCCTCGGCCGTCGTGGGCCTGGTGCTGGTCACCATCTTCATCCTCGCCGCGGCGTTCGCACCGTTGCTGTCGCCGCACGATCCGCTCGGTCAGGACGTGGCGCGTCGACTCAAGCCGCCGGGCTTCGTCGACGCGCGCACCGGCAGCTACCTGTTGGGCACCGACGGGCTGGGTCGCGACATCCTGAGCCGGCTCATCGAAGGCGCGCGTGTGTCGCTGCTGGTCGGACTATGCGGTGCGTTCCTGTCGGCCACGCTCGGCACGCTGCTGGGCTTGACCGCGGGCTACGTCGGTGGCTGGTGGGACATGCTCATCATGCGCGTCGTCGACGTGTGGCAGGCGATCCCGTTCACCATCCTGGCCATCGCAGTGGTGGTCATCCTCGGGCCGAGCCTGCACAACGTTATCCTGGTGCTGGGCATCACCAGCTGGGTCAACTACGCGCGCGTCGTGCGCGCCGAAACGCTGGCCCAACGCAACGGCGAGCTCGTCGTCGCGGCGCGCGTGCTGGGCGCGCGCGACGTGCGTATCGTGTTGCGCCACGTGCTGCCGCAGGTGACTGCGAGCATCATCGTGCTGACCTCGCTGCTCGTGGCGAGCATGATCCTGTTCGAGGCGTCGTTGAGCTTCCTGGGCCTGGGCGTGCAGCCACCGACGCCAAGCTGGGGCAACATGGTCCTCGACGGGGTCGAGCCGATCCGCGCCGCGTGGTGGGTGGCGTTCTTCCCAGGCGTGGCCATCCTGCTGGCCGTGATGGGTATCAACCTGCTCGGCGATTGGCTGCGCGACGTCCTCGACCCGCGCCAGCGCATCAACTGATGACGGTCGTTGTCGTGGCGCGTGCAAGGACTGCTGCGCAGCGTGGAGCACAGAGACGCAGGGGCGTTCCGCCTTGGGCGGGTAAACCGGTAGGTTCCGACTTCAGCGCTCGCTCACGCCCCAGGAATTCTGCTTCTCTCTTTGGAGAGAAGAAATTCTTTAGCCGTGCGGCGCGGGCAAAGACGGCGGCGAAAACCTGGCAGCTACGGCGCGACGATGACGCGATACGTATCAGGCCGAATGGCCATCTCGAACGCGCGCTCGAGCTCGGCCAGCGGCACCCGCGAGTCGATCAGCGGCCGCACGTCGATCAGCCGGTCGCTCAAGAGCTTGACCGCGATGCGGAAGTCCTGCACGTCCTTGCCTTCGACACCGAGGATGTCGACCTCGCTCTTATGCACCAGGTTGTGATCCACGCCCAGCGGCGCCGACGGGTGCGCCGAGGCGAACAGCACCACTTTGCCCGTCTTGCCGACCATCGAAAAAGCCAGCTCATTGACCCGCGCGCTGCCAGCGGCAGCCACCACGGCGTCAGCCCCCCGCCCGCCGGTCAAATCCTTCACCGCCGCAACGACGTCGCCCGCCGATGGGTCAACGACCACATGGGCACCCAATGCACGGGCCTTTTCGCGCCGCACCGGATCCAGCTCACACACGATGACGCGTGCGCCGCGCGCCCGCAGCACCAGCGCGTTGAGCAAGCCCATCGGCCCGGCGCCAATCACCACAACGTCATCGCCCAACTGCGGCTGCAACGCCCGCACGCTGTGCACGACGCAGCTCACCGGCTCGGCCAGCGCCGCCTCGTCGAACGACAGCTCAGCCGGAATCTTGAACGCCGCCCGCGCCGGCACGATCTTGTACTCGGCCAATCCCCACGGCCCCCACGTGCCGTCGAGCTCGAACCGCCCCAGCCACTGCTCGCAGCGGGCGGGAAAGCCGCGCCGGCAGAAGTCGCACTCGTCGCAGGCGACCGGCCCAAGCGTGACACGGTCGCCGGGCTGCACCAGCCGCACCCCAGCGCCAACCGCGGCCACCACGCCGGCCGTCTCGTGGCCGCCAACAAACGGCGTCTTGACGTCCTGGATGCCCTGGTATGTGCGCTGTTCCCAGGTACACAGGGCCGTGGCGCGAATGCGGACCAGAATCTCGCCTCGGCCAGGCTCCGGCACCGCGAACGAACGCACTTCGAGTGCTCGGGGTGCTACCAGCACGCCTGCCCGCATCGTGGCGGGCACATCCACGCTCATCGGCGCGCATTGTACGGGCGCACTCCGCCCATGGGAGGGAGACCATGATCGTCCGCAAACAGCCCAACGGCGAAGTGATGCTGCTGACCCAGACCGATCACTCGCGGCTGGCAGGTTTTCTGGCTTCGCACTGGGGCAACTCGACCTTTGCGCCACTGCAGCCGTACGAATCGGTGGCCCGCGCGGCGACGTTCCACGACTTCGGCTGGCTGCGCTACGAGACACGCCCCGACATCAACCCGCAGACAGGCGAGCCGTACACGTTCCAGAACTTGCCGTTCAGCCAACCTCAGCTCGACGCCTACCAGTGGTGTGTCGACTGGCTAGCGGGTGTCGATCCGTATTCGGCGCTGCTGGTCGCGCTGCACCGCGTTGGGCTGTGGCGCTCGCGCTTCGAGACGATCACGTATCCGGTGTGGCGCTACGGCAACATGAAACTGCCCGACGAGATCGAAAGCTACATCGCGCACACCAAGCCGCTGCTCGACCAGCAGCGCGCGGTCATCGGCGGCGACACGATCTGGACCAATTACCGCTTGCTCCAGGTGTGGGATTTGCTCGGGCTGTACTTCACTTGCACCGACCCATACGAGCATGCCGTGGAGCCGGTGCCAACCGATTACGACGGTCAGGAATTGAGCGGGGTCCGGATGAGCCTGCACCCGCTGGACGAGCGGCACGTCCTCATAGATCCATATCCCTTCGATATCCGGCCGCTGACGTTGAACATCCTCTACCGCACCCTGCCGAGCGCGACCTTCCCCGACGCGGAGGCGTTCCGCCGCGAGTATTTCACCGCCGTCCCTCAGATGCTCACCTACGTGGTGGAGTAGTGCCTGACCGAGTCGACGCGCTCGTTGGGATCGACGCCGGCACGACGGCACTCAAGACGGGCGTGGTGACGCTCGATGGTCGGCTGCTGGCGCTGGAGACGGAGCCGTATGGCCTATCCCAGCCAGAACCGGACGCCGCGGAGCAGGACGGTCAGGCGTGGTGGGCAGCCCTTGCGACAACGACCCGGCGCGCGCTGCAGCGCGTCGGACGGCATGTCCAGGTCGTCGGCGTCTCGATCGGCGGACAAGCGCCGACCTTCATCGCGACCGACGCCGAGATGCGACCGACCGCGCCGGCAGTGACGTGGATGGACCAGCGGCCGGTGCCGGTCGCCGAGGCGTTGTACGCGCGGCTCGGCCATTCCGTCCCGGTATGGGGCTCGTGGCCAGCCCAGGCGGCCTGGTTCAGCCAACACCGACCTGACGCTTTGGGTCGTACGCGGTGGTTCTTTGGCTGCCCCGACTATTTGACGGCGCGCCTGACGCGCACGCCGGTCATGTCGCTTTACGTGTCCCAGGCTGAAGTAGACGCAGGTGGGCTTGATACGCGGCTCGTGCCGCCGCAGCACGATGCCGGCGAAGTCGTGGGCGGGGTTCACACCAGCGCGGCTTTGGAAACCGGACTGCTCGAAGGAACGCCCGTCGTCAGTGGCTTCGTCGATGGCGTGCTGGGCGTGCTCGGCAGTGGCGCACGCCAGCCCGGCGACGCGTGTATGAACGGCGGCACCTCCGGCACCTTCTCTACAGTCTGCCTGCCGCCACTGGGGTACGAGCTACTCGGCGTGCGCGTGCTGGGTGGCGGCGCGATCAACACGTCCGGCAAAGCGCTCGACTGGTTCGTGCAACAGATCGGTCCGCGCGGGTCGGCCTACGAAGAGTTGCTCGACGAGACTGCCAGCGTGGCCGCTGGGGCCGATGGGTTGTTGTTCCTGCCGCATCTGGCCGGCGAACGCTCGCCCGTGCGGGACCCGCGCACGCGCGGCGCGTGGGTCGGTTTGACGCTGGCCCACGATCGACGCCACTTGCTGCGAGCCGTGCTCGAGGGCGTCGCATTCAGCTTTCGCGCGCTGCAGTGCACCATCGAAGCCGAGGGCGCGGTCGTGCGCGACGTGCGCAGCGTGGGTGGCCAGGCGCGCTCGCCGTTGTGGAACCAGATCAAGGCCGACATCCTGAACCGGCCAGTGCGGGTGCCGGAGGTCGTCGAGGCGGCCGTGACCGGTTCGGCCATCCTGGCCGCGCGCGGCGTCGGCGCGTTTCGATCGAACGAGGAGGCCGGGCGCAACATGGTCCGCATCGCTCATCAGTTCGAGCCCGACCCGCGCCGTGCCGCAGTCTACGAGGAACTGTTTGATATGTACTGTGGTCTGTATCCCGCGCTGCGCGAGACAAGCTGGCGCTTGCACGACCTGGGTGGCAGCTAGCCGTGTTGGTTCCCTCCCCATACACCCGCCGCCAGGCGGAATGCCTTTGCAAACCCCTTGGCCCCAGCCCAGGAGCGTTCCGCCTTCGGCGGATAACCAGGATGGAATCGCCCCCCAGCCAGCGGCCCCGCCGCCAGGCGGAAGCATCGCAACCTTTCAAGGTAGGCGGGTAGCAGCATGTTCACCGGCATCGTCGAGGAGCTTGGAACGCTGCGGGCGATCGTGCCCAACGCGACCGGCGCGCATCTGGAGATCGCCTGCCAGACCGTGCTCGAAGATGCGCACATCGGCGATTCAATCGCCGTCAACGGCTGCTGCCTCACCGTCGTTTCGCTGAACGCTGACTCATACGTAGTGGATGCGGTGGAAGAGACGCTCAAGATGACCGCGCTAGGCAGGCTGGCGCCAGGTGAGCGGGTGAACCTGGAGCGCAGCGTCAGGCTCTTCGACCGCCTGGGCGGGCACCTCATGCAAGGCCACGTCGACGGCGTCGGTACGCTCCTCAGCCGCACCCAGCAGGCGGACGACTCAGTGGTGGTGCGCATCCAGGCGCCGAAAGAGATCCTGCGCTATGTGGTGTACAAGGGCTCGATCGCCGTCGACGGCATCAGCCTGACCGTGGCCGGCCTCGACGACAACAGCTTCAGCGTCGCCGTGATCCCGCACACCCAACACGTCACCACCCTTGGCTTCCGACAACCAGGCAGCCCGGTCAACCTCGAGGTCGACATCCTGGCCAAGTACGTCGAGCGCCTGCTGACGTTGTCATCCTGAGGCGAGGTACGAGCCGAAGGCTGACAGACGCGTGGTCAGGACGACAGCGCCCGTTCTAATAGTCGGCGCACCGTATCGATGTGCTGCCGCGTGACCTGATAGGCAGCCTCGCCGTCGCCGCGCCGAATGGCATCGAGAATCGCGCGATGCTCCTCGAGCGACTGGCGCGCGCCCTCGGGGGTCTGGAACAGCTCGCGCTGCTCACGGATGGCCGAACCGATGAGCTCGACGATGCGCGTCAGCAGCTCATTGTTGGTCGTCGCGGCGATGG